>Ga0315287_10003212_pt1 | contig 15732 bp, 16 predicted proteins | sample YL17G11_0_MG_FD_205037 | JGI IMG/M metagenome (GOLD analysis project Ga0315287, IMG submission 205037) | Sediment microbial communities from Yellowstone Lake, YNP, Wyoming, USA - YL17G11_0 | ecosystem: Environmental > Aquatic > Freshwater > Lake > Sediment | place: USA: Wyoming | collected... | reverse complement strand
CGGCGCAAGCGCTGCGAAAAACCAAAACGGTCACCCGGGTGATCCGACACCGACACCTGGAAGACCTCTCCGGCATCGTCGCGGTAGCGGCGCACCACCCTCATGCTGGGACTTCCGGCAGCGACGCCGAGGGCCTCGGCCGCGTCCCGGGGCATCGGGCGAGCCGTGACGTCGACTTCGACCTCGGCCACGTGCAACCCGAAGCGCCGCTCGAGCAACTGGTACACGGCCCGTCGGCCACGGCCGATCTCGGCGCTGACCGCTGCGTATTTCGGCAGCAGGAATAACTCGGTTCGGCAGATCGGCGGCCGCCGGCTGCCCATCCGGCGCACCGTGTCCACCCGCACCCAGCGCGCTCCCGGACGGCAACCCAATACTTTCGCGAGCCCTGCGGACGCCGCCACCTTGCCGACAGCCGTGACCGCGAGCCGACTCTCTGCCGGATAGCTCAGCAACTCCTCGGGCGACGCCACGCGGTGGACGTAGGCCCGCTGCGGCCGCCGCGCCAGCACGCGCGTCCCAATCCCGCGCCGCCGCTCGATGAGGCCCAGTTCCTCCAGACCGCGCAACGCCTCGCGGATCGTGTGGCGGCTCGCGGCGTAGTCCTGCATCAGCTGCAGTTCTCCCGGCAGGCGCGCGCCGACACGCAACCCACCGGAGCGGATACGCCCGATCAGGTCGTCGGCAATTTCCGTGTAGCGGCTCAAGCTCGGGTCCCTGGTCAGCCAATTGTCCGGACAATGCCGGGATGATATACATGCGGCCGGCCCGGCGCACCCTGCCCCGGGCAAGCGAGGAACACCATGGTCCAGAACGTCAAGAACCTCGGCGGCCAGCGCTACCGGGAAACCTTCGGCCGCTACTACGAGGATTTCGCGGTCGGCGACACCTACGAGCACCGCCCGGGCCGCACGATCACGGAGACCGACAACACCTGGTTCACGCTGCTCACGATGAATACGCACCCGCTGCACTTCGACGCCGAATACGCCAAGGCGAGCGAATTCGGCCGCTGCCTGGTCGCGAGCCCGCTGACGGTCGCGCTGATGGTCGGCATGAGCGTGAGCGACGTGAGCCAGAAGGCGATCGCCAACCTCGGCTGGAAGGAAATCAAGCTGACGCACCCGCTGTTCGCCGGCGACACGCTGTACGCGGAGTCCTCCGTGCTCGACAAGCGCGAGTCGAAGAGCCGCCCGGAGGCCGGCATCGTCACCGTGAGCACGATCGGCCGCAACCAGGACCAGGTCGTCGTCTGCACGTTCGAGCGCACGATCCTGGTCGCCCGGCGCGGCCACAGCGTCGAAGACCGCATTAACTACTGAACCGGCCGCGCGCCGCGGTGGGAGTCCACGCCATGAGCATGACCGACGAAGAAGCACAGGTCCTCGACACCATCGACCGCTGGGTGGAGAAGGAAGTCCGGCCGATCGCCCGCCAGTTCGACCACGCGGACGAATACCCGCACGACCTCGTCGAGCAGATGAAGGAACTCGGCCTCTTCGGCGCGACCATCGCACCGGAGTACGGCGGACTCGGCCTCTCCGCCACCACGTATGCGCAGATCGTCGCGCGCATCGCCAAGGCGTGGATGGCGCCGGTCGGCATCTTCAACTCGCACCTCATCATGGCCGCCTGCGTGCAACGCCACGGCACCGCAGAGCAGAAGATGCGCTTCCTGCCGCGCTTCGCCAGCGGCGAGATCCGCGGTGGGCTCGCCCTCACCGAACCCAACGCCGGCACCGATCTGCAGAGCATCCGCATGGTGGCGCGGCGCGACGGCGATCGCTACGTCGTGAACGGCACCAAGACCTGGATCACCAACGGCATCTACGGCACCTGCTTCGCACTGCTCACCAAGACCGACCCCGAGGCGCAGCCCCGCCACAAGGGCATGACGATGTTCGTCGCCGAAAAGGGTGCTGGCTTCGTCGTCGGCCGCAAGATCAAGAAGCTCGGCTACCGCTCGATTGACAGCGCGGAACTCGTGTTCGACGACTACCGCATTCCGGCGGATTGCCTGATCGGCGGGGCCGAGGGCCGCGGTTTTCACCACGCTGTCAGCGGCCTGGAACTCGGGCGCATCAACGTGGCCGCGCGCGGACTCGGCCTGGCACAGGCCGCACTCGCCGACGCGCTCCTGTACGCGCAGCAGCGCGAGACCTTCGGCAAGCCGATCGGCCAGCACCAGGCGATCCAGATCAAGCTCGCCGACATGGCGACGCGCGTGGAGGCCGCGCGCCTGCTGGTCGAGCAGGCGGCCCGCAAGTACGACACGGGCGAGCGCTGCGACCTCGAGGCCAGCATGGCAAAGCTCTACGCGTCGGAAGCCGGCGTGTCGAACAGCCTGGATGCGATGCGGATCTTCGGCGGCTACAGCTATTCGGTCGACTTCGACGTCGAACGCTACTACCGCGACGCGCCGCTGATGTGCATCGGCGAGGGTACCAACGAGATGCAGCGCGTGATCATCGCCAAGCAACTCATCGAGAGGAACCCGGCGTGAGCCCGCCGCTTCCCCTCGAGGGCATCCGTGTCCTCACGTTCGAGAATTTCGGCGCCGGCCCGTTCGGCTCGATGTACCTCGCCGACCTGGGTGCGGAGGTCATCAAGATCGAGAACCGCGAGCAGGGCGGAGATGCGACCCGCGGCATGGGTCCGTATTTTCTCGGGCCCAACGACAGCTACTTCTTCCAGACGTTCAATCTCAACAAGAAGAGCGTCACGCTGAACCTCAAGGCGCCCGAAGGCCAGGAGGCGTTCCGCCGCATCGTGCGCAGATCCGACGTCGTACTGAATAACCTGCGCGGCGACCAGCCGGGCAAGCTCGGCCTCGATTACGCCACCCTCGGCCCGGTGAATCCGCGCGTCCTCTGTGCACACCTGTCGGCCTACGGACGCGGCAACGATCGCGAGGGGTGGCCCGGCTACGACTACCTGATGCAGGCCGAAGCGGGATTCCTGCACCTGACCGGCGAACCGGGCACGCCGCCCACGCGCATGGGACTGTCGATCGTCGACTACATGACCGGGATCACGACTGCGGTGGGCATCCTCGCGGCGCTGATCGGCGTGATGAAATCGGGACAGGGTCGCGACATCGACGTGTCGCTGTTCGACGTGGCGCTGCACCAGCTCACCTATCCCGGCGCCTGGTACCTGAACGGTGGGCTCCGTACCGAGCGGCTGCCACGCAGCTCGCACCCGTCGGCAGTGCCGGTGCAGCTGTTCCGCACAGCCGACGGCTGGATCTTCGTGATGTGCATGACCGAGAAATTCTGGCAGGTGCTGCTCGCGATCCTCGGCCGGGCGGACCTCGGTGCGCACGCCGACTACGCGACGATGGAACTGCGCCGCACGAATCGCGATCGACTGACGGCAGTGCTCGATGCCGTCTTCTCGACCGGCACGACGGCCGACTGGCTGGCGAAGCTGCAGGGCCACCTGCCTGCCGCACCCGTCTACGACCTGCCGCAGGCGCTCGACAACCCGTACCTGCGCGACATCGGCATGGTGCGCGCCCTGCCCCACCCCGCAAAGCCCGATTACCGGGTGCTGGCCAATCCGATCAAGCTCGGCGGCGAGCGAGTGCCCAGCCGAACCGCGCCGCAACTCGGCGAGCACACCGACACCGTGCTGCAGGAGGTTGGCTACTCGGCCGCGGAGATCGCGGCACTGCGCGACAAAGGGGTCGCCTGATGAAACTCGAAGGCGTGCGCGTCCTCGACCTCGGCCTGTTCCTGCCCGGACCGCACCTCTCGCAGCTGATGGCGGACCACGGCGCGGAAGTCATCAAGCTCGAGCCGCCAGGCGAGGGCGATCCGGGCCGCCACATCGGCCTCGGCGAGCACGGACACACCGTGTTCTTCCGCAATCTCAATCGCGGCAAGAAAAGCGTCAGTCTCGACCTGAAGTCGCCCCAGGGCCTGGAAGCAGTACTGCGCATCGCCACGTCGGCTGACGTCCTGATCGAAGCGTTCCGCCCCGGTGTAGCGCAACGCCTCGGGATCGATTACGCGACCATCCGCGCCCGCAACCCGCGGATCATCTACTGCTCGATCTCGGCGTTCGGCCAGACCGGGCCCTACGCCGGCATCCCGGCACACGACCTGGCATGCGAGGCCTATGCGGGAATCACCAGCGTCTCGCTCGGCATGGACGACCAGCCGACGATGCCGCCGGTGCCGGTCGCGGATTTCGCCAGCGCATCGCTGGGCCTGGCCGGCGTATTGATGGCGCTGTACCGGCGTGAGAAGACGGGAGTCGGCGACTGCATCGACATCAGCATGCACGACAGCGCGATGTCGTGGCTGCCGAACGTGACCGGACCCGTGTTCGTCGAAAAGCGCAATCCGGTGCCCAAACACGAACGTAGCTGGGGCGGCGCAGCGTTCTATCGAATCTACCGGACGCAGGACGCGCGACACGTGGTCCTCGGCGCGCAGGAAATCAAGTTTGCGCGCACGCTGCTCACCGAGTGGGGCCGGCCCGACCTCGTAGAGTTGTGCGCCCGCGGCCCGGGTCCGCACCAGCTGCCCGTGATCGAGTTCGTGCAAGGCGTCTTCGAGACGCAGACGCAGGCGCACTGGGTCGAGTGGTTTCGCGGCCGGGACATTGGGTTCGCCCCCGTGAAGACGCTGCGCGAGGCGTTCGACGATCCTCATGCGAGCGCACGCGGCATGCACCTGGTGGACGATCTCGGCCAGGAACACATCGGCGTGCCGATCAAGTTTGCCGACGAGCCGGGGCGCGCTGACTTCGCGCTGCCTGCGCTTGGGCAACACACCGAGGAAATTCTCCGCGGCGTCGGCTACACCGACGTGGAGCTTGCCGCTCTGCGCCGTTGAGTCGCTTACGGAGGCCGAGACGCTCGGACGCCTCAGTCCGGAGCGCTTCCCCGGGACGCCGCAAGTACGTCCCTGTAGGCTCCGGGCTCGGCGTCCATGCCTCGCACGGCCCGGGAAAGCGCTCCGGACTGAAGCGTCCAGCGGCGCCGCGATTGCGGCGCAGAAGGCGCGCACGTGGCACGCCACCCACGGCGAGAGCCGACGTCGCTTCCCTTCCTGGAATGTTTGCCGGGCCGTGAGCGACATGGACGTCGCGCCCGGAGCCCCCAGGGAGGGGTTTACGGCGTCCCGGCAAGCATTCCAGGAAGGGAGGCGACTGGCGGCTCGAGCCATGCTACGCGCCCGCCACGTGTCAACTAACGCGTCAGCCCATGCGTCCGCTGAGAAACAAGCGTCGGCGACCGCCGGGTCCAGTCGGTGGCCTGCTCGTAAGCATGCGCGACGCGCAAGAGCGTGGCCTCCGCGAAGGGGCGCGCCGCCAGCTGGAAGCTCGTCGGCAACCCGTTGTCCGTGAAGCCGCAAGGCACGGCCAGCGCCGGCAATCCCAGGTAATTGAACGGCGCCGTGCAGCGCACCATCACGGCAATCTTGTCCCACATCACCGCGGCCCCACCGACGTCGGTCTCCGCGATCGTCGGCGCGGGAATGCCGAGCGTCGGCAGGTGCAGCACGTCGCAGTGCGCGAAGACCGTCTCGACGAATTGCCGGACGAGCCCGGGGCGCTGTTGCAGCGCCTGGGCGTACACCGGCGCCGGAATGCCGAGACCCGAGGCGGCGCGCACGCGGACTTGCGGCGAGTAATCGGCAGCACGCTCGCGCAGGCGCGCCCCGTGGATCGCCGTGGCTTCGGCATACACCAACACTCGGCTCAACTCGGTGAGGTGTTCGGAGGATGGCACGGGCACCGGCACGATCTCGGCGCCGAGACCGGCCAGCACGCGCAGGGATGCCTCGACGGCGCGGGCGACGTCCGGAGTGACCTGCTCGAGAAAGAACGCCTGCGGCACACCGACCCGCATGCCGCGGGCGTCTGCCGCCAGCGCGGCGGGGTAATTCGGTACGGCGCGGTGCGACGTGCGCGAATCGCGTGCGTCATGGCCGGCGACGGCCTTCAGCAGCAGCGCGAGGTCGAGCGCAGTGCGCGCGAAGACTCCCGGGGTGTCGGCCGAGTACGACAGGGGCATCATTCCGAAGCCGCTCAGCAATCCATACGTCGGCTTCAGCCCGAGTACGGCGCTGACACTGGCGGGCAGCCGCACGGAGCCGCCCGTGTCCGACCCCAGGCTGCCGTAGGCGAGTCGGGCAGCGACGGTGGCGCCGCTGCCGCTCGACGAACCGCAACTGACGTGCAGCGGATTCCAGGGATTGCGGCAATGGCCGAGGTACTCGTTGTGCCCGGTCGGCCCGAGCGCAAATTCGCACATGTTCAGCGTGCCGAGTTCGATGGCCCCGGCGTGATCGAGCCGCTCGAGCAGCGTTGCCGTGGTCGTCGCCGCAGGCGGTGCGGCCTTCGACCCCATCGTCGAGACGCGCCCGCGCCTGAAATACATGTCCTTGTGCGCGAGCGGCACACCGTGCAGCGATCCGAGTGCCCGGCCGGACGCGACCACGGTATCGGCGCGATCGGCGGCCGCCAGCGCGCTCTCCGCGAGCACCGTTACGAACGAGTTGATGTGCGGCTGCCATCGATCGATGCGTTGCAGGCAGGCCTGCACTGCTTCACGCGAAGACACGCGCCGGGTCGCGATGGCGTGCGCCACCCCGGCCAGCGTCCAACCCGCGATCTCGTCGGGCGCGACGCTCAAGCAGCGGGCTCCGCCAGAGCGTCGAGCGTGGCCATGAAATCGGCTGCCGGGTCGGAAAGCAGTTCCGTCGTCTCCTTCGGCAACGACGCCGCCACGGCCTGCACCGCCGCCGTCGCCGCAGCGGCAATGCGGCCTGCGACTGCCTCGTCCACCCAGTGGTGGCCCTGCGCCCGCGCCAGCACCAGCACCGCCGTCGCATCGATCTTTTCCGACATCTCCAACGTACTCCGATTCAGGCCTTCAATTCGCAGTCGCGCCCGCCGCAGCGGGCAGGAGCGTCAGCATATCGATTGCCACCCGCCACGCACCCTGCTCCCGAGTCCAGATCCGCACGTACACGGCCCGGGCGGCTCCCGGCGCCTGGGCCGTGCCAGCGAGCGTGACCTCTCCGTAGCTGTAACCCATGTCCGATGCAGGCGCAGCATAGGCACCCTGGCTGACTGCATCGAGCGGCGCGCCCACATCTGCGTCGTCGTTCGGCCAGCCCGCTGACGGCGCGGCCGGGGCGTGTGCGTCGCGCAGCGCGATCCGGTGCCGTCCGGCACCGATGAGCAGCGCGGCGTCCAGGCCCTTCGACCGGACGACGTCGTTCAGCTTGCGCTCCGCAGCCACGAGGTCGGGCCCCTTGTCGTCACGCCCGCATTGAAGTTCCGGTTGCGGTGGCCAGCTGGCGCTGACCTGGTCGGCGGCGAGCACCGCGCCGGGTGCGCCCGAAGCGCCCGGGGCAGAGTCGATACCGTGATCGAGAACGACGGCCCAGCTGTCGGCAGAATCCTTGCGCCAGATCGTGAGGTAGTGGCCGCTCGCGACCGCCGTCCCCTGACGATAGGTCCAGGGCCCGATCGTGACCGCCAACTGGCGATCGCACGCGATCACCCCGACGGCCGGCGACCATTCCAGCCGGCCGCTCGCCTCTTCGTGCGTCTGCAGCCATTCCCGGCCGTTCACCGCACCGGGCCGGAACAACACGCTGTCCGCCGCGAGGTACTCGAGGAAGGCCCCCTGTGCCCCGCTCTCGGCGGCCAGTGTCGCAAAGGCCCGATCTGCGGCCAGGACGGCGTCGAGCGCGTCATCCGCGTGCGCCGAGGGCGAGACAAGACATGCCGCGACCAGGACCGCGAGGGCCGTCAGTGGGTGGTTCATCATTTTGCGGATCCGTCTCCCCGGCGCCCAGCATATCTCGCCGGCGAGGACCGCGACCACCCGCATTCTGCTAAAGTCTCGCGCATCCTCCACCCACCGCCCAGAGTGACTATGCAGCGATTCCTCGCCCTTTGCGCAGCCCTGCTGATGTTCGCTGTCGTGAGCCCGCCGGCCCAGGCTGACGGGAAGACAGACCAGCGCCTGGCCGACTCCACCAAGGTCTTCGAAGCGTTTTCCAACCTGACCGAGCAGTCGATTCCGACGTGGCTGCTCGAGCGCGCGTACGGCATCGTCGTCGTGCCGCAGGTCATCAAGGGAGCAGTCTTTATCGGAGGCCGCGGCGGCAAGGGGGTCATGGCCGTGCGCAACACCGACGGCACCTGGAGCAGCCCGGTGTTCGTGACGCTGGCCGGGGTGAATTTCGGCTTACAGTGGGGTGTGCAGTCCACGGACGTCATCATGGTATTGATGTCCCGCAACAGCGTCGAGGGGATCGCCGGCGGCAAGGTCACGCTCGGCGCCGATGCGAGCGTTGCGGCGGGGCCGCTCGGCCGCGCTGCGGGAGCCACGACGGACGCGACCTTCAAGGCGCAGGTGCTGTCCTATTCGCGCAACGAGGGCCTCTTCGCTGGAGTCGCGCTCGACGGCTCGGTCATCTCGGTCGATGACAAGTCGAACGCAGCTTACTACGGCGTCGCCGACATCCGGCCATCGCAGATCCTCGAAGGTAAGGTGGCCGATCCGCCGGCCACCGCACGCGACTTCACGGCGATGCTGACCCGCGCAACAACCCCGACCGCGCCACCCGCAACGGTGCCGAGCACGGCCCCGCCCACGGCCGCACCCCCGCCGGCTGCGCCGGCAGTCGTGCCGCCGCCGAGCCCCGGCGCGACGACGTATCCGCTGGAAGATCCGAATCCGGGTGCACCGCCACCGAAGTAACGGCCGCGAAAAGACGGCGGCCGCTGCGCTCTAACGTTGGCCCACGCCAATCGTCAATGGGCGGGCTTTCCGCCCAGTGCAACCGTATATCTGGCAGTCGTCTTGCCGGCGACCTCTTCGAGCGTTACGCCCGGCGCGAGTTCGATCAGCTCGAGGCCCCTCGGCGTAACGTCGAAAACCGCCAGGTCGGTGATGATCAGGTTCACGCAACCCTTGCCGGTCAACGGCAGGTCGCATGCCGGTAGAACCTTCGGCGTGCCGTCCTTCGCGGCATGTTCCATGACGACGACGACGCGCTTCACGCCGGCGACCAGGTCCATCGCGCCACCCATGCCCTTCACCATCTTGCCGGGGATCATCCAGTTGGCGATGTCGCCTTCTTCCGATACCTGCATGGCCCCGAGGATCGCGAGATCGATGTGCCCGCCGCGGATCATCGCGAAACTGTCGGCGCTGGAAAAATAGCTGGTCTTTGCCAACTCCGTAATGGTCTGCTTGCCGGCGTTGATCAGGTCGGGATCTTCGCTTCCCTCGATGGGGAACGGGCCCATTCCCAGCATGCCGTTCTCCGACTGCAACGTCACCGCCATACCTGCAGGAATGAAGTTCGCAACCAGCGTCGGAATGCCGATGCCGAGATTGACGTAGAACCCGTCCTTCAATTCCCTGGCCGCACGCGCGGCAAGGTCATCACGCGTCCAGGCCATCGCTCACCTCGCCTTCCGTACCGTGCGTTGTTCGATGCGCTTCTCCAGGCCGCGCGCCTTGAAAATGCGGTGCACATAGATTCCGGGAGTGTGGATCTGGTCCGGGTCGAGCATGCCGGGTTCAACCAGCTCCTCGACTTCGGCCACCGTGATGGCCCCGGCGCTCGCCATCATCGGATTGAAGTTTCGTGCCGTCTTCCGATACACGAGATTGCCTTCCGTATCGCCCTTCGCGGCGTGCACGAGCGACAGATCGGCGACGAGCCCCGTCTCGAGGACATAGGTCTGCCCGTTGAAATCCTTGTGTTCCTTGCCTTCGGCGATCAGGGTACCGACGCCGGTCCTGGTATAGAAGCCTGGAATACCCGCGCCGCCCGCCCGGATGCGCTCGGCCAGCGTGCCCTGCGGATTGAATTCAAGCTCCAGCGCGCCCGACAGATACAGCTGCTCGAACAGCTTGTTCTCACCGACGTACGAGCTGATCATCTTCCTGATCTGGTTCGTCGCCAGCAGCAATCCCAGGCCGAAGCCATCGATCCCGGCATTGTTGCTGATGACCGTCAGGTCCTTGACGCCGCTGTCGCGCAGCGCTTCGATCAGGTTCTCAGGAATGCCGCAGAGACCGAATCCGCCGGCCATCACGGTCATGCCGTCGAACGTGATGCCCTTGAGCGCTTCGGTCGCGTTTTCGTAGCATTTCATATCGATGAATACTATCTCTTTGGATCGCCCGTCGCCGCGGCGGTCTCTGCCGGACCGGGGGCCACCCAGTTGTCGAGCAGCGTGTAGGCGACTGCGAGCACCACCGGCCCGACGAAGATGCCGACGATGCCGAAGGCGACCAGACCGCCGATGACTCCCGCGAAGATCAGCAGCAGTGGGAGGTCCGCGCCGCGGCGGATCAGGACCGGTCTCAGGAAGTTGTCCAACAGGCCGACCACCAGTGACCAGACCAGGAGGAAGGTGCCCCAGCCAGCGCCCAGGCTGAAATACGCCCAGGCGGTGGCGCCGAGCAACACCAGGATCGGCCCCAACTGCGCGATGCACAGCGCAAACATGATCGCTGTCAGCACCCCAGCGAAGGGTACGCCCGCAATCGCGAGCCCGATGCCGCCGAGCACCGACTGCACCAGCGCCGTGACAACGACGCCGAGTGCCACACCGCGGATCGCCTGCCCGGCGAGCACGACCATGCGCTCGCCTTGCTCATCGGCAAGCCGCCGCCCGAATCGCCGCACCCACGCGGCCCACGACTCGCCACCGGCATAGAGGACCGCGGAGAGGATCACGATCAGTACAAACTGTACGAGCACCAGCGCAAAGCTGCCCGCCTCCCTCGCGAACCAGGCTGCGGCGGTGCGCGCGTACGGCTGTGCCTGCACCATCAAATCGGCCATGCCCTTGCTGGCCAGTTGGTTCCACGCGGCCAGCGCGCGCTCGCCGGCCAGTGGCACCTTGCCGAGCCACTCCGGCGCAGCGGGCAGTTGCGCATTCGGGAGCCGCTCGAGCAACGCAATGAGGTCGCCCGAGTGCCCGAGGATCGCCTGCAGAGCAACGCCGAGCGGCACGATCAGGATCGCGAGGAGGCCGAGCGCCATGATGGCGACCGCGGGCGACCGGCGTCCCCCGAACGCGCTCTCGACGCGGCGCATGATCGGCCAGGTCGCCACGACGATCATCGTCGCCCAGATGAAGGCCGCCAGGAACGGCGACAGGATCCACAGCGAGCCTGCGATCAGCACGCCGATGAACAGCACGGACAGAGTGATGCGGGCAAGCTCCGAGCGCTGCATGGTCATCGGGACGCCCTCGCCGCGCGTGCGGCCGTCGGAAACACCGGAAATGCGATTATGCGGGCTTGTCGCTGCACGAGTCAGATTCCGCCGCCCCAGCGATACTGCCAGAAGATGCCGAACTGGCTGTAGTTGTTGCCAGTGCGCGCCGAGACTCCGTCGCTCGCGACGAGCTTGACCGAGTTGCGGGCATTGACCGGGGCGGTAAACGTGACGCCCAAGCGCCAGTTCCGCTGCAGATCGTTACTGGCCACCCCGTTGATCGTCGTGCTGCCACCCCAGAAATACGTGGCGTCCAGCGCGCCCCACATCCCGGAACGAAAGCTGCGGATCAGGTGCCCCTGCACCGAATAGAGCGCGTCCTGCGCGCGCCTGTTGCCGCCGAAGAAGTCCGAGTTGTCCGTAAAGAACGTGGCCGCCGCCGTCGCCTCCCAGATCCACGGTCCCACGGCCTTCGATGCGCCAAGGCTTGGCTTGAAGAACCAGCGGTGCGTACCTATGTTTACCACGCGCGTATCATCGTACTGGCCCGATGGCACCGACACCTGCAGCGCCGCACCGACGATCAGGTCTTGCTGGTAAGAGGCGAATTCCTTCAGAGGCAGCGCCGGCGCACCGTAGAAGTTGACGGACAATCGGATCAGGGGGTCGCCGAAGCCGTTGACGGTGCGCTGAATGGGTTCGCCCAGGAAGTCCGCAGAGCCCGACAACCAGGTATACGGCACGACAGCGTCAACCTTCCCCGAGTAACCCCACAGGTCGAGCGACCGTGCGAGGCCCAGCACGCCAGAGTTCGTCTCGAGATGGGGATTGCCGAGCGGCAACGAGGAATCGAACGCCAGGCCGCCCTGCGAGTAGGAGTAACCGCTGACCAGGAAATTGACGCCGACCGGCACGTTCGAGTACTGGCGCGGCTCGATGTCCTGGGCCCGCGCCGCGGACGCGGCCACCAGGTACGCGAGCGCGATGAGCGCGGCGCTCGATAGTATCCGCATGCAGTGAGCGAGCACATGCCGACCGACCATGGCCCGACCCCGGTGAATTCTACAGACTATGATCTTAGCAGCTGGCACGCTGCTTGGGCACGAGCGCAGTCCCGGGTTCAGCGGTACCACGCGAACTGAAGGGCAGAACTGCTGATGATAGATCGACGTATCCTGGGCAATTGCAGTTCAATGGCGGGTAACAAGGCTTCGGTGATGCGCTACTGGTAAACTGCTAACCATTGGTGCGAGGAGCGACTGGGGTCTGCCTTGCATGCGGGTGCGGCTGCAACACCTTCCTTGGGAACTTTAAATGACAACTCGCAGAGCGGCATTGACGACGGTCTGGGCCGCATGTGGAGCACTTGCGGCGATCCCCGCAACGGCGCTTGCGGAAGATTCGCAGGGCGAATGGCAATGGGGACTCACCGTCTATGCCTGGCTGCCGAGCCTGAGTGGCGACACGTCGTTTCCGTCGCTGCCCGGCGGCGGTGGGCCGTCGGTCGATGTCAGTGGCAGCGACATCCTGAATGCCCTGAATTTCACGTTCATGGGCGTGGCGGATGTTCGCAAGGGACGCTGGGGCGTGGCTACGGACGTCATCTACCTGGACCTGGGCGGGTCGAAGTCGAACACGCGGAACCTGACCGTCGGTGGCAATGAGTTGCCCGCCAGCGTAACCGCCAACGCCAGCCTCGACATCACGGGCTGGCTCTGGACCACCGTCGGTGAGTATCGCGTGGTCGACCAACCCGATTACAGCCTCGACCTGCTCGCCGGTGCGCGCCTGTTGAACCTCAGCGAGACTCTGAAGTGGCATTTGAACGGCGACATCAGCTCGTTGCCACTGCCGGGGCACGATGGCCACAGCGAAGTCAGCGACAACGTCTGGGACGGAATCGTCGGTGTGAAGGGTCGGGCCACCTTTGGCGCCGAGCGCGCGTGGTTCGTGCCGTACTACCTCGACATCGGCGCCGGCAATTCGGATTTGACCTGGCAGGCGATGGCAGGCATCGGGTACGCGTACCACTGGGGCGAGGTCACCGGCGTGTGGCGCCACCTGGACTACGACCTGGGGTCCAAAACCCCGATCCAGTCGCTGACGCTCAATGGGCCGGCGATCGGCGTCACCTTTCGCTTCTGAGTTCCTGAATCGAGGATCGTCGCGCGCTGAGGCGCGCAATCCTCGGCGGCTTGGCGCTGCCGGCAAAGTCCTCCGCAGCGATCGGCGTACCTGCTCGAATCGCAATCGGTATCACGCCCGCCCAAACGGGTGAGGAAAGATCCGCCACGGCATCGTGCGGGCCGCCCTCGCGAATCTTCGCCGATGCCTCGCTGATCCGCATCGACATCACGCAGGTCGCCGCGAGTTCCTTCCGCGTCGGTGGCCGTAGCGAGGCCCATCTGCCCGGGAACCAGTGTTCGAGAAAGTGTTCCAGGGACGCGCTCTTGGCGGCGGAGTCGGTGATCTCCTCGGGAATGCCGAAACACATCGCGGAGCGGTAGTTTATCGAGTGATTGAAGCCGCACCGGGCCAGTACGAAACCGTCGATCAGCGTCGCCGTGATACAGACCTGGCCGCCCGCCCGGTTCGCGTGGAGCATCCTGCTGGCCGTACTGCCATGCCAGTAGAGCCGGTCGTCGCGGCGCCAGTGCAGCGTCGGCGTGGCCACCGGGCGGTCGCCGATGATGTGGGCGACGTGACAATGTGTTGCGGCATCGAGAATCGCGTAGATCGCTTCCGCGTCGTAGGCACCGCGATTCGCGAGACGTTGCACGCGGGTGAAGGGGCGCGCCTTGGCGCGGACCGACTGGATGCGCTTTGGTGCGCGGGACTGTGTCATCGAAGAACACTCCGGATCCGCTGGCCGTTAATGGTGGACGGCTCGGGTGAGCCTCAGGCCTTCTCGCCTACCCCTGACTCCCCGGGACCATAGGCGACCCCGCAGCCGCCTAACCCGCAATAGCCGCGCGGATTCTTCGCCAGGTACTGCTGGTGATAATCCTCGGCGTAATAGAACTCGGAGGCCGGCAGGACTTCGGTTGTCACCGCAGCGTAGCCGGCCGCGCTCAATCTTCCGCCGTAGGCTTTCCTGCCGAGTTCAGCCGCATCACGTTGCGCCTCGTCATACCAGTACACGCCGGAGCGGTATTGCGTGCCGACGTCGTTACCCTGCCGCATCCCTTGCGTCGGATCGTGCGACTCCCAGAACACGCGCAGCAACTCCTCGTAACCGATGCGCGCCGGATCGAAGACCACGCGCACGACCTCGCTGTGCCCGGTGTGACCGCTGCAGACTTCCTCGTAGGTCGGATTCGGTGTGCCGCCCCCCGCGTAGCCGACCGACGTGCTGTAGACGCCGGGCACTGTCCAGAATTTCCGTTCGGCGCCCCAGAAGCAGCCCAGGCCGAACAGCGCGAGCGCAGACCCCGCGGGAAACGGCGGCTCGAGCCGGTTGCCGTTGACGAAATGCAGCTCCGGCACGTGCATGCGCTCTGTGCGGCCCGGCAACGCCTCTCCTGAGCCCGGCAGGTCGTGCCGCTTCTTGAGCAATAGCCCCATGTCAGGTCCCTCCCCTGCCCTGTTGCACGGCCGTGGCCAGTCCGGTCCACAGCGACGGATCACTCAGGATCAGTGTCAGTCCATTGATGATGAACTGCGCACCGATGCACACCATCAGGAAGCCGGTCAGCCGGGTGAGCGCCACCATGCCGGTGACACCGAGCAGGCGGTTGACGCGCTCGGCGCCGCGCAGTACGAACCAGCTCAGCAGCGCGGTCAGCAGGATCGCGCTGGACACGCCGAGAAAGTCGAGGATCCGCTGCGAACCCGACCGCGCACTCGCCTGCGAGGACAGGCTCATGACGACGGCGAACGTGCCCGGGCCGGTGAGCCCCGGCATTGCGAGCGGCGTGAACGCGATGTCGGCCTTGATCCCGGCCTGCCTGCGCATTTCCGTGGAGTCGGACGGCGCGTTCGGGAACAGCATCTGAAACCCTAGGAACGCGACGATCAGACCGCCTGCGATGCGCATGCCCGGGATCGAGATCCCGAAGAAATTCATGATGAGGCCGCCGGCGACGAGGAAACCGGCCATCAGGAAGAACGCATACGTGCAGGCGCGGCGTATCTGTCGCAGCCGTTCCTGCTCCGTCAGGTGCGACGCCGCCGACATCACGAGCGGCACGGCGCCGAATGGATTGACGATCGGCACGATCGCCAGCAACGCGCCGCCGAGGTAGCCGAGGTAATTGGCGAGCCAGGTCATGCCGGGCGGCGGTCGAGTTTCTCGAAATCGAGCGCCGGCTCGTCGCCGGGACGGAAGTACGCGTAGCGGCCGCTCATCTGCGCCAGCGCGCCATCGCGCTCGGCCGCGGTCGCGAACCAATGCTCCTTCTGCCAATCGGTGCCAACCAGGTTGCGGAACGGGTCGGTCTTGCGCAGGCGCACACGCACGCCGTACGGCCGCTGATCCGGGAGGGGTTGCCGGAGATTCTGCTCGTTACAGATGGCC
>Ga0315287_10003211_pt1 | contig 15733 bp, 15 predicted proteins | sample YL17G11_0_MG_FD_205037 | JGI IMG/M metagenome (GOLD analysis project Ga0315287, IMG submission 205037) | Sediment microbial communities from Yellowstone Lake, YNP, Wyoming, USA - YL17G11_0 | ecosystem: Environmental > Aquatic > Freshwater > Lake > Sediment | place: USA: Wyoming | collected... | reverse complement strand
CGGCGATGCAGTCTTCCTCGCCCGGCCGCCCGGTGCGCTGCAACTCGAGGTAGTAGCGGTCGCCGAACAGCGTCAGCCACGTGTCGAGCGCCTGGCGCGCCTCCGCTTCGCGGCCCGCCAGAATCGCACGACCCACGTCGCCCTCGCGCGCGGCCGACAGCGCGACGAGGCCGGCGGTGCTCCCGGCATCGAGCCAGGACCGGGCGAGCGTCGGCCCGTGCTTGCCCTGCCCTTCGAGGTAGCCGCGCGTGACGAGCCGCGTCAGGTTGAGATAGCCCCGCTCGTTCTGGCACAGCAGCGCCAGGCGGCTTGGCTCGGCGCGTTCAGCTTCCTCCCGGATCAGCACGTCCACGCCGACCAGCGGCTTGATGCCCTTGCCCTGTGCCGTCTTGTAGAACTTCACCAGCGCGAAGAGATTGGCGTGATCGGTCACCGCCACTGCGGGCATGCCCATGCGCGCGACGGCGTCGACCAGCCCTTCCCGGATTGGCGTGCCGTCATCTTTTTTCTCGCTCTCGATGCGCAGGACGCCATCGACGAGCGAATACTCGGTGTGGACACGGAGATGGACGAATTGCGCCATCGCGGCAGGACTCAGCGGGGCAGGCATGATTGTACCGGGCCGAAGCTGCGGCGGTGCACCGGCGAGGGCCCGAGCCGGCGCAAGGCGGCGATGTGCGCCGCCGTCGGATAACCCTTGTGGTCCGCCAGCCCGTAACCAGGATAACGCGTGTCGAGCTCGCGCATGAAGTCGTCCCGCGCCACCTTGGCGAGGATCGACGCGGCGCCCACGCAAACGACTTTCGCGTCGCCCTTGACGACGGCTTCGATACTGCAGTCGAGACGCAACCCGTCGAGGTCCGGGCAACGATCGCCGTCGACGATCACGTGAGCAGGCATGCAACGCAGTGCCATGAGAGCCCGGCGCATGGCCAGCATGGTTGCCTGAAGAATGTTGATCGCGTCGATTTCGGCCGCATCGGCCCAGCCTAGTCCGTAGGCGACGCACGTTGTGCGGATTTCACCCGCGAGTTCCCCGCGGCGCGCCGGGGACAGGACTTTGGAATCGGCGATGCCGGTGACGGGACGACCGGCGTCCAGAATGACGGCCGCCGCGACGACGGGACCGGCGAGCGGCCCGCGGCCGGCCTCGTCCACCCCCGCCGTGAGCCCCGACTGTCGCCAGTCGAACCTCGCTTGCCCCGTGGAACGCCGGCTCACTGCCTGCGCCCGCGCGCTGACAATAGTTCCAAGACGGCGTCCGCGGCGCGTGCGCTGGCATCACGGCGCAGCATGCGATGGATGTCCGTGAAGGCGGCGACCAGCTCCGCACGGTCCGGCCGTTCGAGCTGCTCGAGGACCGCCGGGCCCAGCGTGTCTGGCCGGACCTGCTCCTGGAAAAACTCCGGCACCAGCCGGCGCCCGGCCAACAGGTTGGGCTGCGAGAAATAGTCGGTCTTCACCAGCTTCATTTCGCGCAACAGCCAGCCCGTGAGCGGTGCCACGCGATACGCAACGACCATCGGACGCTTGACGAGCGCCGTCTCGAGCGTGGCAGTGCCCGAGGCCACCAGCACGGCGTCCGCCGCCGTCAGCGCCTCCTCGGCACGCCCATCGACCAGGCGGACCTGAACGCCGGGTGCGTGCGCCGCCAGTGCCCGCTCGAACAGGCTGCGGGCGTGGGCGTTTGCCATCGGCGCCACGAATTCGATCTGCGGCCGCCGGGACTTGAGCCAGGCCAGGGTGGCCGCGAAAGGCGCGCCGAGCTTGGCGACCTCCGCGCCCCGGCTGCCTGGCAACACGGCCACCACCTGCGCATCGGCGGACAGGCCGAGCGCTGCACGCGCCGGCAGGGGATCCGACTCGAGCGGCACGCGATCGGCCAGCGGATGACCCACGAATACCGCGCGCACGGAGTGGGCGTCGTAGAAGGCGCTCTCGAAAGGCAACAGGCACAGCACGAGGTCCACGGACCGGCCAATGGTGCGGACGCGGCCCTGGCGCCAGGCCCAGACCTGCGGACTCACGTACTGCACGGTCGGCACGCCCTGGGCTTTCAGCTTGCGCGCGACCCGCAGGTTGAATTCCGGCGAGTCGATGCCGACGAACACGTCAGGCCGCGCAGCGAGCAAGCGCGCGACCAGATCGCGCCGCAAGCGCAGCAGCCGCGGCAAGTGCTTGAGGATTTCGGCGAGGCCCATGATGGACAGCGCGTCGGAGGGCACCCAGGCTTCGCAACCCGCCTCAGTCATGCGGGGACCGGCGACACCGAAATACCGTGCGCCGGGGGTGCGGCCCTGCAGCGCGCGGATGAGCGCGCCACCCAGGTTGTCGCCGGAGGCCTCGCCGGCGATGAGGCCGATCGCCGGTGCGTCCGCCCGCGGGATGGACACCTCAGGCACGGCGCGGTTCAGCGCACGATGCTGCGCGTGGACTGCGGCAGGAACTCGACGATCGGCAGGATCTCGGGGTGCTCCACGGCCATTGCCTTCAATTGCGCCTCGGCATCGGCGAGTTTCAGTCCCGACCGGTACAGCACGCGAAACGCGTTGCGGATGTTGCGGATCTGCTCCGACGTGAAGCCGCGTCGCTTGAGCCCTTCGGAGTTGACGCTGTGCGCCGCCGCAGGCTGCCCGGTCGCCATGACGAACGGTGGCACATCGCGAGTGACGGCGGCGTTGTTGGCGAGGAAAGCGTGGGCGCCGACCTTGCAGAACTGATGGACGCCCGAAAAGCCCGCCATGATCACCCAGTCGCCGAGCACGACGTGCCCGCCGAGCGTGGCGTTGTTGGCGAGCACGCACTGGTTGCCGACGACGCAATCGTGGGCGACGTGCGTATAGGACATGAAAAGGTTGTCGTCGCCGATGCGCGTGACGTGCTGGTCCTTGGTCGTGCCGCGGTTCAGCGTCACGAACTCACGAATGACGTTGCGATGGCCGATCTCGAGCCGCGTGGGTTCTCCCCTGTACTTCTTGTCCTGCGGGGCGTCGCCGACCGAGGCGAACTGGTGAATCGCGTTGTCCTCGCCGATGCGCGTCGGCCCCTGGATCACGACGTGCGGGCCAACGATGGTGCGTGCGCCGATCTCCACGCCGCCGCCCACGACCGAATACGCGCCGATCTCCACGCCGTCCCCGACGATCGCATCGGGCGCGACGATCGCGCTCGGGTGTATGCCGCCAGCCATTGCCGCGCCTCCTCTCGTCACACTGCGGCCGGGATCAGCCCGGCATCACCATCATTTCGGCGGAGCAGACTTCCTCTCCACCCACTTCAGCCACCGTCGCGAACTTCCATATTGATCTAATCCGGCGCTCGAGGCTGACCTTCAGCAATAACTGGTCGCCGGGGAGCACCGGACGGCGGAAGCGCGCCTTGTCGATACCGGCAAAGTAGAATTTGACGCTCTCGTCAGGGTAGATGTTGGCCGTGACGAAGCAGAGGATGCCGGCCGACTGCGCCAGCGCCTCGAGGATCAGCACCCCCGGCATGACGGGCCGCCCCGGGAAATGCCCGGCGAAGAACTCCTCGTTGACCGAGACGTTCTTGAGGCCCACCAGGCGCTCGCCCGACACGCACTCGAGCACGCGATCCACCAGCAGCATCGGGTAGCGATGCGGCAGGCGCCGCATGATCTCGTCGATGCCAAAGCCGCCGCTGTCACTCATCGCTTTCTTCCTTCGATGCTTCGTCCGCGCCGCCTTCCAGCCTGCGCACGCGGCGCGCGAGGTCGTCCAGCTTCTGGAACCGCGCGCTGTTGCGCCTGAAGCTGCGTGCCTCGTCTGCCGGCAGTTGCCCGGAGTACACGCCGGGCTTCGTGATCGAGCGGCTCACCATCGTCTTACCGGTGAGCGCCACGTCGTCGCAGATCTCGAGGTGCCCGACGATGCCGGACTGCCCGCCGAGCATGCAACGCCTGCCGATCGTCGCGCTGCCCGCGATGCCCACCATCGCCGCAATGACCGTGTGCGCGCCGATTCGAACGTTGTGCGCCACCATTACCAGGTTGTCGATCTTGACGCCGTCCTCGACGACGGTGTCGCCGACGGCGCCCCGATCGATGGTGGTGTTCGCGCCGACATCCACGTCGTCGCCGATGATCACCGTACCCACCTGCGGAATCTTGACGTAGCCGTCCAAATCGGGCGCGTGGCCGAAACCGTCGGCGCCGATCACCGCGCCAGGCGCGAACACGCACCGGTTGCCGACCCGCACGCCTTTGCAGAGCGTCACCCGCGCGACCAGCCGGCATTCGGCCCCGACCATGGCGTCGTCGAGAATTACACAACCCTGACCGACGTACGAGCGCGCGCCGATCCGCACGCCGCGGCCGACATAAGTACCCGCGCCGATCCAGGCGCTTGGGTCGATGGCCGCCCCCTCCTCGACCACCGCGCTCGCATGCCGGCCGCCGGCAAAGGCCGGTTCAGGATGAAGAACCTGCGCAATGCGTGCGTAGGTTGCATATGGGTTACCGGCAATCAGCGCCGGCACCGGGCAGGCGCCAGCGCTCGCCGCGTCGAGTACCACGGCCGAGGCCGCCGTTGCCGAAAGATGCTTCAGGTAACGCGGATTGGCCAGGAAGGACAGCGCCCCCCGCTGCGCGTCCTGAAGCGCAGCGACCCGGTCGACCAACGTCTCCGGGTCGCCTCTCAGCTCGCAGCCGAAGCGGACAGCCAGATCGGCGAGGCGCACCGCCATGGGCGCTTACGCCGCGCTGGCCTCAGGGCTTGGCCGGAGCCTTGCCGCTCTTCGCCTGCAGCGCGGAGAGCACCTGGGTCGTGATGTCGACCGACGGGCTGGCATAGAGGGCATCCGCCACGACGATATCGAGGCCAGCCGCCTTCGCGTAGGTCTGCACTTCCTGCAGCACGGCCCGCTGCAACTGACCGAGGGCCTCGTTGCGGCGCACGTTGAGATCCTCCAGGAACTCGTTCTGCTTGCGGGCGAGTTCGCGCTGGCCGTCGCGCAGCGTCTTTTCCTGGTTGCGGCGGTCGGCCTCCGCCATCGTGGCGCCGTCCTTCTGCAACTTGTCTTCTTTCGTCTTGAGGTCGCGCTGCTGATTTTCGAGGTCGCGGCGGCGGGCGGCGAACTCGTTCTCGAGCGCGGCCGACGCAGCCTGTGCCTGCGGCGCTTCCTGCAGCAGGCGGGCGACGTTGACGACACCGATCTTGGCCTGCGCCTGCGCCGAGGCGAGCGGCAGCGCGCTGGCGGCGATCGTCACGAGAGCGAGCATGGCGGTCTTGATACGCATGGAACGGGATACCTCAAAAAGCCTGGCCTATGGAGAACTGGAATCCTTCCGTCTCGTCCTTGTACTCGACATCGTTGCCCTTGAAGGCGTTGAGCGGAATGGCATAGCTGAACCGGAACACGCCGAGCGGCGCAAGCCACTGCACGGCCAAACCGGTCGAATAGCGCAGTTTATCAAACGCGAAATCGTAATAGACGGGTGTCACGCCGTCCTTGCCGACAAAATTGACCTCGCCGGTCGAAAAGACGTTGCCGATGTCGAAAAACGCGCTGAATCTCGCGGTGTTACGCCACTTTTGGGGCATCGGCATGAGCAGTTCGAACTGGTTCGTGAACTTGAGGTTGCCGCCGTAGGGGTTGCCGAAGGAGTCCCGGGGGCCGAGCCGGCTCTCGCGGAACCCGCGTACGGACTCCGGGCCGCCGGCAAAGTACTGGCGGTACGGGGGCAGCGAGGTCGTGTCACCCAGCGCCATGCCGTAGGCGAGTTCCGTATTCAGCATCACCGTGAACCACTTGGTGAGCGGCAGGAACTGCAGGTAGTCGTAGTTCAGCGTGTAGTACTCGACGTCGCTGCCGGGAATCGTGACACCCAGGCCCAGTCGATGGCGGGCGCCGCGGTCGGCAAAAAGCGAGCGGTTGCGCGAATCGTAGGACCAGCCGAGCGACGTTTCGAAGGTGTTGAACTTCGTGCCGTAGTAGGTGAACGCGATCGGCGGGATGCCCGCGTACGACTTCTTCGTATACGGATTGCCGTTGTTCTGCACCCAGTACAATGCTTCCTGCGCGCTGCTGTTCGGGTCGGTGAACAGGTCGGAGCGCTGCGCCGCCAACCCCGCGCGCAGCGACTGGAACTCCGAGATGGGCCAGCCGTAGTCCACGCCCAGGGTGCCGGTCTCGGTCTGGAAGTCGGACGACGAACTCGTGAACTGGTTGAGCCGTCGCCAGGTGGCAGACAACGTGCGCGATACGCCGTCGATGGTCGTGTACGGATCGGTGTGCGAAATGCTGAAGACCTTGCTGAACTGGCCGGCATTGATCTCGGCCGCCACGCGGTTGCCGGTGCCCATGAAGTTGCTGTGCACGAAACTGCCGTTCAGCAGGATCGACTGCGACTCTGAGTAACCGATGCCCCCGCTGAACTGGCCGGGCAGGCCTTCCTTGATCTCGTAGTTGACGTCGACGAGGTCGGGCGTGCCGGCCACCGGTTCCGTCGCGACTTCGACCTTCTCGATGAACGGCAGCCGCTGCAGGCGCTGCTTGGAGCGCTCGACCGCGGCGTTCGACAGGTAGCCGCCTTCCATCTGGCGCATTTCCCGGCGCAGCACGTCGTCGTTGATGCCCGTGGTGCCCGTGAAGGTGATGTGATGCACGTAGGCGCGATTGCCCGGGTCGACGAGGAACGTGAGTTCAATTTCCTTCGTCTCCTTGTTCTCCTTCGGCACCGGGTCGATCTTGGCGAACGCGTAGCCGTCCTGGCCGAGCCGCAGCGCCATCAGTTCGGTGGTCTGCGTCAACAGCTTGCGCGAGAAGATGTCGCCGCGACGCACCTGCACCAGAGCGCGCAGGCTTTCCTCGGGGACGACGAGATTGCCGGCGATCTTCACGTCCGAGATGCGGTAGACCTCGCCCTCCTTCACGTTCAGCGTGATGAAGATGTCGTTCTTCTCCGGCGTGATCGCCACCTGCGAGGACTCGACGTCCATGTTCGCGTAGCCGCGATCGAGATAGTGCGAGCGCAGCTTCTCGATGTCGCCGGACAGCTCTTCGCGCGAGTAGCGGTCGTCCTGCTTGTACCAGGAGAGCCAGTGCGGCGTGCGCAACTTGAACTCTTCGAGCAGTTCCTTGTCGTCGAAGGCCTCGTTGCCCACGATGTTGATCTGGCGGATCTTCGAGCGCTTGCCCTCGACGATGTCCACGGCGATCTTGACGCGGTTGCCCGGGACTTCATCGACCTTGGTGTCCACCTTCACGCCGTACTTGCCGCGCGAGTAGTACTGGTCGGTCAGGAAGCGCTCGACCTCGTCGAGCGTGGACTGGTTGAACGTCTTGCCGCGGGCTAGGCCCACGTTGCGCAACGACTTTTCCAGATCCTCGGTCTTGATGTCCTTGTTGCCCTCAATCGTGAAGCTCTCGATCGAGGGGCGCTCGAGCACCGCAATCACCAGCGTGCCGCCGTCGCGGCGGATCTCGACGTCGCGGAAGAACCCGGTGGCGTACAGCGCTCGCAGCGATTCGTCGATGCGCCGCTGGTCGAGCCGGTCGCCGATGTTCACCGGCAGGTAGTTGTAGACCGTGCCCTCGGTAATGCGCTGCAGCCCCTCGATCCGGATGTCGCCGACGGTGAATTCACCGCTCGCGCTCTGGGCGAGGACGGCAGGTACGGCAAGGAGGGCCGGCAAGGCGGCCGCAAACTTCAAGCGCATTTAGGACGGCTCAGCTGAACAACCGGGACAGGTCGTTGTAGAAGGCGAAACTCATGAGCACCAGCAGCAGCAGGATGCCGATCTGCTGGCCCACGGCCTGGGCGCGCTCCGAGAGCGGGCGGCCCTTCACCAGCTCCGCGAGCTGGTACACGATCTGGCCGCCATCGAGGATGGGGATCGGCAGCAGGTTGAGGACAAAAAGACTCACGCTCACCACGGCCAGGAAGGAAAGGAACGACAGTATGCCTTGTCGCGCGGAGAAACCGGCGTATTCCGCGATGTTGATGGGCCCGCTGAGGTTCTTCACCGACACGTCGCCGGCAACCACATTCCAGATCATGCGCACCGTGAGCGTGGACATGTCCCACGTCTTGTCCACGGCGTGTCCCAGCGCAGACGCCGGGCCGTACTTCTCGCGCGTGCGCATCTCTTCCGGGATCCGCGCGCTGGCCGACGGCTGCACGCCGATCCGGCCGACCATGCGACCCCCGTCGCGCTGGGCCTCGACTTCGATCGGCACGTCGAGGCGTGACCCGCCCCTCTCCACCGAGAAGGTCAAGGTCTTTCCGGGACGCGGCTGGACCCGCTGGACCAGCCCCGCGAAATCATCCACGGTCTCGCCGCCCACGGCGATGATGTGGTCACCCTCGCGCAGGCCGGCCCGCTCGGCCGGGCTACCCGGCACCAGCTTGCCCACCACGGCCGGCACGGTCGGGTACCAGAAGTCGAAGCCAAGGCCCGGCAGCAGCGCGCCGGGCTCCGTCAGGGCACGCCGGTCGCCCGGGATATCGAGGCTCGTCTGCCGCGCGCCACCCGCGGCTCGCACCGCGATCTCGAGCGGGTCGCCGGCGATGACGTGATCGAGGATGGCGAGCACGGCACCCTCGCGCGTCATGACCTCGCGACCGCCGACGCCGATGATCTGGTCGCCTGCGCGCAGCCCGGCCCGGGCAGCGATGGAATCGGGGCTGATCTCGCCGATGACCGGCTTCAGCGCGGGCACGCCGGCGACGAACAGCACCCAGTAGGCGACCACGGCAAACAAGAAATTGGCGATGGGCCCGGCGAGCAGGACGAGGATGCGCTGCCAGACCGGCTTGCGGTTGTACGCGGCGGCGAGCTGCGCGGCATCCACCGGGCCTTCGCGCTCATCGAGCAGCTTGACGTAGCCGCCGAGCGGAATAGCCGACAGGGCGTACTCGGTGCCGTCGACGCCGGTGCGGGACCACAGGGTCTTGCCGAAACCGATCGAGAAGCGCAGCACGCGGATGCCGAGGCGGCGCGCCATCCAGAAATGGCCGTACTCGTGCACTGCGACCAGCACGCCGATGGCAACGAGAAACGCAAGCACGTAACTGAGTATGGTCATTTCCTAAGCCCTGGCGACGCGCAGCAGCATGGATTGGGCAAGTTCGCGCGCCCAGCGGTCCGCTTCGAGAACGTCGGCCAGTCCGGTCGCCCCGACGTTCCTATGACGTCCAACCACCGACTCGATGAGATCGACGATGCCGAGAAAACCCAGCCTTCCGGCCAGGAATGCCGACACCGCCACCTCGTTGGCTGCATTCAGCACCGCGGGCACGGTGCCCCCCGCAGTGGCGGCCTCGCGCGTCACGACCAGCGCCGGGAAACGCTCGAGGTCCGGCGCCTCGAAATCGAGCCGGGCGGCCGCGACGAGGTTCAGCGATTCTACACCGGACGGGATGCGCTCCGGCCAACCGAGGGCGTGCGCAATGGGGGTACGCATGTCCGGGTTGCCAAGCTGCGCAAGGATCGATCCGTCCACGTACTCCACCAGGGAATGCACGATGCTCTGGGGATGTACGACCACCTCCACACCGTGGGGTTCCATCCCGAACAGGACGCAGGCCTCGATCAGCTCGAGTCCCTTGTTCATCAGCGTGGCGGAATCGACCGAAATCTTGCGCCCCATGCGCCAGCGTGGATGCGCGCAGGCCTCGTCCGGGGTGACCCTGGCCATCTGTTCGCGCGACGCGCGCAGGAACGGCCCGCCCGAAGCCGTCAGGAGGATTTTCCGCACCCCGGCGCCCGGCCGGCCGGTCTGCAGGTTGCCGGGCATACACTGAAAGATGGCGTTGTGTTCGCTGTCGATGGGCACGAGCGCTGCCCCGCTCGCCCGGGCAGCGTCCACCAGCAGTCGCCCGGCGATCACCAGCGATTCCTTGTTCGCGATCAGCACCCGCTTGCCGGCGCGCGCCGCGGCCAGCGTGGATGGCAGGCCTGCCGCGCCGACGATGGCAGCCATGACGGTATCGACCTGATCGCTGGCCGCCAGCTCCGACAGTGCGTCAGTGCCCGCCAGCACTCGGGTCGGAATTCCCGCCGACTTCAATGCAGCAGCCAGCAGCGCTGCAGCGCCGGGATCCTGCATGACCGCAACGGGCGGCCGGTGCGCCGCGCATTGCTCGAACAAGCGTGCGTGATTGGTCGCGGCCGCGAGCGCCGCGACGGCGAAGCGATCCGGGTGGCGCGCCAGGACGTCGAGTGCACTGACGCCGATGCTCCCAGTGCTACCGAATACGGCGACGCGCATCATGCCGGGATGCCGAGCGCATAGAGGCCGAGCAGGAACGTCGGTGCCGCGGCCGTCAGGCTGTCGAGGCGATCGAGCACACCGCCGTGGCCCGGCAGCAGGTTACCGCTGTCCTTCAGGCCGGCGCCGCGCTTGAACATGCTTTCGAAGAGGTCGCCGACGACCGACACGAGCGCGACCAGCACGCACAGTGTGAGCCAGGCTCGGAGCGGTGTACCGAACAGTGCGGCGCCCGCCACTGCGACACCGGCGGACGACAGCATGCCGGCCGCGAAACCTTCCCAGGTCTTGCCCGGACTGACACGCGGCGCGAGCTTGTGCCGGCCCAGCGTGCGTCCGCCGACATACGCGCCCACGTCAGCCGCCGCGATCAACACGAGCAGGTACAGCAGGAGCGCCCGGCCGTTGGGCTCCACCAGGACGAGCCGCGCCAGGCCGATCGCCGCTGGCACCAGCACGAGGAACCCGACGACTGCGGCCGCAACTCGCCCGCCCCGTTGCGATGCGAGTGCCAGCCACAAGAAGGCCAGCAGCCACCAAAGGGCCGCCAGCCGGAGAAATCCGATCAGCTGCGGCACTTCCGCGGTGAACCACCACGCGGCCGTGATGGCGGCCGCGACCGCGGCGAGGTACAGCGCACGGCTGGCGGTCGAGACGAGTCCGGCAAGCCCGGCCCATTCCCAGGCGCCGGCGAGGCAAGCCAGGGCAACTACAGCGACCGCGAACCTGGCCGGCATCCACAGCAGAACACCGATGATGACCGCGGCAAGAGCCAGCGCGGTCACGATCCGCTCGCGCAGGCCGCTAGCCACCCTGCACCTGGGCCGAAGTCTGGCCGAAGCGGCGCTGTCGCCCGGCGAAGTGACGAAAGGCGACTTCCAGTTCGGCGTCGCCGAAGTCCGGCCACAGCGTGTCGCAGAAGTAGAGCTCGGTGTAGGCGAGATTCCAGAGCAGGAAATTGCTGATGCGATGTTCCCCGCCGGTGCGGATGAAGAGGTCGGGGTCCTGAGCGTCGCAGAGCGCCAGCGCGCGGGAGAAATCCTCCTCATTGAGGGTCGCCGGATCGAACTCGCCCGCTACCGCCCGTGCCGCCAGCGTGCGCGTCGCCTGCACGATATCCCAGCGGCCGCCGTAGGACAGGGCGACGTGCAGCGTCATGCTGCCATTACCCGCCGTACGAGCCTCGCCGGATCGCAGCCTGGCGAACACATCCGGCTTCAACGCCGTGAAGTCGCCGATGAAATGCAGGCGGATGCCATTGCGGTTGAGTTCCTCGATTTCGCCGTCGATGGCCTCGACGAACAACTCCAGCAAGCGGCTCACCTCGTCGGCCGGGCGCTGCCAGTTCTCGCTCGAGAAGGCGAACAAGGTGAGCGCTTCGACACCTCGGCGTGCGCAACCCTCGACGACGGCCCGCACGGCCTTGACGCCGGCGCGATGCCCGAGGTGCCGCGGCAAAGCCCGGCGCGAGGCCCAGCGTCCATTGCCATCCATGATGACAGCGACGTGTCGCGGGACCCCCGGTGCACGGGTATGCGGCTGCTGCACGGGTCAGACCTGCATCAGTTCCTTTTCCTTGTCTGCAAGCACGTGATCGACCTCGGCCACGAACTTGTCCGTCAGCTTCTGCACGTCCTCCTGGGCGCGACGGTCGTCGTCCTCAGCGACCAGCTTTTCCTTCAGCATCTCCTTCAGCTCCTGCATCACGTCGCGGCGCACGTTGCGGATCGCGACGCGCGCGCTCTCCGCTTCGTGCTTCACGACCTTGGTCAGGTCGCGGCGGCGCTCCTCGGTGAGCGCGGGCAGCGGCACGCGGATGACGGTGCCTGCGGTGGCGGGAGTGATGCCGAGATCGGATTTCATGATCGCCTTTTCGATTGCCTGCACCATCTGCTTGTCGTAGGGAACGATGGTGAGCGTGCGGGCATCCTCGACCGCTACGTTCGCCACTTGCTGCAACGGCGTCTCCGCGCCGTAGTAGTCGACCCGGATGTGATCGACCAGGCTGATGCTGGCACGGCCGGTGCGCAGCCGCTTGAGTTCATTCCTGTAGGCCGCCACGCACTTGGCCATGCGTTCGGCCGCGTCTTTCTTGATGTCCTCGAGCATGAGTCCTCCGCGGTGGGCGATGGCTCGCCGCCTCAGTTCGTCACCAGGGTTCCGACGTCTTCGCCGCTCGACACGCGCACCAGCGCCCCTGGATCGTTCAGGTTGAATACGCGCAGCGGCAACCGGTAATCGCGGCAGAGCACGATGGCCGTGGCGTCCATGACGTTCAGGCGCTGGTCGAGCACCTGGTCGTAGGTCAGGCGATCGTAACGCTTTGCCGCCGGGTTCTGCACGGGATCGGAATCGAAGATGCCGTCCACCTTGGTCGCCTTCAGCAACAGGTCGGCCTCGATCTCGATCGCGCGCAGGCTGGCAGCCGTATCGGTCGTGAAGAACGGGTTGCCGGTGCCGGCCGCAAAGATCGTAACCCGGCCTTTCTCGAGGTGGCGGATGGCGCGGCGGCGGATGTAGTCCTCGCAGACTTCGTTGATGCGAATCGCCGACATCACGCGGGCGAAGACTCCGCTCGCTTCGAGCGCATCCTGCAGCGCGAGCGAGTTCATGACGGTGGCGAGCATGCCCATCTGGTCGGCCGCCACGCGATCCATGCCGGCCCTGGCAAGTCCCGCTCCGCGGAACAGGTTGCCACCACCGACGACGATGCCCACCTCGACACCCGTTGCGCGAACGGCTCCGATTTCCGTGGCCAGGCGCTTCAGAAAGGCGGGATCGACTCCGTAGTCGGACTCGCCCATCAAGGCCTCGCCGGAGAGCTTGACGAGGATACGGCGGAAATGCGGTCGCTTGTCGTCGCTGCGGGTCATTTTGTCGGTCACCTCGAGCGGTTCTCCATTATAAAGAACCCCGCTTGCGCGGGGTCCCGGAGAGTGTGTATTGCAGGTCGCCCGGGGCTCAGGAGCCCCGCACCTGGGCCAGCACCTCGGCCGCGAAGTTCTCCTGCTTCTTCTCGATGCCGGCGCCAACTTCGTAACGTACGTAGCGCGCCACACTGGCATTTGCCTTCTTCAGGACTTCACCGACGGCCAGCTTGTCGTCTTTCACGAACGGCTGGCCGAGCAAGGTGATCTCGCCGAGGAACTTGCGAACCTTGCCGTCGACCATTTTCGCGATGATCTCGGCCGGCTTGCCCTGCGCCTTCGGATCGGCCGCCACCTGGGCGACATAGATCTCGCGCTCCCTGGCAACCTGGTCCGCCGGCACGTCGGCGGCGGACAGGTACTGCGGATTGATGGCAGCAATGTGCATCGCGACGTCGTGACCGAGCTGCTCGGCACCGCCCTGCAGGGCCACGATGACGCCGATGCGCGTGCCGTGGAGGTAAGCCGCGAGCGGTGCATCCGAAGTCACGAGATCGAACCGGCGCACGCTCATGTTTTCGCCGATACGGGCGATCAGGGCGCGGCGGGTTTCCTCGACGGTCGCGCCGGACGGCAGCTTGACCGCGCTCAGGGCATCCAGGCCGTTCGGCTGTGCAGCGAGCGCGGCCTTGGCGACGGCGGTGGCAAAGGACTGGAAATCCTTCTCGCGGGCAACGAAATCCGTCTCGGAGTTGACTTCGACCACGGCGGCCCGCCGGCCGTCGGCCGAGCGCTCGATGGCGATCACGCCCTCGGCAGCCACGCGGCCGGCCTTCTTGTCGGCCTTGGCGAGACCGGACTTGCGCATGATCTCGGCAGCGGCGTCGAGGTCGCCGTTCGTTTCGACCAGCGCCTTCTTGCACTCCATCATGCCGGCGCCCGTGCGCTCCCGCAGAGCCTTCACTGCCTCGGCGGTGACCGCCATGGTTACTCAGCCCCTTTGTCAGCCGCGGCTGGCGCCGCTTCGACGGCCGGAGCCGCTTCGACGACGGGAACCACCGCATCGGCAGCAGGAGCCTTCTTACGGGCAGCGGCGCGACGCGCCATGAAAGCCTCGGCGCTCTCTTCCGGATCGGCCTCGACCAGTTCTTCGGCGCGCTGCTCGGCAGCAGCAGCCTCGGGCTCACCGACGGCGGGCTTGCGGCGGGCCGCCGGCGTCTTCTTCTTGGCCGGGGCCGTACGACGGCGCGGGCCGCCCGTCTTGGCGCGGGGCTTGCCTTCGTCGTCGAGTTCCACGAACTCGTCCTCGCCGACCGGCACATCCGGGATCGTCGAGCGGCCTTCGATCACTGCGTCCGCAATGCCGCCAGCGTAGAGCTGGATGGCGCGCATGGCGTCATCGTTGCCGGGGATCACGTAGCTGATGCCATCCGGCGAGCAATTCGTATCCACCACGGCGACGACCGGGAGGCCGAGCTTCTGCGCCTCGCGGATCGCGATCTCCTCGTGGCCCACGTCCACGATGAACAGCACGTCCGGCAATCCTTCCATGTCCTTGATGCCGCCGAGGCTGCGATTGAGCTTCTCGCGCTCGCGGCGCACCATCTGCGCTTCGCGCTTGCCGCGCAGGTCGAGCGCGCCGCTCGTGATCATCTCGTCGATCTCGTGCAGGCGCTTGATCGACTGGCGGATGGTCTTGAAATTGGTGAGCATGCCACCGAGCCAGCGATGGCTCACGTAGGGCATGCCGCAGCGTGCGGCTTCCTTGGCGATCGCTTCGCGCGCCGAGCGCTTGGTGCCCACGAAGAGCACCTTGCCGCCGTCGGCCACCAGGTTCCTGACGAAGCCATAGGCCTCGTTGAACAAGGGCAGCGAATGCTCGAGATTGATGATGTGAATTCGGTTACGTTCGCCGAAGATGAAGGGGGCCATCTTCGGGTTCCAGAAGCGGGTCTGGTGTCCGAAATGGACACCCGCTTCCAGCATCTGTCGCATGGACACGCTGGACATTCAAGCTCTCCTGTTAGGGTTGGGGCCTCCACGCACCCCATGCAGCAACCCGATTGGTCCTGGAGGGACCTCGCGGGCACCCAGCTGCATGTGCCGGTACGTGTGCGGATTTGGTTGTGAAAAACGGGGCCGCTTTATACCATAACTCTCCTTTCGTTCAAACACTTGCGCGCTCGCTGCTGGCAGCGGGCGCGAGGATACGCCCCAAACATGCAGCATCCCGAGCCGGCCGAGACCTCCTGGCGCTCCGACAGCGCCGGGCGCGTCGCGGTCAAGAGTCCCGCAGAACAGGCCGCCATGCGCGTGGCCGGGCGCCTTGCTGCCGAGGTGCTGGACATGATCGGGGCGCACATCGTCCCGGGCGTTGCCACCGATGAACTGGACCGGATCTGCCACTGCCATATCGTCGACGTGCAACAGGCCATCCCGGCGCCGCTCGACTACCGGGGCTTCCCGAAATCGATCTGCACCTCGGTGAATCACGTGGTCTGCCACGGCATCCCGGGGGATCGCAAACTCAAGCAGGGTGACATCGTCAATGTGGACATCACCGTCATCAAGGACGGGTTCCACGGCGACACGAGCCGGATGTTCCACGTCGGCAAGCCCCTGCCCCATGCCCA
>Ga0315287_10003209_pt1 | contig 15736 bp, 14 predicted proteins | sample YL17G11_0_MG_FD_205037 | JGI IMG/M metagenome (GOLD analysis project Ga0315287, IMG submission 205037) | Sediment microbial communities from Yellowstone Lake, YNP, Wyoming, USA - YL17G11_0 | ecosystem: Environmental > Aquatic > Freshwater > Lake > Sediment | place: USA: Wyoming | collected... | reverse complement strand
TCGAGAAATAGAACGGACGCCACACCATCGACTGGCTGCGATCGCGCTCTTCCCACGTCTTGCCGCCATCGGCTGAACGGAACAGCGCCGAGCGCACCCCCTCGATGACGGCATAGACGACGTCGGGGTTCGACGTCGCAATGTCGACGTCGAGGCGACCCCAGGGCTGCGGCGGCAATCCCCTGGCCGTCTTGTCGTCGAGCTGCTGCCAGCTGGCGCCGCCATTGCTCGTGACGAACAGGCCGGAGCCTGACACCGCCGTCGGGCCGTCGCCGCCTGAGCGGAACGTCCAGCCCTTGCGCCGGAAATCCCAGAGGCCGGCGAATAATCGATCGGGATTGCGCGGATCCATCGTCAGGCCCGAGCAGCCGGTCGAGAGATTCGGCCCCTTGAGGATCAGCGTCCAGGTCTTGCCGCCATCGGTCGTCTTGTACAGGCCGCGGTCCGGTGAGTCCGACCAGAGCTTGCCGGGCACGCAGACGTAGACGATCTTGCCGTCGCGCGGATGCACGAGGATCTTGTTGATGCGCTCCGACTCGGGCAAGCCCAGGTAGTCCCAGGATTCCCCACCGTCAGCCGAGCGATAGACGCCATTGCCGACGGACACGGAGTTGCGGGTCCAGGACTCGCCGGTGCCGACCCAGACGGTACTCGGGTCACTCGGGTCCAGGGTGATCGCACCGATCGACTGCACCGGTTGCCGGTCGAACACCGGCTTGAACGTGGTGCCGCCGTCGAGCGACTTCCAGATGCCACCGGAAGCGGCCCCGACGTACAAGGTGACCTTGCCGTCCTTCTCTTGCCGCGCCGCCAGCGCCGAGATCCGGCCGCTCATGGCGGCCGAGCCGATGTTCCGCGCGCCGAGCCCGGACACGGTCGCACTGTCGAAACGCGGTGCAGCAGCCGTGGTGGGTGCAGAACTCGCTGCTACGGGAAATGCCGTCGCAAGCGTAGCAGCGACCAGCGAGGCCCCGCGCACGAGTGAGAGCCTGGTCTTCATGGCAACCTCACCCTGGCCCCGGGGAAAGCAAAAACCGCGGGGTCGACGGCACCGTTGCCCTCGGCGCGATCGTAGACGAGCTGCTGCTTCTGTGACGGGTCGGAACCCTTGGGGCCCGACGCTTCCGTCATCGGCACCCAGACGCCCGCCACCTGCTCGTACTCGCCGTAGTCCGTCTCGGTCACCTCCTCCGCACCGCGGACCTCCCGCTTCTGGACGTCGCGAATGATCATCCAGGTGTCCGGGTCGATGAAGTAGAGGATCTCGTCGCCCGAGGCGAGTTCGAGCCGCAGCTTGTGCGCCGGCGTGCCATCGACCTCTTCGAGGCCGAGGTACGTGACCTTGCCGCCCTTGGCGCCGTAGCCGACCAGCGGAAAGTCGATGTCGGCCGCGATGGCCAGCGGCTTGGCCTGGTCGGCAGGCATACGCTCCGGATCCTTGCGGCCCTGAAAGGGCTGGATCTGCCAGGCCTCGCGTCCATCGTAGGCCTGCACGGCGGTCATGCCCTGCAGCGTGAACTCGGACCGGATCTCGTCCGGCCGGAGCCTGACCTCCATCGCCGAGAGTTCGACGTTGGCGCCGGGAATGACCAGCCGGCCGGTGCGCTTGAGGCTCTTCAGGGCCTGCAGGTGCTCGGTCCCGCCGCGCGCCTCGACGTGCCGCGCGATGATCTCGTCGGCGGTCAATGCCTGCGCCGCAACTGCTGCAAGCAGGCTGGCGGCCGCGAAAGTCGAAACAAGTATGCGCTTCACGGTCGGTGTGCTCCGCGGCCCGGCGTGCGGGCCAGCCAATGCGTTTTCAACGAGGCGTCGAGGCGTCGGTCCGCAGCTTGGCTGCTATGAACGACGCGTGCGAGACGTGCAGCAGATCCGCGATGCGCCGGATCAGGTGCTCCTCGTACTTGTGGATCGTCTCATCCGAGCGCGCGACGCGCCACAGATGCTCGACGAGCCGCTGCTTTTCGCCGGGGGAAAACGACCGGTTGATCATCGAGGTGAACTGGAAGAGGTCGTGCGCCTGGTCGATCTCGCGCTCGGCAAGTTCCAGCAGCGCGGCACTTTCCGCGGCTCCGAGATGCAGCAGTACGCCGATCGAGCGGGCGACATGTTGCCGCTCGTCGTCGTCAACCTGATAGTCGGCGCGCAGGACCTCGACCAGCAATGCGGCCACGGCCAGGCTCAGCGATCCCGCCGCAGCCTGCTCGCTGTCCGCGTCCTTGCTGCCGAACTGCCGCGAAACCCAGTCTGTCAGCTTGCTCATGTGACCCGCCGTGGAGGAAGCGCGCGATGCTGCCATCCTGCGACGAAAATGCCAACTCTCGGACGCTCTCCGACCCAGGAATGGGGTCACCCGCCCCCCGCCGATGGCACATTGGGCTGCCATGCAAATGCGGCACAGGCATAATCGCGCGTCGCTACCTGGGAGGGTCACGACACCCGCGCCACCGAACGCCCCAGCTTCGTGATGAAGCACCCCGGCCGCAGTCCTCCCGCCGGGAGAACCGCCGCAACCTTGCCTGACGACCTCAACATGGAGTGATGCCAATGACTGTGAAGACTCTGACGATCGCCGCCGCCGTGGGCAGCCTGCTCACCCTCAGCACCGTGACCGCCTCTGCCGCAGATGAACAGGCGGGCGCCAAGGAGAAGTGCTTTGGCGTCGCCAAGGCCGGCAAGAACGACTGCGCGTCGAACGCACACGCCTGCGCCGGGCACGCGACCAAGGACAACGACGCGAGCGACTGGAAGTACGTGCCGAAGGGCGAGTGCGAGAAGCTCGGCGGCAAGACTGAAGCCGCGAAGAAGATGTGAGATGACTGCGGCGGAGACGTCGAACCGTCGTGTCCCGGGCAGGTCGATTCCGGCGCGAGCCGGGATCGGCCTGCGATCCGCGCACCACGCGGCGATCCTGCGGCAGCCGCCGCCGATCGGCTGGGTGGAAGCGCACACGGAAAACTATTTTCACGCGGGTGGCCCGCAGGTGGCGGTCCTCGAGGAAATCCGCGCGCTGTTTCCGCTGAGTCTGCACGGCGTGGGCCTGGCACTCGGATCGGCCGACCCGCTCGACCGCGCGCATCTCGCGCGCGTGCGACAGGCCGTGGACCGGTTCGAACCCGCACTGGTCAGCGAGCACGCCAGCTGGGGTCACAGCGGCGGCGAGCACTTCAACGACCTGTTGCCGCTCCCGTACACCGAAGAAGCGGCGGAACACCTGGCCGGCCGGGTGCGCGACGTGCAGGATGCGCTCGGGCGCCAGATCCTCGTCGAAAACCTCAGTTCATATTTTGCGTACAAGGCCTCCCGGCTGACCGAGTGGGAATTCCTGTCGGCCGTCGTCGAGCTTTCCGGCTGCGGGCTGTTGCTCGACGTGAACAACGCCTACGTCAACGCGGTGAACCTCGGCCTCGATGTCGAGGCGTTCTTCGCCGGCCTGCCCGCCGCGGCGGTGCAGGAGATTCACCTCGCCGGTCACCTGCGCAAGCGCATCGGCGATCACGACCTCCTCATCGACGACCACGGCTCGAGGATCTGCGCGGACGTCTGGCGCCTGTACGATCGCGCGATCGAGCGCTTTGGTCCGCTCCCGACGCTGATCGAGTGGGACACCGACATCCCTTCCCTCGACGTGCTGGTGGGCGAAGCGCATGCAGCCGACGACAGGATGAGGAAAATCCGTGAACTCGCGGCCTGAGGCGACCAGCCTGCACGACACCCTGCGCGCCTTCGCCGCCGCGCTGCGGGCGCCGCCGGCGGACGATGCCGCTGCGACGTTTGCGCAGTCGATAGTCGCCGATGGACTCTCCGGCGACGCGCGCCTGCGCGTCTATCGCAACAACGCTCGCGCCGTGTTCGAGGATGCCCTGCAGCGCACGTATTTCGTCGTGCGCCGGCGCGTCGGCGATGAGTTCTTTGCTCAGTTGGCGCGCGAATACCGCGTCATGCATCCGTCGCGTTGCGGGGACCTGCACTGGATCGGCGCGCACTTTCCCGCGTGGCTGGGACCTCGGCTGGAGGGCACGGGGTACGAGTGGCTGGTCGATGTAGCGCAACTGGAATGGGCCTGCGAGGAAGCGCTGGTGGCGACGGATGTCCTGCCGGTCGATGTCGCCGAGCTTGGCAAGGTGCCGGCAGATCGGCTTGATGGCACGTCGTTGGTGCTGAGTCCGTCATTACGGCTCATCCGGTCGAATTACCCGATCTGGTCGGTGTGGCAGCAGAACCAGCCTTCGCAGTCGGGTAACGCGATCGACCTCTCGCAGGGTGGCGAATGCGTCGCCGTGACCTGCGGCAGCGAAGGCCTCGCGCTGCATCGGGTTGCGCCTGCGGAGCACGCGTTCGTATCGCATCTTGCGGCAGGGGCTTCGCTGGGCACGGCGGCGGAAGCTTCCGGCCTCGGAATCGAGCAACTTCCCAACACGTTGCGCTGGCTGTTCGGAGCAGGTCTGGTCGTTGGTGTTGGTGCACCGAACCCGGAGGTCACGCGGTGACGAGCATTGAACGACTCAATCGCCTGAATGACTTGGCACAGCACTTGCTGTGGGGTTACCTGCTGCTCGTGATCGTGGTGTTCGGTCCGGGCGCGTTGTCCGTGGACGGGGCGCGTCTTCGGCTCATCCGATAGTCAGCGCGGGGGAGTGCCGGCTAACATCATGATACGGCCCAACCGACGGTCCCCCACGGCGAGCCGACCAAGAGTCATGTGAAGTGCAGCAAGAGGTTGATTTCCTCATCATCGGCGCAGGCATCGCCGGCGCGAGCGTGGCGGCCGAGTTGTCGCGCACGCACCGCACGTGCGTCGTGGAGCGCGAATTGCGGCCCGGGTACCACGCCACGGGGCGTTCGGCGGCACTGCATACGGAGATCTACGGCAGCGCCCCGATACGCGCCCTGACCCGGGCAAGCCGGAATTTCTTCCTCGAGCCCGAGGGCGGACGGGCGCCGTTCGCGACACTCCGCGGCTGCATGTTCATCGCGACCGCGGCCCAGGTCGCCGACCTCGATAAGTTCGAAGCCTTGCCCGACGTCGCCGGCGCAGTCACGCGACTCGATGCCGAGGCGGCAAGGCAACTCGTTCCCGCGCTGCGTCCGGGGGTAATCGTCGGAGCGCTGAAGGAACTCAACGCGTATGACCTCGACGTCGATGCCATCCACCAGTATTTCCTGCGCCTGCTGCGCTCGAATGGCGGCGGAATCGCGTGCAATGCGGAATTGGTCGCGCTGTCGCGCAATGGCTCGGCATGGGAGGCGACTCTCGCCGACGGACAGCACATCGTGGCGGCCATCGTGATCAACGCCGCCGGCGCGTGGGGCGATGCGGTGGCGACCATGGCGGGCGTCGCCCCAGTGGGCCTGCAACCGCTGCGACGCACTGCCGCGTTGATCGATCCTCCGTCCGGCCTGCAGACGAGCCGCTGGCCGGCAGTCATCGACATCGGCGAGCTGTTCTATTTCAAACCGGACGCGGGCCGGTTGCTGCTCTCCCCGGCCGACGAGACACCGAGCGTTCCCTGCGACGCGCTTGCCGACGAGATTGATGTCGCCATCGCAGTCGAGCGCATTCAGCAGGTCGCGGACATCGAGGTCACGCGCGCACCGCAATCGTGGGCGGGCCTGCGCACGTTCGCGCCGGATCGTTCACCGGTCGTGGGGTTTGATCCGCGCTCGCCGGGATTCTTCTGGCTCGCGGGCCAAGGCGGCTACGGGATCCAGACCGCGCCGGCACTCGCCCGGTCAGCGGCCGCGCTGGCCCGCGGGCAGCCGGTCCCCGCCGACATCGTCGACTGCGGATTCGACGCCGCGCTGCTGGCGCCGGGCAGGTTTGCGGCTCAATGAGTCCGTTGGGCGTCGCTAAAGCGCCATGACGCCCAGCACGGCCACGAAGTGGCAGGCGACGCCGGCAAGCACGAACGCATGCCAGACAGCGTGCGAGTAGCGCTGGCTCTTCCAGAGGTAGAACGGCACGCCACCGGTATAGAAGAGTCCGCCAGCCATCAACCACATCAATTCGGAGGGCGTCAGCACGCGCATCAACGGGCGGGCGGCGATCACGATGATCCAGCCCATCACGACGTACAGCAGGACCGAGGTCTTGTGGTAGCGGAAGCCGAGGCTGGTGGTCTTGGCAATGATTCCGAGCAAGGCCATGCCCCACACGAGGCCGAAGAAGGTCCAACCCCAGCCGCCGCGCAGCACGCCCAGCATGAAAGGCGTATACGTCCCCGCGATCAGGACGTAGATCGCGCAGTGATCGAACCGACGCAACAGCGTGCGTAGCGGCGGGTCGGTTGCGGCGTGATAGGAAACGGAGGTCGTGAACAGCAGCAGCGCGCTTGCGCCGAAAATCACGCCACTCACCAGGCGCCATGTATCCCCGCCGTGCAGAGCCGTCCACGCCAGACACGGAATCGCAGCCAGGCTTGCAGCGATCCCCAGCCCGTGCGTCAGGCAGTGAGCGAGTTCCTCACGCGGCGTGTAACTCGACATTAGCGGGTTCTCCTGACGCGGCCGGAGCAGCCGCTCGCTAGGATGTTCATCGCCTGTCCTGCGAAGAGTCAAGCCCGTGAAGTTCCTTGGGAAATCGATCGCGGCGTCGGTCCTGCTCCTAGCCATACTGGCGGGTTGCGGTGGCGGGTCCGGCGGAACGTCGCCGCCGACACAGGCCAGCCTGGTCGTCAACAGCACCCAGGATTCAGCCACGCCGCCGGCAGGCACCGTCACACTGCGTTCCGCGCTGGCGGCCGCGACGCCCGGGCAACCCATCACGTTCGACCGCCCACTCGACGGCGCGACGATCACCCTGACCACGGTCGCCGACGAGCACACGCTGTTGAAGGGCGAAGTCATGGGCATCCAAAACGAACCGAGCGGCCCCGTGTCGTACCTCGTCGGTTACCGCGACCGGGACTACGGACGCTCCGCGTTGCTCGCCCGCAAGAATGTCGTGATCGATGCCTCCGCCCTGCCCTCCGGCATCACGATCGCGTGGGGCGGCGGCGCGCAGCCGGGTGCAAGAGTGCTGGCGGTCGACGGCAACCTGACGCTGATCAACGTCGCAATCACGGGCGGCAGCAGCGTCACGGAAAAACTCACCGTCGTGAACCCGGACGATCAGCCGTGGACGCTGGCGCGCGGAGGCGCGGTGGCCGTCTGGGGGACCGCCCACCTCGTGGACTGCCGCCTCTACGACAACCACGTCCAGGGCGACTTCGACTCCTCGCGCGATCGCGGTGCCTTCGGTGGCGCCGTCTACGCCGACATCGTGGACATGGAGCGGTGCATCGTCAGCGGGAATTCGGCGCTCGGCGGCGGTGCGGCGGGCGGCGGCGTGTACTCGGTGGGTGGCGCGGGTCACACGCAGACGGTTTCCACGATCGACCGCTCTTCAATTACCGGCAACCGCATCAGCGCGCTGTTTACCTACGGTGGTGGCGTGTTCTCCGACGGCGGCAGCATCGGCAATCAAAAGACGTTGCGCCTGACCAACAGCACGATCGCCCGCAACGTCGTCGAGCCGGCGCCTGGCCTGCCGCGCTTCCTGCTGGCGATCGGGTACTGGCGCGGCGGTGGCGTGTACATGTCGAACGGCTATCTCGAGATCGAGAGCTGCACGATCGCGCAGAATGAGGTGTCCGGCGTGGCCCGGACGGACAGCCTGGGTCGACGCAACCTGGCGGGCGGAATCGCGGCGACCGTCGGCAATGCGCATGACGTCGAGGACATGGTCGTCGCCCATTCAATCATCGTCGGCAACACCGTGCAGGAGGTCGGCGGCAACCTCTACGCCCACGACGTCTACACCGGGTCACTGTTCGGCTTTCGCAGCGGCGGCTACAACCGCATCGGCGCGCTCGACTTCAGCCAGATCCTGGTGCCGGTGGGTGAATGGGGCTGGGAGTCGCTGAGCCGGAAACACTATCCGCAGGTGGGCGACGAGCAGGGGATTGGGGCAGGCGATGTCCTCGACCTGGTGAACGGCATCACTTTATCGCCCTCGATCGTTTCGGTCGGCGCCGGCGCGGGCGGCCCGGCGGTGCTCCATTACGCACCGCGCGGGACCGCGCTCGATCAGGTGCCCGCCAAGGTCTATTCGGTCCCGGAAACCGCCGCGGAGTACACCGTAGCCACCGGCGGAACAGATAACTTCCTTGCGATCGTGCTCGGTCGCATCGAACACCGCTATGGCCTGGCCGGCTTCGCCAGCGAGTTCACGTCCAGCTTCGAGGCCTTCCTGCAATCAGTGGACTCGGATGCCGCAACAGCGGGTGTACAGCCCTACACGGACCCCTCCGGCAACCCGATCCTGACGCTGTCCGCGACGCATTGGTTCGGGCCGGCCGCGACCTGGCCCAAGGAACTGCAGAACTACCCGTATATCGAGTTCTGGCATCGGCTGGACTCCGCGCTGCAAGCCAAGGCCATTCCCGGCATGGGACCCGAAATACTCGGTGATGCCGCCTGGCGCAGCCTTTTCACGACCGGGCTCCTCACCGAGAACACGAACATCCGCATCAGCGTGCAGACCAGTTCACGGCTGACGGTCCAGCGCGTCAGCGTCGACCAACTCGGTGTCGCCCGTCCCGCGAACGCACCGGGGAATATCGGCGCGATCGAGGCGCGGTAGCGCGAGGCGACACTTCATGCCGCGGCTTGCGAACGCACGGCGACCAGGTAAAGCAGCAGCAGGATCGCGATCACCCACGAGGCCAGTCGCACCTCGCCCGCTTTGCCGCCCAGGACTTTCACCAACGGATAGCTGACGAAGCCGAGCGTGAGGCCATCGGCAATCGAATAGCTGAGCGGGATCCCGACCAGCACCAGGAACGACGGCAACAGTTCCGTGAAGTCGTCCCAGTCGATGTACGCCACATTGCGCAGCATCATCGCCCCGACCAGCACCAGTGCCGGCGCCGTGACGGGAGCGTAGCCACCGAGCATCGCGATGACCGGGCTGAAGAACAGCGCCACCAGGAACAGGCACGAGACCGTGACCGCGGTCAACCCGGTCTTCCCGCCCTGCTCGATGCCGGTGGCGCTCTCGATGTAGCTGGTCACCGTGCTCGTACCGAGGCAGGCTCCGGCCACTGTGCCGACCGCGTCCGAGAGGAACGCCTGCCGTGCGCGCGGCAACTTGTTGTCGCGCATGAGGCCCGCTTGCTGCGCCACGCCAACCAGCGTGCCGACGGTGTCGAAGAACACCATGAACAGGAAGATCAGCACGATCGGCGCCATCGCCAGCGTAGCCGCACCCCTGACGTCCATCTGCAAGAAGGTCGGTGCGAGCGACGGCGGCGCCGCCAAAAGGTGATCCGGCAGCAACGTGAGTTTCAGCGCAACGGCCAGTGCGCCGGCGGCCAGGATGCCAAAGAGGATCGAACCACGGACGCGGCGCGCATGCAGCCCGGCAGCCACCAGCAGGCCGACGCAGAACACGGCCAGGTCGGGCGACGCGAAATGCGCGTTCAACTTCACGGCGGTACCGGGATCCTTGACGATGACCCCGGCGTTCTGCAGCCCGATGAACGCGATGAACAGCCCGATGCCGCCGGCGATCGCGTGCTTCAAGCTCGGGCTGATGGCGTTCATCACGGCTTCGCGGGCACCGACGAGCGACAACACCAGGAACAGCACGCCGGAGATGAACACTGCGCCCAGGGCCGTGGCCCAGGGCACGGCAGCTCCCGCAGCGGCCGCCGCCGGAATGGCCGAAAACACGAAGAAGAAATTCTCGCCCATCCCCGGCGCCTGCGCGATCGGGTAGCGCGCATACAAGCCCATGATGGCGGAAGCCAGTGCCGCGGCGAGGCAGGTGGCGGTGGTGATGGCGCCGAAATCCATGCCCGTGGGCTGGCCGAACATCACTCCCGACAGCACCGCCGGCTGCACGAAAATGATGTACGCCATGGTCAGGAACGTCGTCAGCCCGGCGACGAATTCCGTGCGGGCGGTCGTGCCGTTCTCCCTGAGCCGGAAAAGTCGCTCGAGCACGTCAGCCGGGCGCCGCCACCAGCAACCGCGACTCGACCTCGTAGCACGACCCGTCCGTGGCGACGAGATTGATCTCCCACAGATCCTCGTCCGGGATCATCGTCCGCTCGTGGCCGGGCAATTCGCGCTCGTCATCGACCTGGATCCCCCAGACGCGAACGCTGCGGATGCCCTTTACGGCAATGCGCCGGGTGTCGAATCTCGCCCGAAAGCTGGCGGCGACCTCCTCGCCCGCCCAGATGGCGTATCCACAGTCACGGATGGCGGCAACCGCCGTCGGTATCGAAGGGTACGTCGCGGGATTCGGCATGACTGTCTCCTGCAACCTGGTCGACCGGTAGCAACGCTAGCCCTGTCCCGGGGTTCCGCGAATCCGGAGGAACCGCAACTACCCGGCCGGCGCCCGCAACGGCTCGAAGCGTGCCGTGAAATGCCTGAGTTGCGGCGGCTGGGCGACGATACGCAGGCCGCGCAGCCTTTCCCGGTGCCTGGCAACCTCCTCGAACACCTCGACCACGTAGTCGGCGTGCGATTGCGTATAAACGCGCCGTGGCATGGCGAGCCGCACGAGATCCATGTCTGCCGCCACCTCGGTGCCGTCCGGCTTGAGGCCGAACATCACCGTACCGATTTCGCACGCCCGGATGCCCCCGACTTCATAGAGCGCGACGGCGAGCGCCTGGCCGGGGTATTGCAGCGGCGGTATGTGCGGCAGGAAACGACGCGCATCGACGAAGACGGCGTGTCCACCGACCGGCCGGACGATCGGCACCCCGAGCTCGAGGAGCTTTTCGCCAATGTACTCGTTGGTGCGGACGCGATAGCGCAGGTACTGCTCGTCCACGATCTCGCGCAGGCCGACGGCGATGGCGTCCAGGTCACGCCCGGCCAGGCCGCCGTAGGTCGGGAACCCCTCGGTCAGGATCAGCCGATTGCGGGCCGCCGCCGCGAGGGCATCGTCATTGACGGCAAGCCAGCCGCCGATGTTGGCGAAAGCGTCCTTCTTGGCGCTCATGGTCATGCCGTCGGCGACGGCAAACATGTCGCGCACGATGTCGGTCACTGACCGATCAGCCTGCCCTGCTTCGCGGCACTTGATGAACCATGCGTTCTCGGCAAAGCGGCAGCCGTCGATGATGAGCGGCTTGCCGTAACGATGGGCGATGTCGGCCACCGCGCGGATATTCGCCAGGCTCACGGGTTGCCCGCCGCCCGCGTTGTTCGTCACCGTCAGCATCACGAGCGGGATGCGATCCGCCGAAGACGCCAGCAGTTCTTCCAGTTTCACCGGGTCCAGGTTGCCCTTGAACGGGTGCGTATCGTCGAGGTCGTGCGCCTCGGCGATGACGAGGTCCACGGCCGAGGCCCCGGTCGCCTCGATGTTGCCGCGAGTGGTGTCGAAGTGCGTGTTCGACGGGATGATCCGGCCGGGTCCGCCAACGATCGAAAACAGGATCGCTTCCGCGGCGCGACCCTGGTGGGTCGGGATGATGTGGCGAAACGGCATCAGTTCGCGCACCGCCGCCTCGAATCGATAATACGAAGGCGACCCGGCGTAGGATTCGTCGCCGCGCATGACCGCGCCCCACTGCGCGGCGCTCATCGCGCTCGTGCCGGAATCCGTCAGCAGGTCGATGATGACGTCGTCGCTGTGGATCGCGAACAGGTTCCACGCGGCTTGCCTGAGCAACTCGCGACGTTCCTCGATCGTCGTCAACCGGATCGGCTCGACGACCTTGATCCGGAACGGCTCGATGATGGTCTTCAACGGTCACCTACTTTTCTGCCGCCCCGCCGCAGCAGGCGCGGAGCAATGATGAGCGCGGCACCGAAGAGGCCCATCGCGATAAACAGCGTCGCGGGCCGCGAGTACTTGAAATCCTGGGCGACCATCTTCAGCCCGATCCCTACCAGCAGCGGATAGACGAGCCATCCCCACTCGCGGAATCGCGGGTGACGGCCGATCGAGGCGATCAGGAGCGTGGCTACGGCGAGTACGCCGGTGCGGACGGTGGCGAGCACCCCCGGGTCCACGCTGCGATCGGCAAGCCCTCCGGCGACAGGCGCGAGATAGCCAATCACGCAGCCACCGGCCGCCCACACGAAGACCATGATGATCACGACTCTAAGCCCCCTTGCGAATTCACCTTCGGCCGAATCCGGCCACGCGGAGCAGAGTCCTGCCGACAGCGTGGCCGCGACCAGCACGATGAGCATGACGGCACCGGGCAGGGCCCACTGTCCGACCTCACCAGCCGCCACCGCGAGGGCCCCGTATTTCAGCGTGCCGGACACGATGCCCGCCGCCACGAGGTAGAACGCGCCGTGGAGCAGCATGAACAGTCGTCCGAACCGAGACCACAATCCAGCGGCCAGCACCGCCAACAACGCGAAGACCACGCCTAGCCACTGCTCGACAATGACCAGCGTGAGCCCCGCCACCACGAGCACGAGCGCGAGCGATGTGTAGAAATAGACGTTCCGGCCGCTGCCTTCGTGCCGGTCGATGAACGCCACGGCGACGGCATAGCAAGCCGAACCGAAGAGCAGGCTGGCCACTCCAATGGCCTCAGGGTGGATTCCGGTGACCCGCGTCAGATAGACGGCGCCACCGATCCCGACGATGAGCGCGGCAGCGGTCTGCATGACCTCGAAAAATGTCACGTTGCGGCCGCGGATCAGCGTGCGGATTGCGATGCTGACGACGTAGGCACCGAGCAGCGTCAACTGCAGTGCCATGGCGACCTGGGGTGCATCCTGGTGCTCCGGCGCCAACACGCGCAGCGTCACGCCGATGACCGCAATGTCGGCCGCCAGTGCCGCCGGCCAGCGGGGCCCCCACCAGTCGAGCGTGTAGCCCAGCCACAAGGTCGCCACACCCAGAGCGATGAGGTAGAAAGCAAAGGGCGCGACCACCCCCGTCTGGATGAGCAGCACGAAACTGGTTGGCAGCGCCCCGATGACCGCGAGCCAGGCTACCGCGCGCAGACGCTGGCGCCAGGCAACAAGCAGCAGGCCGGCGGTCAGGACAGCGATGGCGATGACGCTGGTCGTGCCGGTCAGTACCTTGAACCTGGTCGTCGCCTCGACCAGCAACGGGAAACCGACGATGGCGGCCGCCAGCGCATGGAACACCGCGCTCGGCACCTGCCGGCGTGCACCCGCGCGGTCGGTCATGAACAGCCAGACCAGTGCGTACGCGAACGCCAGGGCGAGACCGACCGGCCGTGCGATCGCACCCGTGTCGGTCATCGCACGCAGGAAGAATCCGCCAGCAAGGACCAGGAGGAGTCGACCGATCAGGGAAAGGATGGCGATCGGGTCGTAGGGGTCCTTGGTGGGGGCATCGGCCGACGGAACGTCCGCCCGCACTTCCGTCGACTCCGCCGCGAGGGCATCGGCTGCAGCGGCCACACCACTGGCGCGTTTCGCCTCCAGCGCGTCGAGGCGCTGCTGCAGCGACAGGATGGCCAAGCGAAGTTGCTCGACGTTAGACTCGAGCCGAGCGGTCCGATCATCCACGATGCCCCCTCTGCCCCGCGCCGCTTGCCAGCAAAGACCGGTGCCGCCGGTCGTGTTGAATACTCGTACGCGAAACTGCTGCCAAATGACAACAGCGTGCGGTGCAGCAATTCATGAGGGCTTGCCGTATCCGCGGTGATGGCGCTCCAGGTAGGCCGACCGCCCTATGTGCCGGCAGGTCATTGGGTGAACCGAGGCATACCGCGGATAGCAAAACGGCCCCAGAGGGGCCGTTTGCCTGGATTCGATGGTGGCGGGGGCACCCAGTCAGTTGGGAACCTTGTCGACCACGCGGCCCTTCACGAACAGCTTGGTGCGCAGCGTCACGTCGCCCGAATGCCGCTCATTCTTCGAAATGTCGTAGCTCGTGTACTGTTGCTGCAGCTTGACCTCGAGGCCCGGCCCGCCCAGCCACCGGCCGCCGCCGCCGACCACGTGCAGGCACTCGCGCCACACGGCCGGCGCGTCCGTCAGCAAGATGACGCCGTCGGCGCCAGAGCAGAGGATATCGAGGATGCGCGCAGCGTCCTCGCGCGCCAGCACGCCCACCAACGGCTGTGACGGATAAAGCTCGCGCGCGCCATTGACGCTGGCCGACGATTCAACGCAGTCGACGAGGATCGCCTCCCGTGGACCGGCATCCGGTCGGCCTACGAAGCGCACGGTGTCGCCGAGATAGTCGCTGAGCAACTTCTGGAACCGCTGCGATTCCGAATAAACGCGGCACTCCGGCTGCGCATCCCGCCAGGGATCTGTACCGACGAGGCTATCGTCCGGAGTGCTCACGCTCTGCGAACCTCTGTATCTATCTTGATCCTGCCGCCCCGTGACGCTACCCGTTTGGCGACTGCGTCACGGTGCTTTGCGATTGGATCAGATGGATATACCGATAATGTGAACTGCGTCGCATCGCGATGGCACATTGACGCGGGGCTGCTCTGCATCGCAAGCGCACCGTTGCTGGCCGACACTCCGGCATTCGACCGTCCCGGCATCGCATTTTCGCCGACGACGCTGCCAGCTCATTCGTTCGTGTAGGAACAGGATCTGCCTGACTTTCAGCGCGACCGGTCCGATGGCGTCACACAACGCGCCCATGGCGCAGGCAACCTGAGCCTGGCAGTAAAGGTTGACGTGACCCCGGGCGACGACAAATTCAACATGGCGATCCTCGGCGTCGTGTCCTTCCGACGGTGCGCAGGGACATGGGTCTGGGGTCCGAGCAGTATTCACTCGGTGCGACCGCCAGGTGGTCGCTGGGCGCGCAGCAGTCTGTCGCGCTGTACGCAAACGTCGATCTGCTCGAGGGCCACGCGACGTGGACGGTCTCGCGGGCCTGACCCGCGGCAGCACCGACGTGAGCGCAGGCTGCGGGGTGTCGGTCTTTTTCAAATGACCGACCACGGCCAACCAACGACCCTTCGCTGGGAAGCGGCACACCACGAGCCGTGCGTGGCCCGCCCAGGCGCTTGCCAATGTTACCAATACCCCAGACGGTCATTTCGGCGTAAAAACCCTTACTCGGGCCCGGGTAGCCCATTGCTGCGCACGCGGACCCAGGAGCGCCGGATGCCCGACTACCTGCTGCTCTCGATCTTGCGTTTGCTGTTCTGGCCCGCGCTGATCATTGGACTGATCGTCCTGTTCCGCCGCAAGCGTGCGGGGCAGCGCCGGGAACTGGATCAATACCTGGCGGAACTGTCGGACGCGCTGCGGCAACTGAGGCGGCGCACCGACGAGCTCGCGGACCGCGTCGACCGGATCGAGCAGCGGGGCGTCGCGCCGGCCGCTGCGGTCGATACTCGACCGCCAGAGATCGCGGCCGGGGCAGTCATCCCCACCCCGGCGACCGAGGTCGCGGCGGTCGAGGTCGAGCCCTCGGCGGCACGCATGACACCCGGCGCACCCGCTGCAGCGCCGGCAGCCGCGGAACCAGTCTCGGAACTGGCACGCCGGCGGCACGAACTCGAGCAGCGCTTCATCGAGAACTGGACCGGTATCCTCGGCGCGGTGGTGGTCGTGGCCGGCGTGACATTCGTCGGCATCTACACCGCGCTCAAGCTCGCTCCCTTCTACCGCTTTCTGCTGACGCTGGCGGCGGCATGTGTGTTCGTCGGCGGCGCATCCGTCCTCGGGCGCAAGGACGCGTGGCGCGCCTTCGCCGGCTGGCTGCGCAGCACCGGGGCGGCCATCGCCCTGTTCGCCTGCGCCGCAGCCGGCGGTCTGCCGG
>Ga0315287_10003208_pt1 | contig 15745 bp, 7 predicted proteins | sample YL17G11_0_MG_FD_205037 | JGI IMG/M metagenome (GOLD analysis project Ga0315287, IMG submission 205037) | Sediment microbial communities from Yellowstone Lake, YNP, Wyoming, USA - YL17G11_0 | ecosystem: Environmental > Aquatic > Freshwater > Lake > Sediment | place: USA: Wyoming | collected... | reverse complement strand
GCGCTGAACGCGGTCACGTTCCTGCCGGGCATCAACACGCCAGGCTCCAACCGCGATTCGACCATCAACGGCCTGCCGGAAGGGTTCCTGAGCATCACGCTGGACGGCGTGAGCAACAACGACAACTTCCTGCGCAACACCGACGGCTTCTTCGCGTCGGTCACGCCTCGCCAGGATGCGGTTGAAGCGGTGTCCGTCACGCTCGCGGCAGCCGGCGCCACCTCGGGTGGCTCGGCCAGCGGCGCCGTCACGATGGCGTTCACGACGCGGTCGGGCGGCAATCGGTTTACAGGAAGTGCCTACGAGTACTGGCGCGATCCGTCGCTGAACACCAACTACTACTTCAACAAGATCAACAACCAGCCGAAGAACGTGGTCGGCCTGAACCAGTTCGGCGCGCGCGTCGGCGGCCCCATCATGATCCCGGGCCTCTACGACGGCCGGAACAAGGCCTTCTTCTTCTTCCACTACGAGCAGATCCGCTTCCCGAACAGCTTCACGCGGACCCGCACCGTCTACAACGCCACGGCCAAGGACGGCAACTTCCGCTACCAGTGCACCGCCGGCACCTGTCAGGTCAACCTTCTGGACCTGGCGGCTGCCAACGGCCAGATCACCGCCAAGGACCCGACGATGCAGTACATCCTCGGGAAGATCAACGAAGCCACGGCATCGACGGGCACGCGCAGCCCGAACGACCCGCTGTTCGACGCGTACGTCTGGCAGAGCCCGTCGTCGCTGCTCGAATATCAGCCGACGCTCCGCATGGACTACAACCTCACGAACAACCACCGGCTCAGCGGGTCGTTCTCGGTCATCACGGCGCAGCGCACGCCGGACTACCTCAACTCGGCCGACCCCCGCTTCCCGAACTCCCCAAACCACCGCGACTTCACCTCCACGCGCCCACTGATGTCCCTGTCGCTGCGGTCGGTGTTCTCGAAGAACATCACCAACGAAGTGCGGGGAGGCCTCACGGCGTTCTACGGGAAGTCGCAGTTCGGCTACCCGTCGAGCGTCACGGACTCGGGGAACTCGAAGAAGTCCTTCGAAGATCAGGGCGGATTTGCGGTCATCACGCCGGGCGCCACCACGGACTGGTACACCTCCAACGCCCCGAGTTGGCGCGGCGCGCCGACCTACAGCATCGACGACACCCTCACGTGGGCGAAGCACGCGCACACGCTGAACTTCGGGGGCAATTACCTGATTTCGAACGCCTCGTCGGACGGCCAGCAGATCGTGCCGTCGATCAACCTGGGCTTCGACACCGCGCTCGATCCCGCCAACGCGATGTTCAACAGCACGAACATCCCGGGTGCCAGCAGCACGGACCTGACCAACGCGCGTAACCTCTACGCGGTGCTCACCGGACGCGTGACCAGTATCAACAGCGCCGCGGTGATCAACCCCGACACCGGCAAGTATGAAGAACTGGGCCCCACAATCTACCCCGGCGGGATCAGGCAGCTTGGCTTCTTCGCCCAGGACTCCTGGCGAGTCACCAGGACGCTGACGCTCACCGGCGGCTTGCGCTGGGACGTGCAGACGCCGTTCAAGCCGACGACCAGTACGATGTCCACCGTGACCATGGCCAGCATCTGCGGCCAGTCGGGCATGGGCGCTGGGGGAACTTACAGCAAGTGCAACTTCCTGAAGCCGGGCTCCACCGGCGGCGCGTTCCCCGAGTATATCCAGCTGAAGGAAGGCACACACGGCTACAACACGGACTGGAACAACTTCGCGCCGTCGTTCAGCGTCGCCTGGCGGCCGAACGTGCAGGACGGTTTCATGCGCGCGGTCCTCGGTGATCCCGACCAGGCCACCGTCAAGGGCGGCTTTTCGACCGCCTTCGAGCGCCAGGGCCTGACGGTGTTCACGACGCTGTACGGAGGCAACGCGGGCTTGAGCACGCCGCTCACCAGAAACTCCAGCTCGGGACTCCCAGGGCCTGGGGCGACCTGGCCGGTCTTGCTCTCCCAGAAGAGCAACCTCTATTCGGCCTCGTTCAACCCTGATCCGGTGTACCCGATCCTGGCCCGCGCCGGCCGCGTTGATAGCTTCCAGGCGTTCGCTCCTGACATCAAGATCGCCATGGTCCAGAACTGGACGATCAGCTTCGCCCGGTCACTGTCCAGAGACACGGCCGTCGAGATCCGCTACGTCGGCAACACGAGCGGCAGCCAGTGGTCGTCGCTCAACTACAACGCGATCCGCACCGAAAATATCCTGGCGAACGGGTTCATGAACGAATTCAAGCTGGCGATGGCGAACCTCACCGCCAACAACGCCGCTGGCGGCAGCCGCGTCGGGTCGTTCGCCTACTTCGGCTCCGGCTCGGGCACCAGCCCGTTGCCGATCTACCTGGCCTACCTCAACGCCAGCAAAGACTCAGGGAACCCGGCGGCGTACACGGGCGGCACCAGCACGTGGGCCAGCACCACGCTTGCAGGCCGGCTGGTCGCGCCGAACCCGGCCCCGACCACCGCGGCCGGCGACCTTGACGGCACCGCGTCGCGCCGGACCAATGCGGCGACCGCCGGATACCCGGCCAACTTCTTCGTGCTCAACCCCGTCGCGAACCAGGCCAACGTGACCGACAGCGGCGCCTACAGCGACTACCACGCCATGCAGGTGGAGCTGCGGCGACGGTTGTCGAAGGGCCTGTCGGTCAACGTCAACTATCAGTACGCCTTCTCGGAGGGCGGGTCGGCGTTCGATGGGTTCAGCTACGGCCGCACCACCGTCCCGACCGCGAACGTCAGGCACGCGCTCAAGTTCCAGGCGGACTGGACGCTTCCGGTCGGCCGCGGCCAGCGATACGGCGCCGACATGAACAAGGCGCTCGACATGATCGCCGGCGGATGGAGTTTCAACTTCGTCGGCCGCACACAGACGGTGCTGCAGGACTTCGGCAACGTGCGCCTGATTGGCATGACGCCGAAAGAACTCTCGAAGATGTACAAGTACTACGAGAGGCCGAACGCGACCACCGGCCTGACCGAGATCTGGATGCTGCCCGAAGACGTGATTCTGAACACACGGCGGGCGTTCACCACGAGCTCGACCACCGTCGACGGGTATGGCACGACGCTCGGCGGCGCGCCGACCGGTAAGTACTTCGCGCCGGCGAACTCGGCCACCTGCATCCAGGAGCGGCCGGGCGACTGCGCGCCGCGCAGCCTCCAACTGCTGGCGCCGTGGTTCTTCAGGCTCGACTTCGGCATGACGAAGCGCTTCGCGATCTATAACCGGATGAACTTCGAGATCCGCTTCGATCTGCTGAACCTGCTGGACAACATCAACTTCAACCCGGTCGCCAATCCGGGATCGGGCGCGACGATCTTCAAGGTGACGAGCGCCTACACGGACGCCAGCAACACGTACGATCCGGGCGGCCGGATCGGCCAGTTGATGTTCCGCTTCAACTGGTAGTAGTGTTTTCGGGGGCCGGTGGATCCCGCTCGGGGCTCCACCGGCCTTCGTGTGTTCTCGGGGAAACAAGTCGTGTCATGGCGAGGTCCCGCGCGTGTTGCCGTTCTGGCGGCACTGGTCGTGCTCGCGGCCGCTCCCGGCATCGGTGTGTCGGCGCGCCAGTCTCGCCCGACCACCGAGCGCCAGCCTGGTCCCATCGTTGACTTCGTTGCCGTCCAGGCAGACGGCACCCCGGTGGCCGAGCTTCTGCCGTCCGAGGTGGAGATCCGGATCAACGGCCGCGTCCGAACGCTGCGTTCGCTCCGGCGGGTGACGACGGCGCCGCTGCCGGTCGCGCCGGAATCGCCACCCCGCCTGCCCGCGCCCTTCGGCACCAACGACGATATCGCGACTGGCCGCAGCGTGGCGCTCATCGTCGACGAGGAGTCGTTCGTCGCCGGCCGCGAACAACTGCTCCGACACGCGGTCGACGGACTGCTCTCCGACTTCACCCCTGCGGATCAGGCGGCCGTGATCGTGCTGCCCTACACAGGCGTGAAGGTGGCGTTCACCGCCGACGCGGCACGCATCCGGCGGGCGATGGACAGTGTCGCGGGGCAGGGGACACGCGCAGAATCCGGCTCGGATATGGCCTGCCGCACGCGCCGGTTCCTCGAAGCGCTCGACGGGTTTCTCCACAGCCAGGCCGGGCGCTCGTCGCCGCTGACGGTGGTCCTGTTCACGGCCGGGCTTGCCGCCCCGAGGCGCGATGCATCGATGCTGGCCGGGCCGGGCATGTGCGAACTGCTCGTCAACCACTTCGAGCGCATCACGCTGACCGCCGGGGAGGCGCGTGCCAACCTGTTCGTGGTCATCCCCGACGACCTCGGATCGTCTGGCGAGCGATGGCGCGAGTCGATCGGGGGCATCGGCTACCTCGGGTCCAACAACCCCCTCGAGGGGATCGAACATCTCGAAGGATCAACCCACGCCGTGCGTTTGCCGCTGGACGCGACGGGCACGCGTGCGCTGCTGCGCGTCGCGAGAGAGTCTTCGGCGTACTACGAGGCGGAGCTCGCGCCCGATCGCGACGAGGCTTACGGCCGAAGCCGGTCCCTCGACGTGCGCGTGCTGCGCGGCGGCGTCATCGTGCGCGCCCGCCCGGCAGTAACGTTCACTCGACCGGCGCCCGGGACTGCCACGCCGAAGCTCTCGCTCTCCGATCTGCTGCTCTCCCGCGACAGCTACCCCGATCTGCGCCTGCGCGTCGGCGGCTTCACGGTGCGCCAGCCGGACGAGCGGCTCCGCCTCGGGGTCGTTGTGGAGACCGACGACCCCGGCGCGTCGCTCACGTCGGTGGGGGCCGTGCTCGTGGACGGCGGCGGCCGGGTCGTGGCCCGGTGGTTCGCCGCCGACCCGTTCGAGCGGCCGCTGCTCGGTGCGATGGTGGCTCCTCCCGGCACCTACCGGCTGCGGGTGGTGGCCATCGACGCGGTCGGCCGCTTCGGCGCGGCCGAAGACACGGTGCAGGTTGGCCTCACCCAGGTCGGCCCGCTTTCGCTCGGCTCGCTGGTGCTGGGGCTCTCGCGCAACGACGGCGTGGCGCCGAGGCTCCAGTTCGGCGGGGAGCCGACCGCGATCGCATCGTTCGACATCTACGGCGGCGGGGCTGACACGCGCGTCGTGGTGGCGCTCGAAGTGGCCCGCGATCCGAACGGCCCCGCCATCGCCTCGCTCCCGGTCACGCTGACGCGGGCCAGCGACGCGCGCGTGGTGGCGACCGGCGCGGTGCCGCTGGGCGCGCTCCCTCCCGGCGACTACGCCGTGCGTGGTATCGTCCGCCTCGAGGACGGGACGGCGGGTCGTGTGACCCGCACCCTCAGGAAGGCGGCGCGGTAGGTCGAGCATGTGCTCCGGGCGGGGTCGTTTCTGGCCGGCGATTGCCGGGGCCGCGCTGCTGGCCCTGGTCGTGCGCCTCGCATACCTGGCGCAGCTGCAGGGAAGCCCGCTGCTCTCGGGCCTGATGGGCGACAGCCGCCAGTACGATGCGTGGGCGCAGCAGATCGCGGGCGGGGATTGGATCGGGACGCAGGTCTTCTACCAGGCGCCGCTGTACCCGTACGGGCTCGCCGTGGTCTTCGCGCTCGCCGGCCACAGTCTCGGCCTGGTGCGCGTCATCCAGGCCGTGCTCGGCGCCGCATCCTGCGTCCTGCTGGGCCTGGCCGGCCGGCGGTTCTTCTCGGATCGCGCGGGCGTGATCGCCGCGCTGCTGCTCGCGGTCTATCCTCCCGCGTTCTTCTTCGACGGCCTGATCCAGAAATCATCGCTCGACATCTTCCTGATCACGCTGCTGCTCGCGCTCATCGGCGAGTTCACGGCACGGCGCCACTGGACATGGCTCGCCGCGATGGGGCTGGTTGCCGCGGCCTTCATGCTGAACCGTGAGAACGCCCGCGTGCTCATCCCCGCGATCGGCGCCTGGCTGTGGATCGGTTTCCGGGATGTCCCGGTGCGCCGCCGCGCCGCGTGGGTGGCGGTGTTCATCGGCGCTTCGCTCGCGGTGCTGCTGCCCGTCGGCTACAGGAACTACCAGGTCGGGGGCGAGTTCCTCGTGTCGACCTCCCAGCTCGGCCCCAACTTCTATATCGGGAACAACCCGCACGCGTCCGGCACCTACGAGCCGCTCGTGCCGGAGCGCGGCGACACGATCTTCGAGCGCGAGGACGCGACGCGTCTGGCGTCGGCCGCCGCCGGCCGCGCGCTCTCTGCCGGCGAAGTGTCGGACTACTGGCTCAGCCTGTCATTCGCGTACATCCGAACCCAGCCGATGCACTGGCTTGGGCTGATGGGGAAGAAGGTGCTCCTCACGCTTAACGCCGCCGAGTTGCCCGACACCGAGTCGATCGAGGCCTACGCCGGCGACTCGCGGATCCTGCGGGCGCTGCTCTGGCTGAACTTCGGCGTGATGCTGCCGCTGGCCGTGTTCGGAGTCTGGGTGGCGCGCGCGGGATGGCGGCGTCAGCTGATTCTCTACGGGATGTTCGCGAGCCTGGCGATGACGGTCGCCATCTTCTACGTCGTCGCCCGCTACCGCCATCCGCTCGTGCCACTCGTCCTGCTGTTCGCTGCGGCGGGGCTGAGTGGGCTGAGTGACATGCGCCGGGGCCGGAGCGAGTCTGCCGTTCGGCCGGCGGCGCGGGGCCGTGCGCGCAGGCCAGCCGTCCCGCCGTCGCCTGTGACGACACCGGACTGGAGGCGGCAGTGGCTGCCGGGACTGGTCGGCGCCGCGATCGTGGCCATCGTCGCCAACCTCCCCGTCATGGCGGTGCGCGATCAGACGTATCTCAATCTGGGATCGCTACTGGCGCAGAATGGCAAGACGGCTGATGCCATCGCGGTGTTGTCGAAGGCCGTCTCTCTCGATCCCGATCATGCCGAGGCGCGCTTCAGGCTCGGCCTTGCGTATCGGGACGCGGGGAGCACGCAGGCCGCCATCGACGAACTGCAGGCTGCCGTCCGCCTGCGGCCGGAGCAGGGTGAGGCGCACGCGGCGCTCGGCATCGAGTTGGCGCAGCTGAACAGGCTCGCAGAGGCGTTGCCGCATCTCGAAAAGGCGGCGATGCTCGCGCCGAACGAGGCGTCCTCGCACGCCAATCTCGGGATGGCGCTCGCCGCGGCCGGGAGATTGCCCGAGGCGGTGGTCAGCCTCGAGAAGGCGCGCGCCCTGGCCACCGCCGCCGGGCAGCCGGATGTCGCGCGCGGCATCGCCGACACGATTCAGCAACTGCGAACTGCGATGCAGGGCCGCGTCCGCTGACCGCTTCCGCAAAGACCGAGTGGTAGAATACACACATCATCAGCCGCGCCTGCCGAGCGCGACGGCTTCGGACATGCGCCAGCCGACGCGACGTGATTCTCGAAAGGAAGTGCTCATATGTCTCTTCTGACCCGTGCGGTGCGAGGGCGCATTGCGCTCCTCACCGCCGTGAGTCTCCTCGTGTCCCAGAACGCCGGCCTGGTGCTGGCCCAGGCGCCGGCCGCCAAGCCTGCGGCGACCGCCAACTCCGCGGTCCCGATCGACGGCGGCTGGCCGCGCTCGTACACGACCAACAGCGGCGCGGCCCTGGTGATCTACCAGCCGCAGGTCGCCACGTGGGACAGGCAGAAGCTGCTGACCGCGTACGCGGCGGCGTCCTACACGCCACCGGGCGCGGCGAAGCCGGCGCTAGGCACTTTCCAGCTCGAGGCCGATACCGACGTGTCTGTGGCCGAGCGGCTGGTCAGCTTCTCCAAGTACCGTGTCCTCGAGGCGAGCTTCCCTACGCTGGATAAGGACCTGCTCCGCACAGTGGTCGCGGAGGTGACGACGTCGGTGCCGCCGAAGGAGCGGGTGCTCGCGCTCGACCGGGTGCTGGCTGCCCTCGACAAGAGCCAGATCATCCCGAAGAACCTCGAGGGCGTGAAGGCCGATCCGCCGCCGATCTTCTACAGCGACAAGCCGGCGATCCTGGTCAACATCGACGGCGATCCGATCTGGAGTCCGATCAAGGAGAACGATCTCAAGTTCGCCGTCAACACGAACTGGGATCTGTTCCAGCACGAGCCGAGCAAGACCTTCTACCTCCTGAACAATGACGCATGGCTGAAGGCCACTGATGTGAAAGGGCCCTGGGGACCCGCCGGCAAGCTGCCCGAGAGCTTCAAGAAACTCCCAGCCGACGACAACTGGAAAGACGTCAAGGCGAACCTCCCCGGGAAGAAGGGCAAGCCGACGACGGTGTGCGTGAGCACGGTGCCGGCGGAGCTCATCCTGCTGAACAAAGCACCGAACTACGTGCTCGTCCAGGGCACGAGCGACTTGCTGTGGGTGAGCAACACGGAAAGCGACGTCTTCCGCGTGGGCAGGACCGGGCCGGTCTACTACCTCGTGGCTGGCCGGTGGTTCACGGCTCCGGGGTTCACCGGGCCCTGGACCTTTGCGACGCCCACGCTGCCGGCCTCGTTCAAGCAGATTCCCCTCGAGCACGAGCGCTCGCGCGTGCTGGCGTCGGTGCCGGGTACCGATGCGGCCGTCGAGGCCGTCCTGCTGGCGTCGATCCCGCAGACCGCAACCGTCAGCCGGAAGGACGTGACGGCCCCCGCCGTCGCGTACCAGGGCGACCCGAAGTTCGAGCCGGTTCCCTCGACGACGGTCGCGCGTGCCGTGAACACCGACAAGGACATCATCAAGGTCGGTGACCTCTATTACATGTGCTACGAGGGCGTGTGGTTCCTGGCGAAGGCCCCGACGGGCCCCTGGACCGTCGCCGACTCGATCCCGAAGGCGATCTACGAGATCCCCGTCAGCTCGCCGTCCTACAACGTCACCTACGTCACGGTGCAGGAATCGAACAACGACGCGGTGGTGTTTGCCACGGCCGCCGCCTTCACCGGCGTGATGGTCGCGTGGGGGTGCGTGGTGTGGGGCACCGGCTACTACCATCCGCCGTACTACGGCTGGTACGGCGGATACCCGTACTACTACCCGCACTATCCGGTCTACGGATACGGGGCGCACTACAACCCGTGGACCGGGGCCTACGGCCGCGGGGTGGTGGCGTACGGACCTTACGGCGGCGCCGGCGTGGGCGCCCGCTACAACCCGCGCACCGGCACGTATGCGCGTGGCGCCGTGGCGTACGGGCCGTACGGCGCTCGCGGCGCGGCCCAGGCGTACAACCCGAGGACGGGCACGTATGCGCAGACGCGCCAGGGCTCGAGCGTCTACGGCAGCTGGGGCTCGACAGGTGTGGCGCGCGGCGACGACTGGGCGCAGACCTCGCGGGTGACGAACAACGTCACGGGCAACACGACGCGGGTCACGCAGGGCAGCGGCGGCGGTACGGCCGTGTCGCGCAATCCGGCTGGAGCCGGCGGCGGGGGCACCGTCGCCCGCTCGGGCAGCGGTGACGTGTATGCCGGTAAAGACGGCAACGTCTACAAGAACGACGGCGGCGGCTGGCAGAAGTACGACAGCGGCGGCTGGAGCGACGTCCAGCAGCCGACGCAGGCCCAGAAGGACCAGGCCAAGTCTCAGGCGCAGACACGTTCGGGCCAGACGGCCGGCGCCTCGCAGACGGCTGCGCGCTCGGGGCAGGCGGCCGGATCGAGCCCGACCGTCAGTCAGCTCAACAGCGATCGCGCCGCGCGCAGCGAAGGAGCGGCGCGAACCGGCGCGTACAGCGGCTACCAGCGCGGGACGTCGAGCGGCAGCAGCTATCGCGGAGGCGGCGGCGCGAGCCGGTCAGGCGGTGGCGGCGCGCGGCGGCGGTGAAGGGGAGCGACGCTCAGACGCGCCAAGATCTTCGGCATGCCAGGGGGCTGTGGTAAGCGGGGATCGTGTTGCGGAAGGGCACGTGCTGTGATACTGTGAATATGTGCCAAACGTCACATTATCACTACCCGTTGAGGTCTACCGTCGTGCGCGCATCCGGGCGGCCGAGCAGAACACGTCGGTCAGTGCCATGGTCCGGCAGTTCCTGATCGAGGTCGGTACCGCAGAAACCGACTTCGAGCGTCGTCGCCGGCTTCAGGACCAGGTGCTGGCCGCGCTGCCTCGTTTCAGCGCGCGGGACCGGCTGACGCGCGACCAGGTGCACGACCGTGCGGTTCGTTGACACAAACGTTCTGCTGTACGCGGTCAGCACAGACCCTGACGAGACCGCGAAGGCCGCGAAGGCCCGCGCCCTGTTGGAGTCCACCGACCTCGCGCTCTCGGTGCAGGTTCTCCAGGAGTTCTACGTTCAGGCCACGCGGCCGACCCGGCAGCACCGTCTCTCGCACGAGCAGGCCTCCCTCCTCGTTGAATCGTGGCTGAGATTCCCGGTGCAGGACACCACGGTGCCCATCATGCAGGCGGCCGCTGCGACGGCGCAGGCCTCGGGGATCTCGTACTGGGACGCCGCCGTGGTCGAGGCCGCGCGGTCGCTCGGCTGCGCGACATTGCTCACCGAGGATCTGGCGGACGGACGTGACTACGCCGGCGTGCACGTCGAGAACCCGTTTCGAACGAACGCGTGAGTGGCCGCAGCCCGGCTCTCGGAACCTACGCCCAGACGCGTCGGATGCTACGTCGGCCGCGTGATGCCGAGCTTCTTCATGCGGAATCGAACGGTGTTCGGGTGGAGGCCGAGTTTCTCCGCCGCGTGGCCGGGGCCGTTGATCAGCCAGCCGCACTCGTCAAGGACGGCCTCCAGGTGCGCGCGCTCGACGGAGGCCAGCGTCCGATCGGCCGACCGCCCCGCCGCGCCCTGCCGGCCGCCGCTGAGCGTCTCGTCGATCCGGAGCTCGTCGCCCGTTGAGAGGATCATCGCGCGTTCGATGACGTTCTGCAGTTCGCGCACGTTGCCGGGCCAGTCGTAGCGCTGCAGGGCGTTCATGGTGGCGCGCGACACGCGCTCAACTCGCCGTCCCATCCGACGCTGGTGGTGCGCCACGAAGCACCACACGAGCGCCGGGATGTCCTCACGGCGATCCCGCAACGGCGGCAGCACGATGGGGAACACGCTCAGCCGGTAGTAGAGATCGGCGCGGAAACTACCCTCACGCACCAGCGCGTCGAGGTCGCGATGCGTCGCCGCAATCAGCCGCACGTCCACGCGCCGGGTATGGGACGACCCGACCCGCTCGAATTCCCCATTCTGCAGCACGCGCAGCAGCCGGCTCTGCAGGTCGAACGGCAGGTCGCCCAGTTCGTCCAGGAAGAGCGTGCCGCCGTCAGCCACCTCAAACCGTCCGTGACGCGGGGCCGTGGCCCCCGTGAACGCCCCCTTCTCATGTCCGAACAACTCGCTCTCGATCAGGCTGGACGGCAGCGCGGCGCAATTGACACTCACCAGCGGCCGCTTGCGCCGCGGGCTGCGGTCGTGGATGGCACGCGCAAAGAGCTCCTTGCCCGTGCCCGACTCCCCGAGCACCAGCACCGTGCTGTCGGTGGGCGCCACCTGCTCCACCCGCCCGAGCGCCGTCCGCAGGACGTCGCTTCTGCCGACAATCTCGTCAAAGCCCCCGGTGTTCTTGATCTCCTCGTGCAGATAGAGGTTCTCGGCACGCAGTTGCTGGTTCAAGCGCCCGATCTCCTCCAGACTCGCGCGCAGGGCCAGTTCGTTCCGGCGGCGCTGCAGGGCCGCCGCAATGATCTGCGCAATGAGCCGCACGCGGTCGACGAGCGGGTCCGGCCACTCGCGATGGCGCTGGAAGGAGCCCACCGCGAGCGCGGTCACCAGCCGTCCGCCGATCAACACGGGGACAGTCAGGTTCGACTTCATGCCGACCCGCGCGGAGTAGCGCCGCTCGGCAGCCGCCTCGGGCGGCAGTGAATCCTGGAGCGTCGCGAATCGCACGATCTCTCCGTTTCGCAGGCGGGTGAGATACCACTCCAGCGGCTCGGCGTCTTCACGGCGCATCGGCGCCACCCCAGACCTCGCCCAGAAGTGCATCGACTCGATGGCGCCCCCGCCTTCGGACAGCTCTAAGACCGTCGCGCGGTCCACGTCAAGCACTTCGACGATGTGCTGGAGGGTGCCCGCGACCGCTCCAGGCAGCTCGTCAACGGGCAGGTAGCCGAACTGGGAGGAGATCCCGGTGATGAGCCGCTCGAATGACTCGAGCTCGCGTTCGACAGGATGACTCTGTTCGCTGGGCATGGCGGACTCGAGGGGCTTGTGGACGTCGAGTCCTGAGCGTAGCTGATTCACATGGCGATCACAACATGTTGTGATTTACGTCGAGTCGACCAACGCCGGTGGCGAGGCCGTCATGTTCCTGTCTGGTATAAGTAAAATCGTGGCTACAAACGTTCGATCGGGGCACTCCAGGCCGCGGCGAATGGCCTGGCGTGGCCTGATCGTGGAGCCACCATGTCACAATATATTGTGATTTACAGACGCCAAGACAAGTCCGTTCGCTGGACAGAACTTGTCGTAAGTCACAGCAATGCATCGGGTTACGGTCTTCGGCGTGAACCCGGTCACTCACGGCCCCCGTCTTGCTGCCCTTTCCCCGCAGATGTCATTCAAAGCTGAGGTCGTCGACGACGAAGGCCGGATCACGCTGCGGCTGGCGGGGCGGCTCGATCGCGAGCAGTCGCCCGAACTCCTGAACCTCTACCACGAGACTCGTGTAGCCGTGCGCCTCGACCTCACCGACCTGCTGTCGGCAGACGCCGCCGGCCTCGATGCGCTCCGGACCCTGCGGAGCCGCGGCGCCGGATTGGTCGGGCTCTCGCCCTACCTCGGACTTCAGTTGGAAGCGGAGCCGCCGGGGCACACCCCGAAGTGACACGGCAACGCAAACGGTATGACCAACGCGACAGAACAATTGCTCGACTCAACCACGCACACATGAAGGAGAATCGATGAGAAAGCACGCAATCGTTTGGGCGATCGCCCTCGCGGCCGCCGTCCAGATGCTCACCGCCGGGCCGGCCCAGGCGCAGGCCCAGACCCAGCCCCCCGCCTCCGCCAAGGCTCCGGCGATGCAGGGCAAGCAGCCGAACATCCTCGTCATCTGGGGTGACGACATCGGCATCCAGAACATCAGCTACAACAGCAAGGGCATGATGGGCTACCAGACGCCGAACATTGACCGCATCGGCAGGGAAGGCGTCGCGTTCACCGACTACTACGCGCAGCAGAGCTGCACGGCCGGACGCTCCGCCTTTCTCAGCGGCTCCGTCCCCGTGCGCAACGGCATGACCAAGGTCGGTCTGCCCGGCGCGAAGGAAGGCTGGAAGAAAGTCGATGTGACGATTGCCACCGTCCTCAAGAGCCAGGGCTACGCCACCGGGCAGTTCGGCAAGAATCACCAGGGCGATCTGGACGAGCATCTGCCCACGATGCACGGCTTCGACGAGTTCCTCGGCAGCCTCTACCACCTCAACGCGAATGAGGAGCCGGAGAACGAGGATTATCCGAAGACCCCGGCCTTCCTGAAGAAATACGGACCGCGCGGCGTGCTCAAGTGCAAGGCCGACGGCAAAGGCGGCCAGACCATCGAGGACACCGGCCCGCTCACCAAGAAACGCATGGAGACCATCGATGACGAAGTGACCGCCGCTGCCAAGGAGTTCATCACGCGCCAGTCCAAGGCCGGGAAGCCGTTCTTCGTCTGGTGGAACGCCTCGCGCATGCACTTCCGCACTCACGTGAAAGCGGAGAAGCGCGGCATTTCCGGACAGGACGAATACAGCGACGGCATGGTCGAGCACGACATGCACGTCGGCGAACTGCTCAAGCTGCTTGATGACCTCGGCCTCGCCGACAACACCATCGTCCAGTATTCCACCGACAACGGCCCACACTACAACACCTGGCCCGACGGCGGCACCTCGCCGTTCCGCAGCGAGAAGAACTCGAACTGGGAAGGCGCCTATCGCGTGTCTACCTTCGTCAAATGGCCCGGCCATTTCCCGGCCGGCACGACCCTCAACGGCCTCGTCGCGCACGAAGACTGGCTCCCGACCTTCGCCGCCGCTGCCGGTGCGCCGGACATCAAGGAGAAACTCCTCAAGGGCGTGGAACTCAACGGCCGCACTTACAAGAACCACCTCGATGGTTACAACATGCTCGATTACCTGAGCGGCAAGGTGAAGCAGTCGCCCCGCAACGAGTTCATCTATGTGAATGACGACGGCGAAGTCGTCGCGGCGCGTTATCAGGATTGGAAGCTCGTGTGGCTGGAAAACCGGGGTGAGGCGTTCGGCGTCTGGCGCGAGCCGTTTGTCCAGTTGCGCATCCCGCTGCTGTTCAACCTCCGCCGCGATCCGTTCGAGAAGGCCCAGCACAACTCGAACACCTACAACGATTGGTTCCTCGATCGTCCCTTCGTGATCATCCCGCTCACCGAGATGGTCGGCAACTTCCTCAAGACCATGATCGAATATCCGCCCAGCGCGACGGCGGGTTCGTTCAACCTGACCAAGATGCAGAAGCAGATCGAAGAACTGTCAAAAGTCCGTTGATGCTGAACTGATTCGATGGTGAAACACGCGGGCGGGCCGAGTGGCCCGCCCGCGCGTAAGTGGGCCAGTTCCTGACGACGTTCAAGGACCTGTAGAGCGACACACAACCATGAGCACCGAACCCAAAGACCACACCTCCCCAGAACCCGTCTCCCGTCGCGAATTCCTGGCCGGATCGGCGGCCGTGGGCGCGACGTTTCTCCTGCCCGGCGTGTTGTCGGCTGCGCCGGACGGGAAGAAGACCTTCACGATCCTTCACACCAACGACATGCACTCGGCCTTCATCGGAATGGGGCCGGCCGCCGACTACACGCCGTTTACGCTCAACGACGACCAGACCAGAGGCGGGTACGCGCGCCTGGCCGGGTTGATTGCGAAGCGGCGGGTCGCACGCCAGGGCGAGGGCCCGGTGCTCGTCCTCGACGCAGGCGATTACAGCATGGGGACCGCCTTCGGCGCCGCCGGCCGCGAAACCGGCGGCGAGCTGCAGATCATGTCCCGGATGGGCTACGACGCCACCACCTTCGGCAACCATGAGTTCGACCTCGGACCCGACGGTCTGGGCACGTCCATCGGTGTGGCCGCCAAAGCGGGACGGATTCCAGCCGTGGTCGTTTCGAACACGAACTTCACGAAAGCCGACGCGACGCTCGCCGACTTGCAGCGTCTGGCGAAGGCCGGCGTGATCCGCCGCCACGTCGTGGTCGAGCGCGGTGGCATGCGCTTCGGGATCTTCGGCGTGCTCGGCAAGGAAGCCCAGTTCTATACCGGCGGGGCCAGCCCGGCGACCTTCGCCGACGCCATCGAGACGGCCAAGGAGATGGTGAAGGTACTGCGCGAGACGGAGAAGGTGGACGTGGTCATTTGTCTCAGCCACGGCGGCGTGCAGAAGGGGAAGGACGGGCGGTTCAGCGAGGGCGACGACGTGGCCATTGCCAGGGCCGTGCCGGGCATCGACGTCGTGGTCGGCGGACACAGCCACACCGAACTGCGGGAGGCGATCATCGTCAACGGCCGCACGCCCGTGGTCCAGACGGGGAAGGAAGGCCAGAATCTCGGCGAACTCGTGATCACAATGGACGGCGCCGCGCTGACGGTGGATTCCTGCCGGCTCTACCCGATTGACGACACCGTTGCCGGTGACCGGGCAGTCGCCGGCGAGATCGAGGCCCTCAAGAAGGGCGTGACCGCGGCCGTGTTTGCCTCCCGCGGGTACAGCATCGATCAGCCCCTGGCCATGGCACCGCAGGACCTGCCCAACACGTTCACCGACATCGCGGCGGGGACGCCTCTTGCGAACCTCGTCACCGATGCCTTCAGAGCCGCCACGAA
>Ga0315287_10003206_pt1 | contig 15748 bp, 11 predicted proteins | sample YL17G11_0_MG_FD_205037 | JGI IMG/M metagenome (GOLD analysis project Ga0315287, IMG submission 205037) | Sediment microbial communities from Yellowstone Lake, YNP, Wyoming, USA - YL17G11_0 | ecosystem: Environmental > Aquatic > Freshwater > Lake > Sediment | place: USA: Wyoming | collected... | reverse complement strand
CGCCTCGATCCGGTACTGCTCGCCGGCCTCGAAGTCGAAGCGCGCGCTGATCCGGCGCCAGTCCCTGGGATCGATAGATTCCACGGTGTGGAATTCGTCGATCAATGGCCACTTGTCCTTCGCCTCAGGTTCCCAGCGCCGTTGTATGAGCGAGACGTCCGCATCCAGCGGCACAGGTGTTTTTGTGGTCGGGGTGCTCCACCCGGCTTGAACGTCCGCGCTCACCTTCCAGCGTCCGGCCGGGATCACGATCCGCGCCTCGTCGTCGGCACCCAATATCGTCCCGAGATCGGCCGCGGTAAATGCTCCGCCCCCTGTCTCGCTCTGCTGCACGCCCCGGCCGTGCCCGTCTTCCACGCGCAGACCCGAAACAGCGACGTCGCGTCGCTCTGCGCCCGTCAACAACGGCGCCCCCGACTCGTCGAGCCCGACACCTGGCGTGCCGGATTGCCACGCCAGGTACTCCACCATCGCCATGCCGCCGACGAGCTGGTTCTCCACCATGAGCCGCGAGCGCGGCTGGCCGCCGTGCTGGTCATCAGGGTCGCCGCCGCAGCCCACGACGGCGTTGTAGACGTTCCCGCTCGCGCCGGGCCGCGTCCCCAGCTCCCACGTGAATGACGGCAGCGCCTTCACCGTGTCGTTGTCGAAGTTGCCCGTGGGAGCGTACCAGTCAGGATTCGTAGTTTCGGGCATGCCCGAGGTCCAGCCTGCGAGGTAGCCATACCCCTGGCTGCGGTTGCTCTCGTCATCAACCACCAACTCAAGGAAGTCTGGAATAGCGCCGAACTCCGCCGCTGCGTTCGTGTCCCAGTGCGCCTCCGCCGATGCCTTGTACACGTCCACCATCTCGGCTTCGAGCGCCTGGCCGTTGGCGAAGAAGTCGCTATTCCCTGCGCATCCTCCACCAATGTTCGGGCATCGGAACTTCAACGAGTTGGCCGAAGAGTGCATGTCGATCACCGCTCGAAACGGCACGTTGTTCACCAGCTCGCGGATCAGCCGTGACTCGATCGATTCGAACGGACGCAAGCCACTGTACTGCTCGCTGCAGCACGTCCGGTGATCGTCCACGGCGCAGTAACCGCTGCCCGCGTGACAATAAAGCTGATCGTTCAAATCGGTATCGCTCAGGTTCATCCTGTGCGGAGCCTGGACCAGGCCGACGTTCATCGAATCCGTGACGTAGTCGCTTTCCGAACGGTGGGGTGAGCGGCAGTCGTCGTCTTCGTTGCAGCTCCGTAATACTCCCATGTGGCACCGGTCCAGCATCGCGTACGGAGTTGTCGGGCACAAGCTCGTCGTGCAGTCGAGGTTTCTGTTTTGAACATCGTTTCTCGCGAACCCGGTGTCCCCGCACTCCCAGGGTAGCCAAGCTGTCCCGCCGACGTTGTTGATAACGGTTTCCAGACAGAAATCGTGCGGAATCCCCCTAAAATCGATTCCCACGTAGAACGTATCAGCCACTGCGTCTTCGCAATCAGTCTTGGCTGGCTGCGCCGTGGCGACGAAGCAGCCCCAGGAAGGACTAGTCGCGCCGGGGTTGTAGTACTGCTCGCAATGCGAGTGGAACATTCCGAATAAGTCGGTGCAGTTCTGATCGACATCGGGGCCGGGCCCAGTGCAATCGTACTGCTCCGGTGGGAAATCGTACGCAACCTGATCATTCGTGTCGTCGAAGATCAGCCTCCTGGCAAACAGTGCGCTCTCCTGCCGCGCCCATCCGTGCGAGAAGCTGTTGCCGATGTTCACGCCGACCTCGTCCCATTTGTGAGGGCTGCCCCCCGTCCCCCTGGGGATTCCGGTCGTGATCCCGATCCCCGGCCAGCACCTGCCTCCGCCTTCCGCGTCGGCCCATTCCGCGGAGCACACGAAATCCGGATCCCACTGCCGGTTCTTCCGCACCTCACTATAGACCGGCGTGCCCCAGTTCCCGTGTTCTTCGACCTCGACCTCGCGGCCCACCGGGTTTGCGATCACGACGAACCAGATCTCTCGCTCCGCCAAGAGATCGCGCACCCGCGCTACCTCGGCGGGGTCGTCGTACGGCGCGACGCCGTTCGCGGCCTTCACGAGCCAGTCCACCAGTCCCAGCGCCGTCTCTTGCGCGATCCACTCCTGCGCGTGCACTCCCGCGGCGAGCAGGATCGCGGGCTTCGTCACGTCCGGCTCCTCCGCGTTCTCCGTGACCCGCACGGCCCAAAGATTCGGCCTGCCCTCGACGCCGCTCGCGACGCCGATCATCACCAGAGAGAGCCACGCCGGGTTGCCCAGGTGGATCCGCGCCATGTAGTCGACGCCCGTCATGCCAGCGACATCATCGTCGAGGTGGCGCAGGTACTCGTACGCCTCGCCATCGGTGAAGTAGTTGAGCGACCGGTTTCCTGCTCCACCCGGGCAAGATTCCTCATCCACGGAATAATCGCAGGCCCGCATGCCCTGGTACCATTCCGGTACACATTCTTCCGCGGCGACCTCGGGTGCCCAAGCGCCGATGGCTGCAGCGGCGATCGCGAACGCGAACCATGATGTGCTGCGTGTTTCTTTTCTCATCGGTCAGTCCTCCCCCCATGCGCGTGGACGGGAACCGCACGATCTGAATGCGAACTCCCAACGCGCGCCAAAAAAAAAGTTCCCCCTGGAGCCGATGCTATATTCTATCTTGGAAACCCACAACGTCCGTCATGCAACGTGCCCGCTGCGCTCGCTGTGGCGCCGCCGCACCCTCGAACCGGCTTGCGCGCGCGGCATTTCCAGCGCAGATTCACGCCCGCAAGACTCGAGAACCGCGGGCGCGAATGAAAACGGCACGGGAATGGAACGACTGGCGCTGGCAGGTCGAGCAGGCCCGCCGCGGCGCCGAGATCGCGGGCCTCGACGGCTCCGCGTCCCCCCCAGACTTCCCGATCGCGGTGACGCCCTACTACTGGTCCCTGGTCGACCCGCGCGATCCGCGCGATCCGATCCGCCGCATGGTCGTGCCGAGCGGCGACGAGCGCCCCCCGAGCCGCGCGGTGCGCGAGGATCCGATCGAGGAGGAGCGCCACGCCGTGATGCCGGGCCTCATCCGGAGGTACCCGGATCGCGCCCTCCTCCTCGTGCACGGCGAGTGCCCGGTGCACTGCCGCCACTGCACGCGCCGCGCCCTCGGCCGCGGCAAGGTCGTCCCGATCCGCGGCGCCGACCTCGACCGCGCGCTCGCCTACGTGGCGGCGCACCCCGAGATCCGCGACGTCATCCTGTCGGGCGGGGACCCCCTGCTCCTCGAGGACGACGCCATCACCGGGATCGTCGCCCGCGTGCGAAGCATCCCGAGCGTCGACATCATCCGGATCGGGACCAAGGTGCCGGCCGCGCTCCCGGCGCGCGTCACGGAGGCGCTCGCGCGATCTCTCGCGGCGCATGGTCCGCTGTACGTCAACACGCAGTTCAACCACCCGCGCGAGCTCAACGAGGACGCCGCGGCCGCGGTGGCGCGCTTCGTCGACGCCGGGATCCCGGTCGCCAACCAGGCGGTGCTGCTCGCCGGCGTGAACGACGATCCCGAGGTGATGGAGGCGCTCTGCCGCCGCCTCGTCGCCTTGAGGGTGCGGCCGTACTACCTCTTCGCCTGCGATCTCGTCGCGGGCGCCGAGCGGTTCCGCGTCCCGCTCGCCAGGGCCACGGCGATCATGGCGCACCTGCGCGGCCGCATCGGCGGGCTCGGCATCCCGACGCTCGTCGTCGACCTCCCGGGCGGCCTCGGCAAGGTGCCGATCGGCCCGAGCTACGTCGCCGAGATCCGGGGCGGAACCTACGTCCTCCGCGCGCCGAACGGCGAGCTCGTCGAGTACCCGGACGCCGAGGAGTAGGCGGCGACCCCCGAATTTTGGATTTCCGCCGCGGCGGACGTTAACCTGGCCGCGTGAGCACCCTCTCGCCAAGGCCCCGATCCCCCGTCCGCCGGGGGATCGCCGCACTCGCCGCGCTCGCCGCCGCCGCGTGCGCCGCGTCCCCGACGGTCGAGATGGCGTCGATCTCGAAGATCGAGCCGTCGGTGCTGGAGCAGGGCGACGTGCTCCGCATCGAGGGGAGCGGCTTCGTGGAGGGCCCGACGCGGGTCACCCTGAGCGGCGCGTTCGACCCGTCCGGCCTCGTGCCGCCCGAGCACCGCGTCGTGGTCGTCGACGGCGTGGCCGTGTCCGAGACCTCGATCGAGGTGCCGATCACGGGGACCGCGATGCGCGCGCTCGCGGCCGAGCCGCTGCGGTTCGAGGGCCGCGTGGGCGTCGACTTCCCCACCGCGCTCCTCGGCGGCTCGACGCGCATCACCGCGACGAGCGGCGCCGTGGGGCTCGATCTCAGGCCCGCCGGAAGCGGGATCGCCTCGTCCGCACGGCGCGTCCGCGAGGCGGATCGGATCCTCGCGCGCCTCGGCGTCTCGCTCGCGCCGTCGCCGGAGGGGAACGAGCTCCTCATCGTGTCGGTGAAGAGCGGCGGCCTCGCCGACCGGCACGGCATCGCCCCGGGCGATCGCCTCCTCGCCGTGGACGGCGTCGCCCTCTCCGCGCCGGCCGACCTCGCCGGCCTCCGGCAGGACGAATCGTACCGCTTCGATCTGGTGACGGCCGCTGGCCGGGCACAGACCGTCTCCCTGCGGCTCGCGCCGCTCGATCCCGACGCCGCGGACGAGGTGGCCGCGATCCTGCTCACCGCGATCGCGCTCGGGCTGCTCCTCTCCTTCACGGCACCCAGGGTGCACGCCCCGGGCGCGGATCCCGGAGCTCGCGCCAACCCGCTCGCCGACGCGCTCGGGCTCGGCGCGGCCTCGGTACCGATCCTCGTGCTCCCGGCGGTGTCGACCCTGGCCGACGTGGGGATCTTCGCCACCGCGCTCCTGTTCGCGGGCGCCGTGGGCGGCCTCGTTGCCTCCACCCTCTACTCGTCGTCCGCGGCGTGGCAGCGAATCGCGTGGTTCGGCGCGCGCCTCGTGTCGATCCTGGTGGTGCCCGCGCTCGCGGCGGCGCTCGGATCCGCGCTCGACGTATCGGAGGCGGTCGCGAACCAGGACAGCGAGCGCTGGGGGTGGCACGCGTGGACCGATCCGTTCGCGCTCGTCGCGTACCTCGCGGCGGCGGTCCTGATCTGGCCGGAGCGGGCGCGGGACGCGGCGGCGAGCCCTGCGGCGCGCCTGGGATCGTGGATCGCGGCCGTGTTCACGGCGATGGCCATCGCCGCGTACGGTCTCGGCGGCTGGCTCGTGCCGGGGGTGCCCGCCGGCGCGCTCCAGCACGACGTCGCGCTCCTGCTCGTCGGGATCGCGCTCTTCGCGGCCAAGACGTGGGTCGTGCTGCTCGCCGCGCGGTCGTTCGCGCGGTACGGCGCGGCCGAGCGGCGCAGGAGATCCGGCGGCACGAGGCGCCCGCTCGTCGCGGCGGCGATCCTCGCCGGCGCGTGCGGCGCGGCCCTCGCGTGGGAGTGGGCGCGGCTCCCGGCAGAGCTCGTCTCCGCGGGCCGCATCCTGAGCGCGGGCGTCTTCTTCGCGCTGACGACGGCGTTCCTCGCAAGGCTCCTGTGGGAGCGGTTCGCCGCGCGGCCTCAGCGCAGCGAGAGCGAGAAGGCGGCGGTCTTGAACAGCGGGCCGTAGGATCGCTTGGACTGCTCGAGGCCCGGCAGGCCCATGTCGCCCTCCTTGGTCACGCGCTCGAACCGGCCGCGGAACAGGCGCCGCGCGCACTCCCGATCCAGGTACTGGTAGAGCCCCTTGATCGACGCGAACGCCTTCTCGAAGTGCAGCGCCGCGAGCCCGTCGGTGACGCGGTGCCCGATCCCGAACCCCACGACACGGCCGTCGACGCGGATCGCGACTCCCTCGGCGCCGAGCTCGTGCATCTCGCGCAGCGCCGTCTGCGCGGCCCGCCTCTCGCAGGCGAGCGGCTTAAGGCCGGCGTCGTCGCAGCCGCGCTCCTCGCACCACGCCTCGAGGAACGCGGCGCACTCGTCGACGTCCGCAGGCCGGATCGGGCCGGTCGCGACGCGCCCGGTCTCCACGTACGCCTTCTCGAACTGGTGGATCAGGTTCCTCTTCGAGGCGAGCTTGCGTCCCTTCAGCTCCGCGAGATCCTCGGCGAGGAAGGTGTACTCGCCCCACTCCGGGCGCTCGCGCACCTCGAACTCGGCGCGCACCTCGTCCTCGCCTCGCGCCGCGATGTAGTCGCGCGGCACGTACCAGTACTCGCGGAACCCGAACCGCTCTGCGAGGCGTCGCAGCTCGTTCGGCGAAGGCACGCGCGGGCCGATCGGGAGGGCGAGGGATCGCCCGCCTGCGCCCTCCGCCGCGACGACGACGAGATCGTCGACCACGGCGAACGACACCTCGAGCCCGTCCGCGCGGCGCCACGCCATGACCGAGAGGAGGGAGTAGACGGCCAGCGGGTACCGCTGCGCGTCGAAGAACGGCTTGAGGGTTGCGGCCTCGGCGATCTCGAGGGGGAGACCGATCACGGCTGCCTCCGCCGGACCATCGCCACGGTGCCGGGCATCGGCGCGAACCCGTGGCGCTGGTACAGGTGGGTCGCGCCGGGCTCGGCCACGAGCCCGATCCACCCGATGCCGTCGTCCTCGAGCCGGACGATGAGGCGCCGCACGATCTCGCCGCCGACGCCCTGCCCCCTGCGGTCAGCCCGGACCGCGACGTCCTGGATGTACGCGTCGCTCTCCCGATCGCTCAGCGCGCGGCCGATGCCGATCACCGCGCCGCCATCGAGCGCGGCCAGGAACGCGTGGCTGCCGCCCACGAGCCGCGACACCGCGCCGAGGTCGTCGGGCCCGTCGCCCCACCACCCCATGGCGCGGTACAGCGCGACGATCTCCGCGAACAGGTGCTCGCTCGTGGGCTCGACGAAAAGGTACTCCACCATGGGGCGCTCCAACAGCGGCCGGTCGACGCCGGCAGCGGACCCTGGGTGTACCAATAAATCGGAAATCCTGTATACTCCCCCTGCTCGAAAACGAGAGGAACCCCGACAATCGGGAGGAAACGCGAGGAGGCTCTGAATGAAAGCGTCGTGGATTATCGTGCTCGTCGCCGCCGCCGCGCTCGTCGCCGCCGGTTGCGACATGCTGCCGTTCGGGAAGAAGGAAGCGCCGGCTCCGCTGCCCGTCGTCGTCACGCCGCCGGTGCCCGCGCCGGTGCTGCCGACGCCGGTGATGCCGGTCGTGCCGCCGGTCGTCGCGCCGGTCGCCGCGCCGGTGAACGTGCCGCCGTACACGTGGACCGAGACCCCGACCCTCGAGACCGTCCCGCTCGTGCCGGCCGCCGGCATGGCGAACGGCAGGCCGATGGGCGTGGCCGCGGTCGTGTTCGAGCCCGGCATGAGCGCGTGGAAGCTCGTGATCGCGGACAAGGCGCTCGACGGCCCGACCGGCCTCATCACGACCGGCCAGTCGATCAACATGGACCTTCCCGAGGCGCCCGCCGCGGGCAAGACCCAGACGCGGAAGATGGAGTACGGCGGCGGGTACTTCCAGATCAGCAACGACCCGGCGAACCTCGAGGCGACCACGAGCTGGAACGCGTCGAACGCGTGGGTGCTCGAGGTGACCGCGTGGGACGTCAAGCCGTGGGACGCGAACGGGCCGCTCTTCCAGGAGGCGGGCAAGGCGTCGGGCAAGTTCGCGGTCTGCTACAAGGGCGATCCGGCCAGCATCCAGAGCTCCTGGGTGGCCGGGACGTTCACGGACGCGGTCGTCCGGTACATGGGCAAGCCGTACTTCCTCGAGACCGGCGCCGCGGCGTCGAGCTCCAGCTCCTCGTCGAGCTCGAGCTCCTCGGCGGCCAGCAAGGCCAAGAAGGCGGCCGAGGAAGCGGCCAAGGCGGCGGCGAAGGAGCCCGAGCCGGAGCCCGCGCCCAAGGGCGACGAGACCAAGCCCGACACCGGCGGCAAGACGAAGATCGACACCGAGGCCGCCAAGAAGGCGCTCGGCGAGGCGATCAAGAAGCTCAAGACCAAGACCCCGCAGCAGTAGACCGATCCCCAAAACCAATCGAAATCTAACCCCCGGCCCCATCCCGAAACGGGAAGGGGAGCAGCTCATTAAAAAATGAAACCAAATCAAGATGCCTCCACCTCCCGTATCGGGAGGGAGACCGAGGGGGTAGGTCGGCACACTCTGTGCCGCGCACCCCGCCGTGCGGGATCGACGAACCGCAGCGTTTTCGCTTGGTTCCGGACGCCCGCCGCCGCCGAGCCCCTTTGGCGCGGGACTTGCTGATACGCTACGAGAATGATCGTAAAGTGTGCCTGAGCGCATCGAAGAAAAAGGAACGATGTCACGCCTCATTCACCGCCAGCCATGAGCGACGCCGCGAAGACGCCCCCGCCCGGCCGCGCGCTGTGGGAGATCACGACCAAGTGCGATCTCCGCTGCGATCACTGCCTCGTGGACGCCGGCGCGGCGCGCGAGGACGAGCTCACGACGGACGAGGCGCTCGACGTCGTGGATCAGCTCGCCGAGCTCGGGGTCAGGGCGGTCAGCCTCACCGGCGGCGAGCCCTTGCTCCGCGAGGACTGGCCGCTCCTCGCCCGCCGCGTGCGCGAGCATGGGATGATCCTGCGCTTCTCCGCGAACGGCCACCACCTCGACGACGACGCGCTCGCCGTGCTCGTGGAGCTCGGCTGCGAGCGGTTCGCGGTGAGCGTCGACGGGCTGGAAGCGACCCACGACCGCGTGCGCCACGGCCCGCGCGGCGTGCGGGGCGTGTCGTCGTTCCAGAGGGTCGTCGCGGCGCTCGAGCGGCTGCGCCCCACGCCGATCCTGTCGAACGCGATCACCGCGGTCGGGCGCCACAACCTCGGCGAGCTCCCCGCGATCCACGAGCTGCTCAAGGGGCTCGGCGTCGCCGAGTGGATGGTCCAGCTCGCGCACCGCACCGGGCGGCTCAGATCGCCCAAGGAAGGCGAGGGCTCGGCTGCGCCGCTCGATCCCGCGCAGCTCCCGGAGCTCGAGGCGTTCCTCGTCGGCGCGGCGCGAGATCCTCTGCTCCAGCCGTTCGTTCACAACTCGATCGGGTACATGGGTAGAAGCGAGCCCGTGCTCCGCTCGAGCGGGCGGCGCGGCCCCGCGCGGTTCTGGACCGGCTGCCGGTGCGGCGTCGCGAGCGTCGGCATCGCGCCCGACGGCGGCGTGAAGGGGTGCGCGAACCAGATCGGCGCGCCGTTCGTGGTCGGCCACGTGCGGACCGAGCGGCTCCGCGCGATCTGGGAGGACCGCGCCCGGTGGCACTGGCTCCACCCCGCGCCCGAGGCGATGGGGCCGGGCTGCCGCGGGTGCGCCCTCGCCCGGATCTGCCAGGCCGGGTGCACGGCGCTCTCGTTCGGCGCGACCGGTCATCTCTTCGACAACCCGTACTGCCTGCGCCGCCTCTGCAAGGCCGGCGCCCCGGAGGAGCCATGAAGGTCGTCTTCGTGATCGCGGACAGCCTGCGGGCCGACGCGCCGGGCTACGCCGGCTCGGGCGGCGAGACGCCCTACCTCGACTCCCTCGCCGCGGGCGGCGCCTGGTTCTCCGAGGCGTTCGCGTCCGGCGCGTGGACGATCCCGTCGATCCTCTCCATGCTCACCGGCGCGCTGCCGCACGAGATCGGCGTCGCGCGCTGGCGTCACCCGTTCCCGGAGCGCCGGCCGACCCTGCTCACGGCGTTCGCCGACGCGGGCTTCGAGGTGCGCGCCTTCCACCCCTACCCGACGTGGGGGTTCGTCAACACGCCGGGCGCCGGGATCGTCGGCGACAGCCAGGAGCCCGAGGCCGTGATCGCCGCGCTGCGCGGCGGCGCCCGCGACGGCCTCACCCTGATCCACCACTGGTGGACGCACCTGCCGTACCTGGATCGCCGCCTGCCGCTCGCGCAATGGCACGCCGCGTGCGACTTCACGCTCGAGTCGCTGAACCGCCACCCGGCGCGGATCGCCGCGACGGTCGAGCGGAGCTACCGCAGGTCGGTGCGGTTCTTCAGCGAGTCGCTCCTCCCCCGGTACGTGGAGGCCGCGGCCGCGGGCGGCGGCGACGTCCTGCTCGTCGTGACCGGCGATCACGGGGAGACGTGGGGTCGCTCGCTGCCCCAGGGCCGGCGGATCGAGAACGTCTACGATCTGCACGGCCGCTGGATCGCGGACGAGACGATCCGCATCCCGCTCCTCTTCTGGGGCCGCGGGAGCGCGGGGGCGATCCCGGTCCGCGCGGCGATACCGGGCTTCGCGCGCGGCGTGGACATCGGCGCCACGATCGCGGGGCTCGCAGGAGTCCCGTGGCCCGGCGAGGCGCCCTCGATCCGCGGGCCGGAGGTCTACGACGCGGGCCCGGGCGCCGCGGGCGGGGGAGAGGACGCCGCGGGGCGATCGCTCGCGCCGGCGCTGCTCGACGGCGGGCCCGCGCCGTCCGAGGACGTCCTGACCGTGACGAGCCAGAACGCGCACGTGCCGAACACGTTCCCCGAGACCGGCCGGGAGACGTGGCGGACGTTCGGCCTCCGAGACCGCCGCGGCTGGTTCGTGTGGGACGGGTTCGACGGCACGCGCCAGTTCTGCCCGCTCGGCGAGGGGACGGGCGCGCCGCCCGCTGAGCGGGACGCGGTCTTCGAGCGGCTCGCGGCGCAATGGGACGCCGCGCGGGATCCGGGGCCGCTCATCCCGGATTCTGATCTGGCCCGGCTGCGACGCGTCGCGCCCGACGAGAGCGCGCGCGCCGAGGAGCGGCTGCGGACGCTGGGGTACCTGGATTGATCGCCGACGGCGAAAAGAGGGCCGCGCCCGCATCGGCCTTCCTCGAGCTGACGCGGGAGTGCCCGCTGCGGTGCCGCCACTGCCGCGCCGGCGAGCCCCTGCCCGGGAAGGAGCTCTCTTTTCACGAGCTCGAGCGCGTCGCGGATCAGCTGATCGGGCTCGGCGCGAAGACGGTCGTCCTGACCGGCGGGGAGCCGACCGCGAGGGAGGGCTGGGATCGGATCGCCGGACGGCTCGCCGCCGGGGGCGTGCGGGTGCGCCTGTTCACGAGCGGCTTCGGCGCCGGGGAGGAGCTCGCCACGCGGGCTACCGACGCGGGCGTCGCGGAGGTCGCGGTGTCCATCGACGGGCCGCGGTCGATCCACGACGCCCTGCGGCCCGAGGCGGACGGGCGCGCGCGATCGTCCTTCGACGCCGCGGTGGAGCTCGTCCGCAGGCTCGCGGCCCGAGGGTGCGCGACGCGCGTCGTCACGGCGGTCAACGGGCTCAACGCAATGCACCTCGGCGCCGTGTACGAGCTCGTGAAGCAGCTCTCCGTCCCGCGCTGGCAGGTGCAGCTGTGCCAGAACCTCGGGCGATCCGCCGAGCGCTCCGCGGATCTGATGCTCCCCGCCGAGGCCGTGGAGGAGATCGTCCTCGCGCTGCTGCGCGCGGCCCGGGAGAAGATCGTCCTCGCGCCCCTGCACTGCACGGTCGGGTACATGACCGAGGAGGAACCGGTGCTCCGCAACCGCGAATCGCCGGGCGCACCCGTCTGGCGCGGCTGCGGCGCCGGGACCCGGACGCTCTGCATCGCGGCCGACGGCGGCGTGAAGGGGTGCGCGGCGCTGCCGGACGCGTTCGCCGCCGCCTCGCTCCGGGAGAGGTCGCTCGAGGAGATCTGGGAAGACGATCGGCTGTTCCCGCACTCGCGCGCCTGGTCGCACAAGCTCCTCGCCGGCGCGTGCGCGGCTTGCGCCTTCAGAGAGACGTGCCGCGCCGGGTGCCCGGCCGTAGCCTACGGCGCGACCGGGAGCATCGGCCTCAACCCGTACTGCCTGCGGCTCGTCCGCAAGAAGCGCGGCTGACGCGCGCCCGCTAGTGGGCGTCGGTGTCTTCCTCGTAACAGGCGCCGCCGTAGTCGAGCATCTGCCAGAGGGCGTCGTTGAGCGCGTCGTCGTCCATGGTCTGGAACGACTCGAGCAGCTGCTCCCGGTACGCGGCATCGAGATCCGGGAGGCACTCCAGTAGCGCATCCTGATTCATGGGGTCGAGTTGGCTGTCCCTCACGATGTCGACGAGCTCGCAGTAGATCTCGCCGTCCTCGCCGGAGATGCCGCTGTCTGCGGCCTCGGAGCACGGCGCGGTCGAATCGTCGCCGCACGAGGCGGACGCGGTGCCGAGCAGCAGGAACCCGGCGAGCGAGGTCGCCTGCAGCGACGACGCGAGCGCCCGCTTCCACGAGACCGGCGCCAAATCCGCGCCCTTGCGGAGATCCGCGCGCAGATCCGCGAGCAGCTTCTCGACCGTCGCGTACCCGAACGCCTCGGAGCGAGCGAGCCGCGGGAGGTTCACGCGGTGATCCTCGAGCCGTCGTACGAGCTCCTCGAGGCGCGCCCAGAAGCGCGGGTCGTCCCGGCGCGCGACGAGCAGCGCGTATAGAGACTCGAGCGACTCCCGCGGCTCGGCCCACGGCGCGGGCGCCGCCCGCTCGGCCTCCAGGAACCTCCGGATCTCCAGCAGCGATGTGGTGTGGGTGCTCTCGTCAAGCATCGTGTCCCCCTGTCGTTCGGCGCGACGCCGTCGCGCTAGTGCGTGCCTTCTTCGTTGTAGCACACGCCGCCGTAGGCGAGCATATCCTGCAGGCGAGCCGCAATCTCCTCGGCGGTCATCGACCCGAAGAGCGCCAGGAGCTGCGCCCGGTACTCGGCGTCCAGGGTCGGCAGGCAGTCGAGCAGCTCGAGCTTCTGCTCGGCCGAGAGGCTGCTCGCCTCGATGATCTCCACGAGATCGCAGTACACCTCGCCGTTCAGGCCGGTCACACCGTTCTCGACGGCCTCGCTGCACAGCTCGCCCGCGTCGACGTCGGTATCGGTATCCGTATCCGTATCGGTATCGGTATCCGTATCGGTGTCGGTGTCGGTATCCGTATCCGTATCCGTATCCGTATCCGTGTCCGTGTCCGCGGAGCCGTCGTCGTCGTCGCCGCACGAGGCGGACGCGGCGCCGAGCAGCAGGAACGCCGCGACGGACGTCGCCTGCAGGGACGAGGCGAGCGCCCGCTTCCACGAGACCGGCGCCGAATCCGCGCCCTTGCGGAGATCCGCTCGCAGATCGCCGAGCAGCTTCTCGACCGTCGCGTACCCGAACGCCTCGGAGCGCGCGAGCCGCGGGAGGTTCACGCGGTGATCCTCGAGCCGCTGTACAAGATCCTCCAAGCGATACCAAAAACGCGGGTCGTCCCGGCGCGCGACGAGCAGCGCGTACAGAGACTCGAGCGACTCCCGCGGCTCGGCCCACGGCGCGGGCGCCGCACGCTCGGCCTCCAGGAACCTCCGGATCTCCAAGAGCGAAGTGGTGTGACCGTTCTGCTCGAGCATCGCGCCCTCCTGTTCGTCGTTGTTGCGGCACCGTTTCCAGAAGGAGTGAAGCAGTTTTCGTGCCGCGTCCCGATTATGCCACGCAATCGACGAAACTTCTCGAATCTACGAAGAGTTGCGCGCGCACTGCCCGGATCGCGGTGTGCCAAGTTGTGCCATCCTCGACGGCGAACGCGGCCGCGCACCGGCCGAAACGCCCTGTATTGCCGGGAGTTGCGCGACGCGCACGCGACCTCGATCCCGTTGGCGCGCGATTTGCTGGTACAATCGGGAAACCCGGAAGGTGAAACATGTCCAATCGCATTTTCTATAAATCGACACTCGTCCTCGCCGCCGCGATCGTCGCTTTGGTCCTTTTCGTCCCCCTGGTCGCTTCGCAAATCGGCTGCTCAAGCGACCAAAGTGACCCAAGCGACGCAAGCGACACGGATTCTGATACGGACACGGACTCCGATTCCGATTCCGACACCGACACGGACACCGACGCGGACACCGACACGGACACCGACACGGACACCGACACGGATACCGACACGGATACCGATACGGACACGGATGCGGAGTGCGATGGGGAGGTCGTCGAGCTCGCGGATCTCGGCCTGGAGCTCGCGGTCCGCGACACGATCGAGCAGCTGTCCGGCGCGCTGTGCACGGAGGACGTGGATGGGATCGAGGGCCTCTACGCGAGTTGGTACAACATCAGCGACCTGTCCGGCATCCAGGCCCTGGTCTCCCTTAATGACCTGGTCCTCAACTTCAACCACGTAGCCGACGTGACGCCGCTCGCGGACCTCCCGTCCCTAGTGTCCCTGCGCGTCGATGACAACCAGATCAGCGATCTCTCGATGTTCGCCTGCCTCCCGTACCTGACCCTGTTGTCCGTCAACGACAACCAGGTGAGCGACCTCTCGCCGATCGACGGGCTCACGTCCCTGGGGTGGCTGTTCCTCGACAACAACCAGGTGAGCGACCTCACGCCGCTCGCCGGCCTCACGTCGTTGTTTTCCGTTCATTTCAACGGCAACCAGATCAGTGATCTCGCGCCGCTCGCCGACCTCACGTCCGTGACCTACCTTCAACTCAGCGACAACCAGATCGCCGATATCACACCGCTCGCCGGTGTAACGTCCTTGACCTCCCTCATGCTCGGCAACAATCAGGTGAGCGATCTCGCGCCCCTCACGGGTCTCACCTCGCTGTACTCCCTGGGCCTTTCCGGCAATGCGATCTCCGACCTCGCGGCGCTGGCGGGCCTCCCATCGCTGTACTATCTGGCGCTCCAGGACAACCAGATCACAGACCTCGCGCCGCTCGTGGCGAACGCGGGGATAGATTCTGGCGATTACGTCTACGTCGCCGGCAACCTCATCGACGAGACGGCGCAGGCGGCGAACATCACCGCGCTGTGCGATCGCGGCGTGTACCTCGATCCGTACTGCCCGTACACGGGCTCCGATACCGACACCGATATTGATATCGATTCCGATATCGACACCGATACCGATACCGATACCGATACCGACACGGACGCCGACGCGGGCATGGACGCGGGTGCAAAATGATGGGAACGGGGCGAGCGGGCGTCAGTGCCCTTCCGCGGTCGGGGTCGTGATCCAGCGCATGAGGGGAGCCTCACTTCGTCGCGGGGGGGAACGGCTGCGGGCGGTGCGGCGCCGGCGGCGTGGAGCCGCGGTCCGGTGTCACGGGCTTCTCGGAAGCCATCGTGCCGAGGTACTCGGGCAGATCCACGCCCGCCATCCGCGCGACCTCGTGCAGGGGCGGCAGGCTCCGGATAAGGCTCGCCGCGAAGTTCGCCGTGGACGATCCGCCGTCCTTGCCGCCGCCCGAGTCCCACACGGTGATCTTGTCGATCTTGAGGTTGCGGATCGCCTCGAACTGCAGCCCGACGATATTCTCGATCTTCTCGACGAGCAGCAGCGTCGCCACGGACTTGGCGTCGCCCTCGCAGCTCTCGACGAGCGCCCGGTAACCGGCCGCCTTGGAGTCGAGCACCTGGCGCACTCCCTTGGCCTCGGCCTCGTACCGGGCGAGGATCGCGTCCGCCTGTCCGCGCGCCTCGCGCCTGAGCTTCTCGGCCTCGGCCTCGGCGGCGATCTCGATCTTGCGCTTCTCGATCTCCTTGCGCACGACCTCCTCGGCGTTGAGCCGCTGCTCCTCGGCGAGGTACTGCGCCTTCTGGATCTCGACCTCGGCCTGGCGCTTGGCCACCTCGCCGCGCTGCACGGCGGCCGCGGTCTTCACGGCGAGCTCGGCGTTGTAGCTCGCGATGCTGGCGCGCGACTCGTTCTCGCCCTTGACCGCCTGCGCCTCCTGGCCCTGGACGTACACGCGCTGATCCGCCTCGGCCGCCTTCTTGCCCTTGACCGCCTGGGCGACGTTCTCGGCGAC
>Ga0315287_10003204_pt1 | contig 15750 bp, 17 predicted proteins | sample YL17G11_0_MG_FD_205037 | JGI IMG/M metagenome (GOLD analysis project Ga0315287, IMG submission 205037) | Sediment microbial communities from Yellowstone Lake, YNP, Wyoming, USA - YL17G11_0 | ecosystem: Environmental > Aquatic > Freshwater > Lake > Sediment | place: USA: Wyoming | collected... | reverse complement strand
CCCAGCCGTCGTTGAACCGCAGCTTGAATCCGTCGGTCGTGTCGACATCGAGGGCTTTCATCGACGATATGTCCTTCTTCAGATTTGATAGGATTGCCTCTCGCTTGGATGATTCGAACTTGAAGGTCTCCTTAAGCATCGGGAGGTTTGGCACTGCGTCGACCAGGCTCGACAGCTTCCTTTCCGAGCATATCTCCACGAGCTTCGCCGCGGCCAGTATGCCGTCTGGGCAGAGCGAGATCCTCGGGAAGACCCAGGTCCCGGACGGCTCTCCGCCGAAGTCGGCATTGCGCTTCTTGACCTCTTCCGAGATGAACGCGTCCCCGACCCTAGTCCGGAAAATCTTCTTGCCGAACCAGTCGTCCAGCAGCATCGTCGCATCGACCGGGGCGACCATGCTCTTCGCTTTGAGCTCCTTGGCGAAGACCTTGAGGAGGACGTCCCCTCCGGCGTATCTGCCCTTGTCGTCGATCGCGACCATCCGGTCCGCGTCGCCGTCATGCGCGATCCCGATGTCGGCGCCGTGCTTCATGACGGCGGTCTTCAGCGCCGATAGGTTCTCCTCAGTGGGCTCTCCTGGCCTGCCTGAGAAGCTGCCGTCGAGCTGCGCGTTTAGCGTTGTGACCTCGCATCCCATCTCCTTGAGGAGCTGAGGTGTGATCAGAGACGCGGGGCCGTTGGCGCAGTCGACAATGACCTTGATCTTCGATTCTCCCACCAATGAGAGGATCCGCTTCTTGTGATCGAGTGTTGCATTCGGCTCCAACGAGATCGACCCGACGGATTTCCAATCGACTGGACGGGCTCCTTTGATCATCCTCGACTCCGTCTCCTCCATCTGATCGGTATCGAACGATGAGCCGTCCGGGTTCCAGAGCTTGATCCCGTTGTACTCCGGCGGGTTGTGGCTTGCCGTGATCATCACGCCGCAGGACTTGTCTCGTGCAGCGTATGCGAGAGTAGGGGTAGTGACGATCCCGATGTCGCAGACATCTGCTCCGACGCTCATCAGCGCGCTAGAGACTGCGTACGAAAACACCGGGCTGGTCAGCCTTGCATCTCTGCCTATGACTACATCCTTGTGCTTCTCGCCGACAGCCGACCCGATCTGGCTCGCGAGCTCGAGTGTGAAGTCGTCGAATGCGACCCCGCGGACACCTGAAGATCCGAACCATCTCAATTCTTGCACCTGCTTACAGATTCGAAAGTAAGCAATTCTTGGCAACCGTGCTATCCGTATATTACAGTTGTTCAAATCGATCGGTTCGAGATGTGCTGGTCGGAATAGATGAGGACGCATCTTCCTGCGAGCCAGAACACAAGAATCTCAGAGTCCAGCAAACGCTCTAATCGGACTCCGCCAGTTACTGGATTATACGGAAAAAAGTGCCAGTAATGGCCAGTATTGGCAAAGGTTTAAATACTCATCAAATTCATTACATCCTGGCTGTGACTGGATAGAGCAGCCAACAATTAAGGGAGGGAAACAAAACATGGTGATGGAGCCCATTAGCGTTGACAGGGCCATGGAGATCGCGAAGAAGAAGGGACTGAAGCCTGGTAAAGTGAAGGACACCGACGGGATATACTTCACAAAGGGCAAGAACGACCGCTTCGAGATAATAAACTGGGATGCATTCAAGACGATCTTGAGCAAGAAGAGACTCCAGGTCTACGAGAGCGGCGGCTGGATGAAGATAATGAAGAAGCAGAAGTAATTCTGCTGCGCTTCTGATCCCCGACTCCGGACTAAACCCTTTCATCTATCACTTTTCATTTCCGTTTCTGATGAGCATCGGCGACTCGACAACGCTTTAATACTGTGATAGGATTGCTGGAATCCATCCATTGATGCAGGGATAGCCAAGCCCGGCCAACGGCGATAGATTCAGAGTCTATTCGCGCAGGCGTCCGCCGGTTCAAATCCGGCTCCCTGCACTTCCTTGACTCTGGCTTTTTGTCAATCAGACGATTTTAAACACTGGCATGATTTAGGTTCAAATCCCGCAAGGGTCCACTCATTCTTTGTCGGGTGTAATCGGGAAAAAGCCTCATCTCCAGATGAAGGAATGAGCCGGGTTGGGATGTGATGAAAATTAAATGCTTTCATTAATCCGTCCTCTCTTCCGCTCCGGCAGTTTCTTCCCAGGGTTCATTAGGTTGTCCGGATCGAACATCCTCTTGATCTCCCTCATCGTATCTAGAGCGACCTCCGAATACTCGAGGTCGAGGTTATCCCTATGTTCGATTCCGACGCCGTGACAAGCCGATATCGAACCGCCAAGCCGCGTCGCCAATTCCGCAATCTCGCGGAGGGCTTTCTGGTAATCATTCCAGCCTTCCTCGCTCTTCGGGATGAAGTATCTCGCTCCGAGTATCCGGTATTTTCCGACGTCGAGGCTGAGAGCTTCGCCCGGAACAGGTTTGAGTCCGTATTTTGGCATTATCGTGCCCCAGAAGATTTCGTAGAATTCATCGATTTGGTCAATCGGCAGATAGCATGTGATCGTATCCTCTGCCCCTATCAATGCCCTTGCTCCGCAGAACTGTTTCGCATATCGATCCAAGAGCTTTTCGGCTATTTCTTGGCTCGCCTGGATCCCTCCGGTCTCCGCGACGAGCTTCTCTATGAAAGCCTTCTCCGATTCAACTTCCCCCCTCAGGCCCTCGAGCGTCACATAGAATACTCCCACCTTTCCCTTTGGGGCGCCCCATTCAGTCGCGTCATCGGTCTCATACGCCTCCGCTCCCGCGTATGTCAGGCAGCTACGCATCAGCCTGATCCCGGCTTCCTTCGCTGCGCGGAAATCGTCGTAGAAGGCGAGAACAGCGTCCCTTGCCTCAGGCAACGGTTCGATTCTGAGAGTGGCTTCTGTTATGACCCCGAGCGTCCCCTCCGCCCCAATGAACATCTCGTGAAGGCGATATCCAGTCGATGTATAGAGCACCTTTGGGCCCGTCCGGAGCACCCTTCCGTTCGCGAGCACGACTTCGAGCGACATCACCCGGTCGGAAATGGAACCGTACTTCTGATGCTTCCTACTGAACCCTGATGTGGAGATCGAACCGCCGACGGTGGCTACCTTGAAGGAGCCCTGCACCTGATGGAGGGAGACTCCGAATCTCGCCAGATGCTGGTCAAGTTCAGCCAGCGTGATTCCGGGTTGCACCGTCGCGCATAGATCCGAGACATTGACCTCGATGACCTTGTTCATCTTGATCGTGTCGATGACAATCCCGCCCGTAAGGGGGACGAGCATGCCCGTCCGGTTGGACCCTCCCCCCTTCGGGATGATTGGGGCCTTGTGCCTTGCCGCAATCCGCACGACCTCCTGGACTTCTTCGGTCGAGCCAGGGAGCACGACGAAGTCAGGAAGATACTTGTACTCCTCATCGAAGCGGATCTGGTAGGTGTCCTTCGTGTACGGAATCAGGTCGGAGACACGGGAGAACACTTTGGTCTCTCCCAGCACCTCGACGAGCTCTCGGGTCACAGCTTCCTTGGTTCTGTCGTCCATGCAATCGGTCTCTTGTGAACCATCCGATTGTCGATATAGGCAATGATATCTGGGCCCAATAATGCAGATGAAGGCGAATCAAGCCAAGGTCATTCACGAATGCCTTCTCCTGCAATAGGAACCGCTCGAGTCCTACTTTTATCCAATCAACAGGTCGATACATTCGGCGAATACTTCGTTGTACCTATCGATATCCTTCTCAGTTGTCTCTGGAGAGACTAGCGCCATGTAATGGAATGGAGTGAGCAGAATCCCTCGATTCAATGCCATCAAGTGCATCAATCTATCCAACTCCAAATCCTCACCGATCTGGGCTTCTGTACCATTGCGAGGAGGTTGAGGTTGGAAACTATACCCAAACTCTACTCTGGCCCCCAGGCGTATCACATGCCACGACAGGCCCCTGGATTTTATCACTTCCTTGATGCCGTTCGCGAGGCGTTCTGCCAATGTAATCATCCTGCCGTAAGCCTCTTCAGTCATGACCTTCTCTAGGTTCGCTCTCATAGCAGCTACTGCTAGGGCATTGCCGGATAGAGTGCCTCCAACTCCGCTGCTAGATGCATCATTCTTCATCGTCTCTGCAACTCGAGCTTGAATCCTCTCAGCTACCTCTTCGCTAATTCCATACGCTGCAGCCGGTATTCCGCCCGCTATTGGTTTTCCAATCGTCATCATATCCGGTTTCAATCGATGCTCACGCGTATATCCTCCAGGGCCTGTGCAAATCGTGTGCGTTTCGTCAAATATCAAAAGAGTCTCGTGACGCTTGGTGATCTCACGAAGCGCGTCATGATAGCCTTCCTCGGGAAGAATAATCCCGATATTGGTCATCGCAGGCTCGCAAAGGACGCAAGCGACATCTTCATGACTCAAAGCTTCCTCGAGTGCAGGGATATCATTGAACTCGACGATTCTAGTTGTCGTAGAAGGATCGATTGCCGGCCCAGTATTACTTGAGCCAGGTATCGGCTTTCCGTCTTTCAACCATATCAAGGCTTCATCGACGCTGCCATGGTAGCATCCGTTGAAGACCAATATCTTCTTGCGACCGGTGATCACCCGTGCAAGGCGGAGTGAGAATCTGTTTGCGTCCGTGGCAGTCATCACTATCTGCCAATAGGGAAGGCCGAATCTTCGTGCCAGCTCTTCCCCGACCCAGACAGAATCCTCTGTGGGTAGCATCGTCGTAATTCCATTGTCTATATGATTCTTGACGGCATCAGTGACGGCCTTAGGAGAATGGCCGAACATCGCGCCCGTGTCTCCAAGGCAGAAATCAATGTATTGATGGCCATCGATATCTGTGATATGAGCCCCCTTGGCTCTTGCGACAAAGACAGGGAATGGCCCGGCCCATCTCACCATCCAGATCATTGGAACGCCGGCGAGAAGCGACTTCTTCGCTCTTTGAAACAAAGCACTTGACTTCGGTCTTGCTTCCACGAACCGCTTTTCTTCCTTCTCCTGCAATTCTCTTATTCGAGAGCGATCAATATTTGCCAAGAATGATCCCTTCCTATTCTTGCCTGATTGTATACGGTCCATATATGATTATGTGGAAGAAAAGCCGACAATGAATAATGCTTAAAACAACATTTGAACAGAAGCGTGCCAAATTGACAATTTTATTATGCTCTAATATTGATTAAACCAATTCGACAACTGTTCCTCATTAAGGGGGAGGTTGTCTGAGAGGGGGATATTAATCAAAAGAATCGCGCCGTAATAGCTGTTGTTATTATTTGAGTTCCGGATAACGCGACTAGGGGATTATGGCAATCTCGACCACGGCGCAGCGGTATCCTTATACGCGCTTTTCCTCATCCACTACCTGATCAATGAGATGAGATTTCCATCCTCCGAATTCGCCAGACGAATCAAATCGATACGGAAAGGAATGGAAAGGCACGATTTGGATGTTCTTCTGATCTATTCGACGCCGGGATGCATGCGCTATGGCCAGAGAGGCCACGTCCTCTATGTTTCCGGCTATGAGCCCTACTTCGGAGACGCAATGGTGATTCTCCCGGCGGATGATGAGACGGATCCCCTGTTGCAGATAGACCAGGCAGACTTCCTTCCTTCTGAGCACGTCTGGATCAAGGATACAATCCCATGGAAGGATCCAGTGCTGACAGTTGCAAATTATCTCAAAGATAATAGAATCGCGAGAGCGCGTATGGGCATAGCTGGCGAATACTCGATGTCTCTCCCCCTCATAAATCGGTTAAAGAAGAAATTTCGCGATTCCACAATCACTTTCGCATCGGAAATCCTCGAGAAAGAGAGAATTGTGAAATCGGAATTCGAGATCGCGTCCATTAGGAAAGCGTCGGAAATCGCTGGGATTGGGTTCGAGGCCGCGGCCGAATACGCCAAACCAGGCGTCACGGAGGCCGACGTTGCCGCGGAGGTCGAGCGCGCCTGTCGAACGGCAGGGTCAGAATATTTCCCGCACCATACTATGGTCAGCTCCGGCACATCTGTGAAACATCTCGATCTGTGGTGGTACTGCGGAAGAAGGAGATTGAGAAGGAACGACCCGTGGAACCTCGATTTCGGGACAATGTACAACGCCTACTGTTGCGACATCGCAAGATCCTATTGTCTTGGAGCGCCATCGAGCAAGCATCGACGGATCTATGAGGTCCTCGTCGAAGCAGAGGAAGCGGCTTGCAAGGCTGCCAGACCAGGAGTCATGGCATCGGAAGTAAACGAAGCCGCCATAGGCATCATGAATGAATCATTTGAAGGCGATTTCAGCGGCATCGGTCACGGCGTCGGCCTAGAAGTGCATGAATGGCCGTTCGTCGGTTATCAATATATTCTCAACGATTCGGTCTACCGAGACCGGAAATTGGAGAAGAACACCGTCATCTCGGTGGAGCCTCAAGCATACACGAAGGAATTCGGATACATGCAGATAGAAGATGAAATGGTGATCACACAATCAGGAGGAAAGTTCCTCAACCAGATCCCAAGGGAGTTGCTGGGCTGATGCTTTGGAGGGGTTTCATCTTGAACATAGGATCCAAGAATGAATCGAAGGAGGGCGATTATGAAGAAGGAAATTCCAAAGGTGACGAGACTATCTGATGTGGAGACCGAGATCTGCGAGGACGGCATAGAGACGAAGTTTATTTCGACCGATGCCTGGGACATCGGCCTCTATTTCATGGAACCTGGGATGACTACCATCGTCTTTTCCACAGAGGATACCGATGACGGGACGGCGGATGAGTGGTACGGACACGCGTATGAATTCTACTATATTTTGAAAGGAGAGTTCGTCGTATGGTATGGAAGTAGCACTGCCGATCTCAGGAGGAGGAAAGCCAAAAGCATAGTCCTAAAGGAGGGGGATGCTGTATCCTATCCTCCCAATTGGAAATATGTGGTCCAATGCACCAGCAAGATACCAGGGGCTTTCCTGTGGGGAAAGACCGCGCCGTTGAAGGGCGCCAAGACCAGAATAATACCGCCGAGAAGGACGATATAGCGGAAAAGGGAGTTTCAGGCAACTTCTCGCCCTTCGAAGTGCATGGAATGCTCGGGCAGTTTCCCGAATTGATGCCCAGAAAAGCCTCGAAAGGGGGTTGCGAGGGGCTCGTAGCCCCTCATTCAGATGTCTTGAAATCCAACGAATGTTCTGGCAGCTTCCCGAACTCTCTGAATCCGTTCTTCTCGTACAATCTGAACCCTTCGACGGTTGAAAGAACCACGGCGAACTTGAAGCCCATCGCCCTCGCATCCGTGAGTGCATTCCTGATTATTGCGGACCCGATCCCCCTGCCCCTCGCGGAATGAATCGTGCCGACCATTTCTAGGCCGACGATGTCATCGCTCCAGACCAGCATGGACGCGCCGGCCGCTCTTCCTTCAATGGATCCGAGATACATCCGCCTTGGGAGAGAAAGGCCCATTTTGCGCTCGAGAGAAAGGTTGAAACAGGCATTCCGCAGCATCCAAGGAGCGGTATTCGCCGGCGACTCCCACGAGGACGCAAGACACCGAGCCCAATCCTCGCAGTCTCGCATGCTATTGACGATCCTGACGGTCATGCCTTCGGGGGAATGCGGGTCGTCGCCCATCGATTCCAAGTTCACAGCCATCGCGGCCAGGTCGTAGTCATGCGGGAACCCCCTGGCTTCCAGACGCCTCCCGACGTCCCCCGGCTCGGACAACAGGCCGGGGTGCCAAAGCAGAGGTATGCGGCGGGACCTGTAGTCTTTGATGGCCTTGTCGATATCATCGTCAATGGTTTCCGGATCGAAATTGCATTTCAGGATCACGTTGAAGACATCCTGGTGAATGCCGGTTATGCACTGCGTTATCCCCCCGCCCTCCGAGAACTCTGCATTCGGAGACGCGCCGACGCATCTCCAATAGTTGATATAATTCTCTTCGCACGCCCTGACGACATCCTCCGACGAGAGTTCATTGAGCGATCTCTTCTTGCTCTCTTTCAAAAGTCTCAGAAACCCGATGGCCGTCCGCATTTTAAATAACTCCTCACGGTCTCCCGTCTCATCCTCATCCTGCCGAATAGAGCGGGCCGCGCAAGACCTTCTCCTCCGCTCCGATTCTTGCGACACCTACATCATCGGAGAGGAATCAGAAAAAGCCTTGAAAGGGTTTGCCTCGGTGCACATTTCTATAGTCCTCTGATTGAAATCGAGCCAGTATGAGTCGGTTCAAATCCGGCTCCCTGCACTATTCTTCAAAATAGAAGGTCGGAGAGATCTTCGATAATCTGGAGGATATTAATGCAAGAGATTCTCTCGGTCGTGTTCGTGAATCCTTGTCTTGAGAGAAGCTATGTGCAATGTAACGCCCGCTGCGACTATCACCAAGACGATACCGATTATCAGGTCACCGATGATTATGATCGATAGTCCAATCGTGCACCAAAGGAAGATCACACTTCCGATCTTGACTCGCATTGGAACTCCCCTTTTCTCATAGTAATCCTTCAGATACTTCCCGAAGATCCTATTCCCGAGGAGCCAGTCATACATTCTCCTTGAACCTCTGAGATAGCAGGCGGCGGCAAGAAGCAGGAACGGGGTTGTTGGGAGCAAGGGAATGACAATGCCGATGAGCCCGATTATCAGGAAGAGAGTCCCAGCAACGATCCACATGATCCTTCCAAGCAAAGCCCTCGAAGAGGAACCGTTCTCAGGAATTTCCGCATTTGTAATCCCATTCTGCGTCATGGCATTGCCTTTCCCCTGTTACTCTTCGAATAGACCTAGTTCTTAGTCCTCTTTTCTGACATTACCTCTGTAGAAGGAAGCGAACACTCCGATGAAGCACATCACGGCGAAGATTGTGAATGCTAGTTGGAAGCTCTGGAGGAACTCGTGGTGCAGAGCGGGGGTGACCTGCGAGGGGCCGAGGAACAGCGAAATGCACACGGAGGCGATGCCGAGGCTAAGCACCTGGCCGATCAACCGCATAGTGCCGACCGAGGCCGATGCTATCCCGTACTGCTTCCTCTCGACGCTCCCCATGATCGCATTCGTGTTCGGTGAAGAGAATAGCGCGAATCCGAATCCGATGAACGCGAGGCAGCCGACTATCAGCGGGATTCCAGTACCTTCAGTCAGCATCGCGAAGAACAGCAGGCCGACCGCGGATATCGCCATCCCGACGGTCGCGAGCAGCCTTGGTTCGATCGTGTCGGAGTGTTTGCCGGCCAGCGGTGAGAAGACTGCCATGACGATCGGCTGGGAGACCAATATCAGACCTGCGCCCTGCGGATCCATTCCGAGGATGTACTGGAGGTACAGGCTCATGAGGAAGCCGACTGCGAATGTCGCCGCGTAGTTGATCAGCGCCGCGATGTTCGAGAACGCGAAGGCACGGTTGTTGCGGAACAAGCGCATATCGAGGACCGGGCTGCGCGTGCGCAGCTCCAGCAGTACGAAGAGGAGTATTCCGGCCACTCCGACGGCGGTGAGCACCCAGGCGATAATCGGAGAAACGGCCGTCTGAGGCAGCAGCGAGAAGCCGATTATGAACAAGCTGAGGGCCAGTGCGTATACTATCGAGCCGGCGAGATCGAACCTCTCCCCCTTCGCCTCCGCCCACTCGCCCTTGAGTTTAATGTGCCCGATGTAGAGTATCGCCGCCCCCAGTGGCAGCAGGACCAGGAACAGGCTCCTCCAGCCGAGGTTGGTCGTGAGCACACCTCCGACGAATGGGCCGATTGAAAGCCCGATGTACACCACCGCCGTCGAGATTCCGATGACCTTTCCCCTCTCGCTGGGCGGGTAGACGGATGTGAGGATCGCAATAGAGGTGCCGAATATCATACCCGAGCCTATCCCCTGCGCCGCCCGGAACACGATCAGCATCATGGCGTCCGGTGCCAATGCGCAGAGAATCGAGGATAGGATGAAGACCCATGTACCTGCCAGGAAGACTATCTTACGTCCCTTTATGTCGGCTATCCTCCCGAACGGTACGAGGAAGACCGCGGCCGACAGCAGGTAGGAGGTCGCGACCCAGCTGAGCAGGAAAGCGTTCATGGAGAATTCGCCGGATATCGATGGCAGCGCGACGTTGACGGACGACGCCATGAACGGGGTGAAGAAGGAGCTCAGGACCGATATCGCCAACGCGCTCCTCTTATCGCTCCATTCCGCCATAGGATCACCGAGGATTCTATCGCTCTGGACGGATTTCCGAGTATCAATAATTAACCAATGCCGAGTAACTAAGAGGTCTCATGCAAGAATTGTGGAGACTTCGGTATCCTTAACTACGAGTAGTATCAACCGAAATGCCGTGAAGGGCGATAACAAGGCTGTCTCATCGGTGAGATGCGATGATTATTCCCGCGAGCATGTAGCCGACGCGGTCAAGAAATCGATAGACCTCCTAGGCGGAGTCGGTATATTTGTATCTCCTGGTCAGAGAGTTCTCATCAAGCCGAATCTGCTTCACATATCCGAGATTGAGAAGGGCGTCACTACACATCCGGAAGTGGTCTTCGCGGTCGCGAAGCTCTTCAAGGAGCACGGATGCAAAGTCATCATAGGGGACAGCCCCGGCGCTGGGACTTCTTACAAGATCAAAACGCTAAGGAAATCCTACGCTGCTGCCGGTTTGGATAGGGTCGCAGAGGAGATAGGGGTCGAGCTGAATTTTGACACTGGCTACAGAAACGTGCCCAACCCGGGTGGGAGAATGATCAAGCGCTTCAACATCATCAACCCCGCGCTGGATGCTGACGCGATCGTCGGCGTTTCAAAGATGAAGACTCATCTGCTGACCTACATGACTGGCGCGACCAAGAACCTCTTCGGCGTCCTGCCTGGCATGGAGAAGCCTACCTTCCACGGCAGGCTTCCGGACCCGGACGACTTCAGCAGGATGCTTGTCGACCTCAATGTGCTCGTGAAGCCGAAGCTCCAGGTCATGGACGCGGTCATGGCGATGGAGGGTGACGGCCCGACCGGCGGCGAGATGCGGAAGGTCGGGGCGATATTAGCCAGCGGGGATTTCACTGCGATAGATGTCGCCGCATGCAGGATCATGGGGATAGATCCGGCAGCCGTCGGGACGATCAAGGCCGCCATCGAGCGCGGGCTCATCCAGGGGAACTTCGGCGACATCTCGTTCGTCGGAGAGGATTTCGAGAAGTTGATAGTCCGGGACTTCAAGAAACCGCAGACCTACCTCAAGCCGCAGCCGAAGCAGGGGAAGGGCTGGCATATCCTCGGCAACATGGCGAAGGCGTACGCGCTCAGACCGGAGATAATCAAGGATAGCTGCATCGGGTGCGAGGAGTGCAAGCGGATCTGCCCGCGACAGGCGATCGCGATGAAGGACAAGAAGGCGCGGATATCCTACGACAAGTGCATCAGATGCTACAGCTGCCATGAGACCTGCGCGAACGGCGCGATAAGGCTCGGGAAGAGCCGCGCCGGCAGATTCATCACAAAGATGATGGAGTGAGTTTCGGGGCGCTCACTTCTTGCACGAAGCGTGCTCCGCCTTCAGCTTCTGGAGCACTTTCACGAACTCTTTCATGTCGGGGAAGGATATCGCGTTCTCGGGACACTGGCTGAAGCAGCCCGTGCACCCGACGACGCACTTGTAAGGGCTGGCGACCTTCGCCTTGTCCTCGAGCGAGTAGACTGAGTTGTGGCAGAAGTCAACGCATGCGCCGCAGCCGGTGCATTTCTCCTCGTCGACGGTCGGGTACCAGGGGATCCTTTCGCGGGGGATGTCCTTGTAAGGCGATGCGCCCTTAGAATGCTCCTTCTTGCTCGTCATTCTGCTCACTTCATGAGATCAGGTTTGCACCTGAGGTACTCCTTCCAGAGCGCCTCGATGTACTCCTGCTCCATTGACGATGGTACGTAGTTGTATTGCTTGAGCTCTTTCAGGAGCACGACCTTGAGCTCCTTGTCAGAGGCGTTCGGATACTCCAGCGTCTTCCTCAAAATCTTATCGATCTCGGCGATCCCGACGTTCTGACCGTCTATCCAAAGGTTCCTCGACGTAGCACTTCCTGAGCAACCGCAACCACATGCATTCATACTGAGTCCTCCGTAGTATAGATGATATCAGAGAAATCGGGGATTTAAATGATGGCAAATTACCTCAAAGAACTGACATCTCGCGAAGGATCGTCTCAACCTTCTTGAACGGTTCCTCGCCGTCGATGCTGTTGTCGATGACAAGCCATTCGCCAGAGAGAAGCGATTTCGCGACCTCCCTGACCTCGGTCAGCTTCTCCTCGGTCTCGAACATCTCCCTTGTGTGGTCCCTCTCCTCGATGCGCCTGATGGCGATCTTTGGGTCGATGTCGATGAACAGCGCGACATCGGGGAACGGTAGGAGGTTCCTGAAGAGTCTGTACCCGTACGGGGCCAGGGACTTTGGGAGATACGCCGCCCCCATGAGGTAGCGGACGAAGATGACCGTCCCCTTTTGATTCCTGAGCCCTCTCACAGAAACGAGGATGTCCGCGATGTAGAAGACCGTCGCCCAGAGCCTTGCGGCCTTTCCGGAACTCTGAAGGGATGATTTTGATATCCGCCCGAACCTGCTGCCGGACGGGTGTGATATCACCGTCACCCGCTCGTCTTTCGCCTCGAGCAGGCTTGCGATCCTCCTCGCATGAGTGTCTTTTCCGCATCCATCGAGACCATCAACCGCGATGAATCTCAGCCTCAGACCCCCATCATATGGAGGACCCCTCCGACCACCAGCGGTATGACGAGATTATCGACCTTGCCTGGTGTGACAGCCTCGAGCATCGTCACGAAGGCAGCGACCCCGAGTGCGAACACTGGCATGAGGAACGGTTGAGAGCCGCCGGTGTATCCGATCACGCCGAAGTAGAACCAGCCGATGACGATTATTGCGATGAAAGTGGCGCAGAGTACGGCGAGGCTGCCTTCGACGGTCCTGTTGGGAACGAGTTCGTGCTTGCCGTACCGCCTTCCGATCAGCTCTCCCATGCCATCCCCGAACGACATCGCCGCTATCGCAATGGAGGCGGCGAACAGATCGTTGAACATGAGGAAGGCGATTATGGTCCAGGATATCGCGTAGAGTACGAGGCCGTAGGCATGTCCCCCCGAGGAGATCTCGCCGAGGGAGCTCTCCCGCAATCTCTTTATCGGGGAGATTGGGGTCGTCAGGATGAGGATCGGGACGAATGGGAGGGCTGCAAAACCCGCCATGACCCAGGAGGTGTCGAAGCTCCACCAGAAGAAAACGATTCCTCCAGTCAGGATGTGCACGAGCTTCCGGGGATTGTGAAGTCTATTCCTAAGAAGATGAGATAAAACTAGGACGCAGATGACATAGCCGTAGACGCCCAGCAAGCCCAGCATATCTCCCTGAGTCAGCAAGTCCACGGCTCCGATTATCACTGGCACGACTTTATACTTTTCTTAATCTAAAAGAGATAAAAGAAGGAAGGGGGGTTTTGGCAAAAGAAAAAAGTCTTGCCTATGCCTTTTTAGCTGCTTCGACTTCCTTTTCCTTTTTTGTCAGCTTTCCGGCGATTCGGCCAATCCAAATTGTTATGACGACCGCGATTATGGTTATGACGATCGCGTATAGCCATGGCCCTACAGACTCCGCAGGGAAATTTGCTGTAAACCATGCCTGGATCGCTGTATTCCATGCGAGGGCTGCGATCAGACCGAAAGCCGCCGTTATCAATGCCGCTATCTTTTCAATGATTTCCAGTTTTATGCTCAAGATGTCACCTTGCGGAATAAATTAATTTACTAATATATAATATTTTTCAAAACATGTCAGAGCGGGAGTTTTATTCAGGGGAAAAGTTCCAAGAGTCAGATAATCAAACGGTCTTAGAAAACAATATCTGAGCCGATGCCTGTTCCAGGAAAGGGAGCCGAGAGATGCCCACACCTAAGATCGATGATGCCAAGGATGTTTCCAGGAAGCTGACCGAGCTGGAGGAATCCATCAGCAAGGTCAAGGGCGGTTATGCCGAGCTCGGTCAGTACATGGAGATCCTCAAAGACATTTCAAGCAGATATTTCCGGCTGATGGACCTGTACACGAAGCACGGGAAGATCTCTGTCGACCTCGCTGCTCCTGACATCAAGGATCAGATATCAAAGGACATAATCAGGATCCTCCTGGACAGGGCGGACAAGGACAAGGAGGGCTCCAATCTCTCCGAGATCACGAGGGATCTGAAGAGCGTCCGCGGCAGCGCCTCTAGGCGGATCGTGCGCGAGAAAGTGGGGAAGCTCGAGAAGATGGGGCATGTTAAGAAGGTCGAGAGCGGAAAGATCCCGTCCTACACGATTTCCGACTCGCTGGTCGAGAAGTGGTATTCGCTCCTCGGGATGCCGAAAAGCTGATTCTGATTGGACACGAAATGGTCACAAGTGACCGACTCATTGTTATCGAGTGACCACGCATCTGTTCTCCAACAAGCCGAAAAGGCAGGTGAAAAAGATGAGCGATGATAAAATGCCGGATGCGAAGGAACTGAAGGAGATATTGAGCACGGTCTCGACAGAGATCCCGAAGCTGCTGGAATCGATCGGGAAGGTCTTCTCCAACCCGGAGAACGCCAACCAGATCGGGAAGGCTGTCGCGCAGTTCTACAAGGAACTCGTAGCGGCGGGCATGACACCGCAGCAGGCCTATGATCTCACGAAGGAGTACATGTCGAGCTTCAGCCTCGGCGGCCTAATCTCTAGTGGGCTGAAGACGGCGACCGAGATGGGAAAGCACCAGAAGGACGACGATTGAACCGGAGCGTGAACAGATGAGCGACGACGGCAGAGAGGATGCGATCAAAGTGGCTCCCGTCATCATGCTGACTATGCCGATCCTGATGTTGAGGGTCGTCCTGGCTTACATGAAGGTCAAGAGGAGCGCGCGCAGGGCGGTCAAGGGCTTCAAGAGAGGTGTGAAGAGCGAAGGACTCCCGCCAGAGATCGCTAGATCACTCTGGAAGAGCTACGACGAGAGCACTAGCATATTCAGGCAGATAGCCAGCTCGGGGATGCGCGGGTTCATGTTCGTCCCGAAGTGAGACCGATAGGCAGATAACCGTCCAGCGATTCCGCGAAGAGAACATGGTGCGAGAGATCGGATTCGGGAAGTACCGCTTCGATGCCCAGGTCTGGGTTATATTCGTAGTCGCGGTCATCGCCGCCTTCGGGTTCGGAGTGGTCTTCCCGTTCATCGCGATCTACCTCGCCCAGTCAGGGAACAACGGGCTCGCCCTCGGCGATGTGATGACTGGCGTCATCATGATGTCGTACATGGCCACGGGCACCGCATTCATGATTATTGGCGGGGTATGGGCGGACAAGTTCGGCCGCAAGCGGATCATGGTCGTCAGCATCATAGGCGAGGCCGCCCTCCTCTGCATGTATTCGATCGCAGGAGAGTTCTGGGGGTTCCTGGCTATAGCACTCGCGGAAGGGGCGATAGGTTCGCTCTATCAGCCTGCTGCCAGCGCGATGATGGCGGACATGGTCCCGCCAGAGAAGCGCCCCGAGGCGTTCAGCCTCCTACGGATCGGGTTCAACTCTGGGACAGCGATCGGCCCACTGATCGGGGGAGTCCTGATGTTCATGATGGACTTCAGGTCGATGTTCATAATCGCCGGCATCTGCGTCGGCATCGCCGGAATCGTGATCATCCTTTGGACGAGGGAGACTCTGAACATCAAGCCGGGGGAGGAGTTCCAGTACAAGGACATCAGGAC
>Ga0315287_10003202_pt1 | contig 15753 bp, 15 predicted proteins | sample YL17G11_0_MG_FD_205037 | JGI IMG/M metagenome (GOLD analysis project Ga0315287, IMG submission 205037) | Sediment microbial communities from Yellowstone Lake, YNP, Wyoming, USA - YL17G11_0 | ecosystem: Environmental > Aquatic > Freshwater > Lake > Sediment | place: USA: Wyoming | collected... | reverse complement strand
AGACCTCCTCGGACGAATGCTTCTCGTAGTACCCGAACGGGTTGTCGAGGTCGCCGATGAGGAGGAGGAGGAAGGCGAGCAGGAACACGATCACGCCGACGATGAACAGCGATTCGTAGAATGGCTCGATCTTCGACAGGATGAGCGCCAGCGACAGGAGTCCAGTCGTGAGCTCGGCGATCAGGTAGCCGGACGAGATGAACGACGTCTCGCGGATCGTGTGGATGCGGACGACGGCGCGGCGAAGCGCGTGCTGCTCCTGCTTGATGCGGGCGATCGACGCCGCCTGCGCCGGCGACTCGAGCGCGAGGAGGCGCGGGCTGAGGGCGCCGAGCGCGTTCATCAGTTCCGACGTGCGCTGTTTCTTGTAGAACCAGTCGTGGAGGGACGTCGCAAGGTCGCGCACGCCGGCGGTGACGGCATCTGCGGCGGATGCCGACGTGGCATCATTCGCTCGTCGAGCCATGCTCGTGGCTTCGTCGAACAGGATCTCGAGCGACGCGGCCACCTCGCCCGGCAACTTCTCGCTCTCCTTGAAGTCGGCCAACACGCCGCTTAGGAGGAAGCCCATCAGGAAGACATCGGCGGCCACGATGCCGGAGAGAAGCGGGTTAAGCGACAGGGCCTCCCAACCGAGCGCATGAGCGACGGCCTTGAGCGCAATGACAGCGGCGACGACGACAAGCGCGTTCCCGATGATGCGCGCGTGCTTCCTCCCGATGCGTCTGAACATGCTCCTCCCTAGCCGCTGGCTACCCCGGGTACGAGCCAGCGGCCAGCCGCATGGCTACCCGGTCACGAGCCAGCGGCCTGCCGCCCTCCGGTGGCTTTGCCACTGTAGCTGGCCACCAGGTGGTTAACCACCTAGTGGCTAACGGCCGGGCTCTGGCGTGGCAGCCATAGGGGCGAGAGTACGTGCCGGAGGAAGGCGCGACAACTGAGGGCACTGGCGAGCTAGGTTGAAGACGTGGGAGCCCCGGCGGACATCGCCGTCGCGAGCAGCGCGAACGCCGAGGTGCGCTCGCGTTCGAGCCGCCGCCGTTGACGAGCCAGCTCGCGGAACCGGAACGGCGAGTGCGCCTCGAGTGCCTTGATGTAGGCAGCCGAGTAGAAGCGTGGAGTGCTTCCAGCCGCATCGAGGATGAGGTGGAACGTTGCTTTGCGCATCAGATCGGCCAAAGGCGCCGCCTCCGCCGCGTCGAGGCAAGACAGCAACTCGAGGACACCGGCGCGGAAGTGGAACAGGCGATTCGTCAGCCGATCGAGCGGCCAGCGACGCGCTGTCTGCGAGAAGATCGTCGCCAGGCCCTTCGCGCGATCGTCCTCGACGTCCTGCAGATCGTCGCCAAGTTGCAGGAGCGCGCCCAGCCCGAACAGGAGCCGCGCCTGGGGCAGCGTGAGCGATCCCGCGACCAAGTACCCGTCCGCCAGCACCGACGCGCCGCCCTTCTCGATGGCGATCCCCAGCACGTCGACGCCGTATGGCGGCTCGTCGCGCCGCATGAGCCGAACGCTTCGCGCCTGGGCGTCGTGAATTGCGTACAGGCTCTCGTACACCTGCGGCGCCGTAGCCCGCGCGTACTCCGTCTCGATCTTCTCGAGCAGTCGGAAGAGCTTCTCCTCGTCGTCCGCCTCAGGCAGCAGCTTCTCGCCAGCGAGACGTCGTCCGAACCGCTCGTTCGCGCGCAGCTTCGCTTCCTCGGACACATCGGGCCGATCGAGCGCGTTGTCGGTGTACGGGTAGAGGAGGCTGTAGGCGAAGACGGATGGCGTCATCCGTACCGACAGGCCCAGCATCCGCTGGACCCCGTTCATCGTCCACACGTTGCGGCTCGCCTGGAACGTGTCTTCGCGGGACACCGTTGGATCGAACTCGTGGACGAGTCGTCCGAACTCGCGCCCGCACTCGATGAACCCGCCGTGCTGCAGGACGTCGAGGTGCGTGTCTTCGAGCCCGAGCGTTGCCTTCACGAACTCGCGCCCGGCCAAGGCCAGCCGCTGCTCGGAGAGCTTGCGGGCTGCAGGATCCGTTGGCGGGTGCTTGACTTCCGCCAGCACCTGGTCGACGACGCGTTTGAGCTTGCGTTCGTTCTCGCGCTGCTCCGCGGGCGAGACAAGCGGCCCCAAGTCGGGGAACGACGAATCGCCCCCCCACCACAGGGAGTTGAACTCGCTCATCAATGCGGGCACGCCCGCGTAGGTGCTTGCAGCATCTGTCTTGTGGGTCATTTCGCCTCTCGTGACGCTCTGCCTCGCCTTGCAGTCTTGGCCTGGAGTGTACCACCGCGGATGTATGGGGCGCTCGGCCCGCGGGCAGCCAGGGACAGGAGGGGTCCCCGAAGGGATCTGCGGCAGCAGGCGACCTCCCTTGGGTGGGAGAAGAGACATCCACTGTGCGGTACAGATGGTCGAGAGGGCTTGCACTGTCGGGCTCACACTCAAGGATGCGTCCATAGCCCATGCTGGTGAGCCATCAAGTAGCGCTTGAAGTAGCACTTGCACAGTATGGTGCGACGGCGTAGGATAGAATATGAGAGGACACGTCGCAATCTGTAATGCCATCGAGGGAAACGTTGGCGGTAGATGAACTGCAGTAGCGGTGCGCGGGTCGGCGTGCGTTCAGCCGCGCTCTCACAGCGCGTAACCTGGAGGTGGTAGTGGACATCAAGATGCGGCAGATGCATCTGCATAGTTGGGCTAGACGTGTCGGTCCACCGTGGACGCGAGAAGCGGGGCAACCGTCGTGAGCACAGGAGATCGAGGCGAGAGTGACGCGCACGATCGAGAGCAAGGCTTGTTGCAGGGAAGGAGAGAGAATGGAGAGCGAAGTGGTGTCCAAACGCTCTGCCGCACCAGGAACCCAAGACTCCGCTTTGGGGGCGAGGGTGCCGGGAGATTCGCAACCTAGCGGTGGAAGAGAACCAACGACGACTGAAACCGAGAAGATAGTGAGCCAAAAGACGCCGGTCGACGAATCCGTGATGGCTGGCGAAGATGGCCCGGTGGCCTTTGCGGCTACCTCGGAGTGCCAGGAGCTGGGCCAGCTTCGTGAGGCGGTGCTCTCGCTGATCAAGACAGCTCAGGCCGTGAAGGTGCAAGACCCTCGCGAGAGCGCCGTTGACGATGTGCTTACCGATGTCAAGGCAGCAACTCGTGCTCTGATAGTTGCGGGCACGGCCGGAGTTGCAGCGCAAGACGAGCAGAAGTGCGACTGCCTGCCGTGCTACTGCGTCTCCGAACGATGCTGTGCCTTTGACATCAAGCTGACTTACCTTCGCATACTGGACATGCAGCATGCCGTGGATTCACTGACAATGGACTCCGCGATTGCGCCTTGGGGTCATATGGAAGTTAGGCTGTTCGCGTCCATCGGCGGCGGGATCGGGGCACTAATTCCGGACGCATTCACCTGGCTTTCGCTGCGGAAAGGGCCGTCACAGCCAACAGGTCTTTGGATTCCGATACACAGAGTCATCGGAACAGTGCAAGTGCCCAAGAATGCAACTGTGACAACGATGATCGAGCTGTTCGGGATAGAGCTAGAGGTGGGGCTTGAACTGGCGGTTCCTTTGAATCGGCCCGAGGAAGGCTCCGGACGGGGAATCATCAGCTTGAATTGCTGCGTTTGCGAGATTCTCGGTCCGACGATTGAAGTGGAGTTTACGCATGGGGGAACCGGGGGAGGGAAGCTCGAGGCGCAGTTCACGGCACGTAGGGTATGCTGAGCAGTACTAGGCCGAGAGTGACGACGCGCGGTCGACAGTGCCGCGGACACTCGCTGCGCCCCACCGGCGGCACTGGGGCGCAGCCTGGGCATTTGCGTGCGAAGCCGTCGGCGATGAGATTGCGTCTTTGCCTCTTGTCGCTACCCGCTGCCTCTTTGGGACCCGGCGTGCGGCTTCGCCCCCCGCGCCCAGCGGGCGGAACCGTAGGGCTCCTCGCATTCGCTGCTTCGCCGTCGCGTCGTCGGCCGCTCGGGCCGTCTTCTCCTTCTGGAGCAAGGATTTCAGGTTCCGGATGGTCGGGATGAAGGCGAAGAGGCCATTGAAGAGTAGGTAACCGCCGCCGAAGAAGATGAGCGGGCGGACGCCGAACCGCGAGCCGATCGGGCCGGCGACGATTGGGTTTGAGGCAAGAGCGCCCTCAGGATGATCGGACGTTCTTGCTGCGTGCCGGGCTGCTCCCTAGAATGAGACTCAACTGCCTCAATCCCACGAGAGGCGCTGAGGGGGATATGTCGACGAAAGGGCCAACCATGACGCCGCAGGAGTTCGTCGCCAAGTGGCGTTCGTCCACATTGAAAGAGCGGTCCGGCTCCCAGGAGCACTTCATCGACCTCTGCCGCATGTTGGGTCACGAGACCCCGGCTCAGGCGGACAGTGAAGGCACGTGGTTCACGTTCGAGCGGGGCGCCGGCAAGTCGACGGGCGGCCAAGGTTGGGCCGACGTCTGGAAGAAGGGCTTCTTCGCCTGGGAGTACAAGGGCAAGCACAAGGACCTCGACGCTGCCTACGCCCAGCTCCTCCGGTACTGCGATGCCCTGCTGAACCCGCCACTTCTCATCGTCTCCGACATGGAGACGATCGTCGTCCACACGAACTTCAACAACACCGTCAGGCGCGACATTCGCCTGACCTTCGACGATCTCACGACCGAGGCGGGCCAAGCCACTCTGCGAGCTGTCTTCACCGAGCCGGAAAAGCTGCGGGCCGACGAGACGCCCGAGGGCGTGACGAAGAAGGCGGCGGCCGAGTTCTCGAAACTCGCGGAGGCACTGCGCGACCGCGGCGTCGACTCAGAGGCGGCAGCCCACTTCCTCATTCGCATCCTGTTCTGTCTCTTCGCTGAGGACATCAAGCTTCTGCCCGACAAGCTCGTGTCCCGCCTTGTCGCCGACACGAGGGACGACCCGGCCACGTTCGGCCGTCAGCTCAAGGCCCTGTTCGGCCACATGGCGAAGGGCGGCTACTTCGGCCTCGATCGCATCCCGCACTTCAACGGCGGCCTGTTCGATGACGACACCGTGCTGGAACTGACGCACGAAGACCTGCGCATCCTTCACCGCGTGTCGCAGCTCGATTGGTCGAGCATCGAGCCGTCGATTCTCGGCACGCTGTTCGAGCGCGGCCTCGACCCGAGCAAGCGGTCGCAGATCGGCGCCCACTACACGAGCCGCGAGGACATCCTCCTCATCGTCGAGCCCGTCCTGATGCGCCCATTGCGCCGTCGGTGGGACGAAGTCAGGAAGGAAGTCGAGGCGGTTGCCGCAGAGTGGCGCGCCGCTCCGTCGGCCGGAGGGAAGAAGGCGAAACTGCGGAACCAACTCCAGAGACTCTTGCACGGCTTCGCCGACGAGATCGCCGACACCAAGGTTCTCGACCCCGCTTGCGGCAGCGGCAACTTCCTCTACGTCGCGCTGCGCGAGCTCTTGAACCTCGAGAAGGAGGTCATCGCGCTCGGGATGAGTCTCGGGTTCCCGTACACGATCCCGACTGCGGACCCGCGGCAGCTCTATGGCATCGAGATCAACGAGTACGCCCACGAGTTGGCACAAGCCACGGTCTGGATCGGCTATATCCAGTGGCTGCACGAGAACGGCTTCGGCTGGCCCGCCGAGCCGCTCCTGAAGAAACTCGACAACATCGAGCACAAGGACGCCATCCTCGCGTTCGACGCGGACGGAAACCCCGTCGAACCGGAGTGGCCGGACGCGACGGTCGTCATCGGGAATCCACCGTTTCTGGGCACGAAGAAGCTGCGCTCTGAGTTAGGGGATCGCTATGTGGAGAACCTCTTCGCGCTCTACGGCTTACGAATCCCCAACTTCAGCGACCTCTGCTGCTACTGGTTCGAGAAGGCGCGGGCGATGATTGAGAGCGGCAAGCTCCACCGCGCAGGCCTGCTCGCCACCCAAGGCATCCGAGGCGGCCTCAACCGCGAAGTGCTGAAGCGGATCAAGGCAACCGGCGACATCTTCTGGGCCCAGTCCGATCGGGACTGGATTCTCGATGGCGCGAACGTGCACGTGAGCATGGTGGGCTTCGACAGCGGCACGGAGACGTCCCGTGAACTCGATGGCCGGGTCGTTGCCACGGTCAACCCAAACCTGAGCACTCTGGCCGACATCACAAAGGCTGCCAGACTCCGTGAGAACGTGGACCGCGGGTTCATCGCGGACGTCAAGGCCGGACGCTTCGACGTTGAGGAACAGGAAGTGCTCGAACTCTTGGCAATGCCGAATCCCCATGGTGCCCCGAACAGCGACGTGATCGTTCCATGGATCAACTCCCTCGACGTCCTCCGCAGGCCACGCAACATCTGGATCATTGACTTCGGCGTTTCCACGAGCTGCGAAGAAGCGGCGTTGTACGAAGCTCCGTATCGTCTCGTCGAGGAACGCGTCCGGCCACAGCGGGCGCAGGTGAAGAGAGAGCGCTACGGATCACTGTGGTGGCTGCACGCTCGCCCTTGCCCGGAGATGCGCAAGAGCATCGCTGCGGTGCCTCGGTTCCTCGTTACTCCCACCGTGGCGAAACACCGCATCTTCGCCTGGGTATCGCATCCGACGCTGCCGGACCATCAGCTCGTCGCCTTCGGGACCGATGACGACTACGTTCTTGGAGTCCTACAGTCTCGGGTTCACGAAGTGTGGTCGCTCGCGCAGGGAACGCGCCTTGAGGATCGCCCGCGCTACACCCCAACGACCTGCTTCGAGACCTTCGCTCTCCCTGAGCCATCACCTGAAGTGCGGAAGACCATTGCCGAAGCGGCGAGCGAGTTGAGCGCTCTGCGCGAAGGTTGGCTGAATCCTCCAGAGTGGACGAAAACCGAGGCGCTGGAGTTCGCCGGTAGGCCTGGCGGACCCTGGGACAAGTTCATCGCCCCTGAGACCGTGGAGGCGCGCGGAGGCCTTCAGATTGGAATAGTGCGTTACGCGCGAGTCGTGCCGCGAGACGATGGGTGCGCCGAGAAGCTAGGCAAGCGCACCCTTACCAACCTCTACAATCAGCGCCCCACCTGGCTCGACCTCGCCCACAAGAAACTCGACCAAGCCGTCCTCGATGCCTACGCCTGGCCCCACGACCTCACCGACGACCAGATCCTCGAACGCCTGCTGACGCTGAACCTCCAGCGGGCGGCAACAGGAAAAGAGGAACGATGATGTCTCAGGGAGGCGACCTCGAGGTCAAGATGCAGGCGCGTGCCACATTATCCGCGACGTTGCTGCTGCAACACCACTTCGCGAGACAGCACTTCCGCGCTGCCAGATTCTTCGCTGACAGCGCCGCGAGTCTGGAGACCGAGATCTCCGCTGTCAACGAGAAGGATGACGCCAGGAAGCCCCAGCATCGAGCCTATGTCGTGGGCGGCATTGTCTCAGCGGTCATGGGGCTCGAGGCCTGCATCAACGAGATCTACCTTGATGCTTGTGATAAGAGTCAAACGAACCTTGTTGGGCTGGATGATACTGCGATGAGTCTGCTCTCTGAGTGGTGGCTCGAACTCGAGCGGCGGCCGACTCTTCTCAAGTACCAGCACGCTCTGTTGCTCCTTGGGAAACCTGCGCTACCTAAGGGAGAAAACCCGTACCAAGACGCCGATCATCTCATTCACCTGCGCAATGCGCTCACGCACTACAAGCCGGAATGGGACGACTCGCTCGATGTTCATGCGAGTCTTGAAACGCGCTTGACTGGCAGGTTCGCCCTCAACCCATTGACCACCAAGACGTACCTGTGGTTTCCCCATCAATGTTTGGGAAGTGGCTGCGCGCACTGGGCAGTGGGTGCGGCAGAGGAGTTCGTCCGCGCCTTCTGCACGCACCTTGGCATCCCGAAGAGGATCTGATGGTTCCGTCGGTAGCGGGAGGAGACACACCCTGGCTTGCGTCCAGGCCGAGGGCGCCTTACAGGCGTACGAGGAGAACCTGAACAGGGGGAGAGCATGGAGTGGCCAGCCATCTTGGGTGTCTATGGCGCAATCGTAGCGAGCATGACCGCAGCATGGAACATCAGGAGCGGTCTCCGAGACCGTGGCCGCCTCAAGTTGGAGCTGGAGCTGCGGCGCTTTGTGCAGGACCCAACAAGCGGGGAGTGCATCGAGACGCCCATGGATAGCCTGGAAGGCGGCGTGCTGTATCTGACTGCAGTGAATGTCGGGCGCAGACCCATTACGGTCGACGCCTGGCATGGGATCCCGCGCTGGAGGTCACGCGGCGTTGGCGTCATTAGGTTCGGGAAAGCCATGCCCCGGAGGCCTCTCAACGAGACCGAGCAATGCTCCATCGTGAGCCGTGAGTTCGTCGAGGCCTTCAGCGTCGGTCTTTGCCGCATGTACGTGACCGACTCGTCCGGCCGGCACTGGAACGTCCCTCGGAATTGCCTGCGCGCGACCGCGAAGCACATCGAGGCACTTCACTCAGGTGACGGCAGCGCTGAGGGGATCGGACCTTGATTGCCACTACCGAGCGCGCCAAAGGCCCATCGGAGGTCCTGGAGTGCTTGCGCTGAGCTCCAGCCGCGCTGGGCCAGCAAGGAGGTACGAGCGCGATGATGATACCTCTCGACAGCGGGCAGGTCCTCTTTCTCAAAGGTAGAGACGAGTTCGACCCAGTGGAACTGACCCGAGTTCTTGATCCTCTTGGGTTCGAGCCATTCATCACAACCCGAGCGGAGCTGGCTGAAGCAGAGATCAAGAGAGTCCTTCTTGAGTTCCGGGGACACAATACTAAACCCGGGAGTTCGGGGGACACAATACCAAACCCGGCTTCGATTCAGTACTGTGTCCCCGGAATGCCCCGGCTGGTCCTCCTGGGCCTGTGACAAACAGCATCACGGGCGCTCGAAATCCAAGGCCCCTCCGCCCAGGGAGTCGGTTGTTAGCCAGACTGCGCGCCCATCTGTTGTGACACGGATGGTTCCTGATGTGCCCGTGCTGAGCACCGGGACGCCAAGCCCCGCGATCTGGGGCAAGGTGTATGGCATGAGATCGTCGGTACTCACCACGACCAATTGGGGGGCGAATAACCGTACAAGCTCGAGGGTTGAGGAATCAGAGAGTCCGTGATGAGGCGCTTTGAGTACGAGCACATCGACATCGGCAGGCCGCCTCCACTGCGCGCCGGCGGGTATTGACTGAAGGTCGCCGGGAAAGAGGAACGCTACGGCTCCGTAGGTCAGCAGGAGTACGAGCGACATGTCGTTGTCTCCAGCCGCGCTCGATGCGAACTGCGTGGTTGGGTGTAGCACCGCCCACCTAAGGCCGTTTGCATCGATGGGCGAGGGTGCCCCGGCTGCCAGCTTGCCAAGTTGGATTCCGGCCGTGTCGCCGCACTGCGGGCGGCTTGGCGTGGCTTCCTGGCGGATCCGCGCCATGGCGCCTTCGGCAGCGCTTGACCAAGCCGTGCACACGCAGCACGAGTCTAGGAAGAGATCCAGAGCAGAGTAGTGGTCAAGATGGTCATGGCTAAGGATGAAGTACTCAATGGGCGGAGCGATCACAACTCCGAACAAGCTCCTGCAAGTGCTGGCCGATGGCCATGCGCACTTGTAGCCGGTGTCTATCAGCCACTCGCATGCGCCGCTCTGGACAAGAATCGCATCCCCGTGTCCGACGTCCATGAAGTAGACATTGATCGTTGCCGCCGCGAAGCCGGCGACCGCGATGAGTATGACCAGCGACAAAGAGACGAAGAGCAGCCGCATGCGGGATCACCCGTGCCAGCGTAGCGGTAGATCTCGGCAGGAACTAGAAGAGTGAAGCAGTACATAGCAGAGCACAGAAGACATGAACGGCAGAGATAAGCACACGCGAGGCGCGAGGATCTGGCCTTGCCGTCTGGGGCGACGGGGTCTTGCATTCCAGAGCCAGCGGGGTTAGATGCTTGCATTCAAGCACTGGATCCTGCTAGATCCGTGTAGGTCCCGTGTTGCCGTCAAGCGCGTCGACGCATCCGGCGGACGGCGCTGCCGCTTGCGCACCGAGGTAGTAAGGGGCGCGGAGAGTTCCCGGTGGAGGGGTCACATCTTCACTCTTGGTGTCTTGCGACGTCTCGACAGGACGTGAAGTCCCCGCCCTTCGGTATCCCCGAGAGCACGGGCCACTCGCCAGCTCTGTGGGGCGCAGGGTCGCGTCTTGCTTCTTGGGGCACACCCACTGACAGCGCCGTTCTTGGCGAGCATGGCATCGTCGCCGCGTCTACGTATAATCAATTCAGACATCGGAGGTGAGTCAGGTGACTGAGACGTTGCCGCGCTCAATGATCGTAGTCCCCATCTGTATCGAGCCTGACGAGACAAGGTTCGTCGGCTACTCGCCTGCGCTCAGTGGATGCGTAGTCAGCGGGGAAACGCGCGATGAGGCGCGAAAGCTCCTTGAGGAGGCCGTCCGCCTGAACCTTGCTTCCTACGTCAAGCATGGCGACCAGCTACCCTCCGGCTGCCAGTTAGTCTGCGGTATTCCTGTGTCTGACGCCGTGAGCCGTGGCCAGTGCATGGACGCTCTGCCTGGCATGGCGGAGGCGCACGCGCGCTGCGAGCGCAGCGAACTCCTCGTCAAGATGTGATTCTGCTTCTGGACGTAGCCCCAGACGTCAGATGGGGTAGGCCTTGACGTCTGCGGGGATCGCCGCGCCAACTGCCTGAGCGACAGCCACTGGTCTTGCCAGTCACAATCTCGCGCGAGGAGTCGTCTAGAACGCCGGCAGTGCCGCACTCCAGCTTTGATGTGGGACTTGACTTGCGAGGCAGCATCTGAATGCACTACTCCACAGATCTTAGGGTTGGTATACTCATATGCATGGCGCGCGTTGCTGGCTTTATCGACGGCTTCAATGTGTATCACGCAATCGACGACCAGATCAAGAGTAACGGGAAGCTCCAGTTCCGCCGGTACAAATGGATTGACTACCGAGCTCTCTGCGAGCAGTACCTCGAAGCTTCCGATCATCTCGGCCGCGTGGTTTGGTTCACTGCGTACGTAAAGTGGAAGAGCGCGGCCGCGGAGGCCATGAAGGCTCGTCATAGAGTCCTCGCCAGAGCGATGGAAGAACGCGGCGTCGAGGTCGAACTCGGAAAGTTCAGACCTGTAACGAAGAAGTGTCTCGCAACGTGCCGGCAGTTGTTCAATACGTTTGAGGAGAAGCGGACTGACGTCAAGATCGCCCTATGGATCTATAGACTGGCAGCACGTGGCGAGTACGACAAAGCGATCATCGTGTCGGGCGATAGTGATCTCCTCCCGGCACTGGAGATGGCACATGCTGAGGTCCCGGAGATCTCGTTCGTGAACGTTGTACCCATTGGACGTACGTCCCAGGAGTTGTCTCGCCCGAGTTTCGTCATCCAGCGCCGAATGAACGAGATTGACCTGAAGAACTCAAGACTCCCAGATGTTCTGCAGCTCCGATCCGGACGCGCCCTCCACTGCCCTCAGGAGTGGGTGTAGACAGGAAAGCGAACGCGCCACCCGAAGATGGCGCGCGACCCGCGTGCAGAAGCCGCGGGAATGATGATTGCTTTTAGTATACCGCCTGCAGCCCGGGTGTCAACTGCTGTCTACCACGCCAGTTGCCGTGCGAGTGGCCAACCTAACACCCACGCTGAGCGATAGCGGGTGAGGTCTTTGCTTCCGCGCTCGACGGCGCGGAAGGTGACGTGGTCTTCGGCACCTCCACGACGACAGCGGCGGCGACGGGCAGCCGCGAGTGGGCCGTGGTCCTCTTTCCCCTGGTTCCGGTTCTGATCCCGAGGACCTACTCGTAGTAGCGGATCGTCTGGTAGCGGACGCTCGTTGCCTGCCAGTGCGGGTTGTCTTTGTCGGGCACCCAGGTTGACTTCACCCGCTTCTCCCAGTTCCCGGTGCTGTCGTAGGTGTACTCGCAGGAGATCTTCGTCGCACTGGTTGGCAGGGTGAGGACCATGAAGCCCAGGGTGAGCTGGCCCGATGTCTCCTCCAGAGTGACGTTCCCCCGGGCGTCGTACTCGTACGTAGTCGTGAATGGTGAATCCTCCGCGCCCTGGGAATACAAAGATACTGCGGCCGGCAAGCCCGCCGCGTTGTACGTCTTGATGCTCCACGAGAGGAGCGTCCCCTCCGCATCAAAGCGATCGGCGCGCTCCTCCTTGGGGCTGTAGGTGTAGGCGACCTTGGAGGTGACTGCTCCGGTTGCAGTGTACTCGGTCACGGTGACAAGCTTTCCGTTCGCGTCGCGCTCGTAGATCACCGTCTTGCGGAGAACCTTCCCGCCTGAGCGCACCTCGGCCGTCGTCCGCCTTCCGCCTTCCTCGTGGGTGTACATGGTCTGCTCGACCAGCTTCTCCGGGGCGCTGTAGACGCCTTCTTGCACGAGCACACCGTCGGCGTACGTGTACTCGTGGGCCACGGCGGGCCCCTGCGGCCCGGCGTACTGGACCCACTGCCGCAGCAGGCCGTCCTCTCCGAACGTCATGGACTCCACCGGGAATCGCGCGCCCTCGACAGGGTCCGACGAGCTCTGGAACATCGTCGCTTCCTGAACGACGACGATTCCCACATTCCCAACGAGATGGAGGGCATCGCGAGAGATCCCGTGCACCGGGTCCGACAGCTCGTTCGTCGTCCATACCCCCCACGAAAGGAGGAAGATCGCCGCAGCGCTACCCAGGCGTTTCGACACGGGCACCGTTTCCCTCGGATCGGACATGCTCCACCCCCTGGAGTCGGAAATTGCAGGGCCTGATCATAGCACAGGCCCCGCTCTCTTGGGCAACACGCAGCGCCGGGGTCGTGTATTGCCTTTTGCTGTTCTCCCTCGTCTTGGCGAGCCGGCAGCTGAACGAGGCATCCGCCCGATAGGCTGCCACTCTCACGGCGGGATCGTGCGGGCACTGCGCCTGTTCCATTCGCGGCGCAGTCTTGCTCGGCCTGCTCTCGTTCTGCTACAGTGCAGGTTGGAGGTTGGCAAGATGCGGATCGAGATTGAGCAGGAAGAGGACGGCCGCTGGATTGCCGAGGTGCCGGATCTGCCGGGCGTGATGGTCTATGGGGAGAGTCGCCCACAAGCCATTTCGAAGGCAGAGGCTCTAGCTCTCCGCGTTATCGCCGACCGTCTCGATCACGGCGAATCCGTGCCTGAGTTGGACGACCTCTTTGCTGTCCGCGCATGAGCCAGTGGCCGTCAACGAAGGCTCGCCAAGTTCTCGCGGCGCTCCTCCGAAAGGGCTGGTCCATCAAGCGCGAGGTTAGGGGCTCTCATCGCGTTCTCTCCCGCCCAGGCTGGCTCGACTACACGTTCGCGTTTCGAGACCCAGACGAGATCGGTCCACGGATGTTGGCGCGCATCGCTAAGCGCACAGGCCTGCTGTCGGACGACCTCAAGTAGGCCGGCGGGTTTGGATAACGCACCCGGCGTTGACGCTTGCCAGATCTATGCGGCTCCCTGTGACTCTGCCGAAGTCCTCTTTCAGACTCGTGCTACTGCGCCTGCATCCTGTACCCCGAGGGGACTGCCGCGCCGCACGCGCTGCACGTCGTCTCGTACCACCATGTCGCCTTGCCGCACGACGGGCACGTCCAATGCTTGACTTGATCGGCGCACCAACGGGCGTGGCCGTCGGCGCGGATCCGCTCCAAGTTGTCGACGATCTCGACGAGGTGGGGCCGGCGTGTCTGAAGGCTCTTGAGCGAATCGCACGGCATCTCGGGGCACTCGGCGCAGGAGGCGTAGCCCTTTCCAGTCGGACAGTCGCGGTACCAGCAGACGCGGCAGGCGCCGGTCACTCGGTTCGAGCGGCACCCATCGCAGGCGAGGCCTTCCTCCGGCCGGCCGAGCGTTGCAGCCGCCAAAGCAAGGTTGCCGTTTTGGGTGCAGCGGTAGATCAGACAGGCTCCACAGTAGAGGCCGCAGTACGCATCGAGTCGTGTTGAGGTCACAAGGCTCCTTTCATGGTGTCGAAGAACGGCGCGAGGTCGACGTTGCCGCCGGAGACGATGACGCCGACGCGCCGGCCGGCGATGTTGAGGTTCCCGAAGAGGAGCGGCGCTAGGGCGACGACGGCCGAGGGCTCGATGACGAGCTTGGCGCGCTCCCACACGAAACGCATGGCGGTCAGAATCTCGTCCTCGCTCACGAGGACGATGTCATCCAGGTGAGCCTTTCGCAGGATGTCGAACGCGAGTTCGCCGAGTGGCGTGCGCAGGCCGTCGGCCATCGTGCGTGGGACGAAGTCGGTGATCCGCTCGCCCGTTCTCAGCGATCGCGCCGCGTCATCGGCTCCGGCCGGCTCGCAGCCGATGACCCTCACTTTCGGGGCCATGTGCCGCGTGGCGAGCAGCGTGCCGGATAACAGGCCGCCACCCCCGACGGGGGCGAGAATCATGTCCAGGTCCAGCACGTCGTCAAGAAGCTCGCACGCCGCGGTGCCCTGGCCGGCGATGACGAGCGGGTCGTCGTGCGGCGAGACGTAGACGGCGCCCGTCTCCCGCACGAGGCGTTCGACGGCGTCGCGGCGACCCTCGTGCGTCGGCGGGCAGAAGACAATGCTGGCGCCGTAGCCGCGCGTGGCTTCGACCTTCGCGGGGTTCGCGTTCTCGGGCATGACGAGCGTGGCGTGGGTTTGGTGCAGGCATGCGGCCAGTGCGAGCGCTTGGGCATGATTGCCGCTCGAGTCGGCGATGACTCCACGCTTCCGAGCGGGGACGCCCAACGCGGCGACCGCGTTCGTCGCGCCGCGGAACTTGAATGAGCCGGTTCGCTGGAAGTTCTCGCACTTGAGGAAGACGCTGGCACCGCAGGCCGCATCGAGCAGGCGCGAGGTGTGAACGGGCGTGCGGTGAGCGAACGGGGCGATGCGCCGCCGCGCCGTCTCGATGTCGCTCCACGCTACGGCGTCGCGCACGGGGGCTCCTGAAAGAAGGCTTCGCGGTACAGGCGCAGCTCGGCGATCGACTCACGCACGTCGTCGAGCGCGCGGTGCCGCGACAGCTTCGTCTGCTTCTCGACGACCGCCAGCCGCCAACGGCGAGCGAGCTCCTTGATCGAGCTGACGTCGACGTTGCGGTAGTGGAAGCAGGCCTCGAGCTTTGGCATGTGGCGGATGAGGAAGCGGCGGTCGAAGCACACCGAGTTGCCGCAGAGGGGCGTCTTCCCCGCCAGGCAATGGCGCTTGACGTAGGCTAGGGTCTGCACCTCCGCTTCGGCGAGCGACGTCGTTGAGGCGCGCGATGCGTCGAGGAGCCCGCTCGCCGCGTGCTGCTTGACGCACCAGGGGTCGAGTTGGCCGATCGCGTGGCCCTCTTGGTGCACGACGAGGTCGATGCCGTCGCCGAGCTCGTTCAGGTCCTTGTCGGTGACCAGACAGGCGATTTCAAGGACGACGCGCGTCTCCGGGTCGAGACCCGTCGTTTCGAGGTCGATCCAGATGAGGTTGTCCGCGCTGCGCGTCACGCCGCCTCCTTTGCTTGCAGAGAGCTTACCGCCGCCGTCGCTGCGGGGCGACCGGTTGCTTCCGGGTGTGAACAGAAAACGGGGCTGCTCAACGTGCGAGCAGCCCCGCCTCGTCAGATCGAATCGCAGTCTCTAGTTCTTCGCCTTCTGCGCTATCGCTACGGGTTTCAAGCCGATGAGGGCGACGACGAAGCCCACCACAGCCAGGCCCATGACGGGCACGAAGACGGGCAAGTAGCTGCCTGCTGCGTCGTGGATCATTCCCGACAACAGGCTCCCAAGGATCGCGCCGATGCCGTAGGCGGTGAACACAATGCCATAGTTCTTGG
>Ga0315287_10003201_pt1 | contig 15757 bp, 12 predicted proteins | sample YL17G11_0_MG_FD_205037 | JGI IMG/M metagenome (GOLD analysis project Ga0315287, IMG submission 205037) | Sediment microbial communities from Yellowstone Lake, YNP, Wyoming, USA - YL17G11_0 | ecosystem: Environmental > Aquatic > Freshwater > Lake > Sediment | place: USA: Wyoming | collected... | reverse complement strand
CGGCCTGCTCGTATTCGCTCAGGCCGTGCTCAAGCTGTTCATTGGCCTGGGTTAGCTCGGTTAGCTGTTTAGTCTGCTTGTCGAATTGCTTCTGGACCGTGTGAAGCTCATTTTCAAGCTGCTTGAGGCCGGCGGTTCGCTCCTTGAGCTGTTCGTTGGCGGCGTCCGCCTGTGCGGCCCGCTCGGTCAGCTTTTGATTGGCAGCCTTTAGTTGAGCCAATTCTGCTGACTGGTGCTCGACCTGTTTGGCATACAGCTCTATTTGGGCCTGTATCTGCCCGTATTCGGCAATACGATTCTCAAGCTGCTTGTTGACGGTCCTAAGCTCAACAGCCTTGATTTCAAGGTGCTCGCTATCGGCTTTCAAGTGAGCTACCTGCCGTTTGAGTACCTCTTCGCCTTCGCCGGATTGTCTTAGCTGCTGCCGGAGGCGGTCATTATTGTTTGTCAGTTCGGCCAGTTGCTGCTGGAGAATGCCTTCGCCTTTGGTGTATTGTGTTAGCTGCTGTTCAAGCTGTTCGGTATGCTGCTTTAGTTGGATCTCGGCCTGCTCGTATTCGGTGATACGACTTTGGAGCTGTTGGGTTTGGCGTTTTAGTTCCGCACATTCCTGCCGCGAGCGTTGTTCAGTGTGCCTGCGGTCGGTGAGGTCCGTGGCGAAGATGACAAATCCAATGGGTTTTTCCGCTACGGTCTTGACGAGGACAATTTTTGTTTGGGTCGGGAAGGGCGTTTTGTCTTGCCTTATGTGGTCTATCGGGCCAGCCAGGCTCCCTCTGCGCTTAGCCTCCTCAATCAGCGGGCTTAGGTCAGCGCTCATTTGTCTTTCGGTGTGAAACGTGCTGATGTGCCGGCCGCTAAGATCGTTTGGACTGTCGCACCCGTGCATCCTGGCCCATTCGATGTTGACGAAGCGTACGATTCCGTCGAGGTCTATTACCGCAACGCCTTCGGCTGCCTGTTCAGCAATGGCAGAGAGATACCGAAGCCTTTGTCCGATCTGTTCATGTTCCGCCACTATGTCATTCATCCTGCCAATCCTCAATTAACTATGGACCTTACTATGAGAGCAGGGTGCTCACCTCCGCAAGGACCGCCCAAAGGTCGCAAGTCTTTTACTTTTTGAGCATAGCCTTAGTCTGCCCCACGTCTTGTCAGAGCATTTCGCCATAGAGAGCGTACAACAGCATATAATCGGCCAGTTTGTGGGGGTACTTATTCACAAAGCGGCGGAACGGGGTGCAGACTGCGCAATGCGAGCGCTGCCGGAGTTCTGGTCCTATAAGGAGCCGGCATATAGCGTACTGCGGCAGGTATAGACAGGCTGCTTTGCAGCGAGGATACGTGGATGTGGGGGGCCAATCTGCGGAAGGAAACGTCAACGCGGCTTGAGGTCCTGGGCGGCGCGTCTGAGCAGGTCGCCAAGGTCGCCCTCGATGAACCAGAAGAACTGTTGTGTCGAGGCCTTCTCTCCGGGCGGGACGTGCACAGTCGAGTCGGTGTGCAGGCAGGTGAAGAGCGTGTTGGTGGCTACGGAGATTCCTGAGTCGGAGGCGGCGCGTCCGGCGGCGATGATCCGGCGTCCGTCGCGGCTGACCACCGCCAAGAGCACCCATCGGGGATTCTTGCCCAGCTCCTCCGCGCTCGGCCCTGCAATCCAGCGGACGCAATCGCCCCCGCGCGAGAGCCGGCGGATAGGCGTGAACTTGCCCTCTGCGGTGTACACGTAGGTCCGCAGTTGCTCGCAATCGTAGAACATCGGGCAGCTCTGGAGGTTGAAGCAGGAGCTTGTTATGAAGCTGCCGGGCTGTCCACTGAGATTAACGGCGGTGAAGCGCTGCTCAACGGATTCCTGATGGGCGAGGAACTCGGCCTCGACAGTCAAATCGGCGAATCGCATCTCGTAGGCAGCGCGCTGGGGTGTTCGCACGAGCCAGGTGATGTCCGGTGTCTTGCGCCAGGTCATAACGCTGGAGCCGTTCCAGATGATTGTTTCGGGGGCGGTCAGGCCGATGATATCGCTTCCGAGATTTGGAGCGCTGATCGAGATGTGTCGTGAAGCGCCGCCGTGGGCGGCAAGCTCGGGCGGGCCGCCGGCGCCGCCTACGTCGAACTGCCGCAGTACTACTGCTCTCAAGAGCGTTTCCGGGGGTCTGGACTGAGACACATCGGGCGGCGTCCGCTCGCCATCGAGGGCGCAGCGAAAACCGGTAAAGGACGCCTGCCAATCCTCGTAGGCATACCAGCCCGATGCGATTCGGAAGCTCAACGGGTCTTGGTGAAACCAGCTTGCTGCCTTCATCAACTGGAACTGGACGCCGTGGTGCGGCAGCGTGTCGGCGACCCATTCGAGAACCTGGCCGGCAAAATCCTCGATGCCCGCAGCGCTTCGGCCACAATCTCCTGCGCCGACGGGTCTTGTGCCCGGCAACTCCCAGCGGATGTAATCGTGGAGGCGCGGGAGCGTCAGCGGTCCCGGCCAGGCGTCGCCCCAGGCGAAGACGGATCGGCTCTGTCCGGCGGCAGCCGCCTCCCACTCTTCGGCGGTGGGCAGGCGCTTTCCCGCCCATTTGGCATAGGCCGTCGCGTCTTTTCCGCTCACGCCCGCGACGGGGTGGTCGGCATATTCGTTTGGAAACAGGCCATCCCATTGCCGCCACCACGACGGTCGCCGGTGGTCGGTCGCCTCAATAAAAGCGAGGTATTGAGCGTTGGTCACGGGGCATCGGTCGATCCAGAAGGGCGGAAGGTTGACATCGTGCTGCGGCAGGTCGTCGCCCAGCCAGGTGGGATGGCAGTCGAACCGTTGGGCCAACTCCGCCCGCTCGGCTGTGCTCGTGCCGACCGTGCACTGCCGAGCCGGGATGAGGATCATGCCGTTTTCCTGCCTGCCGGCTGCTATTGTCGGTCGCAGGCAGACTGCCGCAAGCAGGGCGGCTAAAGTGAGGCGACCCCAGGCGGATTCTTTTCCAGAACTTCGTCGGTTCATAGCCGACCCCTCAAATCTGTCAACGGCGGTTCTCAGGTTTTATCGAGAAAAGCAGCGTCGTTGAAAGGCCGAGCATGTCACTTGATCTTATAGCTGACCGACATGCCGTCGTTCTTCTCCATAGAGGCTCGGATAATAACCGTGTCGTAGTCGGGGCTGGTTTGTATGTAGTCGAGGAAGTCCTTCATTGCCCTTTCGGAGCGTATGACGTTGTCGGCAACGATAACGGAGCCGGGTTTAAGCTTAGGCTCCATCAGTTTGAGATATTTGAGATAATCCTGCTTCAGAGCGTCGAGGAAGACAAAATCGAACTGGCCTTCAAGGGTTGGGAGCGTTTTGAGGGCGTCGCCTTCGATGCAGGTAACGGTGTCCTCCAGGCCGACTTTCTGGATGTTCTCCCTGCAGGCGTTGAACATTTTCGGGTCGATCTCCAGCGTGTAGAGGTGGCCGCCGGTTCTCTCGAAGGCTATACCCATATTGACGGCCCCGAAGCCCGTGGCCGAGCCCACTTCGACCCCGCGCTTGGCCCTGGCGCTTTCGACGAGGATTCGCAGCATCATGGCGTCGCCGATGGTGGTATTGAGCGAGATGCGATCAAAGTCCTTGACGAACTGGTTGCGGAACTCGCTGGTCTTCTTCTGCTCGCCGGCGTAAGTCAGAAGTGCGCAAAAGCCCACAAGGCCGACGCACAGAACCGGGATCAATAATCTGCAGTGCTTCATAATAATCTCCTTCATATAAGGTTGATAAGGAACGTTCAATAGTCTGTCTCAATCGCAATTCCATATTCGACTGCGTTTCGTACAACACTTTGCAGGAGTGTCGGCTTAGTCAGACTACCTCAAATGTGCTCAGATTGCAACTGTCCAGAATTTACTGTGGCGGGGATAGGGCGGCGGCAGGGGGTTCAGGGGACCGGATCGGTGTCGAGCCAGTGACGGGCGAAGTCGGCCAGGTCGAGCGCGTCGAGGTCGCCGTCAGGCTCGGAGTCGGCGCCGAGGCACCAGTCGGGCTCGCGGCAGTCGGTTCTTCGCCAGTGGAGAGCGAAGACGGAGAAATCGACGCCGTCAACGTGGTCGTCGCCGTTCAGGTCGCCGGGCAGGACGCCGGGAAGTGTGTTGTTTATCCATTGTGCGTAGGAGCTGATTTGCACCGCGTCGAGGGTGTCGGGGTCGGGCAGAATGGGATTGTCCGGCTTGCGGAACCAGGACTGGTAGAGAATGTAGTTCGGGTCGTCTTGATGTCCGGGTTCGTAGTGTGATTCGACGGCGCGGGTCAGGCCGGCCAGCTTCCATGCGTCGGCGGTCTTTATGAACCATCCGCCGCCGGAGTCGTATGCCGCCGGGATGCTTTCGTAAGTGGTGGAGCCGCCGGACCCGAGTGTGTCGAAGTCGGCGAGGACAATATCGGTTGTGAATCCTTGAAGCTCATTCTGGGCTGCGGCGCCTTCGATTCTGTTGGTTCCCATTCGCAAGGCCCGGCTGGCGTAGTCGCCCCATTCGTAGCCGTAGGTCCTGCTATTCGCCTGGAGCGGGGAGCCTGCGCCGACGCCCCAGCCGCCTATTACTATTTGTCGGCCCGGCTCATCAGTCTGCTCGTGGAGACTGACGAAGTCAGGGAGATTCGCGCCGTAAAGCTTAGCCAATCGCAGATCGGCTGTGTCGCACACCCATACCTGCGTGACGGGGTATTTGACGCCGTCGATCTCGACGAGTGTTCCGATGCCGCCGAGCTGGTGCCGCGTGGTGAGGACGCAGTTGGGCGAGACGGCCACGCAGGAAGCGTTGCTGCCCCAGCGTCCGACTACGGTTTTGGGGGGCCTGTCGGTCCAGGCGGCGAGATTCGGCTCGCCCTCTGGGTGCAGAACAAGGGCCTGAGCCGGGCGAGCGATGCCCAGTAGAAGCACCGCTGCAACTGCGACGGTCAAAATCATAGGGTTCATAATAAGTAACTGCGCTCGTGGTAACCAGGCATTGAGTCGAAATCCATCCCCAAGCCCTTCGGGCTTGAGGCTGCCACCCAGGCGATGTGTCCCAGAAGCGTATTTACTTCTTCCAAGTGGTATTATGCTGCTCTTATGTACTCTGCGGTTCATATCGACAGACTGCATCCGTGAGGAGATTCCGTGGCGACCCTCCTCCGGGTCACCCGTCCACCCGTTTGTAAGTCTCAGTGACCAATATCTACTATTATAGCAGATTTGGCGGGGGGGGTGTTGGGAAAAGCGGGCGGTCTCAGCGGTTTTTGCGACTATCCTGCCTGAACCATTCGACGAATTTCGCCAGTCCGGCTTCGATAGTCGTCCGGGGGTTGTATCCAAGCTGCTTGACGGCCTTGGTTACGTCGGCGTAGGTGCACTCGACGTCGCCCGGCTGAACGGGAAGGAATTCTCTAACGGCCTTTTTGCCGAGGGCTTCTTCAATTTTGCGGACCAAATCATTGACTGTTATCGGTCGTGACTCGCCGAGGTTGTAGATGTTGAAGCCGGCGCATTTTCCGATTGCGGCGACAACGCCGTCGATTATATCGTCAATGTAGGTGAAGTCGCGCATCATTGTGCCGTCGCCAAAGATGGGAATTGGCTTACCGTGTTCGATGAGGCAAGCGAATTTGTGAATGGCCAGGTCGGGCCTCTGGCGGGGGCCATAGACGGTGAAGAAGCGCAGGCAGGTTATGTCGATGGCGTGCAGGTGATGGTATGTGTGGCAGATGAGCTCGCCGGCCTTCTTGGTGGCGGCATAAGGGGAGATGGGGAAATCAACGTTGTCATTCTCCGAGAAAGGGACTTTCTTGTTGTTGCCATAGACGCTCGAGCTCGATGCGAAAATGAATTTCTTGATGTTGTGCTTTGCCGCGGCCTCGAGCAGGACCATTGTGCCGTTGACGTTTACGTCGGCGTAGAGCAGGGGCTGGGCAATTGACGGGCGGACGCCGGCCCTGGCGGCCAGATGCACAATTACGTCAATGCCGTCAGCAACGACCTTTCCTATGGCGTCGGGGTCGCGAATATCCGCCTCGATGAGGCGGAATTTATTGTTCTCGGTGCAGCGGCTGATATTTCTGCGTTTGATCCGAGGGTCATAGACTTCGTCGAAGTTGTCAAGTGCTACTACGGAGTGCCCGTCGGCGAGAAGCCGCTCAGCCAAATGCGAGCCGATGAATCCTGCGGCGCCTGTTATCAATACGTTCATAATAACATCTCCGGCGGGTGTCGCGCCTGTGGCGGGCAGGCTCATCTTCCGACACTGTGATATTCGATACCTGCCTTCTCGACAAACTCCGGGTCATACAGATTCCTGCCGTCGAAAATGACAGGTTTTCTGAGCCTTGCTGCGATGGCCTCGAAGTCGGGATTGCGGAATTCCTGCCAGTCGGTGAAGATTACGAGGGCATCGGCACCGTCCAGTGCATCGTATCCGTTGGGGAAGATTTGGATTTTGCCGTCGAGGGCCGCCATCGCCGCCGAGGCCGCTTCAGGGTCATAAGCCTTGATCTTCATCCCACAGTCGAGGAGCTTGCGGATACAATACACTGCCGACGACTCTCTGACGTCATCGGTCTTGGCCTTGAAGGCCAATCCCCATACGGCCAATGTCGTCTTGGCCCGACGGTTGCCGAAATAATCCATTATGCGGTTTGCGAATCTCTCCTGGGCGTCCGTATTGACTTGCTGAACGGATTTGGCGATCTTCATTTCCACGCCGTGCTGCGAGCCGGTGTGGATTATTGCGCGGATGTCTTTCGGCAGGCAACTGCCGCCGAAGCCGACGCCCGGGAATAGAAAGGCCGAGCCGATTCGCGAGTCGCTGCCGAGGCCCTGTCTGACCAGCTCGACGTCGGCGCCGAGCTTCTCGCACAGTGCGGCGATCTCGTTCATGAAAGAGATTCTTGTCGCCAGCATCATATTCGCCGCATACTTTGTTATTTCCGCCGATGCCGGATCCATGTACAGCACACGGCGGCTTTTTCGCATAAACGGATCGTACAATTGCTTCATTATCTGCCGAACGTCCGGGTTGGTCGTTCCGATGATTATCCTGTCGGGACTCATAAAATCGTCAACAGCGGCGCCTTCCTTGAGGAACTCCGGGTTGCTGACGTAATCAAAGGGTGTCCGGGTTTTCGATTTTATGATGTCTGTGACCCGCTGATGTGTGCCGACGGGCACGGTGCTCTTTGTTACGATGATTCGGTAGCCGGTGAGGTTCTCGGCGATTTGGGCCGCAACCGAGAGGACTGCGGACAGGTCGGGCGAACCGTCCGGGGCTGAGGGGGTGCCAACGGCAAGGAAAATGACCAGCGAGTTTTCTATGCCGTGTTTCAAGTCGGTCGTGAAGTGCAGTCGATAGAGGCGCTGGTTGTGGCTGACGATTTCGGCGAGCCCGGGTTCGTAAATGGGTATGATTCCGCTTTTCAAGCCGGCGATTCTGTCCGCATCCTTATCAACGCAGACCACGCTGTTGCCGGCTTCAGCCAGGCAGGCTGCGGTCACTAATCCGACGTAACCGACTCCAACAACACAAATCTTCATCTTGCAGTCTCCTATTGTTCATCGAGCAGCTCTATCATATCGACATCTATCTCGACACTGGCGGCCTGGCCGAGCATGTCTATCTGCAGGAGCAGGCGCATGGTATTTCTCACTTTGAGGACTATCCCCGTCAGGTCGGCAAGAGGCCCGGCTATAATCCTACATCGTTGGCCGGTCTTGATATATCTATGCGGCGTCAGCGGCGCGCCGGCTCGCAGGGCGCGCTCAATCTGCACAAGCTCGTCGATCAGCGTCTGCTGGTCGTTCACCTCGATCAGGCCGGCCACCCGGTTTGTTCGCAACAGCTCAACTCGCTGGCTCTCATCGCCGCAGAAGAACAGATAGCCGCCAAAGAGCGGCAAGAGCGACCTGAGGGTTCTGCCGCTCTGGCGGCGAACCTTCCAGGTCATCGGCAGAAAGTAGCTGATGTTTCTACGGACCAAATCGTGGGCCAAAGCCTTTTCATTTCTGCTTTTGGTATGGGCGACCCACCACCGCCCGGCGAAATCACGAATCGACTCAGCGCCCGGCAGAATTATCGGTGGATTTTCACTTGTTTTGAGCAAACCGGCTCTCCTGCATTGGTCAATCGGATGCATAAAACTTGAGTATGGTTTTGCCGACGCATTCAATCTGTTCCGGCGTCAGTTCGGGGTAAATGGGCAGCGACAGGACTTCATCGCAGAGCTTCTCGGCTACGGGCAGGTCGCCTTCCTTGTAGCCGAGGTCTCTAAAGCAGTCCTGCAGGTGCAGCGGCTTTGGGTAGAATATGGCGGAGGCGATGTTGTTCTCGGCCAGGAATTTCTGCAGGCGGTCTCTACGGGGGGCGGTGATGGTATATTGGTGGTAAATGGAGAAGTTGTTTGACTCGATCTTAGGCGGCTTGACGGGCGAATCAGCGAGGATTCTGTCGTACAGGGCGGCGTGCCGCCTGCGTTTCTCATTCCAGAGGTCGAGGTATCTGAGCTTAACGCTCAGCACCGCGGCCTGAATGCTGTCGAGGCGGAAGTTGCCGCCGATCACCCTGTAGAAATACGTGGGGTTCTGGCCGTGGTTTCGCAGAATCGTGACTTTCTCGGCCATTTCGTCGCTGTTGGTGACTACTAGGCCGCCATCGCCGAACGCGCTGAGGTTTTTGGTCGGATAGAATGAAAAACATCCGTAGTCGCCGAAGCCGCCGGCCTTCGCGCCATCCTGGGCGGCGCCTATCGCCTGGGCGGCGTCTTCGATGACCGCTATGTTCCGGCGTCGGGCTATCTCCATTATGGGCTTCATTTGGGCCATCTGCCCGAATAAGTGCACCGGCAGAACAGCTTTTGTTCTCTTATTGATCCGCCGCCGGATGGCAGCCGGGTCGATATTGTAGGACTCGGGGTCCACATCGACGAAGACGGGCTTTGCGCCGAGCCTGGCGATGCAGCCGGCGGTGGCGAAAAACGTGAAGGGGGAGGTTATGACTTCGTCGCCCGGCCCGACACCCAGCGCCATCAGGCTGACAAGCAGCGCATCTGTTCCACTTGAAATGCCTATCGCGTGCTTGCAGTCGCAGTAGGCGGCAATTTCTTTTTCAAACGCCGAGACGGCCGGTCCGAGGGCAAAGGCCTGACTCTCGCAGACCTCGGCTATCGCCTGCGTGATCTCGTCTCTGCACGTATTATACTGCGCCTTCAAATCCAGAAGTGGAATCTGCATCGGGACCTTTCACAAATCCTACTGAGGCTGGGCTAAACAACGCAGTTTAGAGCCGGACAGCCGAATTGTCAAAAGAATACCATCGGACAGACGACTATTTTTCCTTGACAATTGGCCGCGTGCAGCTTATTATATTAAAGGTTCTTGTAGTGCTGTGGCGAAGATAGAACAGGAGCAAAAATGACGAAATCGCAATCGGCTGCACGTCACTCAAAGCGCGGCGAGTCGCGTTCGGCAGGCCGGGCCAACAGCTTTGGCGTTTTGTTTACGTGCATTGGCAGGCGCGTCTCGCTGCTCAACAGCTTTCGTGAGGCTGCGCGGCAACTGAGGCTGAGCGTTTCGTTTCTCGGAACGGATAAAGACCAGCTCAGTCCCGCGCTGCAATTGTGTGATACGCGTGTGCTGGTCAAGCCGGTAACACACTCGAATTACATTGGTCAACTGCTGTCGATTGTCAAGAAGCACCGGGTCAGACTGCTGGTGCCGACAGTTGATCTGGACCTGAAGCTTTTGGCCCAGAACGAGCCTAAGTTCTCGGCGCTGGGCTGCCGCGTCCTCGTCTCGAAGCCGGGCGTTGTTGATGTCTGCCAGGACAAGAGAAAGACCTATCGTTTCCTGGTCAGGGGAGGCTTTGATAGTCCCGTCACTATGAGCGTTCGCTCGGCCTTGTCTGACAGGAAGCTGGGCTGGCCCCGTTTTCTCAAGCCGTGGGACGGATACGCCAGCAGAGGCAACGCCATTGTGCGGAACCGCGAAGAGCTGCAGTTCTATGCGAGGAGGATACCCAACGCAATCTGCCAGGAATATGTCAGAGGCATCGAGCATACGTGCGATGTATATGTTGACTTTGATATGAAGGTCCGCTGCGTTGTTCCTCGCAGGCGGATTGAGGTGCGGACCGGTGAGGTGAGTAAGGGGCAGGTTGTCAAGAATGCCCATATTATGAGCCAGGCCGCTCGGCTGGTCGAGGCGATTGGGGCTGGGCCGGGCGTTATTACCATCCAGCTGTTCCTTACAGGCGACGACAAGGTCAAGTTCATCGAGATCAATCCGCGATTTGGCGGCGGCGTCCCCCTGTCAATCAAGGCGGGGGCGAACTTCCCAAAGTGGATTTTGCAGGAAGTGCTCGGCAAAAAGCCGGTGATCCGTTTTGACGGCTTCAAAGATGAGCTGATTATGCTCCGCTACGACGCCGAAGTCTGGCTGTAAGCTGGCTACGTCGAAGAAGTCTGCCAGCGAGCGTGCCAGAGCAGGTGATCTACTACCAATTTTCCTTTGCTTTGTCGGCTGTTTTACAGTAGAATAGCGATAGCAGATATGGATATCCTTGTCCGAATAAAACGTCTGGTAATCGCTCGGCGAGTTCTTTTCACCGAGAAGGCAGATTTGGAGATGGCGGCGGATTCGCTAACGCCGGAAATGGTGTACGAGGCTATTCTCAATGCCCCGGCACTCTCCAAGGTTGTGCGTTCGCGTAATCCAAAGACGGGCAAGGCCGAAAGGTTGTACGTCATCAAAGGGATGACCTTTGACGGACTCGAAATCTACACTAAAGGCAAGATAGTGAAAGAAGAAGGCATCGATGTGTTCTATGTCCTCATCTCATCGAAAAAAAGCACCGACATCTGAGCTTTTGCCCTGCCCACAGTGCGGCAAAACTACCATGGCCCGAACAGTTGAGACCTGCCGACTTGCGGACGGGCTGACGGTCAAGAGACTTCGCCATTACAGATGCCGCTCTTGCGGCGAGCGTTTCTTTGACGACGATGCAATCCACGCCATTCAGGCTGCACGCGCGTCGCAGGTCGCATCGAGTACGGCCTGATTATGCTCCGCTACGACGCCGAGGCGTGGCTATAAAAAGCGACATAGACCGAGCTTAAGCCGACGGACTAAACACCCGATCTGTTCGGAACAACAATTCGAAGCCTTGTGTGTCGACGGGGCAGCTACAACTCGGCGAAGGGCAGGGCGGTAACGTTCGCATCGAGGGGAACTCCTTTCCTGTAATTGTGCATTTCGACTGCAAAATTGCAAGCAGAAAATGAGGAATAAAGAGGGGCGGATCTGGGATCAGCTATTGGGCAGGCGGGGGGGTCAAGGATTGAGTTTTCCGGGCTGGTAGTCTGCAAAGAGCCTGCCCCAGGGGCTGTGTGTCAGCCAGTCATTGACGACCTTTTTGCCTTTGAGGGGATACCATATTCTGTCGTGGTAGATGGCCGATGCAAAAATGAACGAATATACGATGGGCGTATGAAACATCAGCTTCTGGAGCCATCGCATCGGGCCGAACCAGAATAGCTTTCCCACGCTGGAAGCGGCGTTGTCACCCGTGACAAATCCCCAGTTTTCCTTTTCGAGGTCGATGTCGCCGACGATTTCAATTTCGCCTATCCTGCCGACGCCGAGGCCGCGCTCGTGAGCCAGTCGGATGAACTTATGATCCATCGGCTCGAAGCCCATCATTTTCGCGCATACCGCGTCGATTGCCACGCAATCGTCCGAGGCAAGAAGGATGTCTTTGGTTATCGGTGTCATTGTTCTGGGGCCGGGGCCGTTGCCTGAGGTTGTCCCATCGGTTACGACAAATATGCCTTTGTGAATTTCTTTTTGAATAGCGAGCAGGTCCACGAGCGCTTCATTGATTGCGGAGTGGCAGTAATGTCGGCTGTTGTCGAGCAGGCCGCCGAAGGCATTCTTCATAGCGCCCGTGATATTCGTATAAATGTGGCACTTGACGGTAGGCAGATGGACGACGTTTTTGCCGTGGAAATAATCCGGTATGCAGATGCCCCTGCGGAAGATTTTATCGAGGACAATCATCTCGGCCTTTGGCTCGTACCGCTGCCATATCATATCCGCCGGCTTGAAATTGTACTTGATAGGCACCCCATAGTGCTTGCAGACAGGACGTTGTTTATTCAGCATCTCTCCGGTTTCGGCGCTTGTGACCACCGTCTCGTTCTCAACGCAGACAAGGTCTTTGAAACCGGACCTGTGCAGGCCGAGTATTGTCCCTTCAAGCTGCCAGGGCGTTGTATTTGCGCTGGGGTACATCAGGTGCCAGGACAGATTATTCTTTAGAATCGTGGTCACGCCGCTATCGAGTGCATCGCGGATGCCGCCTAGCTTCATTACCCTGAATACATCCTGCAGAACGGTCTGAGGCGTCGTTTTGATTAGTGCAACTTTGCTCATAGAATCATCCTGTTAGTAGTACAGGGCACGCGACAACATTGTTCGGGTGGGATTGCAGCATGTCGGCGATTATTCGGCTCGTTTTGGAAGCGCATGGTAGATCGGGCCGGCAGGCTCGAAGACGCATCGCTCGAGCAGGAAGTCGGGGCAATAGTTCTTGACCGGAGAAACAACGTAAATGCGTTGCTCCGCCAAAAGTCCATCGATGGTTTGCTCATTCAATTCCGGCGAACCGGGACTGCATGCAACCGGCGATACGATTTTGACATCGGGCCGCTTTGCCTTGACCTCCTGGGCATACAGCAGGGGCGGCGCCGTCGTGCTGTCGGCATAGATTATCGCGTCCTGCCGGACGGCGTCCAATGCCTCGTCTGCAAATCTCTCGGCCCCTCGGTAGCCGGCCCGCCAGGGCCTGAGAAAATATGTGTAATCGTCTCGATAGGGGATATTTCTCTCGCGTCCGCTGGTAATTCCAAGCCACTTTGCGGCTTTCGGGGCGGCTATGTAGGCGGGGATAGTCAGAAAGCAAAGCGCTACTATTACGCGGCCCAGAGTCTTTCGGCGCCTGCGGGCCAGCACGCTGCAGGCCCCAACGGCAATCAGAATTGAAACAATGCAGTAGAAGGGAATGAAGAATGCGTATCGGTCAACGATGGTGTAGCGAAAGGCGAAGAGCAGAAACAGCACGAGAAGCGCCAGCAGAATCCTTGCGAACCACCGTTTCGGCGAGGCCCTGTGCAAAACCGATATGCCCACGAATGCCAGGATGATGTTCGGCGTCGGGAAGTTCAGAGCCATCCACATCAGATTCTCTTTTACTATCCTGCCCGATAGGGAAGTATTGAGAACGTCGGCTTTGTAGCTTCTGCCGAAGGCCGCTGAACCCATAGTGGACCAGAAATCGCCGCTGCGGACAATTTCTCTTATGATTAAATACTCGTAAGGCAGCGCGCCGATAATCCATAAAAGGGCCATTACCAGGACGTGTTTGCTTCTGATTTGTTTTCGGGCCGCCAGCGCCAAAAGAAGGGCAAGGTAGCACGCAAGGGGGATAGACGCCAGCATGTGGTTTGCCATCGCAAGGCCGTTGACAAAGGCCAGCGTGTACAGCCAGGTCACCCGGCCGGTTCCGGCGTACCTAAGGAGAATTATCAGTTCGAAGAGAAGCAGCGCCATACCCAGGTTGTAGGTCTCCGGGACGGCTGCATGCGACCAAAAGGTGTGAGAAAGAGCGAGTGACAAGGCCCCGACGAGGGCGGGCAGACCCCACGGCCCCTTGGTGGGGGCGCTACTTAGCCATAACGACAGAAGCAGGAACAGATTCGCCACAGCGAGGGCGGAGATAAGGGCGTTGGTCAGGTTGACTCGGTAGGCGAACTCTCCGAGAGGTATGTGTTTGGCGGCAATGGCGATTATGTAAAAGAGCGGATGTGACAGTGCAAGGCCGAGCTTTCCCTCGATATCGTTATGCCAGACGCGATATTGAATCATGCCGCTATCCTGCCAGACAGGGCCGGGCGCGCAGGTTGCTGCATAGAGCACCGCCGCCGCCGCGAAAACGAGGATGTAGCCGAGTCTAATGCTGTCGTCGGTCATAGGTCTTCTGCCGGCTTTGATCATTGGCTGTCTCCACTTATAATTTTGGGCTCTCGCCTGCGAATCGACAATCGCTCAAATAGTGACAACGAGGTAGTGCGTCTCGGCCCTGAAACGTACTGCTCCTTCGTAAGCAGCGGGAACGAGCAGCGTGTCGCCGGCGACAAACTCGACCGGATTTCGTTCGGCGTCCTGGATTGTCCCGGAACCGGAGAGGATCATCAGCGTCTTCATCTTACCCGCAGAGAGAAGCAGCTCACAGTTTTTGGCCTGGTGACGTTTGTCAACCTTGAAATACTCGCATTCCACCAGCCGGCCAACCGTCGTCACCGCAAGCTCCTTGGCGGATGCGCCGAAGTGAATGCTTTCAAGTGCCTCTTCGATGTGCAGTTCTCTGGCCTTGCCGGTATCATCCACCCTGTTGAAGTCAAAGACGCGATAGGTCGTGTCCGAAGGCGTTTGAATCTCGGCTATCAAAAGTCCTGCTCCGATGCTGTGAGGGGTGCCTGCGGGCAGGAAATGGCACTGCCCCGCCTCAACGGGCACTTTCGCCAGCATCTCAGCGACGCCGCCTTTCTCTATCGCCTTGGCGAACGCCTGCCTGCTGACGCCTTTTTTGAGACCCTTATAAATGACCGCGCCCGGCCCAGCGGATATTATGTACCAACATTCGGTTTTGGGCCGGCCTTTGCCCATCCGTCGGCAGGTCTGTGGGTCGGGATGGACCTGCACGCTTAGAATATCCTCGGCGTCCAGAATCTTTATCAGCAGGGGAAACGGTCCTGAGAATTTCTTGTCGCCCGTAATCTCTTTGGGGTATTTTTCGATGGCTGAGGCCAGAGTGTGCCCGGCCAGCTCGCCGTTTGCGATAACGGATTTGTCATCGGGCAAATCCGCCAGCTCCCAGCTCTCACCGATTGTCGCACCAGCCGGTATGTCCTTATTGAAGACCTCCCTCAGCTTCTGGCCGCCCCAAATCCGCTCTTTGTACAATGGCTTGAATTTGAACGGATACATTTTCATACGGGGCATTCTAACCACACAAGAGGCGATTGTCCACGATGCAAAGCTGCTATTTGTCCGAGGTTTTTGGCTGCGAGCGCTGCTCGGAGAGAAAAGAAACGCGGGCTGCCAGGCAGGTCAGTCGAGAAAATAACTGATGCCATCGGCAATTGCCTGCGCAAGGCGGCTCTGGAAGGAGCTGTCCCTCAGCAGTTCGGCCTCTCGCTGATTCGATAGATATCCCAATTCTATCAGAACGGCAGGTCCGCGAGTCTGTACGAGGACGCGGTAGTCGGCGTTTTGCGTCCCCCGGTTGTCTATGCCTGTCTTGGCCAGTGATTTGGCGATAGCACCGGCGGCCTGACGCGAAGACCAGGACGGCGAGCGCGATACATAAATGGTGAAACCGCGGGTCGAGCTGCTGGGCGAAGAGTCGGCGTGGATGCTTACGAACAGGTCGGCATCGTATCTGTTGGCGACGGCGGCCCGCTCTTCAAGTTCGATGAAGGTGTCGCCATCCCGCGTCATTACCGCCTTGAAACCTTTTTGCTGGAGCAGGTACGTGACCTTCCTCGCAACAGCGAGATTGACCGTCTTCTCATAGAATCCGATGCAGCTTGTCGCCCCGGGGTCTTTGCCGCCGTGACCTGCGTCGATTACGACACGGCCCGACGGCGGGCGCGGGCTTATCCCCGGCAGGATTGAGGTTTGCATCGCCGCGCGTATCTGCGATGCAAGCGCTCTCGGCA
>Ga0315287_10003198_pt1 | contig 15765 bp, 8 predicted proteins | sample YL17G11_0_MG_FD_205037 | JGI IMG/M metagenome (GOLD analysis project Ga0315287, IMG submission 205037) | Sediment microbial communities from Yellowstone Lake, YNP, Wyoming, USA - YL17G11_0 | ecosystem: Environmental > Aquatic > Freshwater > Lake > Sediment | place: USA: Wyoming | collected... | reverse complement strand
CACTACCGGTACATGGAAAGACGGGCGGATCGGCGTCTACTATGGACCGGCCAAGGGCGAGAAGGTGCCGGCGATCCAAATCTGGGGGTCTGAAGGCACAACCCAGTCCGTGGGCGATGGAGGTTATGAAGGAATGGTGCTGGCGATTGCCGAGTTCTTCCACACAGGTCGGCCGCCGGTCGATCCGGCTGAAACCATCGAGATATTCGAATTCATGACTGCCGCCCAACAGAGTAAGGAGCGTGGCGGAGTGAAGGTGCCGCTCGATGAGGTTCGTAAATAAACCTCCTCAAAAGAATCTATTGCTGTTACGACCGCTGAATACTCCCTATGCCTGACGGGAGCTTATCCCATCTGGCTTCGGTTGGGCGTTGCGTGTGAAGATGAGATTAGTTCTTCGTGAAACACAGTTGGCCTCGTCCTTCCATGGCCGGCCTTTCTCTGTCCGGCCATGAACGGCCAGACCCTCCAAGCCGGGATGGAGGGCTCGACGGCGAGAGCACCTGGCGGATGGAAGCGGGATGATCGGCCCCCCTATATCGTGGATGTGGCAAGCCCCCATCATTCCTGCATTCCATCTGCCCCTTAGCGCAGGGATTGGCGATAGCGCCTGGGGGACACACCCATCCTCTTTTTGAACTGCCTGTAGAAGTAGTAGATATTCGAGTAGCCTACGCGCTGAGCGATCTCGTAGCAGCGGAGCGAGGTGAAACGGAGCAGCTTCTGCGCCGCCTCGAAGCGGAGGTCCTGCTGGTAGGCCAGCGGGGACACGCGGAACAACTTCTTGAACGTGTGGAACAGGTGGCCCTTGGAACAGTGGGACATCGAAGCCAGGTCTTCGGTGGTGATGGCCTCGGCGTAGTGCTCATCGATATACTGCTTGACCTGCAAAATTGGATTGTCCTGGGCGAGAGCGGCACCCAGTATAGTCTCGCTGTAGCAGTGGGCCACGATCACATCGAACAGGCTCGCCAGTGCGCGGTGCGAGTAGAAGTCCGATATGGCGGACGGGTTCAGCAGGTAATCCATGATCTGGATCATGGTGATAAGCAGTTCCTGCGTGGTGGTCCGGGGCAGGTGCTGCTCGCTGTGAAGCTGGCCCGTGACCCCGGTGTAGGAGTTCAGGATCTTCTCGAAGGGAACGGTCAGCACCTTTCCGGCCCGCGTCCCCAGGGAGAAGGTGATCTCCGAGTACACGCTGGAATGGCGAAGGCTCACGAAATCATGCGGCTCGCCGGGTGAGACGATGACCAGGGTCCCCGGCTCCGCAGGGTATTTCGCTCCGCGTTTGAGGTAGAATCCCGAGGATTGGGTATAGAGCACGATGTGATACAAATCATGCGTATGCTCGTGGAACGTCCGGATGTCCCCGATGGGGCGGTCCTGATCGATGGTGGCGTGCACGAAGGTTGGGAAATAGGCCTCCCCCTCGTGGAGAATCACCAGGGCCTGAGGGGTGCTTTCATTTCGCTGACGAGTCTGCAGAAATCGTCGCATAGATCACGATAGTGCAACAAATTGCAATTTTCCTGCATTTTACCGGCCCGAATCTGGTATGAATGATAATACGATGTGTGTGAATACGTGCCAAGAGAGAATATCGTGAATCGTGGTCCGCCCGGAGTGGGCATGCTTGCCCGTGCCAGGAGGCGACAGATGAAAACGAGAGCCTTTACTCCATTCCTAGGTGTCTCTATTACGTCACGGATAGAAACAGCCCGCTTTACAGTCTGCAGATTCGGACATCGAGTACAAGGCCCAAGGTTGGGCCTTTCGCTATAAAGGGATCAACTAGGAGGCATTTCTTTTCAGTTGACGTTGGTGAGGATTCCTGTGCCATAAGGCAGATGTCACTCTAGTGCAACAAAATGTCACTGGAATTCATTTTTCCCGCATGTGCAGGGGACGATAATACAGGGTAGCTCATTGTGAGGCCTGTGAAAGGGTGACATATCTTAAAGAATGCGGTTGAGAGTCCATATCTAAGGGAAAAGGAGAACACGATGAAAACGCAAATCGTATCGACGTTCCTGTGTCTGCTGATGGGGCTTGGTGCGGCACAGGCCCAACTCAAGATCGATTTCAACGTGACCAATGGTGCTGTGGAGCCCGGCTACCAGGGGTACTTCGCGACCGATAAGAACCTCGCGACATTTACGGCCCAGAGCTACCAAGCCTTCAACACCACGGTGACTATCAAACCGACCTGGGCCTCGAATGTGGTAGCGGCCTGCGTGAGGATGATCGACCGCGGCGTTACCGATGTCCCTGAGGCCCCGGCTCTCCTGCGAGACTGGATCGGCACCGACACGCGGGCGGCCGGTGATCCGATGACCCTGACGATCAGCGGGTTGCCCGCGGGCGCATTTCAATGGGTCTCCTACCACCACGACCGCAACGATCAGACGGGTGTCTTCAAGGTGACGGTCACGGACGCGGCGGGCTCGGCAACGACCGCGGACATCGATATCTCCAACGGCACGAACTTCAAGCTTGCCGACGTCACGAAGTTCACCACGCGGATCACGTCTAACGGGAAGACCGACGTAACCCTGGTATTTGACCAGACGTCGGCCAGCAGTACTGTGACCAATGCGATTTTCGTAATGAATGCATTCGAGTTGGCGAGCCTCGACACTGGCGCCGCTCTGGCCCCGGTTCCCGATAATCAGGCGACCGATGTACACAGGGACGGCACGATTCTCTCCTGGATGGCGAACAAGAACGCTGTGGCTCATGGCGTGTATCTGGGCACCGACTATGACGATATCGATGACGGGACCACCGCCAGTGCCGTCTACCGGGGCCGCCAGGATGCCAACAGCTTTGACCCCGGCCGCCTGGAACTGGGTAAGACCTACTTTTGGCGCGTGGACGAGATCACCTCTGACAGAACGGCCAAGGGTGACATCTGGAGTTTCACCGTGGAACCCGTCAGCATCCAACTGGCCGCAAGTCAAATCACGGCCACGGCCTCGAGTTCGCAGAGCACAGATATGCTCCCTGGAAAGACGATTGACGGCTCCGGGATCAACGCCAGCGACCAGCACTCAATCCTGGATACGACCATGTGGCTCAGCAATATTGCCGGGCCACAGCCGACCTGGATCCAATATGCATTCGACAAGGTCTACAAATTCCACCAGATGTGGGTCTGGAACTCCAATCAATCCCTTGAGGCCATTTTCGGTTTTGGGGCCAAGGATGTGACGGTGGAGTACTCCACAGACCCAAATATTTCCTGGACGCCCCTGGCCGGGGTATCCCAGTTTGCCCGTGCCACCGGCACTGCGAACTATGTCCACAACACGACCGTGGACTTCGGCGGCGTGTCGGCCAAGTACGTCAGGATCACCATCAAGAACAACTGGGGCGGCATCCTGCCCCAATACGGCCTCAGTGAGGTGCGGTTCTACCAGATCCCAGTGCGAGCTAGACTGCCACAGCCTGCCTCTGCTGCCACGAATGTGGCCCTGGGTACCACGCTGAGCTGGCGGCCAGGCAGGGAGGCGGCCAGGCACGAGGTCTACCTAGGCACCGATCCGAACGTAGTCAGGGATGCCACGATCCCGGTCAAGACCGTGACCAAGGCCAGTTGCAGCCTTGCCTCTCTGGCCCCTGAATACGGCAAGACATACTACTGGAAGGTCAATGAGGTCAATGACTCTGCAACGCCAACGTCCTGGAACGGTGATGTGTGGAGCTTCTCCACACCGGCCTACGCTACGGTGGATGACTTTGAGGCCTACAACGACAACTGCAACCGGATCTTCTTTGCCTGGGTGGATGGGTATGGTCACTCCGGGTCTGTGGACTGCGGGGTTGCGCCGTCCGTCGGCAACGGCACTGGTTCAGCGGTTGGGAACATGAATCCTCCGTTTGCCGAGCCGACCATCATTCATTCCGGCAGGCAATCCATGCCCATGGCCTACGACAACACCGGCAAGTCCTCTTCTGAGGCCATCCGGACCTTTGCTGTACCGCAGGATTGGACCGTATACGGCATCAAGGCCCTGGTGCTCTGGTTCTGCGGCAATCCGACCAACACGGCGTCGAAGATGTACGTGAAGGTCAACGGCCGCAAGGTGGCCTACGATGGCGACGCCGACAACCTCCTTCGCAAGCCGTGGCATCTGTGGTACATCCCCCTGAGCCAGTTCACCGGCGTTGACCTCAGCAAGGTCACCGGGCTGGCTATAGGCCTCGAGGGTGGAAAGGGCCTGGTGTTCTTCGACGACATCGCATTGTCCCCGCTCGATCAGCAGTCGGTGACGCCGGTCAAACCCGATGCGGCGAATCTCGTGGCGTACTACACGATGGACGACAACGCCAACGACAGTGCGGGCGGACCTGCCGGCACCTTCGGCGGAGCGCCAACGTTCGTCCCTGGCAAGTCCGGCCAGGCGATCAAGCTCAATGGTGCAGCCGATTACGTCTTGGTCACGCGTTCCCTTAATCTCCCGGTGTACTCGGCCGCTTTGTGGTTCCGGGTGGAAGGAGGCACGGGCAACAGGGCTCTGCTTGCGATCTTCAATGATGCCGCACAATTTGGCACTCTCCTGGAAGTCTCAGGAGCCGGTGGGCTGCGCTTCCTGCACCGGACGCCGGTGGGGGGCGTCACGACGGGAGATGTTAACATCCGCAACAACGGCAAGTTCGATGACGGCGTATGGTACCACGCGGCGATCGTCAAATCGGCCGATAGCGCGACGCTGTACATCAATGGCGAGCAGGCGGGCAGCGCAGCGAGCACGACCCAGTTTGATCAGGCTCTGACGAAGATAGCTCTGGGTATGCTGAAATACCCAATCGATACGGCAGACACGCGTTACTTCCCCGGTGAGATAGATGAGGTCTATCTCTATAGTCGTGCCTTGTCGCACGCCGAGATCGCGTGGCTCGCCGGGCTGACGAAGCCGGTAGCCAAGTAATCGAATTGTCGTACGAGGATGCACGACCTGAGAAACATGCACTACGGGGCTTGTGTCCATGTGACATAAGCCCCGTTATTGTCTATGGGAGCACGACGAGGGACGTTTGTGCACCGGCAGTTTTTGAATGAATATAAGAATGAGAATCATCCGGTGTAGTCTGGTGCCTTTGTTGTTCCTTCTTTCGATTGCCGGCGGTCTCGTGGAGGCGGCCTATCAGTCATTGCCTGTGACGATCAACGAGTTCGTCGCCTCCAACCGGGCCGGCCTGATCGATGGAGACGGAAACACTCCTGACTGGATCGAGCTGTACAACGGCGGCGCTGCGTCGATTCCCCTGGCCGGCTGGTCCCTGACCGACGATCGGCGCAATGTGCAGAAATGGTCCTTCCCCCCTGACGCTGTTCTGCGTGCCGGCGCGTACCTGGTGGTCTTTGCCTCCGGGCAGTCCACAGATTCCTATATCGACAAGAAGGGCTATTTCCACACGAATTTCGCCTTGGACAGTGATGGGGAGTACCTGGCCCTTGTGGGCCCCGACGGTGTAGTTGTACACGAGTACGCCCCTTCATTTCCTCCTCAGCGGACCGATGTCTCCTATGGGATTCGCAACGGCGAGCTGCGCTATTTTGCGCCGCCCACGCCGGGGCGGGCCAATGGGCAAGGCTCCCTCGGCCTCATAGACAAGACGTGGCACAGCCACGAGCGGGGATTCTACGACGAAGCGTTCGATCTGCAGATCTTCTGCGACACGCCGGATGCCGTGATTCGGTACACCCTGGACGGATCGGAGCCGACGGAGCAGCGCGGCTCTGTGTACAATCCCGGCACAACCATCCCCATCCTGACGACCACGCACGTGCGATCCGCTGCATTCAAGACCGGCTGGATACCGGCGGGTGTGACGACGCACACCTATATCTTCGTCGATGATGTCGCCCGCCAACCCGCCACTGTCCCCGGCTGGCCCAGCGACTGGGGTTACGACTCGGAGGTCCATGGCATCGTCCCGGCCGATTACGCCATGGACCAGCGGGTCGTCAACGGTACGCTGCCTGGGTACTCTATCCGCGACGCTCTCCTCGACATCCCCACGGTGTCGATCTCAATGCTGCGCGACGATTTCATCAGCGACGCCACGGGGATCTACGCCAACCCACTGAGCCGCTGGGAGCGCAAGTGCTCCATCGAGTATATCATCCCGGACGGCACGGATGGCTTTCAGTACGACTGCAAGATCGAGGCGCATGGCAATTCCAGCCGCCGGCCCTGGCGCATGCAGAAACACTCGCTGCGCCTGACCTTCACGAGCCTCTATGGTCCCGCGAAACTGGAATACCCGCTGTTTCCCGAATCTGGTGTGGATGAGTTCAATCAGCTTGTCCTGCGCGGCGGGTTCTGCGATTCCTGGGCCCTCGTCTCCTGGGACCCTGGTCGCTACCGTCCCAATGACGCGCAATACATCCGCGACACCTGGATGAAGGAGAGCCTGCGCGATATGGGCCAGCCGTCCAGTTACGGGATGTTTGTGCACCTCTATGTGGACGGCCTCTACTTCGGCCTGTACAACCTCTCCGAGCGAGTGGCAGAGGACTTCTTCGCCGATCATCTGGGAGGCCGGCCCGAGGACTGGGAGGTCAATGAGGATCTCTCCACTCCCGGTGCTCGCTGGCGCGCCATGATGGCTATCGACCCCTCCACTTTCGCCGGCTACACACAGATTCAACAGTACCTCGACATGGAGGACTTCGCCGATTACATGCTCCTGCACTTTTACGCGGATGCCGAAGACTGGCCTCACCACAACGGCTATGCCGCCGCCAATGCCGCCAGCGGGGATGGCAGGTTCCGTTTCTTCGCCTGGGACCAGGAGATTGTCCTCGACTACCACGGCCGGGCCTCCTCCCGCATCGACGCCACAGGCGGGGCCGGCGACGTCTTTCAGAAAATGCGCACCAGCGAGGAGTTCCGCCTCCTCTTTGCCGATCGGTTCTACAAGCATTGCTTCAACGGCGGCTCGCTCAGCGTTACCGCCACGCAGGATCGCTATCGCAGGGTCGCAGGCTGGATCGACAAGGCCATCGTCGCCGAGTCCTCCCGCTGGGGCGACGTGCAAATGAGCACGCCCTACGGCAACGAGATCCAGCAGCCTAGTCCGCTCACCGACATCAATCACATCCTGTATCCTCCCGTGCCACACGGCCCCAGCTTCTATTTCACCCGGGAGGACTCCTGGGTCGTGGAGCGCGACAACGTCATCAACAATTACATTCCCGCCATTCACAACACGGCCAACTCCTACGCCCTGATCAACGTGTTGCGCAAGGAGGGCCTCTATCCGGCTGTCGATCCCCCGGTGTTCTACATCAATGGAACGCCTCAACATGGGGCGTACATCTCACCTGGGGATGTACTGACAATGACGAATCCAAACACAGGCGGGGTGATCTACTACACTCTTGACGGCGCTGACCCGCGAGTTCCAGGGACGCGCTCTCAACAGGTCGATCCGGATGCCCTTGTCCCAGAGGACGCCGCGAAACGCGTCTTCATCCCGACTGCTGACATCGGCCAGAGTTGGAGAAATCAGCCCTACGATGATAGCCGCTGGATCAGCGGCACCGGCGGCGTCGGGTACGAGAGAGGCTCAGGCTTCGAGGCCTTCTTCAGGATCAATGTCAATTCGCAGATGTACAACGTCAATACCAGTTGCTATGTCCGCATTCCATTCAATCTCACCGCAGGGGATTTTCAGAATCTGACCACCCTCACCCTGAAGGTGCGGTATGACGACGGCTTTATCGCCTACCTCAACGGCGTGGATGTGGCCCGGGACATGTTCGTAGGAACACCCCAATGGAATTCCATTGCCAATGACAGCCATCCCGACGACGAGGCGGTGAGTTTCACCGATTTTGACATCGCCGCTCATGCCGGCCTGCTGCGGCAGGGCGCCAATCTGCTCACCATTCACGCTCTCAACGCATCCCCGACTAGTTCAGACTTCCTCATCTCCGTGAAGCTTGTCACGGATAAGGGCGCACCCAAAGGCGATCCGAGCATCTCACCGACCGCCGCTCCATACACCGGCCCGATCCCCCTGGCTGCGACCACGCAGGTCAAGGCACGGCTCTTGGACCGCGGTCAATGGAGCGCCCTGACCGACGCCATGTTTGTAGTGACGCCTTAAGGCGTTTCTTTTCATGCCCTTACGGGCAGACTACAAACGGCCTACTCGGCAGCGATGGGCTTGCCGATCCCGATATCGTCGATGAAGAGCAGGCCGGTGCCACCAGGCACCGGATTGGTGCGGTCGCCTGCTCTCCACTGCCCAGCGCCTTGCCGCACTGCAATTTTGGATCAAGCCCTCATATCCCCACAATTCACTCGGGTTCGGATCAAGCGTGATCCTCACATCTTTGAGCCCCATCATCTCATGGTTCTCCAATGGCCTATCTAAGAACATACCGTAAGGTACTCCCGGTTTTCTAGATTAAAATCTTAGGAGAGGCCGAAGGGCCAAGCCTAAACTTACAACTATACGGTTGGCAACAGACCATTGCATGGCTAATATCCCCTATCATGGCAATTACACGAAGAGAATTGATGGTGGGCGGATCTGCGGCCGCTTCAGCGTTGCTGACAACTGGCCTTCGAGCTGTCTCTTGTGCAGCCGCAACCGCGTCCGGTGGCCAACGGGTTCGCATCACACGCGTCAATACGGTTGAGGTTCGCGACGTACCTACGGGCAAGGGGCTTGTGCTGCCCTGGGATCCCAAGAAGATCCCCCAGGACACGCGAGACTATGTCATCACACAGTTTTTTACCGACCAGGGCGTGATCGGGACGACCATGGATGGCGACTACAAGCTGCCTGCCGGAATCGCGAAGATGGTCCAGGAGCGGGCGGAAGGATATTTCATTGGCAAGGATCCCTTTGACATCGAGAAACACAACATCGAGTTCTTTCAGCGGCAGAAATCCCCGGTGCGACTATTCTTCCTGGAGATCGGGCTATGGGACATCATCGGTAAGGTGTGCGGCCAGCCGCTGTATAAGCTCTGGGGCGCTCGCTCGTCCAAGGTGAAGCCTTACGCAGCCACGGTGCATTTCAATAAGACGGCCCGGGAACGGGCGGAAGATGCGTTAAAGTTCTATGAGCTGGGTTTTTGCGCCATCAAGATTCGATTCCATCATGAGAACCCGGCTGACGATTTGGCATTAGCCGCTGCGGTGAAGAAGGCGGTCGGAGATAAAATGGATGTCATGGTGGACGCCAACCAGGCGGGCAAGAGAAAGGGTGATCCGCCGCCAGTCTGGGATTATGATCGCGCACTGATGATGGCGAAGGAACTCGACGCCATGGGGGTGTACTGGCTTGAGGAGCCTCTGAACCGCTTTGCTTATGACGATCTGGCTCGTATACGGCGGCAACTCAATCATATGCATTTAGCAGGTGGCGAAGGCAACATCGGCCTCCAAGACTACCGAGAGATGCTCAGCAAGGGAGCATACAGCTACATGCAACCCGATCCCGTGGTATCTGGGCCTGTTTCGGTGGTGCGGAAGATCGCGCATATGGCGGAGGCTTTTGGCGTGTTGTTCGGCCCGCATCATGGCAAGAGCGGCGTGGGCATGATGGCGAGCCTACATATGCAGTGTGCGGTCGGCAACTCGGGATACTTGGAATACATGTATGACCCCGGCTTCTGGAATCCCGAAGGGTTCCAGGCTGGTTTCGCCCAACCCTATCCCATCGACAAGGAAGGGTATGTCCATGCTCCTGCGTCGGCGGGCCTTGGCATCGACTGGGATCGGGACTTTTTCCGGAGAAACAGATTGGATATTACATGAAGAGACGCGAATTCATCAAAGGCGTGGCCGCTGTGGCGGCCGTGGGGCTCACATCCCGCGTGACGGCGGCAGAGAGGCAAGGCGGTTCGACAACCGCAGGGCAACGGATGATCCCGCGACACCCGCTGGGCAAGACCGGCGCGGAGGTGAGCATCCTTGCTCTGGGCGGCGTGATCGGCATGCAACTACCGCCGACCGACAAGCACGATCCGGCCGCCATTGCCGACGCGGCGATCGATCTGGGCATCACCTATTTCGATACGGCGCCGGGCTACAATAAAGGACAATCGGAGACCAACTACGGCCAGGTACTGGTTCGCCGCCGCAAGGAAGTCTTTATGGCGTGCAAGACGGGCGATCGTTCCTATGACGGTACCATGCGGAGCGTCGAGCAGAGCCTCAAGCGGTTGCGCACCGACCATCTTGACCTACTACAGATTCACGGCGTCTCAGGCAAAGAGGATCTGCCGGCGTGGGGCAACCCCGCCGGCGTTGTGACCGCGCTGCACAAACTGCGCGATCAGAAGGTGACGCGATTCATCGGCGTCACGGGCCACGATAACGCCGAGATGTTGTGCCGCGCGATCGAGATGTACGAGTTCGACACGCTCTTGACGACGCTGAACCCCACCAGCCACCGCCGGCCCTTCCGCGAAGAGTTGCTGCCCGCCGCCACCCGCAAGAAGATGGGCGTCATCGCGATGAAAGTCATGGGCGGCGGCAACGGCTGCTTAGTCGTCGGCAATCCCTTCAAGAATCGCCTGCTGCCTTACCACGATGAGACTTCCCATCAGGTGCCCGCTGCGTCGCTGATCCGCTACGCCCTGGGCCTGCCGATCTCGGTCGCCGTGATTGGCGTCGACTCCATCGACGAATTGAAAGCGAACATCGCGGTGGTGAAGGAAGCCCGATTCATGACGGCCGCGGAGCAGCAGGAACTGGAGCAGGTGGTGGGCTGAAAGTCGGCGCTGTAGACGCGGAGTAAGCGATGGATGAAACACGCCTCATTAGTCGGGCTGCCTTTTTGCGGCGAACCGGCGGCACGCTCGTGGGCGGCGCTGTCGCTACGGCAAGTTGTTTAGGCGGGCAATCTGATACCGCGGGGGTGCACACGTGGAAGGGCCGCAAGGACTCTAAACTCAAACGGTGGGACGTAATCACCATCGGCAACCTGTCCCGCAATCGCTATTGGGGCGAGAGCGACGCCAAGGGTGTGCGGGCGGCCATCTGCACGTGCACACTGATTACGGGCGATGGCTTTCGTCTACTGGTGGACCCCTCCCTGGCGGAGGCGACCGACATGGCCAGGGAATTGGACCGGCGGGCCGGCGTCAAGCCTCGCGACGTCAACGCCGTCTTTGTTACGCACGAGCATGGCGATCACTTTGCCGGCGTTGCTCACTTTCCCGACGCCAAATGGCTGGCCGCACCGAATGTGGCCGAGATTATCAATAAATCCGCCAAGTTGTCACGTCGCTTCGAGAACGCGACGGATCGCCTCTTCGATGCCATTGATGTGATAGCCACGCCAGGCCATACCAATACCCATCACAGTCTACGCTTTGACTGCGACGGTCTATCTATTGTCATTGCCGGTGATGCAGTGGCGACGCGGGATTTCTTCCGCGAGCGACGCGGCTATTTCAATGCCGTGGATTTTGAGCTATCCACCCGCACGATGGACAAGCTCGCGGCCCTGGCCGACATCATTGTGCCGGGACACGACAACTACTTTCTGGCCGATTGCGTTGTACAACGAATGGGGCGACCCTCGTCCAGACTTTGCCCTGGCCGATCCGTCGTTCCCGATGTTTCCGCCGGAGACGGCGTGGATGCGCGAGCCGAGGACCAACGTCCCTGGCCTGGTCCTGAATGAATCCGGCCGCAGTCGTGTGGCGTATATGCCAGCGGATATTGATCGCAGGTTCGCCATCGACAACCTGCCCGACCACGGTGACCTCTTGGCCAACCTGGTTCGAAGGGCCGCGCAGGGCAACCTGCCGCTGGAGGTGAACGGCCGCGGTCTGATCGACTGCGAACTCTACCAGCAGCCCGGCCGGGTGATCCTGCATCTGGTGAATCTCACCAGCGCCGGGACCTGGCGGGCCCCGGTGCATGAACTGATACCGGTAGGTCCTTTCAAGGTGAGGATTCGTTTGCCGCAAGGTGTCCAACCGACGATGCTTAAGATGTTGGTATCACAGGAAAACGGAGCTGCTGCCGCTGAAAACGGGTGGGTGCAATTCGAGCTTAAGTCGGTACTCGACCATGAAGTCGTGGTAATTTGTTAGATGGCCGACGATGAGGCTGTTCAGTTATTCAGCCGCGGAGCGGCTGGTGTGAGAAAGAAACGGTTCTGCTTTCATAAGGGTTTAGATTCCCATGGAGGCTTAGGACCCGCGAGGAAATAAGTGATGCATCTGCCGCTCAGATTTGGGTCAGATTGGGTCGCGATCGATTGAGCGAAACCGGAGGCGTAGTCCTGCTACGGTGAGGATTTCGTGATTGAGGAGCGGCCCAAGATGGCCTGAAGATGAGATGGAAAATGAGTCAGTTATTTCCTCGCGGGTCCTAACCCCGCCGTTTCCTCTCCCCTCCGCAGAAGGAATTGACCGATGGATTACCTTTGATCCCGACACATGAGGAAATTGCTTGATCTGGAAGGGTGGGATGGGGTATTATATGACCATAAGTCCGAAGCTAACTCCTCGGTTGTGAACGGGTTGTCATGGCGAGGGATGTAGCCGGCTTCCTTGTTTGAAGAGCTAAACGGATCGATCTCCAATGACGGTGGTCAGGCCTGTCAGTACCAGTTCAGATACAAAGCATCGGGTGGTTCGTACACAACAACAGCGTGGACCGGATCTGTGGCTACGGGGCAATCGTTCAGCCAGTCTGTTACAGACCTGACGCCAGGTTCGACGTACTACTTTAACGCCAAGGCGAAGAACTCCGGGGGTGAGAGCGCGTGGGGGGCTGAGCAGAGCTTCGTCAACCCCCCGGTAGTCCCTAACGTGAGCACCTATGCTGAAAAGGATGTGGGTGCTACTACTGCTCTCTTGGAAGGGTGCTTGGTCGATGATGGTGGAGCAGATTGCGAGTATCGGTTCCGGTATTGGGCCAAGGGCGATACCGAGAAAGCGACTGCCTGGAGTCCGACGAGTGAGGGCAGTACATTCGCGGAGCATGTGCAAGATCTTCAGCCGGGCACGCTCTATTCCTTTGCAGCCGAGGCCCGAAACTCGGCCGGTGTCGCAAATGGTGGGACCAGGATGTTCACGACCACAGCCGCTGACAAGTTGTCATTGGCGATCTCTTCGAGTCTATATGGCTCAGTTACCAGACCGGGAGAAGGCGTATACAGTTATGACTCAATCAGGCAAGTGCAAGTTGAGGCGACTCCGCAAGGCCCGGTGTGTGTCGCGGGCCGGCCCTGGTGTGTCTACTTTAGCTTCTATCGTTGGAGCGGAAGTGCTGTAGATGCGGGAAGAGTGCAGGATCACAATTCCGCTGTTACAACGGTGTTGGTAGATGATAGCTATACACTTAATGCTATCTTTACTACTTCAAATGATACTATCCATGTGGTTGCCGGGGCCTTGATGAGTTCAGTCCCTGGTGATCCAGACCCAGACGGCACAATTGATAATCCTATTGGCACGATACAAGACGCTATTCTAGTGGCACCTGAGGGTGGCACAGTGACAGTACATCCAGGTACTTACTATGGGAGTATAGTCTTCCAGGACAGGGGAGTATCGGTAATAGGAATGCCATCCACCCCGTCTGGCAGCCAATTCATGTCTAGCGAACCTCCCATAGGTGAACTCGGCTTGAGTTCACACTGGAGTCTAAGTGAGTCAGAGCAGATCTTGGCCTATCCTGTGATTGATGCTAACGGAATGGGTACTGCAGTGTCATTCGTGAATATTAAGAAGTCAGCCGTGACACTCACGGGCTTCGTTATTACTGGAGGCAAAGGAGGATTAGCCGGAGCCATCTACTGTGATGGTGCGAGCCCGACGGTTTCAAACTGTATCATCGTGGGCAACCGTGCCACGGATCCCAATGGGGGCGCGATCTACTGCCAAGACAGCAACGCCCTGTTCGCCAATTGTACGATTGCCGGGAACTACGGCGGCGCAAAGGGGGCAGGTCTGAGGTTACAGAACAGCCTGGCCGTGGTGACCAACTCGATCATCTGGGGCAACACCCCTGCGGAGGTCCTGGCAACGGGGCCAATCCAGCCGGTCGTTACCTACACCGATGTAGCAGGTGGCTGGCTGGGCCTGACCAATGTGAATGCAGATCCCCTGTTTGCGATGCCCGGATACTGGGCCAATCCCAGCGATCTGACCAAGGTGGTGGCGGCGTCCGATCCGACTGCCGTTTGGGTGCATGGCGATTACCATCTGATGTCCAAGGCAGGTCGGTGGGACCCTGTAACCAAGACTTGGGTCAAGGACGCGGTGACCAGCCCCTGCATTGATGCAGGTGATCCGGCCTCACTCGTGGGGGCAGAGCCAATGCCCAACGGCAACCGGATCAACATGGGCGCCTATGGCGGGAGCCGGCAGGCGAGTCTGTCACAGTAGGGATACAAGACAGACAGTCCGGAAACAGGGGCGTGCTAAGGTCGAACTGCGGTGCCGTCCCTTCGACGGACTGGCAGCCAGATGCCGGGGTCGTCTGGCAGGGGAAACTTCTTGGCCAGGTCTTCATTGATGTCCACGCCCCAGCCAGGGGCCTCATTGATGGTCATGGAGCCGTTCTTGATAGTCGGGCAACCCGGGAACACGTCATGTGTGGCCTGATTGAAATCGACCGCTTCCTGAATGCCGAAATTCGGGATGGCCAGGTCCAGGTGGGCGTTCGCCGCATGACCCACGGGCGAGACGTCGCCCGGCCCGTGCCAGGCCGTTCGTACCTGGAACCATTCGGCCAGGGCCGCTATCTTCCGGGCAACGGTCAGGCCGCCGACCTGCGAGATATGAACGCGGATAAAGTCGATCAGCCGCTCGGAGATCAGCCCTACCCACTCATGTGGATTATTGAACAGCTCGCCCATGGCGATAGGCACTGCCGTTTGCTGCCGGAGCATTCTGAAATAGCCGTTGGCCTCGGGCGGGAACGGGTCCTCAATGAAGAAAGGCCGATAGTGTTCGAGCTCCTTGCAGAGGTTGATGGCGTCTATAGGCTCGACTCGCTCGTGTATGTCATGCAGCAGCTCGATTTCGCTGCCGCATTTGTCCCGGATGTGCTCGAACATCCTGGGTGCCATGCGCAGGTAGGGCCGGGCGTCCATGTGACTTTCCACGGGCAGTCCGAATCCCTCTCGCTCGAAGTCGGCGTCCTTGGAGGAGAGTTGAGGCGAACCGTAGCCTCCAAGCTGGATGCGGATATGGCGGAAGCCCCGCTCCATGTTCTGGCGAACGCTCTGTTCCAGTTGCGCCAGGTCCCGGCCGCTCGAGTGGGCGTAGCAGGTGACTGCTACGCGGCACTTGCCTCCGAGCAACTGGTAGACGGGCATGTTGGCCCGCTTGCCTTTGATATCCCATAGCGCCTGGTCCAGGCCGCTCAGGGCATTGTTGAGGACAGGCCCGTTGCGCCAGTAGGAGCTCGTGTAGGCGGTCTGCCACATATCCTCGATGGCGTCCGCATCCCGCCCGCGGGCAAAGGGATCCAGGTACTCCTCAATGGCCGTCTTGACTGCCAGCGGGCGCTGGTTGAACGTGGCACAGCCAAGCCCATACAGGCCCGGCTCGCTGGTTTCAACCTTCACTACAACGAAGCGGATCTTCCCTTGTGGCGCAGTGAGAATTGGCCGGACCTTGGTGATCTTCAGCGGGCCCAGACGCCTCCTGCCCGTGGTCCCTGTCTCCGCATCTGCAGCGCCGACTCGCTGCCATGCTCCTAGCAATGCAGCCGCAGTTCCCAGCCCCGCCCCTTTGACTATGTCACGTCTATGCATGTAACAGAA
>Ga0315287_10003197_pt1 | contig 15765 bp, 12 predicted proteins | sample YL17G11_0_MG_FD_205037 | JGI IMG/M metagenome (GOLD analysis project Ga0315287, IMG submission 205037) | Sediment microbial communities from Yellowstone Lake, YNP, Wyoming, USA - YL17G11_0 | ecosystem: Environmental > Aquatic > Freshwater > Lake > Sediment | place: USA: Wyoming | collected... | reverse complement strand
ATCGGCGGTCCCGCCGGGGTTGTCGAGCGCGTAGACGATGGCGTACCCGCCGAGGCTGATCGCCGCGGTGGCGAGCAGCACGACGAGCCACCCATAGGAGCCGTATTTGCGACGCTGCGCTTCGTGCATGACAGTCGAGAGAAGTTATCCCGCGCCCCGGTCGCGGTCAATCGGGCCTCTCCCTGTGCTAGGATGTGCCGTGCTCCACGTCCGAAAATGGCGCCCCGAGGCGTTCGGGCTAGGGCTAGGCGCTTCGGCGACCGCGGCGCAGGTCGTGCTCGTGCGCGAGGCGCTCGCCGTGTCTTCGGGCAACGAGCTCGTGATCGGGCTCGCGTTCTCCCTGTGGCTGTGCGGCGTGGGTGCGGGCGCCGCGGCCGCGCGCCGCGTCTGCGGCGGCGCCGGGCTCCTCGCCGCCCAGCTCGCGTCCGGGCCGGTGACCGTCGCCGCGCTCGCCGTCCTGCGCTTCCACCGGGAGATCCTCGGCGTGGCCCCGGGCGGTGCGCCCGGCCCTGGGGCGACGGCCGCGATCCTCGCGGCGGCGTTCGTGCCGGCGGCGGTGCTCGTCGGGTTCTCCTTCACGGCGGCGGCGCGCACCGCGCCCGACGGCGAGGGTCGCCCCGCGACGCGCATCTACGTCGCCGAGGCCGTGGGCGCGCTCGTCGCCGGCCTCGCCTTCAGCCTCGCGCTGTCGACGCGCCTCGACCACGTCTCGACCCTCGCGTTGGCCTGGGGCGCGACGCTGATCGGGTTCGGGGTCACCGCGCGGCGACCCGCGGCGCGCGCGGCGGCGCTCGCCCTCGCGCTCGGCGCCGCGATCGCGGCCGCGTCCGGGGCCGCGGCGAGTATCGACGCGGCGGCGACGGCCCGCTCCTTCGCCGTCGATCCCTCCAGGGGCGCGCTCGCGGCGACCGCGGACAGCGCCTACGGTCGGCTCGCGCTCGGCGAGCGGGACGGCCAATACGCGCTCATCGTCGACGGCCGCCCGGTCGAGGTGTTTCCGGATCCCTGGGAGCGACCCGTGCAGGTGCACCTCGCCCTGACAGAGCACCCGTCCCCTAGGAGCGTGCTCCTCGTCGGCGGCGGGGCCCCGGATCGCGTGGGTGCGGCGCTGTCCCACGGGGTCGGGCGCGTCGTGCTCACCTACCTCGACGAGGCCGAGCACACCCTGTGCGCGCCGTTCTGGCCGCCCGAGACGCGGCGGGCGATCCGCGATCCGCGCGTCTCGCTCGTCCGCGACGACGGGCGCCGCTACATCGCCGGGACAATGGAGCGGTTCGACGTCGTGGTGATCGCGAGCCCGCCGCCGCGCACGGGCCGCGCCAACCGGTACCACACGCGGGAGCTCTTCTCCGCAGTGCGGAGGATCCTCCGCCCGGGCGGCGTCGTGGCGGTCCGCGCGCCGGGCGGCGCGAACGTCCTGGCCGACGAGGCGGCCCGCGCCGCGGCATCCACGTGGCGCGCCGTGACCGCCGCCTTTCCGGCCACGATCCTGGTCCCGGGCACGGAGACCACGATCCTCGCCGCAGCCGCAGGGGGCGATCTCGTCGCCGATCCCGAGATCCTGGCCGCTCGCTTCAGGAAACGGATCCCCGAGCCCGTCGGGTTCTTGCCCGAGAGATTTGCGGATCTGCTCGATCCCGGCCGGGCCGCGTCGCTGCGCGCGCGTCTCGAAGCCGCCGTGGCGCCGGCGAACACCGACGCGCGGCCCTACGCGTACCTCGCCGGCGTCGAGCTGTGGGAGCGGCAGATCGGCGCCAGTCACGGCCGCGACGGCCTCACCGCGGCCGGAGTCGCGGCCCGCCACGCGTGGGCTCTCCTGGCGCTGCCCGTCGTCCTGTGGCTCGCCTTCCGGCTCGCGGGTGTCTTCCGCAGGCGCCGCGGCTCCTTCGACGCGCTGTTCTCGATCGCCACGACTGGCGCGGCCGGCATGGCGGCCGAGCTGATGGTGCTGTACGCGTTCCAGACCGCGGCGGGCGTGCTGTACACGGCGCTCGCCGGGATCGTCGGCGCGTTCATGGCCGGGCTCGCGGCCGGCGCCGTGCTCGGCGCCCGGGCGCTCGGGGCGGGGAAGCCGGGCTCCGCGATCGCCGCGGATCTCGTCGCGCTCCTCATGCTCCTCGCCACCGGCCCGATCCTCGGCGCGGCGCTCGACCGCGCCTGGCTGGCCGCGATCTGGTCCGCCGTCGCGGGCGCGGCGACCGGCGCCGCGTTCCCGGCGTTCCTCTCCGTGGTGGCGCGCGCGCGCGGTTCGGACGAACGGGCCTCGGCGTCCCCGATCGAGGCCGCGGATCACCTCGGCGCGGCGTTCGGCGCGCTCGTCACCGGCGCGGTGTGGCTGCCGGTGTACGGGCTCGCGAGGACCGCCCTCCTGTTCGCGGCGCTGAAGGGCGTCGCGCTCGTCGGCTCGATCGCCGCGGCGCGGCGCGGGTGATCCGCGGAGTGCGGCCTTGCACACGTTGTGCCAAATCCCAGCGGGGCCGAATCGTGAATATTTGTAAATAAAAATCAACAGTTGTTGGCACGCCGAATTCGCGCTTGTGCCGCGATGTGCCACCCCCCGCGGTCGGAGCCCCCCGCGGTCGGAGCCTTGTCGCGCCCGAGCGCCGGAACTATCATCCATCCCATGCGCCTCGGGATCGCGCTCGTAACCCTGTGCGTGTTCGCTGCGTCCGCCTGCGTGCGGCCGTTCCTGCAGCCGGCGGTCGAGACGGGCCAGGCGGCGCGCGGCGAGACGCCCGCGCCCGCCGCCGAGTCGATCCGCCTCGTGCCGCTCCTGTCCGGCACCCGGCCGATCCGCGGCGGGCTCATCTGGACCGGGAGCGGCCCGAATCTGTCCGCGCGGGGCGCGAGCTGCGCCGACGACGAGGCGCTCTGGTACTGCGCCGAGGATCGGTGGCTCGTCGGCGAGAACCGGCGCCTCCGGATCACGAGCCCGACGACCGATCCGGATCGGCTGCTGATCGCCGCGGATCTCGGGATCACGGTCCGCTTCGGCGACGGCGCGCGCAGCTTCGTCTATCTCGGCGACTCGGCGGGCCGGCCCGCGTCCGGCGGCTGCGGCACCGCCCACCCGCTCGCCACGTGCAACGACGCCGTGCTCGTCGTCGATCCGTCGGACCTCGATCCGGCGGACGGCGTGACCGCGGAGGTGGCCGTCGTCGAGCTCCCGGGCGGCCGGCCGGAAGGGTTCCTCCCGCTCGTCATCCCGGGGATCAACGGCGCGGATCCGCTGCGCCGCTGCCGGATCATCGAGCGGGCGAGGGGCGCCCCGTGCCTCGGCCCGTTCAACGTGCCCACCGGCGCGACCGCGGTGCGGCTGCCGGCCGCCCTGCTGCCCGGCGCCGACGCGGGGGCCGCGGGCGACGCGGACGCGGTGCTCCTCTTCTACGGCACGGCGATCACGCGCCGCGAGCGGGCGTCGTGGCTCGCGATCTCGGCGGACGGTTTCCGCTTCGCGAAGCTCCGCGAGGGCCCGTTCTCGCGGGAGAAGTTCATCCAGGTGGCGCCGGTCCCGCTCCGCGCGGCGCAGCGCGCGGCGGTTTGCGCCGCCGAGCCGTCGAGCCCCCTGTGCGAAGGCGCGCTCGGGCTCCGCGGGGACGCGGTGCTCCTCTTCGGCACCGGGGAGACGTACCGCGAGGGCCGCCTCTACCTCGGCGTGATCCGGCTGGACGATCTCGCGGTCCGCTACTACCGGCTCGACCCCGGGACCGGCCGCGAGACCTGGGTGGAGGACGAGGGCGGCGCCACGCCGATCATCGACGACGATCGCCCGGCGCAGGAGCGGTTCGGCGAGCTCGCGGTGACGCTGGTGGGCGCCGAGGCGTGCCCGGCCGAGGAGCGGGGCCGCTGCGCCGACACGCTCGTCCTTCTCGCGAACCAGAACGGCCTCGTCCGCTACCGCACGGCGCCGCTCGCATCGCCCGGCCGCGGATGGTCCGCCTCCCGCCGCACGAGCGGGAGGGGGTACGGCCCGTACGTGCTCGACGCGTTCACACGGGTCGCGCCCGGCGCGGGCGGGGCCCTGGAGCTCGTCCTGTACCACCTGGTCTCCGCGTGGAACGGCCGCGCGCCCGACGCGCCTGATCGGGCGCCCTACGGCGTCTTCACGCGGCGCCTGCGGCTCGTCGACGAGGCGACCTGCCACACCGGGGACGGGAACGAGCCCCTGTGCGGAGAGCTCGCGCCCCCGTGGCCGCCGGGGCCGTGACCGCGGACGGGAACTAGCGCGCTCCGGGCCTTTCGTTGTACTCCGTCGGACAGGCGGGGCGCCCGCGCCGCGCACGAGGAGGCCACTCGATGCAAGAGAGAATGGTGTTCGTCATCAGCCCGCCGCGCTCCGGCTCCACCATGCTGCAGCGCATGCTCGGCTCCCACTCGCAGATCTACACGCACCCCGAGCCGCACATCGTCGCGCCGCTCGCCCATCTCGGCTACTACGCCAACGTGGATAAGGCACCTTACGATCACATCAACGCGGCCGAGGCGATCCGCGAATACGTCGAAGAGCTGCCGAACAAGGAGAACGACTATCTCGACGCGTGCCGCGCCTACCTCGACGTGCTGTACGGCCGCATGGTCGACAAGAGCGGCCGGAAGACGATGCTCGACAAGACGCCGGCCAACGCGCTCGTGCTGCCGTTCCTCTCCCGCGTCTACCCCGAGGCGCGCTACGTCGTGCTCACGCGCCACCCGCTCGCCGTGCTGTCGTCGTACGCGGGCTCGTTCTTCGAGGGCGACTACGACGCGGCCGTGGCGTTCAACGACATCCTCGGCCGGTACGTGCCGGCCATGGCGAAGTTCCTCCGCGAGCGCCCGGCGCCCGTGTACCATATCAAGTACGAAGATCTCGTGAAGCAGCCCGAGGCCAAGATGGCAGAGATCTTCGCGTTCCTGGGCCTCCCCAACGAGGAGGGCGCCGTCGACTACGGCAAGCACGATCACGTCGTGAAGAGCTACGGCGATCCCAAGGCGAGCGCCGAGTCGCGGCCCACGACCAAGTCGGTGAGCACCTGGGCCGTGGAGCTCGCCAGCGACGCGCACAAGCTCGAGATCGCGCGCCGCGTCGTCGAGCCGCTCGCGCCCGAGGACGTCGCGGCGTGGGGCTACGACAAGGAGCGCCTGTTCGACAAGATCGCGGACGTGTCGGGCGAACAACCCAAGAAGAACAAGAAGTGGATGCTCAACTCGTACAGGTTGAAGCGCAAGGTGTTCATGGCCCTGCGCAAGGACATCCACGAGAAGCCGCTCGGCAAGGCGCTCAAGCGCGTGAAGTACTTCTGCGACGTGCTGCTGCGCGAATAGCGTTCGGCGCTCGCCTGCTCGAACGGCGGCGGGGGTGGGCCAATGATGAACATCCATTCCTGTCCCAGAGACATCGGAATCGTGATCTGTCCGCTAGGCCTGCGCCGGCACAACCACACTTTGTCCCCGCGAGTTGACAGATATCCCCTTCTGCGACAAAACTCCTACGCCCTCGGAACTATATCACAGCCGGAGAACCCGCGCACAAACGTGTTCCGCGCGCCGCGTTTCACGGTGTTTTCGTGCACAGGGCAGACGTCGCCGTCGCCCATCGCGTTTCGTGCCGCGGGGTTCAGCAGTCGAAGGCGGGTTCGTCGATCTCGACGAAATCGGGTAGCTCGAGCTGCTCCGGAGGTGGACGCGCGGGGTGCGCGGCCGGCGGTTCGGTCGGCAGGCCGAGGTGCGAGAGGATCTTCGCGATCACCGCGGGCTGGTCGATCATGGCGATCAATTTCATTCTGCCGCCGCATTCGAGGCACGCGTTGACGTCGTAGCCAAAGGTGCGGCGCATGAGATCGGCCCAGGCGTAGGAGCGGGGTCTGTCCGGACACGGGTCGGCCGGTGGACGCGGGTCAACCGCGTCCCCACATTCGGGGCCGGATGCCGGCTCGACTTGAACAACCGGGCGTTTGTAGGAAACGACACGGCTTCTCCATTTGGCATTCGGCGCAAACACTCCGTGGTAGATGAGCATGTTAATTTGCGGTCTCGGGATGATCGCCGCGAGGCGCTCGAGCAGCTCGAGGGGGTGGAACACGAGGGCGGTCGTGCCGTCGCTCCATTTCGTCTACTGCGTCAGCAGGATGTTGCCGTCCGGCAGCTCACGAAGCCGACTCTCGGCAATGGGCGGGCGCAACAAGTAGCGGAGCATCCGTTCGAGGTGGTCGCGCTCCTCGGGTTTGGCCGGCGCGCCGGCATGAAGATCAAAGCCCTGGTACCTGGCGTGTCGCTTGCGCTTCGGCGACTCGACAGTTTCATCCGGTTCTTCGCCGATCCGCCGCACCCGCTGCCCGGTTCGAGGACCGAACGCGGAGATCCCCTGCACCGAGGCGCCGCACACAGCCGCGAGCGCCGGGCTCTCGTCGACGAACGGATCGTCCCAACCGTCGTCTTTGTTGTCACCGTTCGAGATGCGCGTGCGGCCGTGCAGGCGGAGGACGCCCTTTCGAATCGACTTCACGATCGCAGCGACATCTTCGGTCGAGGGCGCGGGAAGCCTGTGGAACACGAGCCTACCTTCTATCTCTACGAACACGCCGTCGAGCGCCGCGAGATGGAAGTGCACGTTGAGATTCAGCGCGCCGGCGGCCCGCTGGATCATGGTCACGGCGCCGGTCTGGGCGTTCGCGAGGCCGCGATCCTTCGCCCTTTTCCGCTGGTACCTGTCGAGCGCTCGCCAGAAGATCCGAAGAACCTTGAGGCTCAACGCGTGATCCCACGCCAGCCTGTAGCGCAGCGCGAACGGCAGGCTGAGCACCCACTGCCGCACCGGCACGAACGGGAAGACCGCGTCGACAAGGTGCGCGGCGAGCTGGGCCATGCGCCTTCCCGCGCAGCTCGGGCACGCGGCCCTGCGCTTGCACGAAAACGGGACGAGACGCTCCTTTCCGCATGTCTCGCACTTCAGCCGTGCGAACCCGCCTGACAGCGAACCGCAGGCGAGAAACTTGCGCAACTCCTCCACGACGAACTCCGGGACGCCCTCCCCGTCTTCGGACCCGCCACGAGCTTCGCGGAGGAACTCCTCGAGGTTTTCGCGCACGACCTTGTGCAGCACGGTCTTCTCGGGCGTTCGCGGCCGGTAGCCGGCGCTCGCCGGGGCGAACGAAGAGCCGAGCGACCAGGCTGGTTCTCTTTTGCGGGCAGCTTGTTGCACGCGGCGGCGGGAACCACGATGTGTGCCGAATCGGGGCAGTCAGGAAAGACGCGGTTATTCGCAGTTACGCGTCACCGAGAGCGGCGGCGGCGCCGGTGGCCGGCGGCGGGCGCCACGAATGGCAACGACGTCTACACCGGCTCGGCATCGATCTTGCCAACCCAAAGGCTTCGCGCTGCCAACCGGATGTCCCGTCGGCTCGACCCCGCCTGCCGGTCGGCGCCGACCGCGGGCCTCTTGTTTTCCCCATCGACGCAAGACGACTTTCATAACAAGATGGGCCGCCATGGGCGACGCGTTCACACACAGCCGTGCGTTCCGCCTGCGCCGCTTCGCGAACTGGTTCCCCATGGGGCTCACGTACGCGCTCCTCTACATGGGGCGGTACAACCTCACCGTGGCCAAGAACGCGCTCGGCGACCTCCTGACCAAGGAGGACTTCGGGCTGATCTTCGGCGCCGGCACCGCGGTGTACGCGATTTCGTTCCTGCTCAACGGACCGCTCATCGACAGGATCGGCGGCCGCAAGGGGATCCTGTTCGCGGCGTGCGGCTCCGCGCTCGCGAACGCGGCGATTGCCGGGTACCTCGCGTGGCTCCTCGCGTCCGGCGAGGCGGCGGGCTCGAACATCGTGCTCGTGCTCTCGCTGCTCTACGCCGCCAACATGTACTTCCAGTCGTTCGGCGCGGTGAGCATCGTCAAGGTCAACGCGCACTGGTTCCACCTGCGCGAGCGCGGCGGGTTCTCGGGGATCTTCGGCACGATGATCGCGTCCGGCATCTTCCTCGCGTTCACGGTGAACAGCTGGATGCTCGACGTCGCGACCGCTTCCTTCTCGGGCGCGCGCGTGCAGTGGATCGTGTTTGCGGTGCCGGCGCTCCTCCTCGCCGCGTTCGCCGCGATCGAGTTCTTCCTCCTGCGCGACAAGCCCTCCGGCGCCGGCCACCCGGACTTCGACACCGGCGACGCCTCGTCGGGCGAGGACGACAAGCCGTTGCCCACGCTCGAGGTGTTCCGGCGCCTGCTCACGAACCCGATCATCCTCACCGTGGCCGCCATCGAGTTCTGCACCGGCGTGGTCCGGCAGGGCATCATGCACTGGTTCCCGATCTACGCCACCGAGGTTTGGGCGCTCCCCAAGACGCACCCGCTCCAGGTGGGATCGTGGGAGCACGGTTGGCTCGTCGCCGCCTGCTTCGCGGTCGCGGTCGTGTCCTTTGCGCTCGCGAGCCGCACCAAGGCCGCGCGGCGAGGGTTGCTCATCGTGCTCGGCGCGCTCGCGTTCCTCGCGCCGTTCCTCCAGGCAGGTTGGGGTGGGCTCCTGTTCGTGGCGGGCGTCATCGGCGCCAACACGGCGGGCTGGATCTCGGACCTGTTCTTCCAGAGCCGCCGCGGCCCGACCGCCGCCGTGCTGTACGCCCTCATGATCATCTGCGCTGTGGGGATGACGTTCGCGCTCGCCAAGCCGTCGAACGTCGTCGCCACGGCCGCTGAGGAGAGCGGGTTGAAGCCGGGCGACAAGATCGTGGAGCTCGCGGGCCGGCCGATCTCCGGGTGGGCGGACGTCCGGCTGGCCGCCAAGTGCTTCGTGCCCAAGTGCGCGGGATCGAGCTGGAATGCGGCCGAGTGCATATGCTCGACGGGCGACTTCGAGGCCGGCCCCTGGGCCGCGCCGTCGGCGGGGAAGATCCCCGCGAAGATCGAGCGCGGCGGGCGCACCGTCGCGGCCGATATCGCGGACCCCCTCGCGGTGCAGCGCGCAGGCGAGATGCGCAAGCTCGCGGCGAGCCCCGTGCTGCCGCTGAGCCCCTACTGGCTCGGCCTCGCCGTCTTCCTCCTGTCGCTCGGCGTTATCGGCACGCACGGGCTCCTGTCCGGCACGCTGACCATGGACTTCGGAGGGCGCAAGGCCGCGGCGACGGCGGTCGGGCTCGTGGACGGCTGCGTGTACCTCGGCACCGCGGTGCAGTCCGTGTGCCTGGGATTCCTAACCACCAAGGACTGGAGCTACTGGCCACTCTTCCTGATCCCGTTCTCGGTCCTCGGGTTCGTCCTCCTGCTCAGAATCTGGAAAGTGGTGCCCAGCAAGGGCGGCCACCGATGAGGAGAGAATGACCACGAAACGCGAGCTCTTCGACACGATCCTGCTCCTGGCCCTGCCCGCCTCGGGCAAGAGCGAGGTGCGCAAGTTCCTCTCGAGCTTCGACGGCGCGGCGTGCCGCGACCACTTCCGCATGGGCGAGACCGTGCAGCTCGACGACTACCCGTACGTCCACATGATGCGGCGGATCGACGAGGCGCGGCGGGCGCAGGGCGCCGAGGGCGCGATCTTCGCGGCGCCCGACGCCGGGTTCGCGGATCCGCGCGACTGGGGCACGCTCATCGAGCTCATCAACGAGGACTTCGCGGATCTGCGCGTCTGCGGCGCCCGCCCCGGAGGCTCCGCCGCGAGGTGGTTGATCTCCCGTCTGGACCGGGCGCGGTCCAAGGTCGGCGCGGCGCCGGTCGGCGCGGGGCTTTCCCGGAGCGGTCTCGAGGCGGTCGAGACCGCGATCGAAGGGGATGCCGCGGCGCTCGTCCGGGACAAGTGGGCGGCGATCCCCGGCTCGCTCGACGGCCGCACCGTGGTCATCGAATTCGCGCGCGGAGGCGCCCAGGGATCGGCCATGCCGCTCGCGGCGCCGTTCGGCTACAGGTACTCCCTCGGGCGCCTCTCGGACGACCTCCTCTCGCGGGCGGCGATCCTCTACATCTGGGTCACCCCCGAACAGTCGCGAGCCAAAAACGAGGGCCGCGCGGATCCGAACGATCCGGGCTCGATCCTGCACCACGGCGTGCCGCTGCGCGTGATGCTCGGCGACTACGGCTGCGACGATATCGAAAACCTCCTGGACGAGGGCGGGGACGGCACGTCCGTCCGCGTGACGTCGGCCGCGACCGGCCGCGTCTTCCGCGTGCCGACCGCGCGCCTCGACAACCGCGCGGACCTCACGACCTTTGCCCGCGCGGAACAGAGGACATGGGATCCGGCGGCCGCGACAGCCCTTCGGGGGGCGCTCGCCGCGGCGTTCTCGACCCTCTGGAGCTCCGGGGCGGGGAACCGCAGGTGAAGCCCTTGGGACCCGCCCCTCTCGGCGCGCGCCCGGTCGCGCCGCGGCGCTGCACCGTGTTGTTCGACGTTGACGGAACGCTCGTGGCGGGCGCCGCGGGAGAGCCGAGCGCCGGGCTGATCGCGATGAACGTCGCCGCCGAGCGGATCACCGGGATCCCGGCTCTCGGCGATCCGGTCGAGTTCGCGGGCCGCACCGACATGCAGATCGCGTACATGCTCCTCGCCGCGGGCGGCGTCGCCAAAGCGCGGCCCGAGCAGGCGGCCGAGCTCATCCGCGCCTACCTGGAGGAGCTCGAGCGGAACATCGCGCGGCGGCCGTACTTCCCGCTCGGCGAGCCCGCGGCCGCCGTCGGCGCGCTCGACGCGCTCGGCGCCGCGATCGGGCTCGGCACCGGCAACGTGCCGCGCGGCGCGGCGCTCAAGCTCCGGAGCGCCGGGATCGCGCAACTCTTCGATCTCGAGCGCGGCGGCTACGGCGACGACGGCGACGACCGCGCCGAGGTGCTCGCCCGGGGCGCCGAACGCTGCGATCCGAGCGGCACCCTGCCGGTCGTCATCGTCGGAGACACGCCCCGGGACGTCACCGCGGCGCACGCGATAGGAGCGCGTTGCGTGGGCGTGCCGTTCCTGCGCAACACGGCCGAGGTGCTGCTCGCCGCCGGGGCCGACGCGGTGATCCCGGCCGTCGGAGCTGAGCTCGGCGAGGTCGTGCGGCAGCTGATCGCGTATCCGACGTAATACATTTACCGAATCGCGGACTTGACGATATGTATCTATAGAGATACTGTCGTTCCATGGCAATACTCAAAGATCCCTTGGGGTTGAAGGCACTCAAAGCCGCGGTGGCAGCGCTGGGCGAGGAGGCGGGCCGCCAGCCGGCCGCGCCCGGCGATTCCTGGCACGAGCTCGTGTCGCGCCTCGACGCCGCGCACGAGGTTTTCGCGCTGAAGATGGATCTGCTCCGCGACAGGTACGGCCTCCTGAAGCAGTCGAGCGCACAGCTCGCGGACGAGCTCGCATGGCTGCGCGACCAGCTCGACGATCTCGCGAGCGCGGAGACTGTCGCGCAGGAACCGAGCACCGCTGCGAAGACAGAGCGGCGGTACACGGATCGGTGGAAGGGGAGGCGGCCGTGACGCCGGGCGACGGGAGCCCTTTGGAGCGCGCCGAGGCGCTCGTCCTGCGCATCGAGCGGCTCGAGCAGGAGATCGACGCGCTGCTCGACACCGACTGCGCGCGCCCGAGCCTGATCCCGCCCGCGCTGCTCGAAGCCCCGAGGAAGAAGACCCGACAGAGGGGCGCCGCGCCGAACGGGCGCGGGCTGGAGATCGGGATGCGGATCCGCGAGGCCCGCCGGGCGCTCGGCATGACCCAGCTGGATCTCGCGACCGCGACCGGCATCCGCAGGCCCAACGTCGCCCGCCTCGAGCGCGGCGGCAACACGCCGACCATCGAGACGCTGCAGCGCGTCGCGAGGGCGCTCGGGGTGTCCGTGGCGTCGCTCGTCTCGCCCGAGTGAACGCGGGATAGCGAGCATCTCGAAAAAATCACTGGGAAGGCGATGGGCCCAACCCATCCCCGGCCCCTTCCCCGCGGCCTGCCATTCTGACCGGACCCATCCCCTTGCCCCTTCCCCGCGGGGAAGGGGAGAGAAGGAACACTCATGCGTCCGAGCGGGGATGGGTTTCTAAAACGATCTCCCCGCCCGCCGCGATCGCCCGAATGGTCCCGCCCGGCGGGACGCGTCCGGCGACGAGCAGCTCCGAGAGCGGCTCGAGCAGCTTCTCCTGGATGACGCGCTTGAGCGGCCGCGCGCCGAACGCCGGGTCATAGCCGAGCTGCGCGAGCAGATCCCGCGCGCCGTCGTCCACCGCGATCTCGAGCCCCCGGGCCGCGAGCAGCTCCTCGACGCGGCCGAGCTGGATGTCGACGATGCGACGGATCGCCACTTTGGAGAGGCGGTGGAATATCACCGTCGAGTCGATCCGGTTGAGGAACTCGGGCCGGAACGTCCGGCGCAGCGCGTCGGCCACGTGCTCGCGGATCCGCGCCTCGTCGTCTTCGTCGACGAGAAACTGCCCGGCGACGTTGCTCGTCATGATGAGGATGACGTTCTTGAAGTCCACGGTCCGCCCCTGGCCGTCTGTCAGCCGGCCATCGTCGAGCACCTGCAGGAGCACGTTGAACACGTCGGGGTGCGCCTTCTCCATTTCGTCGAGAAGCACGACGCTATAGGGCCGGCGCCGCACCGCCTCGGTGAGCTGCCCCCCTTCGTCGAACCCGATATAGCCTGGAGGAGCGCCGATCAACCGAGAAACCGAATGTTTCTCCATATGTTCGCTCATGTCGATGCGTATCATATTCGATTCATCGTCGAACAGGGTCTCTGCTACGGCGCGCGCGAGCTCGGTCTTGCCCACGCCGGTCGGGCCGAGGAACAGGAACGAGCCGATCGGCCGGTTCGGATCCTTGAGGCCGGCGCGCGACAGGCGGATCGCCTTGGCGATGCACGAGATCGCCTCATCCTGGCCCACGACCCTTCCGGCGAGCTGAGACTCCAACGCGAGGAGGCGCTCGCCCTCGCCCACGAGCATCTTGGACACCGGAATCCCGGTCCAGCGCGAGACGACGTCGGCGATGTCCTCGTCGTTCACCTCCTCGCGCAGGAACGACGTCTCGGACCGCGAGCCCGCCAGATCTCCTGCCACCTTGGCCAGCTCCCGCTGGAGCTCGGGCAGACGGCCGTACCGGATCTCGGCCGCGCGCTGGAGCTCGCCGCGGCGCTGCGCGATGTCCGCCTCGGTGCGCAGGGCGTCGATATCAGCGTTGATACTCTTGCTCTTGAGCACGAGATCGCGCTGACGCTGCCAGTGGGCGCGCATCGCCGACGCCTCCTCGCGCAGGCGGCCGATCTCGACGCCGAGCTCCTCGCCCCGCTGCGCCGCGCGATCGGTGTGCTCCATCTGCATGGCCTGGCGCTCCACCTCCAGCCGGGTGATCTGTCGCTCGAGGTCGTCGATCGGCGTGGGCGTGCTCTCGATCTCCATCTTCAGGCGAGACGCGGCCTCGTCGACGAGGTCGATCGCCTTGTCCGGCAGGAACCGCGCGGTGACGTACCGCTGCGACAGGCGCGCCGCGGCCACGAGCGCCGCGTCCTGGATCCGGATCCCGTGGTGCACCTCGTACTTCTCCTTGATGCCGCGCAGGATCGCGATCGTGTCCTCGACGCTCGGCTCGCCGATGTACACGGGCTGGAAGCGCCGCTCGAGCGCCTTGTCCTTCTCGATGTGCTTGCGGTACTCATCGAGCGTCGTGGCGCCGATGCACCGCAGCTCGCCCCGCGCGAGCGCCGGCTTGAGCAGGTTGGCCGCGTCCTGGGCACCCTCGGCCGCCCCTGCGCCCACGATCGTGTGCAGCTCGTCGATGAACAGGATCACCTCGCCGCCGCGCGCGGTCACCTCCTTGATCACGGCCTTGAGCCGCTCCTCGAACTCGCCGCGGAACTTGGCGCCGGCCACGAGGGCGCCCATGTCGAGACAGAGGACGATCTTCTCGCGCAGGCTCTCCGGCACGTCGCCGGCTGAAATGCGCTGGGCGATGCCGTCGACGACCGCGGTCTTGCCCACGCCGGGCTCGCCGATCAGCACCGGGTTGTTCTTGGTGCGCCGGGACAGCACCTGCATGGTGCGCCGGATCTCCTCGTCGCGCCCGATCACCGGATCGAGCTTGCCGCGCCGCGCGAGCTCCGTCAGATCCGTGCAGTAGCGCTCCAGGGCGCGGAACTTGGTCTCCGGATCGTCGTCCGTCACGCGCTGTGCGCCGCGGACGTCCACGAGGGCGGACCGTAGGGTATCACCGTTGATTCCTGCCTCCCGGAGCAGCTGCGACGCCTCACCGCCTTTGCCGTCGGCCATGGCGAGCAGGAGGTGCTCGGTGGAGACGTAGTCGTCCTTGAGACGATCGGCCTCGGCCGTGGCCCCGTCGATCAGCTTCTTGAGCTCCTTGCCGGCGTAGGTCTCGGCGCCCGTGACCTTCGGGATGGCGTCGAACGCGCCCCGGATCGCGGATCGCAGGCCGTCGATCGAGACGCCCGCACGCTCGAGGAGCGGCCGCACGAGCCCGTCGGTCTGATCCACGAGCGCCGCGAGCACGTGCAACGGCGTCACCTCCTGGTGCGCCGCCCGCCGCGCGGTCTCCTCGGCCGCGGCGATCGCCTCCCTGGTTTTCACGGTCAGCTTGTCGAGCCTCATCGCGCCCTCCGATTTCGAACCGAAGCCAACCCTTTAGGTACACACCGGCGCCGGCCGGTCAAGCGGGGTGCCACCGCCGCGGGCGGGCGCGCTCAGGGGGCGGCGGCCGGGCGGGCGTTGCGAACGAAGTGTTCTATGCCGACGATCTCCAGCGGTCGCGAGCCTGCCGCGACGAGGCTGGCGTTTCGCTCGTCGATCCACTCGATGATGAGCGGCAGCGCCTCGGCGGCCACCCGGTTCGTATCGTGCATGAGGAGCACGCCGCCATCCGGGTTCGCCTCGATCACCAGCGCCGCACGCGCGACGAGCTCGTCCGGGCTCTTCGCCATCCAGTCCTGCGTGTCGAGGCTCCACATGACGACCGTGTACCCCTCGGCCGCGAGCCGCGCCGTGGTCTCGGGGCTCGTGGCGCCGAACGGCGGCCTGAAGAGGTACGGCCTGCGGCCGATGATCCCGCGGATGATCTGCTCGACCTGCGTCACCTCGAGCCGCCACCCCTCGACGTCGAGCCCCGTGATGTCCTTGTGCGCGAACGTGTGACTCCCGATGAAGTGGCCGCGCCGGTGCATGTCGCGCAGCACGGCCTGGTTCTCCACGCCGCCCGACGTGCGCTGGTGGATCTTGGCGCCGTTGATGAAGAACGCGCCCTTCACGCCGCGCCTGTCGAGCGCGTCGAGGATGGTCGGCGTGGTGCGGTGGTCCGGCCCGTCGTCGAAGGTGAAGGCGATCGCGCCCTTCTGCTCGTCGCCGCGCACGATGTCGCCCCGCCCGAGCAGATGGTCCCAGATGTTCCCGTCCGCGCCCTTGACCTTGTAGCGGATGTCGTCGAGCGTGCCCCAGGCTGCGGACGCCGCGGGCAGCGCCGACAGGGCGAGCCCGAGCAGCAGCGCGCGCGCGAGAGCTTTAGTGGCGCGCCGCATGGCGATCCTAGAAGGGGATGTCGTCGTCGCTCGGGCCGAAGCCCGGTCCGCCGCCCTCGCCGCCGCCATGGTCGAAGTCGCCGCCGCCGTGCGGGCCCTCGCCGCGGCCGCCGCCGCCGTCGCCCTGCGGGCCCTCGCCGCGGCCGCCGCCCAGGAAAACGACGCGCTGCGCGTTGATCTCGGTCATGTATTTCTTTTGCCCGGACTTCTCATCGTCCCACGAGCGCGTCTGGATCTTCCCCTCGATGTACACCTGCCGGCCCTTCTTCAGGAACTTGCCGACGTTCTCGCCCTGCTTGCCCCAGA
>Ga0315287_10003195_pt1 | contig 15768 bp, 16 predicted proteins | sample YL17G11_0_MG_FD_205037 | JGI IMG/M metagenome (GOLD analysis project Ga0315287, IMG submission 205037) | Sediment microbial communities from Yellowstone Lake, YNP, Wyoming, USA - YL17G11_0 | ecosystem: Environmental > Aquatic > Freshwater > Lake > Sediment | place: USA: Wyoming | collected... | reverse complement strand
GGCCTGGGGCTGGCCTACCTGGATCGGGTGGATGAGTACGTGGGCCTCGTGCACCGCGCCGCAGCCGCTGCCGAACGCGTCCTGGAGACCGCGCCTGATATCGCCGACTCCCTGGCGAAGCGCGGCCCGCGACGCGCCTGTTTCCTCGGGTCCGGCGCGCTCCTCGGCGCAGCCACGGAGTGCCACCTGAAACTCCAGGAGTTGACCGACGGCCGCATCATCTGCTTCTACGACACCTTCCTCGGCCTGCGCCACGGACCGCGGGCGGCCATTCGCGAGCATACGCTGGTGGTCTGCTTCCTCTCCTCCGACCCGCAAGTGCGCCGGTACGAGCTCGACCTGATCCGCAGCAACCACGCCCAGGGCATCGGACTCGCCCACGTGATTGTAGCCGCGCAGAGCGATGACGAACTGTCCGGCCTGGCCGAGCACGTGATCGCCTACGATCCCGAGGGCACGCTCTCCCTGCCCGACGCCTTCGCCGCGCCGGTGGTCACCGTCGTCGGGCAGTTGCTCGGCCTGTTCGCGTCGCTCGCGCACGGTCTGAAGCCCGACGCGCCCAGCGCCGGCGGCGTGATCAGCCGGGTGGTGCAAGGGGTGACCATCTACCCGTGGGAAGGCGAGCAGCCGTGATCCGCGCCGTGCTCCTCGATTTGGACGGCCTGATCATTGACTCGGAGCCGATCCACTTCCGAGCGTTTCGAGGCTTCATGCAGAACCACGGGTTCGAGTTGCCGGAATCGGTAATGCCGGAGTTCATCGGCTACCATGAAATCGAAAACATCCGCTGGCTCAAGGAGCGCTATCACCTTCCCCAACCGCTGGAGGATCTCGTGCTGGAGCGCCGCGAGGTGTACGCCCATCTCCTCGCGACCGTGGACCTCCCCGTCCTCCCCGGCTTTTGGGAGTTGAGCGCCGAAGCCAAGCGCCGTGGCCTGAAACAGGCCGTCGTCTCCTCCAGCGTCCGCCCCCAGGTCGAGCTCCCGCTTCGGCGACTGCTCGACGGCCGCGACCCGCACCAGTACTTCGACGCCATCCTCACCGGCGACGACGTCACCCATACCAAGCCCGCGCCCGACATCTACCTGCTCGCCCTCGAGCAGCTCGGCGTCCCGGCCTCCGACGCCGTCGCCTTCGAGGACACCCCCGCGGGCGTCACCTCCGCCGCCGGCGCAGGTATCGCCGTGTACGCGGTGCCAAACGAGTACACGCGGGAATTGCAGTTCCCAGAAGCCGCGGCCATCCTCGACAGCCTGACCGACGCCCTGCCGTTGCTGGACTGCAAGGGGTAGCGGCGCCTATGCCCTCCATCGCCATCATCGGAGAACTCAACCTCGACCTCATCGTCACCGGCGCGCCGGGGCTTCCCCAGCTCGGTGAGGAACTCATCGTTGGCGGCATGGACTTGACACTCGGCTCATCGTCTGCGATCCTCGCTTGCCAGCTCGCCAAACTTGGCGACGACGTGCTGTTTATCAGCAAGGTCGGCGGTGATGACTTCGGCCGGAGGGCGCTCGACTTCCTGAGAGAGAAGGGCGTGCCGACTGGGTCGGTGGAGGTGGTTCCGGGGATGGCCTCGGGGCTGACCATCTCTGTCGCGGTCGGGACCGAGCGGGCCATGCTCACGCAACTCGGCACCATCGAGGAGATGCGCGGGGAGGACATTGACTGGGCGCGGCTGGAGGGTTGCCGGCATCTGCACATCAGCTCCTACTACCTCCAGCGCAACCTACGCCCGGACATCGGCCGCATCTTCGTCGAGGCGCGCCGAAGAGGGATGACCACTTCGCTCGATACCGGGTGGCCCTCCGACGGGGCCTACCGGGGAGAGCTGACCGAGGTGTGGCCGCACGTGGACATACTCCTCCCCAATGAGGCGGAGGCGATGGAGTTCACCGGCCAACCCACTCCGGAGGCCGCGCTTTCCGTCCTGAGCGAGCATGTTCCCACGGTGGTGGTGAAGCTGGGCCCGGACGGCGCGATGGCGAAGCAGGGAACTCAGGAGGCGCGCCAACCGGGGTTCGTGATTGACGTCGTGGATACCACCGGCGCGGGGGACTCGTTCAATGGCGGGTTCCTCCACGGATTCCTGGCCGGGATGGACCTAGGCGATTGCCTCGACCTGGGCAACGCCTGTGGCGCGTGCTCGGTCCTCGGGGTCGGCGGGACCACCACGCAGGCGACGCTGGAAGAGGCGATGGAGTTCATGCGCACCACGCCGAGACGGCTGTGAGGGAGGCAAGATGACCGCAGTGCTGCTCATCATTGGCATTCTCGTCGGACTGGCCCTCGGCTGGCTGCTGGCCGCGTCTCGTCTTGGCAAGCAGTTGCAGGCCGAGCGGGAGCAACGCATCGCGGCCGAGACGCGCCTGGAGGAAATGGCCAAGCAACTCGCCGCCCAGGGCTCGCTGCTGGAGGCGGCGCGGGCGCAACTCTCCGACAGCTTCAAGGCCCTCTCCTCCGACGCGCTCCAGGCCAACAGTCAGGCCTTTGTGGATCGCGCCAAGCAGACGCTAGAGCCGCTGCAAGAGGCCTTGCGGCAGTATGAGGACCATGTCCGCGCGCTGGAGCAGGCGCGCGCCAAGGACTACGGCAACCTGGACGCGCAGATCAAGACCCTGATGACTGCAGAAGAGCAACTCAAGCGCGAGACCGGCAACCTGGTGAACGCGCTGCGCCGCCCGCAGGTGCGCGGCCGCTGGGGGGAGATGACCCTGCGCCGCGCCGCCGAGCTCGCCGGGATGACGAAGTACTGCGATTTCGACGAGCAGGAGGTGCTCGCTGGGGACGGCGGGCGCTTGCGCCCCGATATGATCGTGCGCCTGCCCGCCGGGCGGCAGGTGGTGGTGGATGCGAAATGCTCCCTCGACGCCTATCTCAACGCAGTGGAGGCCCAGGATGAGGCCACCCGCAAGGCCTGCCTGACCCAGCACTCTCGCCAACTGCGCGACCACATGCAGGCCCTGGCCGGCAAGAGCTATCAGGACCAGTTCTCCTCCGGCCTCGACTTCGTCGTGATGTTCGTCCCTGGCGAATCCTTCCTCGCGGCCGCGGTGGACGAAGACCCGAAGCTGCTGGAGGACGGATTACAGAGGAAAGTGCTGCTCGCCAGCCCGATCAACCTCATCGCCCTCCTCCATGCCGTCGCCTACGGATGGCGGCAGGAGCAGGTGACAGAGAACGCGCAGACGATCAGCGAGCTGGGTCGGCAGGTGTATGACCGCGTGCGCGTCTTCGTCGGCCACCTCGCCAAACTCGGCAAGAACCTCGACGGCGCCACCGCGGCCTACAACGAGGCCATCGGGTCGCTCGAGCGCAACGTCCTCCCCGCCGCCCGGCGGTTCCGCGACCTCGGCGCCGCTACCGGCGCGGAGATCCCCGAGCTCGCGGAGGTGGATAGGCAAGCGCGGCAGTTGACGGCGCCGGAGGCGGGGGACGGTGATAGTTAGCAAGGCGGAAGGCTTCCAGGCACCGGCGTCTCGCACCCCACTTTGCCATCCCGGGCGGAGCCGAAGCCCTGAGCCGAGCAAAGGACAGAGCGCCTGTCGGCGCTCCGACTATCTCCGGATTGATCCCTCGCTTTACTCGGGATGACAACCAAGCCTTGTTATTCTAACGGCACTTTCTTGATTGAGTCCAACTCTGGAGCTTGCAACCCAGGTTGTCATCCCGAGCGAAGCGAGGGATCAATCTGGAAGTAAGGCCGTCCGCCGCAGGCAGACGGACACCGCTCTCCCACGCGGAGACGCTTCCCATCTCCGCGTAGACTCCCGTGCCGCGGCCGCCACAACGCCGATCTGTGGGCCGCCGCGGCGCGAGGACCTCTCGCGCGGGCCGCAGAAGTAACCGACTACGAATGGCGTCCAAGGGGCCGGTGTGGAGCGCGCGACGGTGACAGCACAACGGGGTCTTGGTGTGCGGCTGGCCCTGTGGCCGCTCGCTGGCTTGCTGGCCCTGCTCCTCTCTGGCCCGGCCCAGGCGACCTTGTTCGATCCCCACTATGTGTGCAGCGACACGCTGCCCAACGGCCTGCGCGTGATCGTGGAGGAGGACAAGGGCGCGTCGGCAGTCGCGGTGGAGGTGGTGGTGAAGGTCGGCGTGGCCAACGAGCCGGCCGACCAGGGCGGGATCGCCCACCTCCTGGAGCACGTCCTGTGGGCAGCGGGCGGCGAGGCCGACCCGCGGGCCGAGATCGAGGACCTGGGCGGGGTGACGAACGCGGGCACGCGGCGGGATTTCACGCACTTCTACGCCACCGTCCCCGCGGGAAACCTGGCGCTGGCGGTGCGGTCGCTGGCGAAGATAGTCTTGCGCGGCGAGTTCGAGGAGGGGGTAGTGGCGCGGGAGCGCCAGATGGTCTCGGACGAGTCGGCGATGCGGGGGGATGACCCGCGGACGTTGTTGAACGACCTGGCCTTCGCGACCGTGTATCGCGATCACCCCTACGCGCGGCGGCTAGAAGGGACGGGCGCGTCACTGGCGACGATAAACGCGGTCAAGCTCGGGGCCTTCCACCGGGCCTGGTATGTGCCGAACAACATGGCCGTGGTGATCGCGGGCGACGTAGAGTTCGAGCAGGCGGTGGCGGCGGTGAACGCGGCCTTCGGCCACCTGGCGCCGGAGCCGATCCCCGCGCGCGGGTGGGCCGAACCGGCGCGGCCCGCGGCTGCGGGTGGGGCGGTGATCGGAACGGATTCGCCCAAGGGGTATGCGATGGCCGCGTTCATCGGCCCGGAGATGTCCGAGCCGACCGAGGTGTGCGCGACCGACGTGCTCACAGTGCTCTTGAGCAACTCCACCTTCGGGCGGCTGCGGCGCAGCGTGCTGGACCCGGGACTGGCCGACGCCGCGGGGGTGGATTTTCTGACGCAGCGGGACCGCGCGCTGGTGGGGACGTGGGCGATCTGCGAGCCGGAGCGGGTGGAGGAGGTGAAGCAGGCGATCCAGCGAGAACTCGCTCGCCTGGCCGAGGAGCCGGTGTCGCCGAAGGAGTTGATGGTGGCGAAGCGCTTGGCCGCGGCCGGATACAGCTTCGCCAACGAGACTCCCTCCGACCGGGCGAACACGCTGGCCTTCTACGAGGCCCTGGGGAGCTACCGGGAGGCGTCGCAGTACCTCCCGCGACTGAGCGGCTTGACCCCCGAGCAGGTACAGAAGACGGCGCGATGGTACGCGGGGGAGCCGGCCTGGATCGTGCTGGCGCCGAAGGGGAGGGGGAGATGAGGCGGGCGGCGTGGGCGCTCCTGTGGCTGCTCGCCCTCCCCGGCCTCGCTCAGGCCGTAGAGCGGGAGGTGCTGGCGAACGGGATGCGCGTGCTCGTGACCAGCAGCGAGAATACTGATGTGATGACGGCGGAACTGCTGCTGCCGATCTCGGTGGCGGACGAGCCGGAGGACAAGCAGGGGGTGCGCTATCTGACGCAGCGGATGCTGCTGCGGGGAACCACCTCCAAGTCCGGGGACGCGATGGGGGAGGAACTGTCCGCGGTGGGCGGCGTAGTGGACGTGAACGTGGGGTTGGACTACGTCGAGATCTATGTTCAGGCCCCGTCGGACGGGTTCGAGGTGGCGCTGGGGCTGCTGGCGGAGGCGGTGCGTCACCCGGCGTTCCTGGCGGAGGAGATCGGGAAGGAGCGTCAGGCGGCGGCGACCGCGCTCCGGGCGGCGGCGGCGGACCCGTTCCAGAAGACCTATCAGGCCTTTCGCGAGGAGGCGTACCGGGGCGGACCCTACGGCCGCTGGTCCCAGGGGCGGGTGAAGACGCTGGGGGCGCTGACGCGGGAGGACGTCGTCAGGTTCTACCGGGAGCGCTACGGAGCGGCCAACGCGGTGCTCTCCATCGCCGGCGGCGTGGAGCCGGGTCGGGCGAAGCGCGCCGCGCACAAGGCCTTCGATGACTGGTCAGGCGGAGCCGCGGGGCAGACGAGGCCGGAGTCGGCGGGGCCGCTGACGCAATCCGAGGCGGTGGCGCGGGAACTGCCGACGAGCCGCGTTCACCTCGTACTCGGGTTCCCCGCCCCGGCAGTGAGGGAGACGCACTACTACGCGATGCAGGTGATGGATAGCTTGCTGAGCGGTGGCAGCACCGCGCGGTTGCCGCGGGCGCTGCGGGAGGAGGCGGGGCTGGCCTACCAGGTGTCCTCCTTCTACCCAACGCTGGTGGGGGGCAGTCACTTCGGGATCTACGCGGTGACGGAGCCGGAAAGCGCGGGGGAGGTGAAGGCGGCGATCCTGAAGGAGTTGGAGCGGCTGCGGCGCGAGTCGGTCTCGCCCGCCGAACTGGCGCGGGCGAAGCGGTATCTGCTCGGGAGCTATGCCCTGGCCCGCCAGCAGTCCCAGACGCAGGCCTATTCGGCCGCGTGGTACGAAGTGCTGGGCCTGAAGCCGGAGTTTGAGCAGGAGTACCGGGACCAGGTCAACTCGGTTACCTCCCAGGACGTACAGGAGGCGGCGCGGGAGCTGATTCAGCATTTTGTGCTGGCCCTGACCATGCCGTCGCAGTGAATTTGCCCGCGGCGGAAGGGTTTCGGTCCGGCGGGGGCGAATATCAGTGGCACAGCAGACGCACCACCCCGACGACGCACCCGCCGCGTCCGCCCCAGAGCGGGACGAACGGCGACCTGACGGCTGTCACCGGCCCGGGGAGGCCCAGCCGACGGTTATTTGTAGAGCCGGCATGGACAGGGAGGTTAAGTATGGCCCAGAACGACTTCTCCAAGTTCGGGATTGACGAGAGCCTCGGCTCGCCGATCGAGCGTTTCAGCACCACGCGGTTCGTGCGCAAGGAGACAGTGCTGAAGCAAGAAGTCGAGTCGTATTACGTGAGCGATGTGGACAACATCGCCTTCATCAACACGGGAAGGCGCAAGCACACGATTTCCCAGGTGCTCGATCTACCGGATGCGGTGTGCGCGGGGCTGACGTACAAGCAGCGGCTGATCCAGACCGAGCGCGGCGATTGCCTGTTGCTGGCCCGGTGGAAGCCGGATCGGCACATGCGGCGGAACGCGCCGGCTTGGTCGCAAAAGTGGTTTGTGGAGAAGCAGTTGTTCCCGCCGGACAACGAGAAACTGTTCTTGCGCCTCGAGAAGCGCTTCCAGGACCAAGCGGAGGAAGCCGCCGCGCCCCCGCCCGTCGTGGCGGCCGCGGCGGAGGTGGAGGAGAGCGAGGCGACCGAGCCGGCCGCGGCCGCGGAGCCGGGGGAGGAGCAGGAGAGGGAGGAGGAGTAGGGAGTCGGGGATCGGCGGGAGGACGCTTCCGGGGGGCCGTCCGGCTTGACAAGCCCCTGACGGCGTGTATGATAGGTTCCGGCGGGGTACGGCCGTGAAGATAGATCTGGCGAATGTAGCGGGCGTGCCGGGCGCGCATGGCCGCTATGTTGTTGATGAAACCATCCGCCCGTTGGATGGGGTGGAGGTGGTCGGAGCGGTTACCGGCGAGATCACCGTGCAGAACACGGGGCACTTGCTGATGGTGCGGGGCCGTTTGCGCGCCACCGTGCGGATGAACTGCGTGCGCTGCCTGACGCAGACGGAAGAGCCGATCGCGGTGGCGATCGAGGAGGAATTTGCGGCGGTCGGCGCGCCCGCGGACGTGGACACGATCGACCGGGAGGATCCCGAGCGGTCGGCCATCCACGATTATGTGTTGGATGTGCGGGAGTTCGTCCGGCAGCAGGTGGCGATCAACACGCCGATGGCGAGTCTGTGCCGGCCGGACTGCCAGGGGCTCTGTCCGACCTGCGGGCGGAACCTGAACGAGGGGCCGTGCGACTGCCAGCCGGAGGGAGACGCGGGACCGCTCGCGAAGCTGAAGGACCTGCTGGATCAAGGCAAAAGGCAAGAGTAAAAAGGCAGAAAGCAGGAGGGCGAGGAGTCGAAGAGTCGAAAAGTCGAGGAGTCGAGATCGCGGTGTGCTTTCCCTCCCTAGACCCTAGACCCCAAACCCCAAACCCTAGAACCCAGACCCTAGACCCTGAGCACGATCATAACCGGAGGATTCTCGTGGCACTACCGAAAAGACGACACTCCTCGGCCCGACGGGATAAGAGGCGCGCGAACTGGTATCTGAAGGCGCCGCAGCTCACGCCCTGCCCCGACTGCCGGGGGCTGAAGCTACCGCATCAGGCCTGCCCGACGTGCGGGAACTACTCGGGCGAGAAGGTGATGAAGGGCTCCCAGGAGCGGATCCACCGCGGCCGGAGTTAGACTCTTGCACCACGGAGGGCCGATCACGTTGAAACCCGTCGCCCTGGATGCCATGGGCGGCGACGACGCGCCTCAGGCGACCGTCGCCGGAGCGGTGAAGGCTGCGCGGGAGAGCGGGATCGGCGTGCTGCTGGTGGGGGACAGGGCCGCGATTGAGGCGGAGTTGGCCCACCACGCCCCGATTCCCCCGGGCCTGGAGATCATCCATACGACGGCGACCATTGGGATGGACGAGTCACCGGGAGCGGCGTTGCTCCGGAAGCGGGACTCGTCCATTATGGTGGCCGTGAATCTGGTGAAGGAGGGGGCGGCCTGCGGAGTGGTCTCGGCCGGCAACTCGGGGGCGGTGATAGGGGCGGCGGTGCTGCGGCTGGGGATGCTCCCGCACGTGGAACGGCCGGCCATCGCCACCGTCTTTCCGAGTCGGAAATCCGGTGTGGTGGTCCTGGACGTCGGGGCGACGGTGGACTGCCACCCGGAGCACCTGGTGGACTTCGCCTACCTGGGGGCAACCTACGCCAAGTCCCTCTTGGAGGTCGAGAACCCTCGGGTAGGGCTCCTGAGCATCGGCGAGGAACCCAGCAAGGGGAACGCGCTGGTGAAGAAGGCGCACGCGCTGCTCAAGCAGTCCACGCTGAACTTCATCGGCAATATCGAAGGGAAGGAACTGGCGCGCGGGGAGGCGGATGTGGTGGTGTGCGACGGATTCGCGGGGAATATCCTGCTGAAATCAGTGGAGGGGTACGCCGAACTGTTCGTCGGGCTGCTGAAGGAGCGGGTCACCTTCGGGGCGCGGAACAAGCTGGGGGGATGGCTGCTGAAACCGGCCCTGAGACGCATGCTGGGGCAGTTCGACTATGCGGCCTACGGGGGGGCGCTGCTGGCCGGGGTAAACGGGATCGCGGTGATCGGGCACGGGCGGTCGAGCGCGCCGGCGGTGGCGAACGCAATCCGCGTGGCGAGGGACCTGGCCGCGCATGGGGTGGTGGAGGAGCTGACGACGTGCTTCAGCGAGTTGGATACGGCGGCGCTCAACGCCGCCGCCGCGACAGACAACCATAACTGATAGAAAGCAACTGTCTTGAAGGCAGCTTTACGCTCTGTCGGAATCATCGGCCTGGGCTCGCATACTCCGCCGCGGGTGTTGACGAACTCCGACCTCGAAAAGATGGTGGATACGTCGGACGAGTGGATTCGCACTCGCACCGGCATCGCCGAGCGGCGCATCGCCGACCCTGACGTCGCCACTTCCGATCTGGCGAGGGTGAGCGCGGCGGCCGCCATTCGGAACGCGGGGCTGCAGCCGACCGACATCGGCCTCATCGTCGTGGCGACGGTTACCCCCGACGTCTCTTTCCCCTGCACCGCCGCCATCGTGCAGGACGCGATCGGCGCGACGAGCGCGGCGGCGTTCGATATTTCAGTGGGATGCACGGGGTTCGTGTATGCGCTGGCGGCGGTGGGGGCGATGGTGGCGAGCGGCGCCTACGAGCACGCGGTCGTGACGGGGGCGGAGACGCTGTCCAAGATCACGGACTGGGAGGACCGGAGCACCTGCGTGCTGTTCGGCGACGCCGCGGGCTCGGCGGTGCTGGGGCCGGTCGAGGAGGGGCGCGGGATTCTCGCCTATTCCCTGGGCAATGACGGAAACGGGGCCTGCGATCTGCTCACCATCCCGGCCGGCGGGTCGCGGCGGCCTGCCACGGCGGAGACGGTGGCAAACCGGCAGCACTACCTGAAGATGGTGGGGAGCGAGGTGTTCAAGTTCGCGGTGCGGGCGATGGTGGACTCCTCCGAGGAGGCGGTGCGGCGCGCCGGGCTGACGATGGACGAGATTGACGTGGTCGTCCCCCATCAGGCGAACCTGCGGATCATTGACGCCGCGGCGAAGCGCTTCCATCTCCCCTTGGACCGGTTCGTGCGCAACGTCGAGCGCTATGGCAACACGTCGTCCGCCTCCATCCCGCTTGCCCTGGACGAGGCGGTGCGGGAGGGGATGATCAAGCCGGGCAACAACGTGCTGCTGTCGAGCTTCGGCGCGGGGCTGAGTTGGGCGAGCATGGTGGTGCGATGGTAGGGGGCGGGAAGCTCGCCTTCGTCTTCCCCGGCCAGGCCTCGCAGAAGGCGGGGATGGCGGCGGAGTTGTTAGCCCAGGAGCTGGCGGCGCGGGCGGTATTCGAGACCGCGAACGGAGTGCTGGGCCTCGACCTGGCCGAGATCTGCACCACCGCGGATGAGGCTACGCTGACGCGCACGGAGGTGGCCCAGCCGGCCCTGCTGACGACTTCGGTGGCCTGGTTGCGGATGCTGGCCGAGCGCGGGGTGCGGCCGCAGATGGCGGCGGGGCATAGCCTGGGCGAGTTCGCGGCCTGGGTGGCGGCCGGGGTGATGGAGTTCGAGGCGGCCTTGCGCCTGGTGCAGCGGCGCGGGGAGCTGATGGCGGCGGCGGGAGAGAAGCGGCCTGGCGGGATGGTAGCGGTGCTCGGGTTGGCGGACGAGCAGGTGGCACGCCTGTGCGAACGAGCGCGCGCCGCGGGCGAGGTGGTGGTGGCGAACTACAATTCCCCTGGGCAAGTGGTAGTCTCCGGCGAATTGGTGGCAGTGACGAAGATAAGCGAGTTGGTGAAAGAGGCGAGGGGGAGGGCGATTCCCCTGCGAGTGTCCGGGGCCTTCCACTCCCCCCTGATGGCGGAGGCGGGAGCGGAGTTCGCGGCCTGGGTGGCGGGGGTGGAACTCGCCGACCCCGCGATCCCGGTGGTGGCGAATGCCACCGCCGAGTCGGTGACCACCGCGGCTCAGGCGAGCGAGGCGATCACGCGGCAGATGACCAACCCGGTGTTGTGGACGGCGTCGGTACAGCGGATGGTCGCCGAGGGGGTCGGGACGTTTCTGGAGGTGGGGCCGGGGCAGGTATTGACGAAGCTGATCGAACGGATCGCGCCGGAGGCGCGGGCGCGCGCGGTGGGGTCGCTGACAGAGTTGCAGAAAGCCATTGAGGAGACAGGTGCGTGACAGCAGGAAACGCAGCACCGGTCGCACTCATCACCGGGGCGCGGCGCGGCATCGGCCGGACGGTGGCGCTGAAGCTCGCGGGGATGGGGATGGACATCGCGCTGAATGATATCGAGCCGGGCCGGGAGGAACTGGAGCAGGTGGCCGGGGAGGTGCGCGCCCTGGGCCGGCGAGCCCGCGTCGTGCCGGCGGACATCACCAACTCCGAGCAGGTCGAGGCGATGGTGAAACAGGTGGTGGCGGAGCTGGGCCGGCTCGACGTGCTGGTGAACAATGCCGGGATCACCAAGGACGGGCTGATGATCCGCATGACGGACGAACAGTGGGGGATGGTCATCAACATCAATCTGACCGGCGCGTTCTACTGCTCCCGCGCGGTGGCGAAGGTGATGCTGAAGCAGCGGTCCGGGCGGATCGTGAACATCGCCTCAGTGGTGGGGGTGATGGGGAACGCGGGGCAGGCGAATTACTCAGCCTCGAAAGCGGGACTGATCGGGCTGACCAAGACCATGGCGCGGGAGTTCGCCTCCCGCAATATCACCGTGAATGCGGTCGCTCCGGGGTTTGTCGTCTCCGCCATGACGGACGCACTGAGCGACGAGGCGAGGAAGAAGCTGTCGGGGCTGATCCCCTTGCAGCGGCTGGGCTTGCCGGACGACGTGGCAGAGGCGGTAGCCTTTCTGGCTTCCCCGGCGGCGAGTTACATTACCGGGCAGGTGCTGAAGGTTGACGGCGGGATGCATATGTGATATGCACTTCCTCGACGGGGAGTGAAGAGGCGGACGTTTCGGGCTTCCCGACAGGATCGCAGGACAGAGATCAGTTTTCACGGAGGAAGAAATGGACGAAGCCATTCTCGAGGACGTGCGGACGTTGGTTGCGGAGCAGTTGGGGGTGGACAGGGGGACGGTGAATGCGACGTCCTCGTTCGAGGAGGACTTGCGCGCCGACTCGCTCACTCTGGTGGAGCTGCTGATGGCCCTGGAGGAGAAGTTCGAACTGCCCGATATCCCCGAGGAAGACGCCGACAAGATCAAGACGGTCGGCGATGTCGTGACCTACATCCAGTCCAAGAAGAGCTAAGCAAAAAGGCAAAAGGAAAAAGGCAAAAGGCAGAGATCAGACTGAGCCGTCTCTTCTCTCCTTTTTCCTTTTGACCTTTGACCTTTGCCTTCCGCCTTTAGGAGCACCCATGGAGCGACGCGTCGTCGTGACCGGGCTGGGCGCGGTCACCCCGCTGGGGATCGGCGTTGACGCCACCTGGCAGGGGATGCGAGACGGCCGGTCCGGTCTTGGCCCCATTACCCTGTTCGATGCCACGGAGTTCACCTCGCGCATCGCGGGCGAAGTGAAGGGCTTTGACCCGGCCGCGTGGATGGAGCCGCGGGAGGTGCGGCACACCGACCGGTTCGTGCAGTTCGCGCTGGCGGCGGCGAAGCAGGCGGCGGAGGACTCGGGGCTCGACTTCGCGCAGGAGGACGGCGCGCGTATCGGCGTGCTGATCGGCTCCGGGATCGGCGGCAATGGGGTGTGGGAGGCGCAGCATACGGTGCTGATGGAGAAGGGGCCGAGCCGGGTCAGCCCGTTCTTCATCCCGATGCTGATCACCGACATGGCCTCCGGGCGCGTCTCCATGCTCTACGGCGCGAAGGGGCCGAACCTGGCCATCGTCACGGCCTGCGCGACGAGCGCGCACTCCATCGGCGAGGCCACGGAGATGATCGTGCGCGAGGCCGCAGATGTCATGATCGCCGGCGGCAGCGAGGCCGCCATCACGCCGCTCTCGGTGGCGGGGTTCTGCGCGTCGCGGGCGCTCTCCCGCCGCAATGACGAGCCGGAGAAGGCGAGCCGGCCCTTCGACCGCGACCGCGACGGGTTCGTGATGGGCGAAGGGGCCGGGATCGTGGTGCTGGAGGAACTGGAGCGCGCCAAGGCGCGGGGGGCGAGGATCTACGGCGAGGTGCTGGGCTACGGGGCTTCGGGCGACGCCTACCACATCACCGCTCCCGCGCCGGACGGCAGCGGCCAGGCCCTGGCGATGGAGGCGGCCCTGCGGCGGGCGAAGCTCGCGCCGGAGGCGGTGGATTACATCAACGCGCACGGCACGGCCACCCCTGCCGGGGACCCGGCGGAGACGCGGTCGGTGAAGCGTGTGTTTGGGGAACGGGCGGCAAGCCTTCCCGTGAGTTCCACCAAGTCCGTGACCGGCCATCTCCTGGGCGCGGCGGGGGCGGTGGAGTTGATCGCGTGCTTGATGGCGATTCGCGATCAGGTGGCCCCGCCGACCATCAACCTCGACAACCCGGACCCGAAGTGCGATCTCGATTACGTGCCGAACGCGGCCCGCGCGTGTCGAATCAAAGTGGCGCTCTCGAACTCGTTCGGTTTCGGGGGACATAACGCGACGTTGATCGTGGGCGCGCTGGAGTAAGAGCGCAAGTTGAAAACTTGCGCCACGGGACCCGTGAGCACCATCACCGCGGTAGTCTTGGACGTGGACGGGACCGTCGTCACCTGCCCCTATGATTTCGACGCGATGCGCGTCGCGGTCGGAGAGGTGGCCGCGCGCTATGGTGTCAACACCGCGGAACTCGGGGTGAAGGGCGTGCTCGAGCAGATCGGTGCGGTGGCGGAATGGTTGCGCGAGCGCGGGGGCGAGTTCCGCGCCGGAGCCGAGCGCGCGGTGGAGGAGATCGAGGTGGCGGCGGCCGGCGCGGCGGGCGTCATCCCCGGGGCCCGAGACGCGCTGGACACGTTGCGGGGAAGGGGGCTCGCAGTCGCGCTGATCACGCGTAACTGCCGCGCGGCAGCGCGGATCGTGCTGGAGGGGCTGGACTGCTACGACGTCCTACTCACCCGCGATGACGTCCCCAACGTCAAACCCGATCCCGATCATGTGCTCAGGTCGTTGGCGCGGGTGGAGCGAACCGCGGAACGCGCGGCGATGGTGGGCGATCACGCTTTCGACATGCAGGCGGGCAAAGCGGCGCGGATGCGGGTGTGTGTCGGCGTTCTCACCGGCAGCAGCACGGAGGCGAGTCTGCGCGAGGGCGGGGCGGAGGCAGTGCTGGAGAGCGTGGCCGGCCTGCCGGGATGGCTCGCCGAGTATGAGGAGCGGGCACGGTGATCGGCGCCGGCTGGGCCGTCGCGGCCCTGGCGATGCTGCATCTGACAGGGACGGGCGCGCTACCCAAGGAAGTGACGGCGGAGCAGGTCGCGCGCTATGCCTCCGACCAGCCCGTGAGGATACTCGTCTCCCGTGGGTCCGACTTCCAGTCGGACAAAGTAGAGCTAATCCCCCTCGAATCCTATGTCGCCGGGGTTGTGGCGGCGGAGACGCCCAGCAGTTTCCCCCTCGAAGCGATGAAGGCGCAAGCGATTGCGGCGCGGACCTACGCGCTCTTCCATCTCGGCGACCACGAAGCGCAATGCGCCGATCTCTGCGGGGAGGTGCACTGCCAGGCCTTCCATGGCGTGCCACCGCCGGACTCGCCCGCGTCTCGGGCCGCGCAGGAAACGGCAGGGGAAGTGCTTGTGTACAACGGCGTGTTGCTCGATGCGCAGTACAGCGCCGCGTGCAGCGGCCACACCGTGGCAGCATGGCAGACGCGGCAGGGAAAGCTGCTACCATACCTGGGCGGCGCCGATGACCGGGGCGAAAGCGGCGCGTACTGCGCGCGGGGTCACACTGTCACGTGGACGAAGCGGTTCAGTTTCGCGGAGGCGCAACGGCTGCTCGCGCGGAACCTGAAGACGGTGTTGGGCAATCAAAGCATTAGGCCGGGCAAGTTGCTTTCTCTCCGCATCCCCGAACGCGCCGGCAACCGGGTGCGCTGGTTCGAGGTGAAGACGACAACGGGGACATACCGCGTGATGGGAGACGCGGTGAGGTGGCTGTTCGGGACCGGCTGTCCGGGGCCGAGTGGCTTGCGGAGCACACGGTTCGACCTGAAGGTCCGCACGGATCGGCGCGGCCGGCCGCGGGCGTTCGTGTTCACGGGGGCGGGACACGGTCACGGGATCGGGATGTGCCAGTGGGGCGCGCGGGGCCGGGCGCTGGCGGGGGAGACGGCGGAGGAGATACTGAGGGCGTACTACCCGGGGGCGACCGTGCGCGATCTGCGCGCCGAGTGAACGCGGGGACCAAAGTCTCTCTCGATGCAGCGCGAATACGATATAATGAGCCTGTGAGCATGCAGATGAAGCCAGTGCGTCTGACGATCCATGCGCGCGAACAGTGTGCAGAGCGCGGAGCAACCGAAGACGAGGTAATCCAGGCGGTAGGAGAAGGGACGCGAGAGCCTGCGAAGTACGGGCGAACGCTGTGCCGCTTCAACTTCACCTTCGGCCGGAACTGGCAGGAAAACTGGTATGCTGTCAAGCAGGTTGCTCCGGTTATCAAGGAAGAGGCCGAGGAGATCGTCGTTGTCACTGTCTACACGTTCTACTTTTGACGCGGAGGATGATCATGAAGATCAGCTATGACCCGGAGGTGGATGCGGTCTACATCCGGCTGGTGGAGGGGGAGTTCGAGTGCCGCACGCTTCGGC
>Ga0315287_10003194_pt1 | contig 15770 bp, 10 predicted proteins | sample YL17G11_0_MG_FD_205037 | JGI IMG/M metagenome (GOLD analysis project Ga0315287, IMG submission 205037) | Sediment microbial communities from Yellowstone Lake, YNP, Wyoming, USA - YL17G11_0 | ecosystem: Environmental > Aquatic > Freshwater > Lake > Sediment | place: USA: Wyoming | collected... | reverse complement strand
CGCGGTGCCGCCCGCGCCCTCGGACTTGGCCGCGTCGCCCATGGCCTTGGCGGCCTTGAACTGCATGAACTTTCCCATGTCCCCGACCGCGCCCATGGAAGACCTTTCATCGATCACCTTCTGGACTTCCTCGGGCGGGGTGATGCTCTGGACGAAGAAGTCGATCAGCTCCAGGCCGTATTTTTCAAAGTCGGCCTGCACCCGGGTCTTGGCGGCCACGCCCAGCTCGTCGTAGATCTTGGGCAGGTTGAAGATGGTGTCGATGGTCTCGCCCAGCAGGTCGTTGAGCCGGGCCACGATCACGTCCTTCAGGTACTCGTGGATCTGCTCGGAGCGGTAAATGCCCTGGGTGCCCACGATGTTGTTGATGAAGAGCAGGGGCGCCTTAACCTTCATGGTGTAGTTGCCGAACGCGCGCAGCCTCACCAGGCCCAGTTCGGAGTCCTTGACCGCGATCGGGTCGCGCGTGCCCCACCTCAGGTTGGTGAACACCTTGTTGTTCACGAAATAAATTTCGATCCGGAACGGGCTTTTGTCCGCGAAGCCGATCTTGGAGGTCAGCCACTTGGTCAGCACCGGGATGTTCTGGGTGGACAGGGTATGCCGTCCCGCGCCGAGAACGTCCATGGCTTTCCCGTCCCGGAAGAACACCGCGGACTGGTTCTCTCGCACCACCAGCTGCGAGCCGTAAGTGGTCTCTCCGGAGCCGTCCTCGGGGATGCGGTGGACCAGTTCCTCGCCCGCCTGGTCAAACCATTCAATCACCTGCAATAGCGCCATGATTTTTCTCCTTTCTCTTTTACTTGCCGAGCTTGCGGTCTTTGGCAAGGCCGTCGCGCTGGTCCAGGTTGGACTCGAACTCCGCGATCTTCTGGTCAAAGGCCGCGAACGCGGTCTTCAGCTCGGCCGGGTTCCTGCTCAAGGTTTCTTTCAAAGCGGCGTCCAGTTCGTCAATTCCCGCGAACAGTTTCTGGTCGAACTCGATCAGGCGGTTGAGCTGCTCGTCGGCCATTTGTTCGATGTTGAAAATTCCGGTATAGCCCCGGGAGGCGAACTTGATGCTGTCCCTCACCTTTTCCAGCTTGTGGGTGGAGCGGTCCAGGATGTCCAGGCCCATGAGCTTGCCGCCGTCAACCATCCTGGTCTTGACCGCGTTCAGCTGATCGATCAGGCCCTGCATCTTCTTCACCAGTTCGTCCCGGATCAGCTTGTCAATGTCCCGGGTTTCCTCGCGCTGCAGATAGGTGCGGAGCAGGGGCACATACTTTTTGGCAAAATCCTCCAGCCGTTTCGGAATTGGCTTTCCCATTTCTACCCTCCTAGTTTAGAGATTACACAATGATTCTACATAACCAACCATCAAAATTCCAGCACATTTTTGAAACCAGGTCAAACGGCTTGAAAATCCGAGCGAATGCGGGTTAAATTGAGGTGGACATTTGAAAGGGGGAATTGGAAATGAAAAGGAATAAATTCACGGCGCTGATGGTTGTCGCCCTGGCGCTTGCGTTCGCGCTCTCCGGGTGCGCGTCCAAGAAGCCGGCCTCGGTCCGGCCCGAGCTCCTGGAGGGACAGGGATACACCACGGTCAACAACAACCTACACCAGATCGACGGCCCGGCCCCGGGCAAAGACGCGCCCATGGCCTTCCGGGTTTACCGGAGCGGCGCGCCCAGCAAAGAGACCTTCGCCAAGTGGTGCGGCGAATACAAGATCAAGCGCGTGATCGTGCTGGCCGGGGACGCCGAGACCCATGAGATCCAATACCAGAAAGAGGGCGTGTGCCGCGACATCCAGGTGCTTTACAATGTCACCCAGACCGTGGGCGATCCTCCCGGAGACAAGTTTTTGCAGTTGTTCGAGCAGATGATCGACCAGGCCAGGAAAGACCAGGTCGGGATATTGCTGCGCTGCCAGACCGGCAGCCACCGGGCGGGCCGGACCGCGGCGTATTACCAGATGAAATACCAGGGCCTGAGTTCGGAGGATGCGATCTCGATCATGAATTACAACGGCATGATGATGCCCATGTTGGACCCGCAGCTGGAGCCCGAGGTCCGCGCCATGTACGATTACATCCACGGCAAGCCCTGCAGCCAGAAGGAAAAATACTGCATCGCCAAGAACTCAGACAAATACATGCCCTAGCGTTGAATGATGCGAGGGGTCTGGCCTCAGCATCCCGGCCCGGTCGTCAGCGAAGAGGCCTGACCCCGAAAAAACTGTCGGCAAGGAGGAAAAAATGTTCATGCGTTCGGGAAGGGCAATAGTCCGGATATTTTTCTTCGCAATTTTGCTGCCTGCTTTTGCGGGCGCGGAGGAGAAGGACCGGGGTGGGGAAAAAGCCTGGTGGCAGAAGCCGGGCCTGGGCATACAGTATCAGATCGAGCAGCGTCCGGGCTGGAACTGGGAGCGCGACTTTGAAAAATTCCAGAAGTCCATGACCGACGACAAAGGCAGGCTCAACTTTGACGGCCCGCTCTGCAAGACCCAGGACTGGGTGGCGCTCTCCAAAAGGGTGGGCGTTGATTATCACGTGGTGGAAACCAAGTGGCACGACGGCATCTGTTATTTTGACACTCGGCTCACGAGCTGGAAAACCCCGGTTGATTACATCAGGAATTTTTCACAGTTGAGTCATGAGCAAAACATCCCGTTCATGTTTTATTATTCCTCGCTCATCGACCACAACCCGCAATTTGACGACATCCAGCCGCTCAAGCACAACACGCTCTCCATGATCGGTCTCATGCCGGGAAATGTGTATGTGGATTTTCTCCGCGGCCAGCTCAAGGAGTTGGTGGAGCAGTATCATCCGGCCGGGTTCTGGCTGGACTGGTACATGCCGCCCCCGGAACGCACCAGCGCGGTATCCTTGAAATTCCTGCGCGACAACTTTCCGGAACAGGTGGTCACCTTCAATAACTCAAACAGCTCCCCGCAGACCTTCAAGAAACTGAACTACACCTCGAGCGAGGCCCACGACCTGCTCGGCTCCAAGGACCGCTCTCCGGGCTTGGCCGGGATCATGACCGGCATCAACTCATACGGCTACCGGTTTGCGAACGAGAACCGGGAGCGCTTTGACCACCGCTGGGAGCTGATCTCTCCGTGCGGTAAAGACTGGCAGGTGACGTCGTTGCGCGAGGACAAGAACGAGCTGGTGCGGATGGCCGCGTCAACTCTTGCGAGCGGGGGCCTGCAATTGATCGGCGTGGGCACGGGCATGGACGGCGCGGTGCTGCCCGACCATGTCCGGCAGATGGAAATCGTGGGCGAGTGGTACCGGCCGCGCAAGGAACTTTTCAGGAACGCGGAGCCGGTTCCATACCCGGGCCTGAACGCGCCGGGAGTGAGCGGGTTTGACGAAAAAAAATTCGGGACCATCATGTCCACACTCGGAAATGACAAGCTGCTCCACCTGATCAATTTCCACGGCGACAAAGGCCCGCTCACGCTCAGATTGAAAGGCCCGGAATGGCGGGAAGCGAAAAAAGTTTTCCTGGAGCCGGGACACAGGGAAATCGCGGTCAATAAGTCGAAAGGCGCAATAGAGGTCAGCTTAACTGCAGAACAGATCGATCCCGTGGACACCATTTTGAGATTTGAGGACTGAAGCGGCTTGCTCCGGGTTTTTTGCGCGGACTTTTCATTGCCAGAACAATCGGCTGCTGCCTTCGAAAAGGGCGGCTGACAAAATTGTGCAGACCAGGCCCCAGAGGGCTTTTTTCCAGAGTTCACCCATCAGCAAATCACGGGCGGTCTGCTCCGTGGTGTCGGAGATGAAAAAAACATCATGGATGTCCCGGCTTTTTTTCCTCGTTAACCAGGACCGGAGCCCGCCGCCGGAATCATCTTCCTTGTCCGGCCAGGGACCGGGCCCGGGCCGCACCACCAGCCGGTCCGGTCCCAACGCGTCCGGCGGGGCGTCCGCGCGCTCCGCAACATGCCCGATCAAGTAGATCGGGTCGCCGTCAAACAGGGAATAGCTTCTGCTCGGCCAGTATCCCTTTTCCACCCGGCGGGTAAGCGCGGCCAGATAAGGCCGCCGGCCCAGGATATAGAAAAGGAATGTGAAGAACGGCACCTGCACCTGCAGGTCCGCGTTACCGGGGTCGACCAGGATTTTGCCGGTGTCATCCTCGAGATAAAATTTGCCCACCATCCTGCCGCTGCTCCAGGTCTCGGAATGAGAGAAAATCTGGTAACTGAAGTTGAAAATGCACGGATTGGTGGGGAGTCCGCCGGCCGCGGGATAAGCCCGGGCCTTGCCCACAAACTCGGAAAGGCCGATCGCCGCGGAGCGGGCCTTGGAGGTCGCCAGGTTGGTAACCTGTTGGGCCTGAATGTAGTTCCAGGCGCTTTCGCGGAGTATTCCCGCGATCCCGTAGAATGCGCCCATGGCTCCGAGCGTCATGTTGAAGAACGCGAGAGCCTTGTACGCCGATTTCTGGTATACGCCGAGGTAGAGCCAGTCAAATGCTGAAAAACCGGGCTCAAAATGGGCATAGACAAACAGGGCGCCGCGGAAGGTCGCGACAAAGCAGGCAAACCGGAAAATGAATCGCGAGAAGGTAATGAACAAAGGGGCTAAAGGCTCAAACTCATTTTTCGGAGGAAGCCCTGGGAAAATTTTCCGTACCATCTGGACTGCGCTGAATGTGACCATTGTGATGAACATGAGGAGTATAAAGAAGGCCGCCATCTCCGCAAAGCCGTTCACGACCAGGAACATCAAAACCGACAGGGGCGCGATCACGAGCGGCCTCCAGACCATTGAGCTTTTGATCAGGAACCTGTCCAGGGATTTCCGGTCCATGCTTTCCATTATATTGCGTTTTTGAATGTTGCGGAACCGGGGTTTAAAATGAAAGGACATGCCTGAAAAAATGGGGAGATGGACATGAAAAAATATTTTTTGGCCGCGCTGGTTTTGGTTTTGGGCCTGCAGGCCCGGGCGTCGGAAATGAAAAAGCTTTCCGACCGGGAATACCAGGACAGGCTGAGGGGCGGGTTCGTGGGACAGATGGCGGGGGTCACTTTCGCAGCGCCATACGAGTTCCGTGCGGACGGCGCCGTGATCCCCGAAGATTTGGTCCGCGATTGGCAGCCGTCCATGATCAAGGGAGCGCTCATCCAGGACGACATTTATGTGGAGTTGACTTTTCTCCAGAGCATCGAGAAATACGGGATCGATGTCAGCCCGGAGCAGATCGGGAAAGACTTCGGCGCTTCCAAATACCCGCTCTGGCACGCGAACAAATGGGGACGCGACAACATCCGCAAGGGTATTATGCCGCCTGCTTCCGGGCACCCGCGCTACAACGCCCACGCGGACGACATCGACTTCCAGATCGAGTCCGACATGTTCGGGCTGGTCTCTCCGGGCATGCCCAAAGCCGCGCAGGAGTTCGGCTGGCGCTTCGGCCACGTCATGAACTACGGGGACGGGGTTTACGGAGGAGTGTTCATCTCCGCGATGTATTCCGCGGCTTTTTTTGAGAGCGACCGCGTGAAAGTAGTGGAGTCGGGCCTGGCCGCGATCCCCTCTGAGAGCAACTACGCGAAGACCATCCGCGATGTCCTTGCCGCTTATCAAAAAAATCCGGACGATTGGCAATATGCTTGGAGCGTGATTGAAAAAAACTGGGGCGACAAGGTGCATTGCCCGTCCCCGCAGCTGATTGCCTTCTGGCGCAAGGTCGGGATCGGCGCCAATGTCAACGGCGCCTACGTGGTGATCGCGTTTCTTTATGGCGGTGGCGATCCGGTCAAGACCATGCGCATCGCGGCCATGGAGGGCCGGGACGCGGACTGCAACTCCTCATCAGCGATGGGCATCTTGGGGACCGTGATCGGGTTCGATAAACTTCCCGCGGATTTCAAGTCCGCGCTCCCATCCATGAAGGGCAAAAAATTCGCGTTCACCAATTATGACTGTGACGGCGCAATCAATGCGCTCTACCAGACCGCTCAGAAAGTTCTGATCCAGCAGGGCGGGAGAATTGAGGGAGGGTCCTGGAACATCCCCGCGCAATCACCCGCTTCGCTCCCGCTCGAGCAGTGGCCATACGGCACGCCCGGCAAAGACATTCCACTTCCTTATGGAAACAATTGATCCACCGCAGTCCTGTCGAAAATCGACAGGGCGCTGAGAGCGCGGAGAATTCGATTTATTGTTTAGGACACAGCGCGCAAGACCAGCATTATTTATCCAGCCCAAGCACCGAGACCGGCTCGTTGGAAACGGTTTTTCCGGGCCTGGCCAACTGTCCGCTCCGGTCGCTGCCCCAGCATTTTACCGAGCCGTCAGTCAGCACCGCGCAGGAATGGCTCCAGCCCACTGCTATCTGCTTGGCATTGTCAATGCCTAGGACCTGCTGCGGGACAGGGGTGTTCTTGAAACTACCGTCCCCCACCTGGCCATGGTCATTCGTTCCCCAGCATTTGACTGACCCGTCTTCGCACAACACGCAGGTGTGATCTTGGCCAACCCTGACCTCCCGGGCGTTGTTGATCCCTTTCACTTGAGTGTTCGTCAAAGTCATTTTATAGTCGCCGTTCCCCAGTTGTCCCCAGCCGTTGACGCCCCAGCATCTCACCTCTCCGCTCTTCAGGATCGCGCAGGTATGCCATCCGCCGGCGGAGACCTGGACCGCTCCCTCAAGACCCTTGACCAGAACCGGTAAATTGGAATCTTTCCGGGTGCCGTCCCCGAGTTGGCCGCGGACATTCTTGCCCCAGCATTTTACCTGTCCGTCCGGGATCAACGCGCAGGCATGGTCAAAGCTGCCGCTGATGGCCATAGCCTTTTCGATCCCCTTTGGCTGGACCAGATTTTGAGAGTCATTGTTGGTGCCGTCCCCCAATTGCCCGTATTTGTTATTGCCCCGACATCGGACCGACCCATCTTTGAAAAGAAAACATTCATGCTCCTTGCCCGGCGCCACGCTCACGATATTTTTCATGTCTTCCAATTTATGGATAACATATGACCATTCATAGCGATCGTTTTCACCATCTCCCGAGTAAATCAGATTCCATAATGAACCCTCAGATGTGAGGAAATAAGTTCCCCTGTCCCCCATGAAAATGTATTGTGCGTTTTTGATTTCAGACCCTTTGGCCAAAAATATTTCAGATATTTCAGAATCCGTAAACCGGTTTGCAGGATAATAGTGACCACCCCAGCATTTTATGGAGCCATCCTCCATCACCGCGCAATTGTGGCTCACGCTTCCGGCAATCATGCGCGCCTTGGATATTCCGGCGGCAGGCGCTGCGGTATTGTAATACATGATAAAGCCGGTCCCGAGCTGGCTCCAAACGTTTTCGCCCCAGCATTTGACCGACTGGTCCGCCAGCAGGGCGCAGGCGTGCCGATCTCCCGCGATCACCGCCACTGCGTTGTTAATGCCCTGGACTGTGACCGGCAGGATGTAATCGTGAAAGCTGCCGTCCCCGACCTGGCCGAACGAGTTGTTGCCCCAGCATTTGACCTTGCCGTCAAGAAGCAGGGCGCAGGTGAAATTGGTTCGCATTGCCACCATTTTAGCGTTGTTGATGTCCTGGACCAGGACGGGCGTGGAGGAGTCCTGTTTGCTCCCGTCACCGAGCACGCCGTACTCGTTATGCCCCCAGCATTTGATGGTATGGTCAGACACCACTGCGCAGGCATGGGCTTCGCCGACCGCGACCTGGACTCCGTTCTTAATCCCCTGGACCAACACCGGTTTCCGCGAATTCACACTGGTTCCGTCCCCCAACTGGCCCGTGTCATTTTTGCCCCAGCACTTGATTGACCCGCTCATGAGCAAAGCGCAGGTATGGGAGCTGGCCGTAGCCACTTGTTTGACTTTTTTCAGACCCTTGACAGTCTTCGGCTCCGGAGAATCAGCAGTAGTCCCGTCCCCGAGCTGGCCGTCCTTGTTTGCACCCCAGCATTTGACCGAGCGGTTTGAGAGAACGGCGCAGGAGTATCCGTTGCCCGCGCTGATCGCGCCCGCGTCTCCCACTCCTTTCACGCTAGTCACAACAAATGGTTTGTTGGACTGTTTTCGGCTTCCAGTCCCCAATTCTCCTCGAGAATTTTCTCCCCAGCATTTTATGGTCTTATCTGAAAACAGCGCGCAAGTATGCTCACCTCCCGCAGAAACCGCGATCACATCTTTTAACCACGAGATTGGAACAGCGGTTGCGAAAAGGTTCAGTTCGCCGAAGGCCAAATGACCTTCTCGGTTGTTACCCCAGCACCTGACAGACCCTGCCGGCCTGATTATGCAGGTATGGGCGCCGCCCGCGCTGATGGGAACTGCTTCCGGCAAAGGTCTTTGCCAAAGGCAGGCGGACGGAAAAGCCGCAAATAATATGAACATCATGCCCATCAGCGCCAGCCGCTTGATATTTTTCATTTGTTTGGGGCCTCCTGAAATTAAAGATTTTCTTTTGCTCATCTCTTTTGCAATTATATCCCGGATTTTTCATTATTGACAAACACAACCATCAATGTTGAAATGATTCTAATGAAATTCGGAAAGCCCGAAGGAGCAGGCATTTTATCACTTCGACTCCTGGCGGTTGTTGTCGCGGCCGCGCTGTTGATCCAGGGCTGCGATCTTTTTGTGGAGTCGCCAACCAAACGTTCGCAGCGGATCGTGCAGATGATATTGACCGGCAAGTTCGATGAGCTCTATCCCATGCTTTCCAACCTGGACCGCAAAGTGTTTGAGGCCAACCAGACGCAACATAGCAAAAAGGAGGCCGATGACCATCGGCGATATCAAGAGAATTCCAAAATAAAGATTCCCAAAGATGATTATGAGGCCTGGGCCTATATGACTTTGAGCGAGTTCTCCGGGCCGGAAGAACCCGACCAGCCCAAAGGCCTGATGAAATTTTTCTCCCCTTTTGTCTTCCCCAAATACGAGGTCCGGAGCGGCAATTATGCGCAAGTCACCTATATAGTTCCCATGCCCTTGGAAGGCAATGAGGTGGCGCCCTGGCCGATAGTGTTTGTGTTCCTGCGCGAGGGCCGGGAATGGAAATTTTCGCTGAACCTCTCCCTTGCCCAGAGCTCGGGCATGGGTTTATCCAATTCCGACTCTTCATACTTTGACAATTTGGAACTGATCTGGGGCTTTCGTCCGCCTCCGGGCAAGACCAAAGTCAAGGAGTATCCGGTCCCGGAGTCGGTCTCAAAAGCCTATGAAGAAATTTTCAACAAGATAAAAAAGCTTGCGAAGGGAAAGAAGATCGATACTGATTTGATGAGTGGTGGTTTGTTGAGTGGTGAACCCGGTTTTCTCATGGTTTGGATGGTGATCGGAGACCCGAAAGCCAAGGACTTTGCCAAAGAGCTATTCACCCAAAAGTCTCTTGATTCCGTCAACAAGCAATCTGGTTTATGGCAAAAGCAATATGTATTGCGGGAAATCCCGACCCGCGAACCGGATGAAAGGAAAAGGGCGGAAAAAATTCTGAAGTCTTCTTCGGTCCGTCAGAACATCTATCATCAACAAAAATATCTCGAGACTTTCAAGGACCAGAAGGACTTATGCGGCCAGGTCAAGCTGGGCATGGCGGAAAGCCTGGGTTACGGCGAGGAATTTGAGAGGGCGGAAAAGGTTTATCTTGACCTCATCCGAAACCATTCGGACCAGAAGGAAATTTTTTACCAGGCCCAGAACAAGCTGGCCAAGCTCTATTCCGAACACCTGGACCGCTACGACGATGCTTATAAGATTTGGGCTGAGCTGCAAGCCGAGGGCAAACTTGACCCGGCGGTCAAGCCCTTCAAAGTCAAGGCCCATCCGGAAATCCTGGTTGAATATGGGGCCGATGATGACCGCGCTTACAATGAACCGGTCCGGGATTTCCGGCTTGACTCCAACGGCAACCTCCTGGTGCTGCGCGCGGTTTCCGAGGAAAAAAATCGGCAGGAATATGACCATGAAAAAACCATTTATCTTCAGCACACGATTATAGAAAAATTGGATGCGCAGGGAAAAAATGCAATTAAGCTTTTTGACAAGATAATAGAAGACAATCCCTGGACGTTTTTCCTGGTCAAGGACCAGCCGTATTTGCTGCTTGAGGGGGGGCTGGTCTTTGCCGACAATCAGAAGGAGTTCAGGTATAAAACCGAGCTTCCGGAAACCAAGGGGGTATATCTTTTTGAAGGCGACACCGCTGCGGTCATTGATAAATATTCTTTGCGCATCTATGACTGGGCCGACAAAAAGCTGACCAAAGAATATCCTTTGGATCCCGCGCTCAAGAAAGGCTGTGTTTCCTGGCTGCTCAAGAACCGGAGAGGACAATATGTCATAAGCCAGCCTTGCTTTAAGAGGCTGGTCATATATGACCCGGAGACCGGCGCCCGGATCATCCCGGACCGGCCGCTCCCGCTCGATGCCTTGTCCGAGCTTTCCGGAATGTTCACCGACTTCAAAGGCAACCTCTATCTGCTGGACCGCAATATCCCACGCATCTTGCAGATCAACGGCCAGGGCCAGCCCGTGCGCGAGATAACCAACGACCGCATCGTTTCCATTGAGTCCGCCACGGTTGACCCTGCGGGAAATTTTTATATTTCTGGATTTGCCCGGGACACCCACTGGGGCATCACCATCATGGACCAGCGGGGAAAGATCATCGGTTCCATGGAAATGCCGGCAAGATTGAGTTATCTTGCCGCAGCTAAAGATTATGTGGTGGTCAACGGCGGCAAACAGGTGGCCGGCTACAATCGGGAGGGAAAAATTCTTTCCAATTTCAAGGCCGATTCGGACTTATCATCCATACCGTTGTATATGAATCCCAGACATCAGGTATATTTCCTGGCCCAAAACAAGCTCTATCTCTATAAAGGAGACAAAAGCGCAGTGGTCTTTGATTTGGGCAAGCTGCCCAAAAAATATGATTCTGAACAAATCCCCGCGGGACAAATTCATTTCATTGACAATGACAATATTGCGGTGCGCACTTCCGAGCCGGCATTTGATAAATGCAATCTGAAAGACGGCTCAATCAGGCCGATGGAAGCATTCAAGGACTTTCAAAAATCGCGGATCGATGGCTTTGTGTTTGACGGCCGCGCATTCTGGTTCTTGCATAGGAACACGCAGGGATATGGTGAAACCCCCTCAGAGCTAATCAAGTTGCAAAGGGTCTCGCCGGACGGGAAAATCCTTGCTGAATTCACTCCCGGCAAATCAAGGCTGCCCTGGGACCCCGCGGGCATAGCCCTGGACTCAAAAGACCGCATACTCGTCAACGACGCGGCCAACAGCCGGCTCTTGCTCTTATCTCCGGAAGGGGATTATCTGGCCGAGGCCTATTTAAAGGACTATCTGCCCAAGTCCCGGGGCTGGGGACACATGCGGATGGACAAATCCGACCGCATCTATTTCCTGCAAGGAAACAAGATCATCCGCTTCAAGCTGGACCAGATCTTCAGCCAGTAACTTAGGGCAGGGCGAGCCCTGCCCCTACAATTACTACCACTTCTCCGGCGAGATGACTTCGCCGAGTTCCTTCTGTGCTTTTTTCAGGCGCTCGGTCTGTTCCTCCAGGACCTCGGAGATGATTGCGGGGGAGCCTTTGATCATCCGATAGATTTCCTCAATCCGGCGCATCTTGCCGATGTACCAGCGCGTGCGCAGGCTGAACTGGTTGATGTAGTCGTCTTTTGTGTAGTCCCGGCCTAGCACGTCTTTGAACAGCCTTTTCAAATCGTCGTATTTCGGGATCAGTCCGGTCGGGGTCTTGATGGCGTCGATCTCGTTGTGCACCCGCAGCTCCATCCACTTGAGCCAGACCGCCTTGTCGGTCTTGTGGTTCAGCCACTTGCCGTCCTTGCCGCGCAGGAAATAATTGACCGAGAAGATTTTCGGGGGCTTGCTCAGCTTTGCGCCGAACTCGAGATGGTTGTTGATGTACTGTCCGATGGGGATGGACAGGAAGTCGATGTTGGCCATGGGGTTGAACTCGCGGACGCCTTCCTGGCCGAGGGTGGCCGCGGTGGTCTCGGACTCCAGGCTCGCGCCTTTGGTGATCACGCCGTGGACCCAGTCAAAGGATTCCTCAACCGGGGGCCAGGTGTCTGAATCGCGTCCGCCGTAGATGATCCCGGCGAGGGGCACGCCCTCGGGGTTGTCCAGTTCCGGGTCCAGGTTTTCCAGGGAATTCAACTCCAGAGTCACGCGCGCGTTGGGGTGGGAACTCGGAATTTCCTTGTCCTTCTTGTCCTTCTTGCCCGGGGACCATTCGCCGGCGAAGTTCACGCCCTTGGCCGGGGCCGGGGCGTCTTTGCCGATCCAAAAAGTGTCTCCCTCGGGAGTGACCAGGATATTGGAGAAGATGATGTCGCCCGGGCTGTGCAGCACCTTCCATAAAATCGGGTCGTCCACCGAGTTCACGCCCTGGATGATCCCGAAAATACCCTTCTCAACGTTCGCCGCCCTTACCGCGCCCTCAAAATTGCGAAGGTAGGCGATGTCGTCCCCGATGATGGTCTCGCCCTTTATCATGGAGGTTGAGGTCTTCCCGCACAGGGACGGGAACGCTCCCGCAAAGTAGGTGGAGCGGTTCTTGGGCCCGTGCACGGCCATCAGGAACATGTGCTCGGCGAGCCACCCTTCCTGGTCCGAGCGCTGGATCGCGAAGCGGAGCGCGAGTTTTTTCAGGCCGATGGTGTTGCCGCCGTACTGGGAGTTCAGGGTGAAGACGGTCTCGTCCTCAAGGTCAATGTAGATGCGCCTAAGCGGGATGTTCTTGCAAACCGCGTTCTCGAGCTCGCCCTGCGCGTGCACGAATTTCATGAAGTCCCCGGAGCGGCCGCGCCGCACGAACTCGTCGTAGCCCTGCCGATAGAGCAGGTCCTCGCTGTGGCAGACATAGCTGGAGTCCGTGAGCTGGACACAGGGCACGGTGAACTCCGAGTTCTTGGGCCCGAGCGAGAAGAAGCGCACATACAAGGTCCGGCCCTTCATCATCCCCTTGAGCATGGTGTGGATTTCCTCAAGAGCGTCCACCCGGTCGCAGGCGTTGAGGTCCAGGCCGAAATCCACCATCTTGGAGACCAGGATCTTGGTGTTGGCCTTGTCCCGGCCCTGGTCCGCGGCGCTGTCAAAAGGGATGGTCTGGCCCGCGAGCTTCAATTTTTTTTCCTCGCCCGCGGCCAGCGCCTCTTTTTTTATGAACTCCAGCTCCTCCTTGGTGTCCGAGCACACGAACACCTTGTCCGGAGCGCAGTAGTCTATGTATTTGGCGATGAACCCGTGGACTTTGTGGTTCTCAATCTTTTTGAGCTTGCTAAAATCTTCCTTCGTAAGCTTCTCCCGCAATACCTTCATCTCATCCAATGCCATTTTCCACCTCCTGAAATATTGTTTCTATGTTTCTAAGTTTCTAGTTTCCCGTTTCTCGTTTCTTGCCTGTCCGCCATAGCTTTATCATCTCCTGCCCGTTCATCGCAGATAAAAGCGAAGGAGGATGCGAGCGACTTCCGACTTCTTTAAAACTTCGTCGGACATGTTAGCCGCGATTCAAAATCGTTTTCACCGCAGAGACGCGGAGTTCGCAGAGAATTCAATTTTTTCATCATTTTTAATTCATCATTCATAATTTTTTCCGCTCTCTAGGCACAGTCCTCCCCCCTTGGGTCCCAGCGCGCACTCCCGCGCCTTATCACACGGTTTTTTTAGTGATGACGATAGATTCCGAAACTGCCTTGAACGATACGGGTCTCATAAATTACCTGTTATGTTAATAAATAGCATAATCCCAAAAGCCTGTCAAGCGCCGGAAAATTCCTTAAGGTCCTGATACCCAAACAACAATTCCCCGCCCTTGACGGGAGGGGATAAAGGGGAGGGTGATTTTGAATTAAGAATATCTATCACCCCCTCCCTGGCCCTCCCCCGTCAGAGGGGGAGGGAAAAGAGTTTTATTACTTGGGCAACAAGTCATTGATTCGCGGCGAAGCGCCTTAACATGACAAAATGTCAACCCCATAACGGCCTTGCCGTTATTTTTTCAAGTCCATATTCTCCATCCAGATGGCTTCGGGATTGTATTCCTGATCGAGCCAGCCCACCTTTCTAAACCAGTTGATGGTGTCGCGCATGCCTTCCCGGACATCCGGATAGCGGTAAACGTATCCCGCTTTTTTGGTCTTGCTGTTGGAGATCCAGTAACTTGACGACATGTAAGTCGCGGACCCGACCTCAAAGACCCTGATCCGACGCACACCCAATTTTTGCTCCAGGATGAGCCAGAGCTTGGCGGCAAAGATCATGCCCGGCCTGAGCCAGGTCTGCCGGATCAGGGGGATGGTGCCCATTCTCCTGCCCACCAGCAAGGCAAGATAGCGGATGAAATCTTCGTAGGAAATTATGCTGTCGTCAACTATGTTGTAATCCTCGCCCAGCCCGAAGTCCTTGTCGGCAATGTAAGCCGCGAAACCGGCCATATCCTCGATGTGCACCGAGGTGGTGACGTAGTTCCTGGCGTCTTTGGGTATGGCGGGCAGGAACCCGCGGTTGATGGTGATCACGATCCCGCCGTGGCCGTAATCGCTGCCCGGGCCGTAAAGCGGGGCCGGCCTGACCACGGTCAGGGGCAGTCCCTTTTCCCGGTGATACTTCCATGCCCACTGTTCCTGCTTCCACTTGGTCACGGAATAATCATTGACCAAGTTGGTGCCGGTGGGCTCATCCTGTTCAAAGGGAGCGTTCTTGGGCGAGGAGTTTAATTCCTCGTCAAACGGTATGTTGCACAGTTTGCCTTCCTTGGCGGTGTGGGGTTTCCCGAAAATCCCGCAGGTGCTCCAATGGATGAACCGCTTCAGGCTCTTGTGCTCTATGGCCAGATCAGCCAGGTTGAGAAACCCGGTGATGTTGACCTTTTTCAAAATCTCCATGGACGCGGAATAGTCATAGAGGGAGGCGGTATGAAAAATATGGGTGAGCGGCTTCTCAAACAATTTTTTCAGGCTTGCCTGGTCGGTCAGGTCCGACGGGATCACCTGGCAGTTGGGGTGGGAAAAGTCAACGCCCAGGGCCTTGAATATCATCTTGTTTTTCGGGTGCTCGAACGCCCGGGCCAGGTCAGTGGCGATCACCTTCTGCCCCTGCTCCAATAGTTTCTTTGTCAGGTGCGTCCCCGTGAACCCGCAGGCCCCGGTCACCAAATTTAATCGTTCCATTTTCATTCCCTCCCTAATCTTTCTTTTCGGTCAGCACTCACTTTTACCAAATTCGGAAAAGGTTGTCAATCAAGCCCAGGGGGAACTCCTCGGGTATTTTTTTCTTGACAGGGTTTAAGAAATTTGGTATAAGCATTCAGGGTAAAGAAGTAAAGCAAAGCCGCAGTTTAAGGCTGAGATTTCAATCTCGAAAAGAGAGGACGGATGCAACGGAAAATTTTAAGCGCTTTTGGGTCGCAAAGACTCAGGGCGTTTTTTTTCATTTTTGTAGGGTCCCGCATTGGCGGGATTGCCTTGCCCGTTCAGAAATCTCTCCCGGGCAATGCCGAAGACTATTGCCTTGTAGAGATAAGCCCGATGTTTTCAAAAAGGAGGATCAATCTTGAATGAAAATTGGAATGAAAAACTCAAAAGTCAAATGTCAAGGTCTGACCCGAATGGCACTAATTTAAGCTTCATCATGTTGATTTTTGGTTGGTTTTCGTTTTTTAACACCCTTGGTTTTGGCATTCAGTATCTGTAAAGAAAGCTGCCTCATCTGCTCCACGATATTTTTCAGTTT
>Ga0315287_10003193_pt1 | contig 15773 bp, 20 predicted proteins | sample YL17G11_0_MG_FD_205037 | JGI IMG/M metagenome (GOLD analysis project Ga0315287, IMG submission 205037) | Sediment microbial communities from Yellowstone Lake, YNP, Wyoming, USA - YL17G11_0 | ecosystem: Environmental > Aquatic > Freshwater > Lake > Sediment | place: USA: Wyoming | collected... | reverse complement strand
CGAAGAATGCAGCAAAAGCAGGCAAACCAGCCACACCCGAAGTCAAAGCAAAAACAAAAAGCATTAAACTAAAATACATCAGGTTCAATCAATCGGGCGATATCAAAGACGCAGCTGACGCAGAAAAAATGGATGAAGTTGCGCGGTTGGCGAAAGAAAATCTACAACTGGTTTCCTATACTTATACTGCACGCAGGGACATCCTGAAAGAATACAAATTTCAGCACGTCCACGTCCAAGGGTCGGGATTCTCAGCAATCACCGCAATCAATAGACCTATTCACGGTAAACGCGGCGGTGAATTCTCAGGGAAAGTGTTCACTGCGTTTCCTTCTATTTTCAATAAAAGTCATAAACCACAGGAACGCATTCCTGGCAAACTTTATTATGAAGATATTTTTGAAAAGAAAACCGCCGATGGGAAAGATAATTCCCTCTACGATAAATATTCGAAATCGAACCCGTCTGGCTGGTATGCATGCCCCGGTGATTGCAATTCTTGCCCCGCCTGCAAAACCGACGAGTTCAAGCATATCGGCGTCAAAATTCACCGCAGTTTCCAAAAAGTAGAGGATAAGTGGCATGATGTCCAAAGAACTGATAAAGGTTATGAAGTCAAGCAGAAATTCGATGTTTATCAACGGGATGAAAAAGGTAAACCTGTCAATTGGACACAAGAAATGGAACAGGAATATGAAGACAGAGCTATGACTATTCAAAAAGAGCAGGATTTCAATAGATTGCCGAAAGAGGAACAAGTTGAAATAGCAACAAATAAATTGAAAGAACTTTACGGACTTCTTGATCCCGATTTGGACGAAGACGCTTTGGACGCTTTGAAGAAGGATATCAATAGGTGGCAGATAAAGGCGGCTAGACGCGGTATTGATTGGAAGAAGATAAAACAGGAGGCAAGATGAAATTGACAAAAGAGGATATTAAAAAATATGCTACGATAAAAGAAAAAGAAGAATTAAACAATCTCCCCTTCGAAGATGTTGTTTATGTAGGGACAAGATTATCAACAAATACAGACGCATTTTGGGATTTTAAAACAGATGAAGTCAATTTTTATGACCATGAAACAGGAAATTTTAAATCTAGCACCTTTTTTGATATGATGTCTCCAAGACATTGGGCATATCAAGCAGTTAAAAAAGCAAGATTAAAATTTGATCCTGATTTGGAAAAGGAAATTTAAAAAATAATATTAAATTGGACGAATGATAAAAGTAGCAAAAACGGATAACCCGAATTACCTGTTGGTCGAAGCAGATAAATCCATCTTCGATTTCCTGCAAAATCATTTTGCTATAAAAGACAAAAATGCCTTCTGGAGTCCACTTTATAAAAAGAAACTTTGGGACGGCAAAATTCGATTCCTAAGAAAAGACGGGACGATTCTTTCGGGATTATTAGTTGAAATATTGAGAATCGCCAAAATCAATCACTGGGACGTAGATTTCGACCATTCCCTGATAGTCAACAGACAGAAATTTGACAGGAAAGAAATCGAGGATTCGTTGAAAGATGTCGAACTCTACGAAGATCAGGTCGACACTATTGAGAAATTGCTCAAATATAATTATGGTCTTTGCAAACTTCCTACGTCTTCAGGAAAGAGTTATATAGAAATCGCAATGATGAATTTGTTTCGTTCAAGAGGAATTAAGGATATGATTCTCGTTGTTCCCCGCCAGACATTGGTAGAGCAAATTTACGATGATCTGACTACTAAGTCAAAACTCATCAAACCAGAGGAATGCGGCAGACTTTACGGTGGGCACAAAGAATGGGACAGAACGGTCGTGGTGGCAACGTGGCAAAGTCTGGCGACCCTTCTACAGCTTGATCCCAACTACGGCAAACGATTCGGGTTATTGATCCAGGACGAAGTGCATATTTCATCTTCATCAGCAAAGGTGACGAAAGAAGTCATTGGCGCATTCGCCGCAAAATATAAATACGGTTTCTCCGCGACAGTCATTTCCAGAGATACCGACAAATTGGAATATTATAACAGCGTCAGTCTGTTCGGCCCGATCACAGCATCAAATACGGTCAAACAACTACAACGCGAGAATCGCATCTCGCAGGCGGAAATTCGTGTCAAATTATTGAGTTATCCTGTTCAGCCGGAAATCAAGACTTATAAGGAATACGAAGATTTCATACGGTATAACCCAAAACGCAGAAATTATATTTTTGAATTGGTCAAGGAAATTCGCGAACGTTTGCCGAAATCGAATGGGTTGATTTTGGTTCGCAATGTGGATTTTGCAAAAGAATTTGCAACTACTCTGCAAGATGAATTTGGCGACGACGTGCATATTATTGAAGGATCGGTCAAAATTAGCGACAGGCTTGATATCAAGAATGAAATCAGAGAGTCGGAGAATCAGGTATTGGTCGCAACTACCGGGACATTCGGGATGGGTGAGAATATCAAGAATCTGCATTGGTTGATTTTGGTGCAAGCGCGGAAGTCGGAAATCGAAACGATTCAAACCGTCGGCAGGTTGCTACGGGTGTTTCCAGGGAAGAAGGAAGCGCTGATATATGATATCACGGACAATTTAGTAGTTGTTAAAGAGAGAGAAGACGGAACGACCATTAAGAAGAATTTTGGCAAGAGACATTTGAAAAAAAGAGTGGAGACTTTTTTGAAATACGGCCTGAAAGTGGTTGGCGTAGAACAGGTTTTTATCAATTAGGAAATCAATCAAGGTGTGATATAATAAATAGTAGAGGATAAGCAGGAGGCATACAATGACACTCATACTGAATGAAGAAGGCAAACTGGTAAACACGACGGACGAGTCTATTGACACATTGAAAAGAAAATCATATAAACATTCGATAGCAGAAAAGACAGACGAAGATATAGAGTCCTTCGTGGATAGTCTAGAAGAATTGGAGGATGGCGACGAGGAAGCATCTGAACCTGCTGGAGATTTAAGCGAAGAAAGTCTTGAAATCGCCATGCTTTATAATGAATTCAGGACAACTTTTACCTCTGCTTTTGGCGATGCTCCTGAATTATTCGATCAACTTGATTCATTTTTCCAAGAAAAAGGAATAGGTTTAAATGTCGGCTTGGAACAGATCGAAGTTGGTGCTGATATTCCGGGGATGGAATCTTCCGAACAAAGTATTGTTACCAGCGAAGTTGAAGAATCATAAATAATTATGGAGGACAGTATGAAACTTAAAGAAAAAGATATTTTAAAATTTGGAACAAAAAGTGAGGTCAAATTCTTAGCAGAAGCAGGATGGATGAATCCAGAAAAAAATGAATGGGCTGATCCTGAAACATCAAAAATGATTTATGTTGGCACAGATTCCGAAACAAACCCTACTGAAGAAGTTTATGTTCAAAGGGATTTTGGAAATATGGTATGGATTAATCACTTAGATAAAGAAGATTATTACGATAAGAGAGAACCCACATATAAAACTCCTCACGAATATATTCCTATTGAAGAATATAAAAAAACCAAAAAAAATCATTGGGCCTATGACAAAGTTGTTAAATTAGCAGATCAATTCCAAGCAGGAAAACCACAAAAAATACACCAAACGTATAGAAGCCAAGTACCTGAAAAATATACAAAAAATGGATATTATAGAGGATTGACAAAAGTAATGAATGATTTACACGCAATACGATCATATATAGAAGCCATGCCTTACGAATACGGAAAAAAAGCAGAAAAACACCCAGAAAAAGGTTACGATTTTGTCGTGAAAACGTTACAAGGTAGTGATTTCCAAAAACTTTCAGAACTTATAGATACTGTTGTTAGTGATTATTTTACTCAGGGTGCTTAATATAATTGTTACCAGCGAAATGGAGGACAGTATGAAACTTAAAGAAAAAGATATTTTGAAATACGCTACGGAAAAAGAAAAGAAAATATTAAAAGAGTCCAAAGCAGAAAGACCATCTTTTAAACTTAAAGACCTTATTACAAAAATGAACAAGGTGCGGCAAGACGAGTTTCCAAATAATTGGGAAGAAATAAAAAAATTGAGAGATTTTGATTTAGAGGCCTTAGCCGATATCGCAAAAGAATTAGGCGAAGCAATTAGTAACGAAATGCGATATACCAGTGAACATCTTTTTGAAGGAGATCAGGGATATGATCCGCAACTACGGGTCGAAAAATATTTAAAATATTTAAATACGGTCGTCAAAGAATTTGATACTGCAATTGCTAACATTGACTGGGGCCCGTGAGCGCATAATATAAAAGAAAGAGAGTGAAATGACGAAAGACGAAGGAAAAGAATGGTATCGCCATTATTATTGGAAAAACAAACTTAAAAATGTTTTGGGTGGCGAAGGCAGTGAGTTTGAACAACGTTTACGAAAAAGAGGAATCCGGAAAATGTGGGATTCATCCTGCGGCCTTAATTTTACCTGCCCCTTTGATAAAAATGGAAATCCTAGGAAATATTTAAAAGTATTATTGGCACTGGAAGTAGAACCCGGACTAACTAAAGAAGAAATTTATCGCGATGTGTTAAATTATCCTTTAATTGGGCATAAATTAGGGGGACAAGATTCCACTTCATTGTGGAGTCCATTGGCAAAAGAAGGATTGGTAATCTCACGGTACGACCCTAAAACAAAAAAGTATCGCAAATACTTAGGCCCTACTTGGCCTGAATACAAAGATAAAATTTTAAGACAACAATAAGGGAGTTATAAATGAATCAAAACAAAGAAATAGCATGGGTTTATTGTTGGGTTAACCAAACTAACGGAAAACGGCGATGTGGTCATACTGAAAATTTTGATAGAAGAATTAAAGATCATAAAAAAACATCAAAAATTTCTAATCATCATTTCTATAATGCTTTGAAAAAATATCCTATTGAAGAAGGGCACTGGATAATAGAGTCTTTGAAAGTTTTCAAAGATGAGATGTTGTGGTTAGAAAAGATGTGGAAGGTTCTCTATAAAACTACTGACCCCAAATATGGGTATGATTTGATGATTGATGAAGAAGACCGAAGTGGTAAAAATAATCATATGTTTGGAAAAAAACGCCCCGAACATTCAAAAAGAATGTGTGGTGAAAATAATCCTATGTTTGGGAAAATTGGTAAAGACCATCCTAGTTTTGGAACGCATCTGTCAGCCGAAACAATAAAAAAGCAAAGCGAAGCAAAAATGGGCGAAAAAAATCATAGATTTGGAAAAGGGTATTTATTAATGGGAGAAAATAATCCTAATTTTGGTAATCGCCGAAGTGTAGAATGGAAAATAAACCAGTCTAAAAAAATAAAGAAAGCTTTAGAAAATAAAAAACGCATAAAAAAGATTAAATAAGACCAAAATGACGATTGATGACTGTTTTTCTATCTACAAACAAATCCAGGACGAATCCAATGCGATCAAGAAACCATTCTACGAATATCAGAATTACCAAATAAAAGACACAAGAAAACGAGCATTATTTCAAGAATTGGTTAATTCCAATATAGATATTAAAAAGTTTTTTCTCGCCAATGAGACTTTACAGAAGAATTTTTTCATTGATTATTTCGGTTATAATAAAGATAAGTGTTTTATGTTGTATTATTCCTGGGATGAATTTTTAACGAAGAAACGGGAAGAATATTTCCATCGGGTCATAAATGTATATAGAAGAGGTATTAAGATCGATTTAAACAATCGTGATGCGTTTCTTTCGCTGACCCCCGTAACTGATTACCTGTTTTTCTCAACCATTTACCCCGAAACCCAAGAATTGTTGCTATCGTTGGACTCCGACTGGATCAAGTTTAATATGCCGACTTATGGGAGTGCGATGGATTACGTTCGGCGGGTTACGCGCGGGAATATGGTTCTGAAACAGATGAAAAGTTTTGACAAGCTTCGGGGGAAAGTATTAACGGTTATCAATAAATAGAAATGAAGGAGTGCGTAATGGGAAAATTTAAAGTGCTGGAAGTGAAAAACGTAAGATTAATACAAGTAAGTAAGCAAATAGAAAAGGAATTAATAAATTTTATCCCCAAAAAGAAATGGTTACAAACTGAAGTTTTGAATGAATTGGAAATGTTTTTGAAAAAAGTGTACGACGGTAAATATAAAAAATGGATAGAAAGAGTTGATATTGGAAGAGGGAATATTATAGCGATATATCACCACAGTCAATTTCCCAGAGCAGAAGTTTTTGATGTATTTTTTGACAAAAATACAGGTTTATTTATTAGACATTTATATGATAGAGTAGTAGAAAATTTCCAAATTGAATTAGAAACAGAAATTATTAATAGAATGAATGAGCGGGGTTTTACAGAACGCACAATAGAGCGCGACGATGAAATAACAAGAATTGTAAAAAACTTAACTGTTCGATTTGAAAAAAAAGGCCCCTATACTTATGATATGGAAGAAGAGAAAAAAGGCACAGGAAAATCAAAAGATTTGAAAAAAATTGCAATTATTGATTTTGGGAATAAAAATATTAGACGATTTACTACGGGATATTATGACAAAAAAGGCGTAAAAGGAAAAGAAAAAGAGGGGCACACCACAGATGATACCAGAGAAATCGCGCCTATTCTTTTTGCATATAAAATTTTAAAAAAAACACCAGACGCTAAAAATTTAGGTGTATCTGAAAAATCTCTAGATTCTATTAAAAAAAAATACGAAGAATTCGCCACAAGTGATATTATAGAACATCGAAAAAAAGTAAAATTAGCAGAATATCAGGGGGAAGTAATTGCTGAAATTATAAAGGCTAATCCAAATTATGAAATTTATAGAGGTGGTAAAAATACAATTTATTCTCAAATTCGCTTCAAAGGACGAGATTTATATAAAAAAGAAACTGGAAATTCTATTGATGTAAATAATTATACTCCCGCTGATTTTATTATGAGTAAATTTAATACACCCCCTAGTGCGGAAAAATTAACTGAATATAATAATAAATTTGCTAACGATTTACTTAAAAATGGCATAATTGGAAAAGTTTCGCCAGAACATCCTCTAATTGGAATATCCCAAAAAGAAAGTGAAGAGTCTAGGGGCGGCGCAGCAAAGCAGTTTTTTTCTATTGTTAAAAAAGATATTTATGGAACAATAAAAATTCCAGACGCTTCAAAAATAAACATTGATAAAATGTATAAAGACATAAATGCTAAGTTAAAAGATTATGATTTTATACAACTTGAAACAGATGAGGGCCGACAATTTATAGATGCAGCTACAGCAAACGATGATACAAAACAAATTACTTATGAACTTTTTAAAATGGTTGAAAATCTTGTTACAGGAGGAAAAGGCATAAAAGCGGGAAATATTAAACCCGAATATTTTTTGGAATTGGTTGAATTTGCTATTGCTGCTAATCCCGATCTCAATCCTTGCTTTTATAAATTGATCGCTGCAGATATAGAAGCATTTAACAACGAACGTTTTGAAATTAGTTTAAATATTGGCGGAAAAGAAAAAATTATTGTTAAATATTCAAAATCTGCTAAAGAAATTCTTTTAAATATTCCTATTTTTGTCACCATTGATACAGGAGAAGGTTTTCGTAAAAAGAAACTTTATAAAGTCAGATTACCTTTTACAGTTACAACTGATGGTATTGTTCCAAATGTTCATCGATTAGAAAATATGGAATCCGCAACAATAGATGATACGATAAATGTTATAGCGGGTAAAAAACAATTAAATTCCATATCCCACCTCAAAGCAATGGGATACGGAGAAAAAGAATTCCAAGAATTGCAATCTATTTATGAAACTGGTATTCGGCCCCGTTGGCTTAAAAGATATCGAGAGCTGGTTTATACTTTTATATTAAGAAGGATAAGCAAAGTAAAAGATGCAGATATTCAGAAAGAACTAAAAATAGAAATAGGAACCGAATTAGAACATATTAAAACAGGAAAAGAAGACCATAATGAGGCGGCGTCGGCATACAAACATATTTTAAATAATCTTTTTCAAAATGAAAAAAGCGGCGTTATTTGGGACGACGAGAACAAAAAATACATTTTTGAATCAGCAGTAACCTCATCAGAGAAAAAAATAGACGAATTCTTAGAAAAACTATAACAGTTTGTGTTATAATATAGGTAACGAATGAAACAGAAAAAATTGATATTAGTAGACTTTAATAACGTAATGTATATGGTCGTATTTTCGAAATTCCTGTCAGAAAAGTATAAAGGGCATACCACCGAAGAATTGTCAGGGGAGAAATTCGAAGCATTGGTCAGGGATTCGCTGAAAATGACGTTTCAGAAAATACTGAATATTCTTGAATGGAATCAGGAACATAATACTGATATCTTGTTTGCCAAAGACGGTTACAGATTGTGGCGGAAAGAACGATTATTCTCCGGATACAAACAACATCGAAAAGGCAAACGAGATGCCACTAATATTGATTTTCGTTTGGTGTTCAAAGTATTCGACCGTGTTTGGTCAGAATTAAAAAATATTTTACCGTTCAGGTTTATCACGCTCGAACATATCGAAGTGGATGATATCATTTTTATGACGATCAATGCTGAAATGGACAAATACGACAAATTCCAGATTTATTCGACCGACTCTGATTTTCGTCAGACACTACGATACGAGAAAGTCGAATTATACAATCCACGAATCACGAAATTCATCGAATCGGACAATCCTGAATACGATTTGTTCGAAAAAATCATAACCGGTGATAAAAGTGATGGTATTCCAAATATCTACGCCGATTCGATCAACGAACGACAGAAGCCGATATTCAAGAAACGGGTCAAAAATTGGTTCGATGATCGCGCAGAATTCAAGACGTTCCTGAAAGCACAACCCGTAGAAGTGCAGAAGCGTTTCGTGAGAAACAAACGCCTGATTGATATGCGTGATATCCCAGAAGATATTCAGCGTGAAATTTGTGTAGCATTGGAAAATGACAGAAACCAATTTGATCTTCAAAAGTATATTAAAGTGGCAAAGAAATATTTTATTACCGTGATGGAAGAAAAGGCAGATTTGATACCAAATGAATATCGCTGAAATATTAGCACAAATTAAACAGGATTCCGGTGAGAAGATCACCGACCCAATTGCGCGGCTGGAGTCAAATTCAGACAAAGCGCTGAGATATAGCGAGTTGTTATTTCGTGTCTCCAGACAGAGAAATAAGGAAAAGATCGAGGTGGACAAGAAGTATTCAGCATTGTATTCAGAGGGGAAATACAAAAGTCATCTGCTCCTGAAGAACAAAGCAGACATCGACGCATATATCGAGTCGAATGAAGAATATATGGTAATGAAGAACAAGCTGAACGAATGGGAAAACCTGGTGCAACTTTTGGAGAATCTGGTTGATATCTACCGTCAACGGGAAGCTTCGGAAAGACTGATCTTCAAAGCAAAGACGGGTGTAGGATGAAAGTCAAAATACACAAACGAACAAAATCTTGGTGTAGTGGTTGTGATGCGAATATTGTTGCGCCTGGAGAAAAATGCAAGGTGTGTGGATCAAGAGAAGCCGACAAAAAATCAAGACGGGTGAAAAATCATATTCCGAACGAGGAAACAATAGCATCTATGAAAGAATGTGATGAAGGCAAGAACCTAACCCGCTACGACAATATAGATGATTTTTTTAAAGACGTGTTTAATGGGGAAAAAAATGATACATAATTGCAGATTTAAAGACAAAGAGGGCGATATTTATTCGCCATTTCAAGACGCAGTTGCAGAAGGCGCATTTGAATATTGCGACTGGTATGACGGCTACGAATGGTTTGTTCCACGGTTTAAAAGAAAACGTTGGTATTGGCCATTTGAACGAATTTCAATAGCGGTAGACCTTTTAAGATACTGTCCGTATTGTGGAGATAAATTGAAAGGGACAGAAGACGAACGTATCGATAATGAAAAGAAATTTGGCGAGAAAGAATGATAAAAAATAAAGACAAATTAGTTATTCTTGATATTGAGGTCAATACGAAGGAAAACGTTAAGATGAATGAACACTTTCATGTTATTCAAATTGGCGCAGTCAAGAAGGATTTCGGGGCAGGCAAACAGGATTTGTTCAACGCCTATGTCAAACCGAAAGACGTATTCGAATACCCCAACGGTGGCCCGATATTAACTCCGTTTATCAAGGAATTAACAAAGATTACACAGGAACAGGTCGATGGGGCAGAACCGTTTGAAGTGGTCTGGCCGAAATTCCTGAAATTCTGCAGTCCTTATTTTGAGTGTTTTGCTTCGTGGGGATCATACGATTGGGAAGTTCTGCAACGATCTTGTGAGTATTACAAATTGAAATTTCCATTTAAATACCACGTCAATCTCAAAGAATATTACAGATTATATTATAATAAAGGAGAATGGAAACCAGGCACGGGCGTTCAAAAAGCGTTAAACTATTTTGGACTCGAACCCGCATTAGCTGCACACAACGCATTGAATGACGCAGTAATGATAACAGCGGTTGCTTCGAAAATGGTAGAAACAGGATTTTACACTTTTACGAAGAAAAGATACGGCGCATCCTTAACTTCTTGTAAAGATGGAAAATGGCTTTGGAATCCGGTGATTGTCAAAAAATATAAAGAATTAAGTGAATGGCGTGCAAATATCGAGGGGGTACTTTTTAAATGAACTCAAAACAAAAGGGCAATCGTGCGGAACGGGAAGTTGTCAAGATTTTGAATGATTTTTACAAGACCAATATATTTGAACGAGTACCGTCAAGTGGTGCCAGAGCAACCACATCGAAGAATCTTACCGAACATAAGGCGAATGTGATGATTGCAGATATTATCGTGCCAGAGAATTTTCCATTTTTTATCGAGACTAAATTTTATAAAAATGAACCTGATCTTTGGAAATTATTTGAGACAGGTTTATTTCCCGATGGTTGGGAGAAAGAACGAACTGAACAAACGAAACAAATAGAGGTCACGAAAAAAGAGGGAATTATTCTTGTATTTCGGGCAAATAAACGAGGATATTTGGCGATGTTGGAACAAGATATTTATAATGATTTTTCTGGCGAAGAATATCCATCACAGTACATTTTAACTTGCGACCGAGTGATTATGTCATTGGCTAATATGCTTACCTATTTAAATTGCTATACGACGGCAGAAAGAGAAAAGTTTAAACAGGACGAATTGGATAAATATATGAGTGAGGTAAAGAATGAAGAAAGTTAAAGTGCCGAAAGGAACATTTTGGGCGGAGAAGGCGAATAAACTATATATGGTTCGCTGTCCAGAGTGCAAAAACGAAAATTGGGCGATGGCAGTAGCAACCGGCATTTGTGCCTGGTGTGGTTATGATTGTAATAGTAAAAATAATAAGAAGGTGAAAAAATGAAAAAAGTAATATTGATGTTTTTGGTTTTATCCGTAGTTGGTATTTTTCTTTTGGCTACTGACAAAGGGTTGAGAATGTATCTGTTCGATGAAGATTATTTGGGAATAGGATAAGTGAAAAGAATATTAGTAACAGGAAGTTCAGGAACAATTGGAAACTGTTTATGTGAATTTTTACTTGTTAACGGGTTCGACGTTACGGGTATAGATATTCGACCTAATCGATGGAATTCTGAAATTGATAAACGGACGGAATTAATAGATTTACGATATCCAGAAAAAATTAATGAAATTTCTAATGATTTCGATATGATTGTACATTTAGCGGCCAATGCCCGCGTTTATAATTTAGTAACCAATCCCGACCTTGCACGTGATAACTTTTTGATGCTTTATAATATTCTTGAATTTTCCAGAAAAGGAAAAATTAATAAATTTATTTTTTCAAGTTCAAGAGAAGTTTATGGAAATTCAGGATTAATTATGCATAGTGAAGACGAGGCGAGCATTCGTCGCTGCGAAAGCAGTTATACAGCTACAAAAATAGCAGGCGAAGCCCTAATACACGCTTATAATCAGTGCTATGGGATTGATTTTGTAATTTGCCGTTTCTCTAACGTTTACGGTCGTTATGATTATAGTGATCGAGTCGTTCCATTGTTTATTTCCAGAGCATTAAAAAATGAGGATATTCATATTTTTGGCAGAGATAAGATATTGGATTTTACTTTTATTGATGATACTATAAGCGGGGTTGTAAAAGCAATCAATTTGTTTGAGATGGCAAAGAATGAAGTTTATAATATTGCTACCCAAAAAGGATATTCAATTGAAAATGTGGCACAAACCATTATCAATCTTGTAGGGTCAAAAAGTAAATTATATTTTTATGGTAACAGAACAGGTGAGGTAACAAAATTTGTTGCCAATATTAATAAAGCTAAGGCCATTTTAGGATACGACCCTGAATTTTCACTCGCTCAGGGGATTCAAAAAAGTATTGATTGGTATGAACCAAGAATAGATGAATATTTGGAGGAATTAAAATGAATCAAAAATTGATTGCATTGTTTAAGAAGATCGTAGCGTTTATGAAATCAAATTGGATCGCGGTTGCAATTATTGTCGGGCTTTTGATATTTGGTGGTGGTATGAAGTCATGTGCGAACAAGAAAATCGCCAAACTGGACGCAGAGAATACCCAGTTGAAAAAAGACAATAAACAACTCGATCAACAGGTAAAAGATCGGGAAAAAGAAAATAAAGTGTTGGATGCTCAGTTGAAAGTGGTCTTGAAAGATTTATCTGATTTACAGAAAGAAAAAGAAAATATTGCCGCTGATAAAGTAAAAATTGCCAAGAAATATGCTGACCTGATGAAGAAATACGGCGAGCTATCACAAGCGCAAAAAGATGCTTTACTTGTTGAGGTTTTGAAGAAAAATAATATTAGCGTCGAAATCCGTGACAATAGCTTGATAATTACGTTAGAAGAACGTGGTAAACTCTATACTTTGATTGTTTCTATCGATCAGTTAAACGAGCAACTGGGGAATTGTGAGGCGGGAAAATACAATTGTGAAATGACTGTTGTAAAGAAAGACGAGGAGATTAAGATTTTGGGCAATAAACTCGTCTTGAAGGACAAAGATATTGGTGATTTAAACATAAAGATCACGAACCTTGACAAAGAGGTCAAAAATTTAAACAAGAAGATTTTCTGGTCGAAAGTGGGATTTCTTGGTAAGACTGCCGTGCCAGCATTGGTGATCGGATTATTGGTTGGACACTTTATTAAATAGAGATAGAGAATGAAAAAGTTAGCAGAAGTAGTGGTCATGATTTTATTGTTATCGCTGACATTCGTATCGGCAGTCTGTTTTAGCAATTTTTTTATATCGATAACCCCAAATCTCAATTTCGATACCCAGCAAATTATTGCAGGAATAATAATGATTCTTATGATTTGTTTCCTTGCTTGGGTAAATGCGATTTTGATGTTCAAGTTTGTAGATTGGATTGATAGATAGTAAATATAAGGAGACTTTATGCCCTTAACAGAACTGGAAACACTTAAACTAGCCGAAAAGTTTTTTCAAAATGATATTGATGTAGCGCATATCTGGACAAAGAAATATGGAGTCAATGGCGAAACCCCGCACGATGTTTGGAAAAGAGTAGCTAAATTAACCTCCGAAATGGAAGAAGAAAAGAAACAGAAAAAGTGGGAAGAAGAATTCTTGGATATTTTAAGGGATTGGAAATTCGTTCCCGGCGGCAGGATATTGTTCGGACTGACAGAGAATATTAAGGAAAAGGATAAACGAAAGATCACGTTATCGAATTGCTTTGCAATGCCTTCAGCGGAGGACAATCTCGAAGATATTATGCGGGTTGGAACGCTGATGGCGCGCACCTACGCATCAGGCGGGGGTTGTGGCACTGATCTTAGTCAGATCAGACCGAAGGGCAGCAGGGTAAGGAACTCCGCAATCGTCAGCGACGGCGTTGTTCCATTTGCACAACTTTATTCGAACATTACCAATACGATTGCGATTTCGGGCCGCAGGGGCGCCTTGATGCTTACTCTCGACTGTTCGCATCCCGACGTGATGAATTTTATAAACTGCAAACGCGACCTACAAAAAGTAAATAGTGCAAACATTTCCATCAAACTAACTGACAAATTTTTCCAAGCAGTCGAGGCAGATATCGATTGGGAAACGTATTACAAAGTAAAAGATTCTGGTGAAGAAATAACTCTTACATTTAAGGCGAAAGAAATATTTGATATTATTATTCGTAATGCGTGGGAGTCAGCAGAACCGGGAGTTTTGATGTGGAGTCGAATCAAGAATTACACACCGCTGGTGGGATTTCCAAAATATTCGCCCGTTACGACCAACCCGTGCGGAGAAATTGCACTTGCTCCTTTCGGCGCTTGTCTATTGGGAAGTTTAAATTTATTTAAGTTTGTCAAATACGGTTTTACCAAACGTGCGGAATTCGATTGGGATGATTTTAAAAAGACCACGCATACAGCGGTAAGACTGATGGATAACATTTTGGAGTTGCAGATAAAATACGGACTTTATCCTTTTCCTGAACAAATTGAACACGCAAAAAATTCCAGACAAATGGGATTGGGAATCAATGGACTCGCGGATATGTTTATTTTGTTGGGGATCAAATACGATACACAGGAAGCGTTGGCGTTCGTCGATAAACTGTTTTCATTTTTCAGGAATGAAAGTTATCGCGCATCGATAAGTTTGGCTAAAGAAAAAGGCACTTTCCCCGATTACAATAAAGAGGCGTATTTCAAATCGGATTTTATCAAAGCACTGCCGCAGGAAATCCAAAATGATATTGACAAAAACGGCATCAGGAATATTACACTTAACACTTGCGCACCGAATGGAACGCTATCGATCATTACAATGTCGTCATCGGGTATTGAGCCAATTTTTCAAGTGGCTTATGATCGCAGGGTAAAATTGGGCGACGATGGTTCGGAGCGGATCATTAAGGTCTATCATCCCCTCTATCGCAAGTATCTGGAAAAGAGTTATGAGATTCCCGATTACGTCTGGATCACCGCTCACGATATCGACTGGCGCTTCAGGGTGGAATTACAGGGGATTGTTCAGAAATATATCGACAATTCAATTTCATCCACAATCAATCTGCCAGCAGACGCAGAAGAGGAAACGATTAAACAGATTTACCTGTTAGCGTGGAAAAAAGGACTGAAAGGTGTTACTGTTTATCGTGATGGCTGTCGTGAAGGCATCTTGCTGAAAAAAAAGAAGCGCCCTTACGAGTTGCTTGGTAAGACGTATCAGGTGAAAGACGATAAAGATATCACCTATTACATCACCATTAACAGTATTTTCGAGGATTTGAAACTCCGCCCATTTGAGATATTCATCAATTCGAAGGAAACAAACGAGTGGAGTGTTTTGACATCCAGATTGATTTCAGCGATCATGCGCCGAACCCCCGATATCGAATTTGTCGTCAAGCAATTGAGAAAATCGACACAAAATCACGATGGATTATTGGGTAAGATCGCTGATGTTCTCGACGGATATATCAAGAAGCCGGTATCGGTAATTCATCAGGCGGCGCCAGTTCTGTCGAAACCAGTGGTTAAACAGGAAGAAAAGAAAGTAGTGGGGATGGATAAATGCCCGCAATGTGGAAATATAAGTGTAAAGAACGAGGCGGGATGCCGAACCTGTATAACACCTGAATGCGGCTGGGGCGGCTGCTCAATATAAAAAATTATAACAAGGTGTGATATAATGAATTCTATGAATGAACGAAAGATTTTTTGTAAAGATTGTAAGTATGTGAGAACTCCGTCATTTATTCTGCCAGGCGATCTTGATTATAAATGTTTG
>Ga0315287_10003192_pt1 | contig 15776 bp, 17 predicted proteins | sample YL17G11_0_MG_FD_205037 | JGI IMG/M metagenome (GOLD analysis project Ga0315287, IMG submission 205037) | Sediment microbial communities from Yellowstone Lake, YNP, Wyoming, USA - YL17G11_0 | ecosystem: Environmental > Aquatic > Freshwater > Lake > Sediment | place: USA: Wyoming | collected... | reverse complement strand
TCCTGGGAAAAAAGTTTTGGCTCTCATCTCAGCCGGTCCCGGTCGATTTTGTGATTGGTGCGGCCCTTCTGGTTCGAAGAGAAGTCATTGATAAAATCGGAAGGCTGGATGAAAACCTGTTTTTCTACAATGACGACTTAGACTGGTGCTTAAGGGTTAGAAAAGCCGGCTGGAAAGTCTATTATGTGCCGCAAGCTGAAATCATCCATTACGGCGGATATAGCAGCCGCCGAACTTTTAACCCACGACTGTTTGTTGAGGGATTCCGCGGGGGACTTTATTATTGCCGCAAACATTACGGAGAATTCGCTTATCACCTCTACCGTTTACTGCTCGCCCTTTTATTAACCATCGCCCTCCCCTTTCAGATTTTAAGCAAAGAGAAATTCAAGGCTTACGGGCAGATCATCCTTATTTCCCTGATTGGACAAATCCCTAAACCTGTGTTAAAATAAACCGAATTATGAAAGAAAATATTCACCCCAAATATTACCAAACCACCGCCACCTGCGCCTGCGGTGCGGTTTATGATATCGGTTCCACCAAACAAAATCTCAAGCTGGACATTTGTTCCGCCTGCCATCCTCTGTTTACAGGCAAACAGAAACTGCTGGATATCGAAGGACGCGTCCAGAAGTTTAAGAAAAAGTATTCTACCGTCAGCGCTGCGCCCAAGGCTGCCAAAAAGAAAACCGTCAAGAAAAAGGCCAAAAAGTAGCTTCCCCTTTAGGCTCGGCCATGCTTCTAGAAAAACTTAAAAACACCGAGAAACGCTATCTGGAACTGGAGAAACTCCTTAGTTCACCGGAAATCATCGCTAACCGCGAAACTTTCCAATCTTATTCCAAAGAACTTTCCGAATTAAAATATTTGGTTGAAAAATATCGTGAATACAAAAAAATCATCCAGGAGGTTGAGGATACCCAGGCCATCCTGGAGGATGAGGGCATGAAAGAAATGGCCGAGGTCGAGCTCGATGAATTAGAAAGCAAAAAAAATAGCCTGGAAAAAGAAATTAAAGTATTGCTCCTGCCCAAAGATCCCTTAGATGATAAAAACATTATCATTGAGATCCGGGCTGGAACCGGGGGAGAGGAAGCCGCCCTCTTTGCCGGAGAGTTGCTGCGCATGTATCTGCGCTATGCTGAAAGACAGGGCTGGAAAACCGAGCTGATCGACACCAATGCCACCGGGCTGGGCGGTTATAAGGAAGTCATTTTCAATATCATTGGAAAAGGGGCTTATAGCAAACTTAAATATGAGAGCGGGACCCACCGCGTGCAGCGGGTTCCCAAAACCGAGGCGGGAGGGAGAATCCACACCTCCGCCGTAACCGTCGCGATTCTTCCCGAAGCGGAAGAGGTAGATGTTAAACTCGATGAAAAAGATATCCGGATAGACGTTTACCGCGCCTCGGGCGCCGGCGGGCAAAACGTCAACAAAGTCAGCTCCGCAATTCGCATCACCCACTTCCCCACCGGGGTTGTCGTAGCCTGCCAGGATGAGCGTTCCCAGCATCAGAACCGGGAAAAGGCCTTTAAATTATTGCGTGCCCGAGTTTTTGAAATTGCGCAGGAATCGGAAAGGAAAAAACGGGCAGAAGTCAGAAAGATCATGGTAGGCACCGGTGACCGTTCTGAAAAGATCCGGACCTATAACTTCCCCCAGGGCAGAGTTACCGACCATCGCATCGGCTTCACCCTCTATCGCTTGGATGACTTGCTAGATGGCGATATAGTTGAAATTATCGAGGCTTTAACCACCGCTGATCAGGCGGCAAAATTAGAAAAGCTGAAGTAATGGAAAACTGGACCGTCGCCAAGCTGCTGGACTGGACCACGGCTTATTTTAAGACTTATAAAATCGAAACACCCCATCTGGAAGCGGAAATACTGCTGGCCCATGCCCTCAAATTAAAAAGAATCGAGCTTTATACCGGGCACGAGAGAATCCTGAATCAAAACGAGCTCAACCATTTTAAAACCTTAATTCAGCGGCGGAGCAAACATGAACCGCTGGCTTATATCACCGGTTTCCAGCCCTTTATGTCACTCGATATTTTTGTCGATCGCACGGTCCTCCTTCCCCGGCCGGAAACGGAAAAATTGGTCGAAGTCGCTATCGATCTTATCAAACGCCAGACAGAAAACACCGCCGCCTACTCTGTCGCCGATATCGGCACCGGCAGCGGCGCCATTGCCGTTAGCCTGGCTAAATATCTGCCGGATATTTTCGTAACGGGTATCGATTCGTCCGACGAAGCATTGAAGGTTGCTAAAAAAAACGCAAATTACCATCGGGTGGAAAATCGCTGCCAATTCAGGCAGGGTAATTTACTCGAACCGCTCACCGAAAAGGTTGATTTGATTGTCGCCAACCCCCCCTATATTCCGAGCGAAGTGATCGCTACGCTGCAGCCCGAAGTAAAAGATTGGGAACCGCATTCCGCATTGGATGGCGGGAAAGATGGGCTTAATTTTATAAACCAACTGCTGGAGAAAAGTCCTCTTCATCTCAAAGCTCAAGGTTATCTTCTTATGGAAATCGGTTTTGATCAGGCAGAGAAAGTGAAAGAGAGAGCTAAAGCTGGTTTTGAAAATATCAAAATTATTAAAGACTATGCCGATAAAGATCGTATCTTTTTAGGGCAGATCCCTTAAGGTTTGCAGCAAAAGTGAAGAGAGCGCCTGGTTTTTTGCCTTCATCATCCCCAACACTTCTTCAGAGGAAATTAGCTTGGGAGAAATACCGGCGGCATAATTGGTAACCACGCCCACCGCCGCGTAGGGAAGCCCCGCCTCCATCGCCAGCACCACTTCCGGCACATTCGTCATCCCCACCACCTCACCTCCCACCCTTTGAAACATCTTGATTTCCGACCGGGTCTCAAATCTCGGCCCCTCGGTACACACATAAACCGCTGAAGGATTAATTTTCATTTTCAGCTTGGCGGCTGCCTTTTGCAGGGCTTTGCGCAGACCCATATTATAAGGACAAGTTAGGTCGGTAAATTCTGAAGGGTTGAAATATGCTTGTCGATTCCGTGTAAAATCAATAAAATCCGAAAGTAAAACAAAGTCACCCGGTTTCATTTTTAGGCTCAGTGATCCCACCGCCGCGGTAGCTATGATTTTGTTTACGCCCAGATCTCTAAAAGCCTGGATATTTGCCAGATAATTTATAGCGTGTGGCGCAGCGTAGCCAGCCCCATGGCGGTTTAGAAAAACAATTTCCCTTCCTCCCGCCTTACCGATTTTGACTTGAACTGAACCATACTTGGTTTTAACTTCTTTTAATTGAAAACTTTTCGTAAAAAGTAAACCCTCGACTCCCGATCCGGCAATGATCCCTATTCTGTTAAATTTTGATTTCATTTTTTATCCTCTGTGCTAAAAAGTTCGCCTGATCGATAACCTCATCCTCATCAATGGTTAGGATGTCTCGATTTTCCATAACTAACTTGCCATTAATGATCACACTGTCAACCTCCGACCCGCCCGCGCTGTAAACCAGATGCGAATAGACATTATATAAAGGGGTAAGATGCGGTCGGTCCAAATCAACGATAATCAGGTCCGCCGTTTTGCCTACTTCCAGAGACCCTATTTCCTGCTCTTTGAGCATGACTTTTGCCGCTTCAATGGTTGCCAGCTTAACCACCGTCTTGGCATCCATGACGGTCGGATCACCGCGCACGGCTTTGTGAAATTTTGCCACCGCGTCCATCTCATCAAACATATCCAGGTTATTATTCGAAGCTGCTCCATCCGTTCCTAATCCCACCGTCACCCCTTCTCGAAGCATCTCAACCACCGGCGCCGTCCCGGAGGCCAATTTCATATTGCTCTCCTGGCAGTGTGAAACTTTTACGTTCCTTTTCTTTAATATTTGGATGTCCTCCGGGGTTAAATGCACACAATGCACCGCTTTTACCCTTTCGGATAAAAACCCAATTTTATCTAAATGTTCCACCGGGGTCATGCCATAGCGCAATCTTATTTCGCTCACTTCACTGGCAGTTTCGGCCACATGAATGTGTAGCGGCAAGTCATATTTATCGGCAAGTTTCCTGGCCTTTTCTAAAACCGCGGGAGAACAGGTGTAGGGAGTATGGGGGGCCACTTCTAAATGAATGATTTGATCCTTCCCCCATTTTTCGTAAAGCTTTTCAATATAGGCCAGTGAATCATCGGCGGTTGGACAGTCAGGGGAAGGAAAGTCCAGTATCCCCTCACCCAGAAAAGCACGGATTCCAATTTTCTTACAAACCTCCGCCGCCGCGTCTTCAAAAAAATACATGTCGGAAAAAGCGGTGGTCCCGGACTTGATCATTTCAATGGCCGCCAGGCTGACCCCGACACGGATAAAATCTTCATCCAGAAATCTTTTTTCAATGGGAAAGATAAAATCCTTCCACCATATATCCAGGGGCATGTCATCGGCAAGTCCGCGCATCATTACCATCGCCGCATGGGTATGGGTATTGATCATCCCCGGCATAATCAGTTTGTTATCGGCTTCAATTACCTTTTTAGCCTTATATTCGGTTTCCGGGGCAATCTCAATGATTTTGGAGCCGCTGATGACCACATCCGCTTTTTCATAAAGAGTCAGTGACGGATCCATGGTCAAAACCATTCCGCCTTTAATAACCAGGTCCGCTTTCATCGTGTCCATCATCAGAATTATAGCAAAACGCAAATGAGGTATATAGTCTTTTTAAGTTGTATGGATGATATTCTTACGCGCTAACCAGAGGGGAAATCAGACGTTATCGCTTAACAAGTTTTTTCCTTTGTTCTAAATACCATTCTTCACTCATGCGTAAGGAGGTTAAGGTATCTTTTGGGACGGAACCAGGATGTGAAGCAAGCCACATAGCCAATTCATTCTTAACTTCCTGCAGACCAAGTGGAGGATTATCGGGTCTCAGATTATATTCAAAACATAATCCATCTTCTTCATCATAACTCTCAACATATTTATTAAATATATACTTTGCTGCGGGGGCAAAGTTGCCTTGCCGCATCTGTTCCCTTATATGCTTACGGTTAAGGCGATAATCCCCTTCCTCAACATACGACTCAAAAGAAGTGGCTTTGTCCTCAAGACCGTCTTTCATTCCAAAGTTATATGAAAAATCGTCCTTTTTCGCACCCGGTTTCATCTTCCATTGCGTGCAGGGCTTATCTGGCTGGGCGGCGCACGAATATATACTCCACTTGTCCCAGCTGATCCGATAATAAATCAGGCTGGGGTCGCCATCGGTTTGATCTCTGCCGTCTTTTCCACGCGTCACTCCCAGGTCCCAGTGATGGCTTAGTTCATGGACGGATGTGTTTGAATCAGAACAGGCAAGGTTTATCGATCTTTGCCCTATGTTATATTCTCCGCAAATATTTGACCGCAGCTTTTTATCAAAATAAACCGCCTCCAGCCCCCGAAAGTGGCTCTTTGACAGAATAGAGAACGCTCGGGCAAAAGTAATTAACTTCTTCCTTGCTTCCTCCCCTTCGCCATTAAACTTGGTTTTAATAGACTGCAGCATTTGCTGTACCATTTGTTTAGGGGCTTTAGAAAGGCTTACCTGCTCCAGCTCTAGCGCTACTTCACCTGGATATAAACGGTAGCTTCTATGATATTCTCTTAATGATACGGCAAACAAATTTTTCTTGCCGGACACTGAATACACCCTGGCTTGCGCCGCCTTTTCCAGGTGGCGGATCACTTTATCCAGACTCTCGGCTTTAAATTTTGGTCCGTTAATATCAATTGTCTGCCAGCCCTCTTCTGTTTTATAAATTATCCAATAAGTCTTTTTAGGGCTTTTCGTTTCCTGGTCCACATTTACTATGCGGGTGGCCATAGCCATTCGGACTTCCTGTACATCTTTACAGGATTTAAGCAGGTAAAACAACAGATATAGTTTCGGTGGAATATTATAAAAATATTCATTATGACTGTAGCCGTGCGCATGATATTCAAAGAAAGAACGGATTTTACCTTTTTTCTCTAACTCCTCAGCCGCTTTAAAGGCTTCACCGCTGGTTCGAACCTTACGTAATTGAATTTCTACTAAGGCGGATTCCGCGATTTCGCGCGCATATTGAAGTTTCTCAATCCCGGCGCTGAATTCCAATATCTTTTTATAAATGGCGGCAGCGGTTTTATAATCTCTGCGATCATAGTGAAAATATTCCACTCTCTCTCTGAGTAAATGGAATTTATCCTCGAGATACTTTCCCCGTTCCCTGGTATTTTTTTGGGTATCTGCTAGAAAATCTAAAGCACCTTGCGCAAGCTCAGAATAATACCCATCTTTACCAGAAATAATCTGTGAATATATCGCCCTGGCTTTATCTTTTAATCCCTGAGCCTGGTAATATTCTCCCCGGAATAAAAGGACATTATTTCTTACCGCAGCATAACTCGGTGCGGGAGCAAAGATTCCGCGCTGTGAATATTGTGGTCTCCGGAGCCAGAGCTCGGATGCCGCGAAGGCTTTTTTATCTTCCCCTATTTTATGATAAAGGGAAATAAGATCTGCGAGGGCTTCCGAAGCCTGAGGAGAGGTTGGGAAGAGTTTTACAATCCTCCCGTAGATTAAAATGGCCTGGTTCGTGTCGTACCTTATTTTATGTAAATGAGCTAAGCGGTAGTATGCTTCCGGCAGCCTTGGTGATTTTGGATTATTCTCAATAAAGGCTTCCAGCGTTTTTATATTTTGGTTGCCAAAACCCTCCGCCATTATTTTCCACCAGACAATTTCGGGATCATTCAATGTTTGTTTTACTTCATTTACGTCATAAAAACCTATTCCCAGAGCATTTCGGGTAATTACATCATGTCGCTTCAGGGCTTTTTCTACTGCCAGGGCCTCTCTTTCATCAACTATATTGTCATACGACCCATGAACCCTCCCATCCCCCATATCCGAATTCATCCTTGAATACCATTCGAACATCTCTTCCACTTTGGACTTCGCCTCCGGGGCTGTGTTTGCGATAACCCGCTTATAAATCTGCTCCGCCGCTTTGGTTTCAAATTCTAATTTCATTTTCCGCTCTCCAGAAAACTTTTTTTAACAAATTGAGCAAAATTTTCGGGTGTAACCTCAATATATTCGGGCAGCATCGCGGCACCTTCGCCGCAACCGGATTGCAATCGGGCCAGGACCCGGTATGCATCCATATGGCTGCCGATCGTGACTTTGATCGATTCATCGCTGATCAGTATCCATTCTTCTAATCTTAAATCATCTTGGCTGGATACTTCCATGCGCCAGATCGGATCTTGATCAACTATTTCACCTGCGTTGTCAGCGTGGTATATAAATTTATCTCGTGTTATAAATACCTCTTCCGTCCCATCATGCCAAACCAGACGATCGATCATCCCCTCTCCCCTTGGAGCGTAATAACTTACGGTCTTCCCCAACACCATTCCGGTCTTGGAATCGGTAACATCAAAATAAAGATTTTCTATCGGATGGGAGAAGATATCGCAGAGGGTATATGGGCCTGGTTTGCCCTGCGCAATCTGCTCGATAAATAAATTCGGAAACATCGGTCGCAGATAACCGAGCAGTTTCCCGTCTGCATGTATTTCCGAACATAGAGCCCCCTCATCATCTCTCAATATTTTTGCAGCATTAATTGAGTCAACGCTGTGGACATCCTTTTCTTCTTTTCCCGTTTGCGACTGGATTTGTCTTATGCGCATTGCTTCGGGATCCGAGGAATCAGCCATAATAGTGCTTATTTCTCTGAACATAATAGGAGGCGCAACCTTTGGTCTTAAGGAAGATTCGTCAGGATGGCTGGGCAGTGCTGAGGGTTGAATATTTTTTGTGTGTCGGCTGCATTCAAAGGCGAGCTTTGTTCCGAGGCCCGCTAAAGCTAAAAAACCCGTTAATAATAAAGTTCTACCTAAGCGCATTTTTTTATCCTCTTTGCGGAACTATCATCCTTAGTTAATCTAATATTCACTATAATATTATCGTTAAAATTAAGGAATAATTTCATTTTTCTGATACCAAAAAAGATATGTTATACTTATTTTGATGTATAAAAATAGATTCATAAAAGCAATTAAAATCTTAAAAATGGGCGGGGTTATCGCCTTTCCCACCGAAACGGTTTATGGCATCGGGGCAGCTCTAAATCAGCCCGCCGCTATTAAACGTATTTTTAAGATTAAAAATCGTCCCAGAAGTAAGCCACTGCAGGTGCTGGTCAGTACGCTCGATGAAGCTAAAAGTTTAGGTGTTTTTAATAAACAAGCATTATCTCTTGCCAAAGCCTGGCCCGGCCCGTTAACGCTAGTAGTGAATAAAACAAATTTAGTGCCTAAACTGGTTACCGGCGGAACGCAAAAGGTCGGCCTCCGTATTCCAGACCATAAAATAGTGCTTGCGCTGATTAATAAAATTGGCCCACTGGTTGCCACTTCCGCTAATAAAGCCGGCGAGGAGCCGGCCCTGACCGCTCAGAGAGTTAAAGAAATACTACCCGAAATCGATTTTATTATCCCTGGCCGCGTAAAAATCGGTAAATCATCTAAAGTTATTGAGGTTGGGAAAAAATCTAAAATCTTACGGAAGTAGATCGTCGATCGTCGAGTACGGAGCGTAAAAAATATAATCCTACGCTCTACGCTCGACGTTCCGTTTTTTTAAAGTCCCCATGATTTTCCTGGCTAACCCCACCGCCCCCACCGCATCCATACTGTACACCGCCCCAATCCTATCGGCATAACCCTTGGTCACCACCGCTCCACCCACCAGCAGGGGGATAATCAAGTTAGCTTTCTTTAATTCTTCCTTGACCACTCCCATCTCAACCATGGTGGTCGTTAAGAGCGCGGAAAGTGCAATTACGTTCGGTTTTTCTTTTTTGGCCATCTCAACAATTTTTTCGGGCGCAACATCTTTGCCAAGATCGATGACTTCAAAGCCATGATTCACCAGCAGCATTTTTACGATGTTCTTGCCAACATCATGGATGTCGCCTTTTACCGTAGCTAAAATAACTTTGCCGACCGCCTTGATTTTTTCTTTAGGGATCCTGGCCTGGCAGATTTCAAACCCTTTTTGCATCGCCTCTGCCGCCTCGATTACCTGCGGCAAATAATATTCTTTGCGGGAAAACTTTTTGCCCACCACTTCCATTCCGGGGACCAATCCCTGATCAATAATTTTCTGTGGATTATATTTTTTATCCAGCGCCAGATTAACCAGTTTTCCCACCAGCTGTCGATCGCCTGCGATCACCGCCTGCCGGATATCCCGATAACCGTATAACCGGATTTTCTTTATCTGAGCTTCACTTTTTTTCTCCGGCGGTTTCCCCGACCTTTTCGCTTTTTCAACCTCTGCCTTAAACTGCTTTAATAGCTCTTCTCGATCCTCCGCTTTCTTTCCCTGCTTCGGCCTTCTCAGTTCCTTTATTATTTTCTTGATCTCCGGATCGGTAACATCGATAATCGCCGCATCCAAACCATAGGCAAGCGCCAGCTTAAAGTAACGGGCATTTAGCTTAGATCGATTGGGTAATCCATGCGAAACATTGCTGATACCAAGGATCGTCCTTACCCCTAATTTTTGTTTTATGATGGGAATCGCCTTCAATGTTTCCAGGCAACCCTGTATCCCCACCCCTGCCGTCAGTACCAGATTATCAACATAAATGTCCTGGACGCTAATCCCCGCTTCTCGCGCCGCCATCACGATTCTTTCCGCGATCCTAAGCCGTTCGTTGGCATTTCTGGGCAGTCCTGTTTCATCCAGCGCTAAAGCAATCAGGGCTGAGCCATATTTTTTAGCCAGGGGGATTAATCTTTCCAGGTTTTCTTTTTTGCCGTTAACTGAATTAAGCAATCCTTTTCCACAGAAAAGTTTTAAACCAGCTTCGAGCGCCGCATAATTAGGGCTGTCGATAGAAAGCGGTTGCGCCGAAAATTTCTGGACCAGCTTGATCGCGGCCTCCATCGACCGGGATTCAACCGTCTCCGGAACAGAAACATTTACATCCAGCAAATCCGCCCCTGCCTTTGATTGCTGGGTTGCTTCGGCTCGGATAATTTGGGTTTCACCCACCCTTATCTCTTCCTGGAAAAGCTTTCGGCCGGTCGGATTGATCCTTTCCCCGACCAGTAAAGGGATCCCTTCTTTTAGTTCTACGACTTTTGTGCGAGAAGCGAAAATACCAGAACCTGCGGCTAAACGCCGCGGTTCCGTTTTATCGAAACCGAGACGTTCAGTCTCAGGTTTCAATACATTTGCGATTGCCAATATATGTTCCGGCCCGGTACCGCAACAACCGCCAATAATCCGAACCCCTAATTTTGCAAACTTTGCCGCAAACTCGCCAAATCTTTTCTGGCTCATTTTATAAACCGCCCGATTATCAATTAATTCCGGCATTCCCGCATTGGGCATAACCATTATCGGCTTACGGCTTACCGCTAACAGCTTTCTGCTTACTTTTAACAATCCTTCCGGACCGGTTGAACAATTGGCTCCAATCACATCTGCCCCTAAAGCCTCCAGCACTACCACCGCTACCTCCGGCGGTGTCCCATAAATCGTTTTTTCACCGTCATCATAGGTCATACTGGCAATCGCTGGAAGTTTGGTTTCATTTTTAACGGCGATCAGCGCTGCCCGCATCTCCTGCAGGTCAGAAATGGTCTCGATGGAAATAATATCAACCCCGCCTTCTTCCAGCGCCTTGGCCTGCTCAGCAAATGCCTGGTAAGCCTGGTCAAAAGTAATTTCACCTAGCGGATCGATCATTTTTCCCAGCGGCCCGATTGATCCGCAAACATATCCTTTATCTCCCGATGCTTCCCGGGCAATCTTTGCCGCTTGAAGATTGATCTCTTTTACCTTTTCCTGCAGGCCATAATCGATTAATTTAATCCGATTGGCGCCAAAGGTATTAGTCTCGATAATATCGGCTCCCGCCTCGATGTAGGCCTTATGGATTGCCTTGACGATTTTCGGCTGAGTCAAATTTTGCGCGTCAAAGCAATCTTCCGGACGCACACCGCGGTTCATGAGCTGCGTTCCCATGGCACCGTCCATGACTAATATTCGCTTATTTAATTCTTCTAATAATTTACTCAAAGGGTATCCTCCTCATCACGTAAGCATCTTCGCCATCGGCATAATAGCCTTTGCGAATATTTATTACTTTAAAACCATATTTTTCGTAAATACTTTTAGCTTTTTCGTTGGAGACCCTCACTTCGAGAAAAAACACATCTTCATCATTCAGGACGTTCTGCATTAACCTTTTCCCAACCCCCTGACCCCGATAATCAGGATGCACCGCCATGTTTATAATATGGACCTCATCCAAAACTTTTTCAATCCCGATGTAGCCCGCTACTTTACCATCGTCTCTTGCCACCAGGTATTTATGTTCATCTTCGTGAAAGACCGATTCATCCTTGGGATACTTAAAAGAGAGCCGCTCGATTGCCACCACCGCAGCGATATCGGCATTTTTCATGGGTGAAATAATAATCACGTTGAAAATTATAGCACAAATCATAAAACGGGGAATTCTTTTAAATAAATCTTTCGAAGCGGTCTTTTTTTGCCTTACAGATCGGGCATACTTCGGGGGGATTTTCTCGGGCGCAAAGATAGCCGCAAACCCTGCATCGCCACACCGGCAGAGGCAAATTACTAATTTTGCCCAGTGTTTCCGACTTTGCCTTTTGCCTTTCTTCCAGGGGTGGCCTTCTTTCGGGGATAGGCATGGCTTTCTTTTCTCCTTTGGCTATCGCTTCGGACACATAAAGCGCGCAATAACAAGCCCCGTATTCAACCAGGTCAGCGTCACGATAATCACACGGGCAAATGATATCCAGATCATCAGCCTTAATCCCACTGGCCCGGCGGCAGGGACAGGCCCAATAACCATAGCGCTCTTCATTGACCAGCAACGCTTCTACCAGATCTTTTGTAAAATCTACATCTGGATTAAGGTGGTATCCAGATGCCTCCGCTTCGTTATTTAATCTTTCATAGAGACTGTCGATTTTCTCCTGAGCAATGCTCACTCTGCCAGCTCCTTTATTTTATCTTCATCATAACGTATAATCGCCCTTGCGCCGTTAATCACGATCGTCGGATAGGTTTCTTTTGGATTCCACTTTTCAACTTCTTTCTCTATTTCATCAGAAGTCTTATTGTCCACCAGATCCGCATCTACAAAATCATAGGCAATACCCAGGCTATCCAGCAATTTTTTCGTTTTTTTACACCAGCCACAGGTACTTAAGGCGTAGAGTTTAATCTTTCCCTTTTCTTCACCTTCCATATGCTTAAATTCAATCATTGCCATACTCCTTTTCAGATTATTATATTACGCTTTCAAGCAAAAGTGAACAAATATTAAAGGGCGGATCCCCGCTTGTGCCCTACTCCTCAAAAAGGTATAATCAAATCAATTTCAGGGGAGGTGATTTGATATGAAAAAAAGTGAAGAGAAAGAGCCGAAGAAAAATCTTTTGCCTTGGCTTATCGCCATTCCCAGTGCCGTTGTGAGTTTGATAGGTGCGGTGGTCTTTTTTTTGCTGAGGAAAAAGCGAAAAAAGTAAACTATTTGAATTCCTTAAAGTGAGCCTTGTGCGAATAGCGCGGCACCAGGGTGAGCGGATCATCGGCTAATCCCGCCTGTATTTTAAATCTCCCCAAGCGCGCCACATTTATTCCATATGGATGAGCGTGCATCTCTTCCGCAAAATGAAAATTATCCGGCCAGTTTCGGATCACTTTTAAAGCATGGGTGTTCCCCACCAGCCAAAGCTTCCCGGAAATATCAGTTAACCTTTCAACTAAAACTTCCCATTTTAATACCAGATCTTCCGTCAATCTTTTTAGCTTCCCGCCCGCAGCTCCGAATAAGGCAAAATTATATTCATCCATCCGCGCATCCAGCAGCACGGCTATGGTCCCTTCCATATCCACTAGATTATAAGCCATGGCTTCCATCGTGGAAACTCCGATCAGAGGAAGGTTTAGGGTTTGTGCCAGGGTTTTGGCGGTTGCCAATCCTGCGCGCAGACCGGAATAAGATCCAGGACCAATAGTAATCGCTATCCCGCCGATTTCTTCGGGTTTGATGCCTGATTCTTTAACATAAAACATGACCCTTTCCGCTTGAATCTGTGAGATAGAAGTTTCTAACCGCACCCCTTGCTCGTCAATGATTCCGAAGCTGATTAATTTAGTTGCGCAGCTGATGCCGAGGATACGCATTTTAAGCAAACCGGAAAGCCAGATTGGGGGGAAGAATTATTTTTCGCTCGTTTTCAGAAAGCATCTCGATTTCGATCTTTTCCGCCCGCTCCGGAAACAGCAGCCCCATCCTTTCTGCCCACTCGATCAGGCAAACCCCTCCCCGGCTAAAATATTCTTCAATTCCCAGATCTTCAATTTCGCTCAGGTCTTCGATCCGATAAAGATCAATATGGAATAAAGGGATCCTGCCCTGATACTCATTAATGAGGATAAAAGTCGGGGAAGTCAGATAATCCTTAACATTCATTCCTTCGGCAATCCCCTGGGTCAGCGTGGTCTTGCCGGCTCCGAGGGGTCCCAACAAACCAATAATTTCATCTGACAATAAAAAAGCGCCGATTTTTCTCCCCAACTCTGCGGTTTGTTCGGCGCTTTGACTAATAAAATATTTCATTTAGGGCAGGTTTACCAGCGTTCAAAATCGTCAACCGGTCCGCCTTTTATCTCACGGAAACCGGGCAATTCATCATCGTATTTTTCGCCCGTCTCCGCCTTTTTCTCTTCGTAAAGGGCATCCATCGTTTTTTCCAGCACGGGATGAATTACGCTGGAAGCAATTTCGCGCATCGGTTTCAAAACGAACAGGCGCTCGTGCATCAACGGATGGGGGACCTGTAATTTTTCGTCCGAGATAATCTCATCCCCGTAAAGTAAGATATCAATATCAATGGTGCGGGGTCCCCACTCTATTTCTCTTTCCCTCCCCAAAGTGGCTTCGATCTCCTGGCATACCTCTAATAATTTATGCGGCGAAAGGGTGGTTTTCACTACCACCGCTGCGTTAATATACGGCGGCTGGCTGCCACCTCCCTCGGCTTCGGTCTCATGATTGCTTGAACGCTTGATCACTTCGATGTGTTGGTTCTTTTCCATTAAAAAGATCGCCTGCTCAACATATTCTTCCCGGTCCCCAACGTTTGAACCCAATCCCAGGTAAGCAATCGTTGCCCCCTTTCTCGTCTTATTCTTTGCCGTTTTTTTAGTTTCCACCTTCTTGGTCTTGGCCAATTTTTTAGGCTTGACCTTTTTCACCTTCGATTTTTTTACTTTTTTCTTTGCCATTCTTTTACCCCCTTCTGATAATGGCGTCGGTCATTTTTGCCACTCTAGCCATTTGCCGCACATCGTGTACCCGGATAAAATCCGCGCCGTTCATGATGGAAACCGCCACACTGGCCGCGGTTCCCGCTCCCCGCTCTTCCACCGGAAGCCCCAAGGTCTTTCCAATAAAGGATTTACGGGAGGTCCCCATCATAATTGGCCGACCCAAAATTTTCAACTCTTTCAAGCGCCGGATAATTTCAAGGTTATGGTCAATCGTTTTTCCAAACCCAATTCCCGGATCAACCAATATTTGTTCAGGTAGTATACCACTCTTTTTCGCAATTTCAAGCCCTTCTCCCAAATAATCCAGGATCTCCAGCATCAGATCGGAGTAGGCCGGATTCGCTTGCATTTTTCTTGGTCTTCCTTTGATATGCATGATACAAACCGGCACCTTAAACTTCGCCACCACCTTTGCCATGCGCCGATCAAAGTGCAGACCGGAGATATCGTTCACCATCTGCGCTCCCCGGCTTAAGGCCGCTTCCGCCACCTCCGCCTTGGTCGTATCCACGGAGATCAGGATTTTCGTTTCCCTGGTCAATCTTTCGATCACCGGCAGGATTCGCTTCTTTTCTTCCGCCGCCGAAACCGGCCGGGCACCTGGCCGGGTCGATTCACCTCCGATATCAATAATATTCGCACCCTCTTCCCATAATCGCTTCGCCTGTTCAATCGCCTGCTCAAGCTTAAAATATTTACCCCCGTCGGAAAATGAATCAGAAGTAACATTCAAAATGCCCATAATATAGGTTCGTTTCCCAAACTCAAATTTCCGGTTGCCGATTTTCATGGGCTTGGGCAGGGTGTCATAATTTTTCAGTGTGGTCGCAATCTCTTCCGCCAGACGCGGCAGACCAAACTGGTGCTGCTTTAGCTTTTGGATTAATAGATCAAATTGCTTAAGGGTGCCGAAGATCAGGATATCGGTGGCGGCTACCGTATGATTGATGGCGCCGTAAGCGTTGGCAGCTTCCCCGCCAAAAGAAAGCATTTCTTGCTTGATGATATTAGCCGCCGGCGGGCGGATCCTTTTAAGTTTAACTGCCCGACTGACGGCTTTTACCGCCATCAGGCGAATGCCCGTCGGGTCAGAAGCCACCGCCAGCATTTCTTTCTCAGCCGTCGAAAGATTTTCTACCTCGATCACCCGCGCTATCATAACAACTCGAATTTAACCGCTCGGGTCGTGGTCGGGGTAACCTTGACCCTCTCATCTATCCGCATCCCACCCACCCACACGATCTTACCCCCGCTCTCCACCATGGGCACAAAATCCCTCTCTTCCAGCGGAACCTTTTCATCAATGAAAAAATCCTGGACTTTTTTACTGCCACGCATCCCCAGCGGCACAAAG
>Ga0315287_10003191_pt1 | contig 15782 bp, 16 predicted proteins | sample YL17G11_0_MG_FD_205037 | JGI IMG/M metagenome (GOLD analysis project Ga0315287, IMG submission 205037) | Sediment microbial communities from Yellowstone Lake, YNP, Wyoming, USA - YL17G11_0 | ecosystem: Environmental > Aquatic > Freshwater > Lake > Sediment | place: USA: Wyoming | collected... | reverse complement strand
GTCTTTGTAGCGGCCGGCCGCCGGCCGGCCGTCTTCGCCCCTGCAGGATTCCACCCCGGCCGCCCGGCGGGCGGCCGCTACATGACCACGCCTTGAGCGATCGTGTCTTCGTAGCGGCCGGCCGCCCGCCGGCCGTCGGCGGGCCTGCAGGATTCCACCACGGCCGCCCGGCGGGCGGCCGCTAGTGCGCCGGTGAGTCTGCCAGGCTGGCGTGGTGGAAGTCCGCGCCAGGCTTGCACCCGGCCTGTAACCGAAGGTAACTGCGTTCTCGTGAGAGGAGGTGGAGAGCAACCGGAGGTGAACCGCTGATCCGCAGGAAGACGAACCCGATTCGGCCGTTCACCGAGGCCAGCCTGCTAGGAATGGTGAAGCCAGGGTGCAGAAGATCGGTGGGGCGGTGGGTGGAGGCAGAGCGGCGGGAAGGCCAGGCAGATGAAGCCGGGAGACCTGACGCCAGCATGGATGGTGTCAGGAGTCAGAGCCCGCATACGAGCGCTGAAGCGCCTGTAATGGGCGTGGAGCAAAGGCGGGGCAGGACGGTGGATGCGTGAGGGACACGGCGACCGAATAGAGACCGGCGCAAGTGGCGTTGCCTAAACAAGCCGGAGACACCCAGGAGCAATGGAGCTGGGTAGAACGGGCGGTGTTGACGGATCGCATGCTGACAGCCCTGGAGACGGGGGTGAAAGGAGGCACGTGGTTCAGCCTGATGGATAAGGTGTATGCGAGCAAGAGCCTGCACGCGGCGTGGGAGAAAGTACGGAGCAAGCGAGGGGCCGGCGGAGTTGATGGGCAAAGCGTCCACCACTTCGGCGCCCGAGCCGAGGCCGAGCTGACGCGGCTGGAGGAAGAGCTTCGCAGTAACACCTACACGCCCGAGTCAGTCAGGCGAGTGCGCATACCCAAGCCCGGGAGTTCAGAGGGAAGACCCCTCGGGATACCGGCGGTCAGAGACCGAGTCGTACAGACGGCACTGCGCAACGCTCTTGAGCCGATCTTTGAGCATCGGTTTGCACCAACGAGCTACGGTTTTCGTCCGCGGCGAGGGTGCAAAGATGCGTTGCGACGAGTCCAGGCACTTCTCGACCAAGGGTACACATGGGTTGTTGATGCGGACATCGAGAAGTACTTCGACAGCATTCCGCATCAGCCGCTCATGGCCGAGGTCGAGAAGGAGGTTGCGGATGGACAGGTGCTGGGGCTGCTGCGAGCGTATCTGTCAGCCGGGGTCATGGAGGGGACACATCAACGCTGGTCCAACGCTTACTTTCGGGGCAAAGGGCTGTACTCCATGCACGAAGCCCACGTGGCCCTCTGTCGGCCTCGATGAGAAACCACCAACTGGAGAGCCGGATGCGGGAAATCCGCCTGTCCGGTTCGGAGGGAGGGGGTGGCGGTGAATAGCCGCCTCCCCCTACCCCTATCGCTGTAGTCCTCGTGCTGCTGTTTGCGCCGGCGTCGACTTGTGCGGGCGTCGAGAAGGCTTGCATGGCCAGCTACCTGTGGTCCAAGCTCGAGGGCAGCTACGACGGGCACTACTTCCCAGACTACTACGGGCAGCAAATGCCCAACCTCTCGGCGGCCTACGACTACGGCGAGCTCACCGTCCACAACGACGGCTACCTGTCCAACGACCGCCGCCACCAGGCGAAGGTGGCGGCGGTCCACGTGTTCCCCTTTCGCCTGACCGCCGGCGCCTCGGCGTACTACCGCTCCGGCACGCCGCTCTTGGCGATCGGCTTCTCCGAGTTAAACGGCAACGCCTTCTACCTGTCGCAGCGGGGCACGTGGGGCCGCACTCAGCCCGAGTACGAGATGGACCTCCACCTCGGCTACCCGATCAAGATCGGCGGCGCCGAGGTCAACCTGCTGGTGGACGTGTTTCACCTGCTCGACCGCCAGGGCGAGACAGGCCGCGACCAGAGCTACAACTTCGACCAGACCGTCGACGTGATCGACTACGCGACCGGCAAACCGCTCCCGTCGATCGCCCGCGGCACGCCGTGCGCCAGCCTCGTCTCTCCCGACAACGCGGTCACCTGCAACTCCGCCTTCAACACCACCAACGCCTGGCAGGACCCGCGCTCGGTGCGGCTGGGTGTGCGCATCACGTTCTGACGACGGTTCGACGGCCAGGGTTTCACTCCGAGGAGCGGAGCGGTGGCAGGACCTTTGTTGGCGCGAGCAGGGTGCTTGTGGGCCACCCTCACCGGCCTTCCAGCTCCCTCAGCAGCTTCGCTGTCGGGAAGCAGTCAACGCCATGCCCGGCCAGGTCGCGATCGTTCGTCCACAGCGGCAGGGCCAGGGCGCGCGCCAGAGCCAGTGGATGGGCGTCATCGGGATCGCGCGACGCGAGGTCGCGCCGGGCACGCGTGAGTTGGCGGCGGTACGCAGATTCGGAATGAATGCGAAGGGGCAGGAGTCGCCACTGAAGTGCGACCAGCTCTCCTGGCAGCGCGTACTTCTCGGCCATCACCGCCAGGTAGGTTTCTACCTCGTCTGCGTTGAACCGTGCCACATGGACGTCCACGCCGAACTCGGTGATGACCCGTAGAGCGGCCTTGCCAATCACCGCTGAAAGCAGGACGTTAGCGTCGCCGACTACGGCGGCGATGGGCATCGAAGTCCTCCTGCACGGCATGTTCGGTCACACCGCGAACCTTCAGCAGCGCCTCGAGGTGCTTGCCAAGAACCTGCGCCATCTCGCGCCGCATGTCAGCAGGGACGTGGTTGGGCTCGTCCAAAGGCAGATACACACCGGCCAGCTTCCCGTGCCGTGTCACGAGGACGGGCTCGTCGCCACCCACCAGGGTTGCGAGATTCTCCCGGATCTCACGGACGCCTGCAACGCGCATGGCAATCTCCTCCGTCACTATCGTAGGTTCTTTGGAGAGTTGTGTCAACACTTGCGTACACAATCGGTCCGAAGCTTCATCCGAGGCGAACCCATGGCCCTCGGCCGCGTCGCCGAGTTCATCGTGAACGTCCTCGATAGTGAGCAGCCGATCGGCTATGAGCGCGCGCCCGCGGCTGCGGCGACAACGCCTTCGGTGACGCCACCACGTGGCCGAGCCCGCGGCGGTTCGAGCTCGGCTTCCGCACCGAGTTCTGAGCACCTCCCTGGAATCCGGCGGGGGGCGCCTGCGTTCTGGCCTCGTGCCAAGTCCACGATCCCGGCGCTGTCGAGGCTGGCGTTGCGGGTCCGCCGCAGAGCTGGGATCAGGGCGGAGAGCAGGAGGCTGACAATGAACAACAGGGAGTTCTTTGCGGCGCGGTGGGAAGCGGAGAGCAAGGCGTTCGTCAACGTGTTGAAGGCGCTGCCGGAGGGCAAGGGCGACTACCGGCCGCACCCGCGGTCGCGATCGGCCGCGGAGCTCGCGTGGGTGCTGGCGAGCGAGGCGGTCGGGCTGCTCGCGCTCATCGAGCACGGCGAGATCGATTGGAAGGAGACGCCGCCGCCGGCGAAGCTGCACGACATCGCCGACCGCTACGCGTCCGCGCACCAGACGGTCGCCGGGCGCCTCAAGCACGTCGACGACGCCGCCTGGGGCAAGCCGGTGAAGTTCAAGATGGGCGGGAAGGTGGCGTGGGAGAGCCCGCTCGGCGAGATGCTGTGGGGGTTCCTGTTCGATGCGATCCACCACCGCGGCCAGCTCTCGACGTACATCCGGCCGATGGGCGGCAAGGTCCCGTCAATCTACGGCCCGTCCGGCGACGACCCCGGCGGGATGTGACGGCCCGGTCGCGGCCGCCTCATCCTGCCTCGGCCGAAGTAGCCGCATCGTCGCCGGCAACGCTCCCGGCCTCGCTCTCCGTGTCCTCGACGGGAGGCGTGTCGGCGATGACGGGGCTCTCCCCAGTCTCGGCGGTTTCGCGCCCCGTGATCATGGCCCGCAGCAGACTGGTCGGCGTGTGCCCCGTCGTCGTCAGGTAGATGTGCACGATGAGGAACGCGAGGAACAGGTAGGCGCCCAGGGTATGCGCCGGACCGAGCACGCGGAGTCCTCCAACCTTGGCGAACGCCCGCGGCCAGCGATCGGCGCCCCAGAGCAGCGCGCCGCTGGCGAGCTGGTAGGGGACGAGCACGTTCAACAGCGCCAGGTAGGTCAGCTTCTGCAGCGGGTTCAGCTTGCGCCGCGGGTCGCTCTCGAGAGGGTGGGTCTCGCCCTTGAAGATCCCCACGAGGTAGTAGCGGAGCTGCCTGATCGCCCCTGAACTGAAGTCGTCGAGCGCAGGAAGGTAGTGGTGGTACTTCTCGGCGGTCACGTGGTAGAACAGCCCGAGAAAGGCGTTCGCGCTCATGAAGAGCCCGACCCAGGAGTGCCACGCGACGGCTCTGGCCATGTCGCCGAGGACGCCGAAGCGGTCCGGGTAGTGGATGGCGAACCCGGTGACGAGAAGGAGCATGAGGGTCGCCGCTTGCAGCCAGTGCCAGACCCGCTCGTGAAGCTCGTACAGTGGTCTGCGGTCGTTCATTTGCGGCCTCCCAGGATGAGGCGAAGCGCACCGTGGAGCATCGCGAAGAGGAGGGCGCCGGCCACGGCAAGCCATCCGATCCACTCGATCCAGCCGACCCGGGTGTTGCCGATCACGTAGAACGAGGACAGCAGGACGCGGTTGTCGAAGACAGGGCCGCTTTTCGTCCGCGCGACCACGTCGCGCTTGGCACCGCCGAAGTACGCGGGTGCCGTCGCCGGCAGGACGTCGTCGAGGTCAAGGGGGCGGTGGAGCATGCTCTTGGCGGCGTGGCAGGCGGTGCACTCCTTGATCGCCTGGTCCTTGCCCACGATGCTGTGGCTCATCGCCCAGGGGACCACCTCGATCCGCAGCTCGGGTTGGGCGATCCCGCCGTACTTCCGCAGCAGGGAAGCGACGAGCGTGACCTTCTCCGGCGAGTCGTACACCGCCTGGGGGACATCGATGAACTCGTCGGCGTCGCCGAACAGCTTGGCGACCTCGGGGCGGTACACCCACGTGCCGTCGGACTCTTGGCCCTCGAACAGGGCCTTCTGCACCTGCCAGGTGAAGACCGGCCGCCCCTTGTCGCCGTCCCACCAGTAGACGCCGGTGATGAGGTTCGTGGGGCGGATCTTGCTATTGCCAAGGCGATCCTTGGAGGTGATGTAGGCGGGTTTGAAGCCCGTCACCTTGGAGTCGGGGTCGACGATGCTGCCGTCGATGCCGCGGAAGGTGATCCGGCTCGTCCCGGTGTTGAGGAGGAACCCCCACTCGTCGCTCTTGTAGGCCCAGAAGCGCACCGCGGGGATGTGGCACGTCTGGCACGCCAGCGCCTCGAAGTGCAGGCTCTTGTACGGTAGGAACGCGTGCAGTTTCTCGGCCTCGTGGCAGTCGGCGCAGCCTCGCATCGTGAAGTGCTTGGAGACGTTCACCGTCTCCGGGGGGATACTGCCGCGCGCGAAGTTGTGGTCCGGCTTGCGCAGGTAGGTCGCGAAGTCGACGTCGTGCAGACGGTAACGCAGGTTCTTGGCGGGATCGTCCTGGATCATGCGGCCGGGGTTGTTCGGCGAGAAGTGGCAGTCGATGCAGACCATCCCCTTCGCGGCGTGGACGTCCCACGGGTAGCCCATCGTCTCCTTGCCGACGATGCTCGGTGAGACGGTGTCGCTGATCTTGGCGCCGTTGTAGATCCAGCCGGCCTTCTCGGTGCCGCGCATGATGTCGCGGTGCTGGATCGGCTGGATCGTCGTCTCGTTTCGCGCCGTGAAGCCGTGGCACTGCGCGCAGTTCTCGAGGGTGGGATCGGAGAGGTTGAGCACCTCCGGCTTGACGGTGCCATCGGCGTTGAACGCTGTCTCGAGGTAGGCGAGGGTGCCGTCCTCGCGGACCTCGACGATCCCGGTCCCGGCGAGCGTGGCGGTGTTGGCCCAGCGGAAATCACCGCCCGACATGCGCTCCCGGCGCTCGCCGCGGTTGGCGGCCGGGACGTGGCACAGGAAGCAATCGCCCTCGGCGATCCCGCTCTTCTTCCAATCCCACGCCTCGATGGTGCCGGTGGCGCGATCGCGATAGTGGTAGTCGCGATCGAGGGCGTCGACCTTCGCCGGGTCGACGGTCCCGAACTTCCGGCCCTCGCTGTCGAACTCCGAGATCCCCGAGCCGGTGTGGCAGACGCCGCACTTGGTCAGCCACTCGGGGGTGCCCATGTCGAAGTCGTCCGGCGAGGTGATGCCGAGGCGGGTGAGCTGCCGGTTGGGGATGATCGAGAACTTGCCGAACATTCCGGGCGACACGTTGAACGGGGCGATCGCGTTCTTCTCCAGGAGCGCCCGTTCCATCTCGGTGCGACCCTGCTGGAAGTGGAAGCTGTCGGTGATGAAGTCGTAGTCGTGGTAGTCGCCGCAGCTCCTGCGCGTGCTGACCGGGCCGTGCGACACCAGCACGCTGACGCCGTTCTCATCGAGCAGGCGAATCGGCGGATGCAGCGGCTTGGCCTTTGGCGCGGGCGCCGCGCCCGCCGCCGGCGTGTCAGCGAGCGCGACGCCAGCCGCTCCCGCCCATGCGACAAGCACGACGGCGACGAGCGCCCTCATCGCGAGCGTCGTTGCCGATCCGTTCCTGCGGCGCCGCCCCGGTTTGCTCATTCCGTGTGACATGCGACCCTCCCCGTGCATCGTTCGTCCCTTGCTCGGTCTCGCGGCTCGATCGTTCCAGGCGCTTCGGGACAGAGCCTCCCCCCGCACCGTCGTGACGGCCGATCCTCAGCGTTGCTTGCTCTCGTGAGGGGTTCAGACCCCGGGGCGCAGGGGCGCGGGGCGGGCAGCGCCCCGTCACGCGCCGCCGTTGCCCCCGGGTCTCAGTAGGCGTGGGTGCCGAGCACCACCTGGACGCCGAACTTCTTTTCGAGTAGCGGCTTCAACATGTCAAGATCGATCGGGCAGGCCGCGGTCTCCATCGCGAGCTTGACGCAGGTTCCGAGATGGATGACGTCGAACTCGCGGCCGAGACCTTTCGCCAACTCGGTGAGCTGCTTCACCCGCGGGACAACCAGGCCGGGGCAGTCGCCGCAGTCGGTCATGGCGACCAGCTCGATGGTGTCGTGCCGCCCGTACTCGCCGTTCTTCTCGGCCATCGCCTTGTAGCACTTCGCGCAGGCGATGCACGAGTGGTCCTTCACCCGTTTGCAGTAGAGCACCGCTATCCGTGCCATGGCGTAGGTCCTCCCGTGGCGGTCGTCAGCTCTTCGCCCCGACCAACGTCTTCACGAGGTTGTCGAAGAGGTCGAAGTACGAGGTGGCGCCGCGGATCCCCTCGATCGACGACGGCACCTCGATGACCTTCGCCGCGGTCCCGCTGCGAAACGCCAGCGTGTATTCGATCGGGGTATGCGGGTCGACGAGCACCATCTCGACGTTCTTCTCATTGACGTACGCGACCAGCGTCGCCGGACTCGGGAGCTGGCCCGGGGTGCTCTTACACACCACGAAGGTGGGGCCGCCGATCTGGGCGAAGTTGTGCCAGCCGCACTGGGTGCTGAAGATCACGAGCTTGCTCAGCGGCGCGAGCTCGGCCTGCCAGCCGACAACGCGACGCTCGGCCTCCTCGCCGAACCGCTTCGCGTTGTCCAGGTATGTGTTGGCCAGTGTCGGCTCGAGCGTGGCGAGCCCTTCGGCGATGTTGCGGGCGATGACGCCGGCGTTGCGGGGGTTCAGCCAAAAGAACGGGTTCCCCTGCTGAAAGTCCATGTCGACGTAGCCCTCGCACGTCGACACCGGCACGCTCACCCGTGCGGCGCCTCGCGAGACGTCGATCCAGCGCGGTTGCTGCTGGCGTTTCTCCGTTTCTCCGGCAGGCGCCGCCAGGACCGAGGAGATCGCCGCCGACTCCGGCAGGAACCCGGTCCACACGACGACGTCGGCCGACTTGAGGCGCTCCCGCGCCGCGGCCTCGACCTGGAGGTCCTTGCGGATGATGCAACCCGAGAAGAGGCTGAACACCTCGACGCGGTCGCCTCCCACCTCCCGGACGATCGCCGCGATGTCGGGCTCCGCCACGGCTACCGCGAGGCGCCGGCCGGGTCCGGCGTTTGCGGCGCCGATGGCCAGCCCCATGGCGCCGATACCTAGGATCACCGCACCGCACCTGATCAAGATCCGTGTCTTCATGGCCATCCTCCTGTCCCTCTCGTCACCGGCTCGCGGCCAGCTCGTATCCAGGCAGCCTGAACTGCGGTCGGTCTAGCGCGCCGCAAACGAACGCAGCCACAACCGTTGCTACTGGACCCGAGACGCCCATCACCACCTCGATGCCGTGCGCGCGAAGCTCCTCCGCCGACTCGGGCGCGATCGCGCCGCACAGCAGCACCTCGACGCCGGCGGCGAGAAGCTCCGCCAGGCGTTCGCGGTTCGAGGTCGCCCGACACCGCCGAGTCCCGACCTTTCGCGCGCCGCGCCCGTCCACTCGCCACAGCGTCACCCGGTGGCAGAAGTCGAACGTCGGCGAGACTCGGCCGCGGAACTCGGGTACGGCGATCACGGGTCGTTCCTCACGGGCCGGCAATGAGCAAGGATCGGGCCAGCGTCCCGGCCGCCGCCCGGAGTGCATTGGAAGCAGCTCTATGTCAGTGAGTTACTGTTGCTGGTTGGCGAGCGGCGGGGTCGATCGCCGGCGCAGCCGACGGAGGATGGTTGCAGATTGCAGTCACCTCGCCGGCGAGCGCCTGCGTGGCGGGGTGCTCTCCTCTTCCGGGAGCAGGCGGAGCTTGCGCCATAGCGTGGTCTTGTGAATGCCCAACTCGCGCGCCGTCGCGCTGCGGTTGCCATCGTGGCGAGCGAGGACGGCGAGAATGTGCGTTTTCTCGACGTCCTCCAGCCGTGCCGGGGGCTCACCGGCGCTACTGCGTTTTGCAATGGTCGCCTCGACGAGCGAGGGCGGCAGATGGTCGATCTGGATGAGCGGCTGCCGGCAGAGGACGAACGCGTGCTCGAGGGCGTTCTCGAGCTCGCGGACGTTGCCCGGCCAGTCATGGCGCATCAGGCACGCCATGGCGTCGGGCGACAGTCCTTCGATGTCCCTTGCCTTGAGCCGGTTGAACCGGTCGATGAGGTGCCGCACGAGGGGCGGGATGTCCTCCGGCCGCTGTCGCAGCGGCGGGATTGCAATCTGCACCACTTGGAGGCGGTAGAAGAGATCCTCGCGGAATCGCCCGGCTGCCACCTCCGCCCGCAGGTCGCGGTGGGTGGCGGCGATGAAGCGCACGTCGGCGTGTACCGGCTGGTTGGCGCCCAGGGGCTCGAACGTCCGCTCCTGGAGGACGCGCAGCAGCCGTACCTGCAGGGCAGGGGAGACATCGCCGATCTCGTCGAGAAACAAGGTGCCGCCTTGCGCGGCGGCGAGACGGCCCGGCTTGTCGCGCCGCGCGTCGGTAAACGCGCCGGCGACGTATCCGAACAGCTCCGACTCCAGCAGCGTGTCGGGAAGTGCGCCGCAGTTGAGGGTGACGAGCGGCTTGGCCGCGCGCTCACTCAAGCTGTGGATCGCCCGGGCGAGCAGTTCTTTGCCCGTGCCGCTCTCGCCTGTTATGAGCACGGTGCTGTCGCTCTCGGCGATGGCGGGCACGAGCGCGAGGATCTCGCGCATCTTGTGATTGGCGGTGATCATGTCGTGGAAGGCGAAGCGGCGCTCGACCTCGCTGCGCAGCGCCTCGACGAGCGACAGGTCGCGGAACGTCTCGACGCCGCCGATCACCTCGCCGCTGCGGTCGCGCAGCAACGCGGTGCTGACGCTGATCGGGACGCGGCCGCGCACGGCGTTGAGGATGGCGACCGGCTTGTTGACGATCGACCGGCCGGTCGCCATGGTCTGTTTGAGCGCGCACTTCTCCTCGCAGATGTCGGCGCGGAAGACCTCCCAGCACGCCTGGCCGACGGCGGCCTCGCGGCGCACGCCGGTGATGATCTCCGCGGCGCGGTTGAACGAGGTGATGTGGAAGTCGCCGTCGACCGTGAAGACGCCGTCGTTGATCGAGTCGAGGATGGTCTCGAGATCGGTGGTTCCGCCCTGGTTGGCGGGCGCCGCCTGCTTGAAGCCTGTGTGGCGCACGGTCGCGCCTCCCTATTGCACTATGCAACCATTTCGTGACGACTGCAAGGTGTCGAGCCACCGCGGGCGCGCGCCGCGAGTCGCTGCCTCTGACCGCGCGCCTCACGGCTGGCGGTGAGCCGGGGCGGACTCGCCCGTCACCGCTGCCGCGTGATCCCGACGGGACCGCGCCCGGCCTCCGGCCCGTGCCCGTGCGGACCCTGACCGTGGTGGGCGCAGGCGGTGCCCGGCGTTGCTTCCTGGAGAGTCCCGATCTTGAGTGCGGAAAGGGCATCTCCGACCTGCCCCGACGGCGCGAGGTAGACGCGGATGCCAGCGGCGTTGAGCTTGACCAGCGCGCCCATGCCGATGGCGCCGACAACCAGCGCGTCGACCGGCTTCCCCGCCAGGGTGGCGAGCGGCTGGCACATGCCGTGCTGGTGGTGGAGGTCGCCGTTTGGCACCGTCTCGATCGCGCCGCTCTCCTCGTTGACGATCATGAACAGCGGCGCCGAGCCGAAGTGGAGGCTGATCGGGTTCTGCAGCCCCTGATCCTCGGTTACGGGTACGCAGACGTTCATCGTTCTCCCTCTCTTTCCTGTCTCCGGGGGCCGCCGCAGCGCGGGTAGGCATGCGGCTCGACACCGCCGCCCACGACGTGCCCCCCTTCGATCCTCAATGCCTTGCCGTGGATAAGAACGTCGGCGACCTTGCGGTGGGCGGCTTCGACGATCCGCCCGAAGGTAGGCCGCGATACCGCCATCGCCGCCGCTGCCGCCTCCTGGTACAGGCCCTCGAAGTCGGCGAGGCGCAGCGCCTCGAACTCGTCGAGGGTCAGGACCACGTGCTCGAGCTGCCTGCCGGGGATCCCGGCCGGTTTGAACAGGGCGGCTCCAGGGCATCCGGCAACGCGACGGCAGCACAACGGGCGGGGCACGCTCCTACCTCCGGCCGCATTATGAGCGTATGCTCACAACTGTCAAGCGCCGAGTCGTGGTGGCTCAGCCCGCGTCGACGGCCTCGCCACCGGCCTTGCCGGACGGCGGGCGCTGGTGGGCCAGCGATGCCCTAAGGAAGTCGCGGTTCATGCGGGCGATGAAGCTGATCGAGATGCGTTTGGGACACACCGCCTCGCACTCGCGGTAGTTGGTGCAGGCGCCGAATCCCTCCTGCTCCATCCGGCCGACCATCGCAGCGGCGCGCGCATAGCGCTCCGGCTGCCCCTGCGGGAGCAGGCCGAGGTGCGAGATCTTGGCAGCGACGTACAGCATCGCCGCGCCGTTCGGGCAGGAGGCGACGCAGGCGCCGCAGCCGATGCACTCGGCCGCGTCCATGGCGAGGTCGGCGGTCTGCTTCCCGACTAGGATCGCGTTGGCCTCCGGAGCGCTGCCGGTGCGAACCGAAATGAACCCGCCGGCCTGCATGATGCGGTCGAACGCGCCGCGGTCGACGACCAGGTCCTTGACCACCGGGAACGCGCGCGAGCGCCACGGCTCGATATAGAGGACGTCGCCGTCCTTGAAGTGGCGCATGTGGAGCTGGCAGACGGTGGTGCCGCGCTCGCCGCCGTGCGCCATGCCGTTGATCACCATGCCGCACGAGCCGCAGATCCCCTCGCGGCAGTCGTGCTCGAACGCCACCGGCTCCTCGCCCTTGCCGACGAGCTGCTCGTTGAGCACGTCGAGCATCTCGAGGAACGACATGTGCTCGTTGACGCTCGCGAGGTGGTACTTCACGAACCGGCCCGCGCTCGTCCGATCCCTCTGCCGCCAGACATGCAGCTCCAAGTTCATTGGTGGCTCCTGTCTCGTACACGAGCATCGCGATTCCGAGGATCGGCCCCGGGCGGAGAAGTCAAGAGTTGAGAGTCGAGAGTCGAGAGCGGACGGAACGGCCGCGAACGCATCGGGGTGTCACCGGGGGTACTCCTAACTCTCGACTCTGAACTCTCGACTCGCATCATTTGTAGTTCCTCTGCGCCAGCCTGATGCTCTCGAAGATCAGCGGCTCCACGTGCCGCACAGACTCGCCGCCGGCGACGTGCTCCCACGCCGCGCCGTGGCAGAACTCGTCGTCGTTGCGCAGCGCCTCGCCGTCGGGAGTCTGGAACTCCTCGCGGAAGTGGCCGCCGCACGACTCGCGACGCTCGAGCGCGTCGCGACACATCAGCTCGCCGAGCTCGAAGTAGTCGGAGACACGGCCGGCCTTCTCGAGCTCCTGGTTGAGGTCGGCGCCTTCGCCGGTGACGCGCACGTCGGTAACGAACTCCTCGCGCAGCGCCCGGATCGTGTCGATCGCCGTGCGCAGGCCGGCGTCGGTGCGGGCCATGCCGCAGTGCTCCCACATGATGCGGCCGAGCGCGCGGTGGAAGGTGTCGACGGAGCGGTTCCCCCTGACCGCGAGCAGCCGCGCAGTTCCTGTGGCGACCCCGGCCTCGGCTGCGGCAAACGCCTCGTCACCCGCCTTCACGGCAACGAACTTCGTGCTGCCGAGGTAGTCGCCGACCGTGTAGGGGACGACGAAGTAGCCGTCCGCGAGCCCCTGCATCAGCGCGCTGGCGCCGAGGCGGTTGGCGCCGTGGTCGGAGAAGTTGGCCTCGCCGAGCACGAACAGCCCCGGGATGGTGCTCATCAGGTCGTAGTCGACCCACAACCCACCCATCGTGTAGTGCGGCGCCGGGTAGATGCGCATCGGCACGGCGTACGGGTCCTCGCCGGTGATCCGCTCATACATCTCGAACAGGTTGCCGTAGCGGTCGCGGATGACGTCCTTGCCGAGGCGCCCGATCGAGTCGGCGAAGTCGAGGTAGACGCCGCGGCCACCGGGGCCGACGCCGCGCCCTTCGTCGCACATCCGCTTGGCGGCGCGCGAGGAGACGTCGCGCGGCGCTAGGTTGCCGTAGCTCGGGTAGATGCGCTCGAGGTAGTAGTCGCGCTCGCCCTCGGGGATCTCGCCGGGCCGCCGCGTCTCGCCGGTGCGCCTCGGCACCCAGACGCGGCCGTCGTTGCGCAGCGACTCGGACATCAGCGTCAGCTTCGACTGGTAGTCGCCGGACTGCGGGATGCAGGTCGGGTGGATCTGGGTGAAGCACGGGTTGGCGAACGCGGCGCCGCGCCGATGGGCGCGCCAGATCGCGGTGGCGTTGCACCCCTTGGCGTTGGTCGACAGGAAGAAGACGTTCGCGTAGCCGCCGGTGCACAGCAGCACGGCGTCGCCGGCGTGGGAGGAGACCGCGCCGGTGACGAGATCGCGGACGACGATGCCGCGCGCCTTGCCGTCGACCACCACGAGGTCGAGCATCTCGGTGCGCGGGTGCATCTCGACCGTGCCCAGGCCGATCTGCGCCGACAGCGCCGAGTAGGCGCCGAGCAGGAGCTGCTGCCCGGTCTGGCCGCGCGCGTAGAACGTCCGCGAGACCAGCGAGCCGCCGAACGAGCGGTTGGCCAGGGTGCCGCCGTACTCGCGGGCGAACGGCACGCCCTGGGCGACGCACTGGTCGATGATGCTGGCACTCACCTCGGCGAGGCGGTGGACGTTGGCCTCGCGGGCGCGGAAGTCGCCGCCCTTGATCGTCTCGTAGAACAGCCGGTAGACGCTGTCACCGTCGTTCTGGTAGTTCTTCGCCGCGTTGATTCCGCCCTGGGCGGCGATCGAGTGGGCGCGGCGGGCGCTGTCCTGGTAGCAGAACGCCTTGACGTTGTAGCCGAGCTCGGCGAGCGAGGCGGCGGCGGAGGCGCCGGCGAGGCCAGTGCCGACGACGATCACGGTGTGACGCCGCTTATTGCCCGGGCTGACCAGCTTGATCTCGGCCTTGCGGCGCGACCACTTCTGCTCCAGTGGGCCGGCGGGGATGCGGGCGTCGAGCTTCATGGTTGTGCCCCTTTCTCTCAACCCACCAGACCGGTGAGCACGGCCACCGGGATGGAGACGTTGCCGGCGGCGATCACGGTCGCCATGACGGCGGCGAACACCTGCCGCCAACGGTCGTACGCGGGGTGGCTCAGCCCCAGCGATTGGAACAGGCTCCACAGGCCGTGGTAGAGGTGGTAGCCGAGCAGCAGGTTGGCGGCGATGTAGAACGCCGCGACCGGGGCGACGCGGAACCCGGCGACGACGTTGTGGTAGACATCGTCGGCCACGAACGACAGGTGCACGGTGCCGAGCGTCAGGTGGAGCAGGTGATAGACGACGAACAGCGCGACGATTGGTCCGCTCCACACCATCGTGCGCGCCGAGTAGTCGGCGGCGCGGTAGCGTGTCATGCGGTAGCGCTCGGGCCGCGCCCGCCGGTTGAGGAGGAACAATTGCACCGAGGCCACGATGTGGACGCCGACGCAGAACAGCAGCACGGTGCGGGCGGCCCACAGCAGGCCGGCGGCCCCCTGGAGCAGCGCCGCATAGTGGTTGAGCCGCTCGGCGCCGAGGAAGATCTGCAGGTTCCCCAGCATGTGAACGACCACGAAGGCGAAGAGGATGATGCCGGTCACGGCCATCAGGTACTTTTTACCGACGGAGGACGAGTAGAGCTTCACGATCCAGTGCATGCGCGCGCACCTCCGGGATCGTGGCCGGAGGAGCGGGCACCGGTTGCATCGCCAATGGTGAACAGCGCGCTCCTTGTCAGCTCGAGGCTGACGGCGCCGTTGTCGCCATCGCGATGTGGTCTCGATCCCCCCCAGCCCACCTATCGAATCTAGCGAGGTGCCCTCTCGGTGTCAAATCGGGGAATGTGCAGGGGTGGCTCTTCGGTAGTCGTGTCAGGATACGCTCCAGCAGAGGAGGTGGCGCCGATGAGGACGCTTCCAGCCGTGGGGCTCGTCGCGTGCGTGATGTCGGTCGGGGCAGCGGCAGCCCAGGCGCAGGAGGGGGAGAGCGCGGCCCCGCAGCAGGCGCCGCGGTTCCGCTTCGGCGCGGAGGCCAAGCTCAACTTGCGGAGCTCGACGAGCCGGGAATTCAAGCTCTCGTTCCCGTTCCCGCCGAGCTTCTTCCCGCCCGGCGAGGACGGCGTCTACATGCGCACCCCGGCGGCGGGCACATCGTTCGAGGTGCAGTACGTCTCGCTCACCGCCGACGCCGAGTGGACGCCATCACTCAAGGGCAGGGTCGTCGTCCACCTGGGCGACCTCTACAACCGCAACCCCACGTCGTCGGCGGAGCGCGTCGTGGTGCGCGAGGCGTGGCTGCTGATGGGCACGCGTTACGACGTGCTCCGGCCGCAGGACGGTACACGCGTCTACCTGCTCGTCGGCAAGGCGCCACGCTTCACCAAGCAGCTCGATCGCCACCTCGAGTCGTACGGGCTGTGGGGCACGGCGGTGGGCCGCTTCGAGCAGCTCCAGGCGCAGCTCGGCGGCTCTCTCGGACGGCACGTCTACTGGCGGCTCCACGCTGCCAACGCCAACCCGCTCTTCATGCGCGACCCGAACGCCCTCGCCGGCGATTTTGGCACGCCTGAGACCGAGCCTGGGCACGTCGATCCCATCTACCAGAGCGGCTTCCCGATCCTCTACGACACCCAGGCCCAGGACGTGCGTTTGGGCGGCAACATCGAGCTCGGCGGCGGCGCCGGCGTCCGCTGGGTGGGCGCCGAGGGGCGGAACGGCATCGACATCCTCGGCTGGTATTTCCGGCGCGACATGCAGGACAAGGCCCGCATCCACGGCAGCTACTACGAGGGCGATCTCGAGATGCTCCGGGGGGCGGGAATCCCGCTGGCGTACGTCGGCCGCAAGAAGGAGGAGTAC
>Ga0315287_10003188_pt1 | contig 15785 bp, 9 predicted proteins | sample YL17G11_0_MG_FD_205037 | JGI IMG/M metagenome (GOLD analysis project Ga0315287, IMG submission 205037) | Sediment microbial communities from Yellowstone Lake, YNP, Wyoming, USA - YL17G11_0 | ecosystem: Environmental > Aquatic > Freshwater > Lake > Sediment | place: USA: Wyoming | collected... | reverse complement strand
CCCTGCCCTCCGGTTTCGGCATGCGCTCGACCGCGACCGACGCACTCGCGGGAATCGACCTCAGCGGACGCAACGTCATCGTCACCGGCGGCTATTCAGGCATCGGCGTCGAGACCACGCGCGCGCTGGCAGCCGCCGGCGCTCATGTCACGGTGCCGGCCCGCACGCCGCAGAAAGCGCGGACAACGCTGGCAGGCCTGGCCAACGTTGAGCTCGCTGAACTCGACCTGATGGACCCTGTTTCCATCGACGCCTTCGCGAGCGGTTGGCTGGCTCATCACGGCGAACTGCACATTCTCATCTGCAACGCCGCGATCATGGCGTCACCGCTCGCGCGCGACAGCCGCGGCTACGAGAGCCAGTTCGCCACCAATCACCTCGGGCATTTCCAGTTGCTCTGTCGCCTGTGGCCGGCACTGGTGGCTGCCCATGGCGCGCGCGTCGTCATGCTCTCCTCGCTTGGGCATCGCATCACGCCCATGAACTTCGAGGATCCCAACTTCGTGGGTCGCGAGTATCACAAGTGGATCGCCTATGGTCAGGCGAAAACGGCCAACAGCCTCTGCGCGCTCGGCGTGGATGAGCGAGGCCGCGCGCACGGCATCCGCGCGTTTGCAGTGCATCCGGGCGGCATCATGACCGACCTGCAGCGTTCACTGCCGATCGAAGAGCAGGTCGCGATGGGCTGGGTCACGGCGGATGGCGTCGTGAACCCGATCTTCAAGACGGTCGAGCAAGGTGCGGCCACCACGGTATGGGCCGCCACCAGTCCGCAACTCGCGGGCCTTGGCGGGCTTTACTGCGAAGATTGCGACGTCGCCCGCGACGTCCCGCCCGAGGACAAAGGCGCCGCAGGCGTGCGCCCGTGGGCGGTCGATCACGACGCAGCCGAGCAACTCTGGACGTTGTCGGAACAGCTGACGGGCGCGCGGCTCGCCTGACGGCGCCGGTGACCTCGAGTGATCTCGCCATTGACCTCGAGTAACGTCAGGTAGCCGCGCGATCGGCGCTACCAGACGCTCGCGCGAGCAGTGCCAGGTGGTGCTCGGCCGTTTCCTGCGGGGCCTCCAGCATCGGGACGTGTCCGACATGCTCCATGATCACGGCAACGCTGTTCGTGATGCCGCGCCGCAGTTCGTCGACGACGCTTACGTCGATCAACTGGTCGTGCCGGCCCCATACGATCAAGGTCGGTGTCCGCACTTCGCCCAGTCGCGCGTTCAGCACTCCCGCGATGCCCTCGTCGGCAAGGGTCCAGAAGACCTTTTCGAGCACCTGCGCATTGGCCAGCGCATCGTCGAGCAAAACTCGTTTGAACTGGCGCGGCATGAAGGGCGGCCTGTGGTAGACGAAAGTCAGCAGCCGATCGACGTCCGCCATCGTCTTGAGCTCGAGTGGATTCTCGCGTCGCGTGATCGCCCGCTGCAGGTCGCTGATGCCCGCGCCAGCCACACCCGCGTTGTCCAGCAACGTCAGCGACGCCAGTCGCACGGGGAAATCGAGCGCGAACCGCAGCGCGACAAAACCGCCCATGCTGTTGCCGGCGAGGTGACAACGATCGACACCCAGCGCGTCGAGGAATTCGCACAGTCGCTGTGCCTGAGCCTGCACACGGTAGTCGCGAGCCACGCTGCGGTCGTTGTCGCCGAACCCCGGCAAGTCAGGACAGATCACCCGCCAGTGCGGCGTGAGATGCCGCGCATAGAGGGTCCAGTTGTCCTTGTCGCCGCCAAAGCCATGAACCAGCACGACCGGCTCACCCGTCGCCTTACCGCCGTCCAGGTACGGCCAATCGGTGTCACCGACGCGGACCGACTTGCGGGACAGTGCAGCGCGACGCCGCAACAAACCCTGCACGACCTCGAAGAGCAGTCGCGGTCGCATCCAATAGAGTGTCGTGACGCCGGCAAGCAGCAGGCCGAGGGCGAACAGCAGCAGTTTCATGACCTGACCTTGCGCGACGGAGGCGCCGTACGCTTGAGCGTGCGCGTGTTAACGGTGTTGGCAGAAACGCGCCGCGACTTCTTCAACTCGCTGAACGACTCCTCGAGGCAGCGGACCAGGACGTCGACGTCGGGTACCAGCTGTCGGTCTGCCGTGATGCAGAAACTGACGATGCCGTTGTAACTGTGGGCGGCGATGAACAGACCCAACCCGTGCGTGACGGGCCCCATGCCGAACTGGTGCGTGAGCCGCGCGCCGTTCATATACAGCGGAAACTGCGAACCTGGCACATTGGTGATGATGAGGTTGGCCTGGTTGCGCGCGATGCGCTCATTGGTCACCAGCCGTGCAACGCCCGCCAGCGTGGCGCCGGGAATGTGTCGCGTCAGGTCGGTGAGCAGGCGTGCACCGAGCCCCGCCTTGGCTTCCTTGGCCTCGCGCGTGTGGTTACGGATAGCCTGCAGCCGCGCCACGGGATCGACGATGTCCGTGCCCAGTTCGACCGTCATCGCCGAGAGGTCGTTGCCGGACACAGCGTCGTCGCCGTCGCGCGGACGGGCATTGATCGGCGACACCGCGACCAGGGTGTCCCGTGGAAGATCGCGATGGTCGAGCAGGTACCGCCGCAACGCCCCGCCGCAGATCGCAAGGATCACGTCGTTGATGGTCGCACCGTCCACTCGCCGGCGCAGCCTGCCGAGTTCAACCAACTGGAACTCCGCGGCGGCGAACATCCGGTGCGGCGACACGCGGTGGTTGAATCGCGTAACGGGTACTCCGTGCCGGCCCGGCCCGGCAGGCTCCGCAAGGCGCTTCTTGGCGGCAGCGACGAGTGCCGGCGACAGCTTCATGAGCGCATTCAGCATCTTGACCGGTGAGGTCAGGTTGGATGCGAGCGCACGGGTCACCACTGTGGCTGGCGCGGGGACGACGCCGAGTTCGGCTGCACCTGCCCCTGGCTGCACGGCAGGAGTTCCGTGCGCGTCCTTGTCGCAGAGTGCGATCAGCGCATACGAACCCGAGGCGCCGTCGATGGCGGAATGATGGAAGCGCTGCAGCAACGCATAGCTGCCCGGGGCGACGCCCGGAATGCGGTCGAGACCTTCAACGACGTAGATGTCCCAGAGCGGCCGACCCATGTTCATCGGCCGGGCGAAATGCCGTGCAGCGAGGATGCAGAACTGGCGCCAGTCACCGGGCTTCGGCAGCCGCACGTGACTGATGTGCGCCTCGACGTCGAAATCAGCGTCCTCGACCCAGTACGGATGATCGAGGTCGAGCGGCAGTCTATGCAGCTTGCGCCTGAACACCGGCGAGGTGTGGCAACGGCTCGCAACGTGGCGCACGATTTCCTTGAACCGCACGGCGCCCCCAGGTGCGGTCGACGGATCGTAAAGATTGATGCTCATGACGTGCGTCAGCACGTCGCCGCCTTGCACGTAGAGGAACTGCGAATCCTGAGCGCTCAATTGCGAGATCATCGTCATGCCTTCATCGCCATGATTTCTTCCGCACGAGCGAGCGCCTCGTGCCGCATCCGCTCCATACGGTGCGACAGCGCCCGCAACTCCCACAGCAGCGCCTGCCGCCCGGTGATCGCCTCCACCGTGCTTTCGCCGGCGAGCCCGAGATGCGCGGCCAGCCGGAATCCGTTCTCGAACAGGATCCTGCCGATCGAGGCCTCGCTGCTGATCCGCCGCAGCAGGTAGGCCTGCCGCCCCTCCTTCAGCGCAAGTTCGACGCAGCGTTTCTGCTCGAGCCGCTCGCCCGGACCGAGCCGGGCGAGCAGGTCCACGACCACGGCATAGGCCTCGACATAAGGCAGCAGGACTGCGTGGCCGATGAAGGGCTGCAACCGCCGCGAGAGTCGACGGGCCTGCTGGCGGTCGCCGGCCAGGCGTTCACGCCACCTGGGATCGACACGCTCGAGTTCCGCGACGAGTCCGGCGCGGAATTCCTCGCGCGGCGGATAGAAGAATTCGAACTTGAAAAGCTCGCGCAGGCGTTCGGTTTCCGCCCAGAAGACGGCGGCAACCTCGCCGTCAGCGACGTCGTCGACCTTGAACAGCGCCAGCTCGAGGATGGACTTGTCGAGAAAGTGGTGGACGATGGTGTTGCGGTAGTAGCTGGCGACAGGGTGCCGGGCGGGTTCGATCGCGTAGACCACCGAGCTGCCCTCGTCGTAGCGGAGCAGCAATCCGCTCGCGGCAAGACGGTCGACATTGACGAGGAACGCTGCGCGATCGTCGGTGGCGAGTTCGTCGGTCATGCGGATGCCGCGGACCCTTGCCCAGTCCGCGAGGACCGCGACGAGCTTGACGAGTTCCTGTGCCGTGGCGCCACGCGGCGCCGTACCGAGCAGGACCAGGCACATCACGGCCGTCACGGTGAGCGGCGTGACGCGGTTGGCGCGCACTGCGACCTCGAACGCGATCTTCGCGAGCGCCAGCTTGTCGTCCGGCGCGGGCGCCTGCCTGACCACGACCGGTTCGCCAAGGTCCACGCGCACTCGTCCCATCGGCCGGTGCAACGACCTGACGTAACCCAGCAGCCACTTGAGCGATTCGGGTTTCTTCACCCGGCCGGTCTGCTCGGCCGCGTATTCCTCGACGTCGCGGATCAGGTCGAAGCTCGTGACGAAGGGATAAATGTGCACGCCCTCGATGCCGGCGTCGTGCGCGGCGTCGAGCGTGTACTTGAGCAGGCCATAGCGTGGCGGCATCAGCTTGCCCAGACGCGAGCGCGTGCCTTCCAGCGCCCATGACATCGGGAAGCGCTTCGCCAGCAGGTAACCCACGTACTTGCGCAGGACGAGCTTGTAGACCGGATCGTCCTGGAACGTCCGGCGGATGAAAATGGCGCCGGATCGCCGCAGCAGCGCGCCGAAACCGGCGAAGTCCATGTTGATGCCGCCGAACGTGTGCAGCATCGGCAGGTCGTTGCTGTAGAGCAGCAGGGTCGGCAGGCTGGCATCGATGTAGGTCTTGTGCGTGAAGAGCAGCACCGTCGGATGCGTGCGCATGCTCTGGCGCAGCCGCTCGAGTTCTGCGGGGTCAAAGCGCGTCTGGCGCTCGTAACCGCGCGTAAACAGGAAACGATCAAGATGCGCGCGCAGGTCGAGCCACAGCGGGCTCGGCGTGGACACCAGTTCCGTCAGGTAGCGTCTCGCCTGCACCAGCAGGTCTGCCGGTGGACGACCCTGCGCACCCGCGATCCTCTCGAGGGCGGGACGGAACTCCCGGCTCGAGAGGATGCTTTCGGCAACGAAGCGCGGCACCTTGTAGCGACTGCCCTGGATGCCACGCTCCTCGATGTCGAGGGTCACCGCTGCCTCGCGCGCCGCGAAGCGCGCAAACGCATGCCGCTCCCGGTGCTCGACCCCCGCCACCTGCCCGGCGAAGCGTTGTTTCAACTCGCCAATCGTCGTGGGCGCGCCGACGAGGCAATGCGCGCGCTGCCGGTCCCGCAGCATCACCCATGCCGCTCGTGCCCTCCCCGGATGCCGCGGATCGCCAAACACCAGGTCGCGCAAGCGCAGCCCGTGCTCGTGCTCCAGATGAGGAATACGCCACGCGACCCGCACGGGGATGACCGGCGTGTCATCGCCGGCCGCGAGCATCGAGTCGAGCCGCTCCAACGACAGCGCACGACCCTCGGCGGAGATCGGCAGGACTACACAATCGCTGCTGTCGGCGGGCGCATCGGTATACCCCCGCCCGCACAGCCACTCGCGCAGGTAGCGCTCTTCAACGCCATGGCGCGCATCCAGGATGAAAAGTGGCCTCCCGGTACAAGCGAGCGACGAAGCCAACGGCGCAGCCTGGTCGTCCATGCGGGTCAGCCGGATCGGTCTTTGCGGGTTGCACGCACGGGTTTGCGTGGCTTCGCGGCTTTGCGACGTAATGATGGCGGCTTGCCCGTTGCGCACGGCACGGCAGGCTGTTCCGGCTGGCCGAGACGGCGCAGAAACAGGTTGCGCACGTCGCGTACGTGAGCCTCGATGGACACGGCGCGCCAGTGCGACGTGTCGACGGGCGGCAGCACGTCGACCCGTACAGTCGCGGGTCGCATCGCGAATTCGTTCCGGGGCTGCACGTCGGCCGAGTTGTGGATGACGACCGGGACGATGGGCACGCCCGCCTGGATCGCCAGGTGGAAGGCCCCCTTCTTGAACGGCCCCAGTTCGGCCGTGAGCGAGCGAGTGCCCTCGGGCGCGATGCAGACCGAGCGACCGTCGCGGCGGATCGCGTCGACCAGCGGCTGCATGGCCTTGATGGCGTCTTTGGCGTTGGCGCGGTCGACGAACACGACCCCCGCCAATTCCAGCAACTTGCCAACCACCGGCACGTCGCGCATCTCGCGCTTGGCGACGCCGGTGAAGTCACGTCGCACGAGCTTCGCCATCACCAGCACGTCGGCCCGGCTCTGGTGATTGAAGAGGAAGATGCAGGGGCGCGCGAGCCAGAGGTTCCGCTCGCCCCGCACCTTGAGGTCGAGACCTACGATCGCCGAGCCGTAGTCCCCGAAAGCCGCGAGCGAGAAGTTGGCCGCCTCGCGGGTCGACCCGGTCAGCGCCCAGATCGGCAGGCCCGCGAGGAATGCGCCAACCAGCGTGGGTGTCGTCGTCAGCGCCCGCACATAGTCGAACACACCCGGGGCACCGCGGCTCTCGAACCTCTGCACTGGCCCGCGTCGCTGCGCGGCGATTGCCCGCAGCTTCGCATCCGGATTGAGTGGCCGCGGGCGACCGACACGCTCGAGCAGTTCGATGTCGTCGTGGCTGTCGGAGTAGAAATAGCTTCGACCGAGATCGAGCCCCAGTTCGCTGGCCAGCGACTCGGCGGCGGTGACTTTGCCCCGGCCGAAGCACAACGGTCGGACGACGTTGCCCGTGAACTCGCCGTTCACGACCTCGTAGTTCGAGCAGAGGATGCGGTCGATACCGAGGTCGCGCGCGGCTGGCGCGACCTGGTAGACAGTCGCCGAAGACACGATCGCCACCGTATGGCCCTTCGCCTGGTGCGCGCGGATGATCTCGCGGGTCTCCGGGTAGATGCGGCCGGCGATGCGCTTCTCGTACAGTTCCTCGCCCAGCTTGGCAAAACTCTCTTCGCGGACGCCCTTCATGAACTTCGCGCCCACCGACATCAGGCCCGAGAACCCGAGCTTGCCGCGCCAGTACTGGGTCAAGGCCGCTGTCGTGCCGACGATCTCCTCGACGGACATCTGGCCGCGCCGGAACTTTTCCTGCAGCACGCCAGGCGCAGAATAGCCGGCGATGATCGTGCCATCGAAGTCGAACAGGGCGGCGACGTGCGGGCCGGCCTCCGCCTGCCGCAATCGCGCGAGGTAGCGGGTGCGGGCCACGGACGACCGCTCGAACGTGCCGATTGCCTGCTTCATCGAGGTCGCCGCCCGCCCCGTCTTTTTGGTTCAATAATGCAAGCCTCAACATCGTGCAAAGGCCCCGGGGTGTCAAGCCGTGACAACCCGCAGGTGGTCGCTTGCACAACAGGACCGTCACCGCCTATGCTCGGGCGGCCGCAGCCGACGCGACGTCGGCAAGACGGCCCACCACCGGAGGCCGCGCCCATGAACCATGCCGACATCGTCCGCGCCTACTACGCCGCCTGGAAAGCCGACGACCTCGAAGGCGTCATGGACCTGTGCACCGACGACGTGATCGCGGTGAACGTTCCCATCGGACCGATCCATGGCAAAGAGAAGGTTCGCAACTTCTTCGCCAGGTTCGGTGCCGGCATGACGGACAAGCGCTACGACGTCCACCGCATCATTGCGGACGACACGTCGGCGGTAGTCGAAGGCGTCGAGAACTACGTCAAGGACGGCAAGCAGGTCAGCCTGCCCTACATGTCCACGTTTTTGTTCCGCGACGGCCTGATCTGCGAGTGGCGCGACTACTTCGACCTGCAGACGGTGCTGAAGCAGCTCGACCTGCCGCTCGACGGCTCACGTGCGCCGAAGGCCGCCGCCGGCAGTTGAGCGCCCACATGGGGCTCGAAGAGCGCCGGCCACCCTGGCTCGACCCTGCCGTCCCGGCGCGGGAGGACTGCGTCCTCAAGGCAATGCTGGACACGCGTGCGGCGCGCCACCCTGAGCGCCGCTTCGCCCTGTTCGAAGACGGCAGCACCTGGACCTACGGCGAGTGCCTGTCTGCAGTCCGTGTCGCGGCGGCTGGCCTGCAGCAACTCGGCGTCAAGAAAGGCGACCGCGTCATCGCCTGGCTGCCGACCGGGCGAACGATGGTGCTCACCTGGTTTGCCACGAATTACCTTGGTGCCGTGTTCGTGCCGCTCAACACGGCCTACCGCGGCGACGTGCTCGCCCACGTTGTCAACGCCGCCGAGGCGAGCGTGATGGTCGCCCACCACAGCCTGGTGGAGCGCCTCGACGGGTTGCAGCTGCCACACCTGCGACAGGTCGTCGCGATCGGCGCGGGGGCTCGCACGACGCAGGCCCAGCTCAGGCTGCTCGATGCCAGCGCAATGCGGGGCGATGCTGGCCGGCTCGACGAAAGCGCTGACATCAATCACTGGGACATCCAGTCGATCATCTACACGTCGGGAACGACGGGCTATTCCAAGGGTGTGCTGTCACCCTACCTGCAGCTTTACACGACCGGCATGACGGTGTACGGCTACATGGGCGATGGCGAGGCCATCCTGGTCAACCTGCCGATGTTCCACGTCGGCGGCACGAGCCCGACGTATGCAGCCCTCGTGCGCGGCGGCAGCATCTACCTGGTCGACGGTTTCAGCACCGCGAAATTCTGGGACCAGGTGCGTGAAGGCAACTGCGTCACCACCTGCGGGCTGATCGGCGTGATGGCCGCGTTCCTCGCCAAATCCGAGCCGCGACCCGACGACCGCGACAATCCGCTGAAGTGCCTGACCATGTTCCCGGTCAGCGAGGAGACCGTCGCTTTCGCGCAGCGGTTCGGCTTCCAGTACCTGACCGGCTTCAACATGACGGAGGTCTCGGCCCCGCTGGTCACCGACCTCAACACCCACGTGTTCGGGTCCTGCGGCAAGCCCCGCACCGGCATCGATGCAAGGCTGGTCGACGACCACGACATCGAGGTCCCGCGCGGCGAGATCGGCGAGCTGATCGTACGCAGCGAGCATCCGTGGTCGATGAATGCCGGCTACAACGGCCAGCCCGAAGCGACCGCGGCTGCCTGGCGCAACGGCTGGTTCCACACGGGCGACCTGTTCCGTCAGGACGGCAACGGCAATTTCTTCTTCGTCGACCGCAAGAAAGACACGATCCGGCGCCGCGGGGAGAACATCTCCTCGTTCGAGGTTGAGAACAACGTGCGCCAGTTCCCGGAGGTCGACGAAGTCGCCGCTGTCGGCGTCGAGAGCGAAATCGCGGAACAGGAAGTCATGGTCGTGGTGACGTCGAAGCCGGGGCGAACGGTCGATCCACGCGCGCTGACCGAGTTCCTGATCCCGCGGCTGCCTTACTTCATGGTGCCGCGGTACATCCGAGTCGTCGACCAGATCCCGAAGACCGAGACGAACAAGATCCGCAAAGTCTACTTCCGTGACCAGGGCATCACGCCAGACACCTGGGACCGTGAGCGCGCGGGCATCAAGCTGCACCGCGACAAGCTCTAGCAGGCTGTTCCCGCGAAGATTCGGTCAGCGTCTCGTCCACCGTGAAGTGCTCGTTCGACAGCAGCCCGCGGCGGGTGCACCGTACTATGGCGCTTGGTGCGCGTGCGCCTGCAGGTGGTCGGCAAGCGCCTGGTACGCCGGCAGCGACGTGGGGTCCAGGTGGGCGTTAGTTGCGATCGGGAAAGAGGCGAAGCGGACGAGCGACATCTCCGCCTTCGGATCTACGTAGCAGGCCTGGCCATAAACGCCCCGCGCCGAATACGCGCCGTTGTCGTTGTGCGAGACCCACCATTGATCGTGATAGCTCCAGCCTGGCAGCGTCTTGTACCCCGCCTTCGCGAAGTCCTCACGGCTGGCACCGCGTGCGATCTCGGCAACCACGGCGGCCGGCACGATCTGGCGGCCATTGAATCGGCCGCCCTGTCGCATCATGTCGCAGAAACGCGCGAGGTCGCGCAAGCGCAGATTGAGCCCGCCGGACACGAGCGGTGAGCCGCTTGTGTCCACCTGCATGTAACCGTCGTGCTCCATACCAAGGGGCCGCCACAAACGATCGCTGAGAACCTGTTCGAATCGCTGTCCCGTGACACGACGGATCAGCCAGCCGAGGACCTCCGTATTGGGCGACTTGTACGAGAAGGCCTGGCCATGCTCACCCTCCTTCGACATCGTCGCGAGAAACTCATAGGTCGTGGCAGGTCCGTCATAACCCGGGCCTTTCGGCAGCAGGCTGCCCGATCTCGCGAACTTCCAGACGTCCGCATTCGGGTCGGCGTACTTCTCGCTGTACTTGAGTCCCGTCGTCATATCGAGCACCTGGCGCACGGTTGCATCGCCGAACGCACTGCCCGCGAGTTCGGGCAGGTATCGAGCAACCGCCGCATTGGCATCGAGCTTGCCTTCCGCCACCAGCATTGCAGCGATGGTGCCGGCGAAAGACTTGGTCACCGAGTGCGCAATATGCATGCCGTCGGGCTTGAGAGCCCCGAAATAGCGCTCATACACGACGCGACCCTGGTGCATCACGAGGATACCGTCGGTGTAGTTGGCAGTCAGCGATTGTGCCCAAGTCATCGGTTGCGTTCCGCCGATAGGCACAAACGTCACATCGTCGAGATCACTGCGCTCTGCGCGCGGCAGCGAACTCACCGGGCCGTCGCCACGCGCAACCTCGACGGTCGGGTAAAGCTCGCGCCAGTGCGAGAAGCTCCAGCGCAGCTGGGGAAACTTCAGGAAGCTGGCGTCTTCGAACCGGATGACGCGGTCCGGCGGGGGTGGCGCACCGACCATCCACCCCATGGCCACGGGATCACTGGCCGCGGCATCTGCAAAGCCTGCTGGCGCCTGCGCCAATGCAGCGGACCCCGTCAGCGCGGCGACCATCAAGGCACATGTCATCCTCATCATCAGCGGCTCCTCATGCAAAACCCGATTCTGTCGATGCATCAGCCTGCCTCGCGATCGAGTGCTTGCTCGACCCGGGAGACGCTTGAACGCCTGCATTGCTGCCCGCGCACAGCATAGGCCACCAGGAGAACGCCGACACTGACTACCCCGAACAGCAGCGATATGCGCTGCTCGGGAATGAACGCCATTGCCGTCAATATGCAGGCCATGGCGGCGATCGCGATCCATGTCAAATACGGATATCCCCACATGCGGACCTGCAGCCTCCCCGGCGCCTCGCGCTCGAGGCGGCGACGCAACACCAGCTGCGACACCGCGATCAGGACGTAGACGAACACCGCCACGGTGCCATAGGAATTCACCAGGAACGCAAAGACTTTGTCCGGTGAGACGTAGCTCATGACCACGGCGACGTAACCGAACACGGTGCCGGCGACGATTGCGGCGACCGGAACACCGCGAGAGTCGAGTCTGGCGAAGACCTTGGGCGCATCACCACGCCGCGCCAACGCCATCAGCATGCGTGACGAACCGAAGACGCCGGAGTTCAGCGCCGAGAGGACTGCCGTAAGGATGACCGCATTCATCATGTCCGCAGCCCCGGGGATGCCCAGGGCTTCGAGTGCGCTGACGTAGGGTCGCGACATCTTGTCAGCATCGTTCCACGGCACGATACAGACGACGAGGAATATGGAGCCGACGTAAAACAGCAGGACGCGCGAGACCACCGATTGCGCGGCCCGTGCCACGGCGCGCGCCGGTTCTGACGACTCGGCGGCGGCGATCGTCACGAGTTCGGCGCCGAAATAAAACCCTGTCGCCGCCACGGCTCCGGTCAGTACAGGCCCGATGCCGTTGGGCGCGAATCCACCATTTTGCGTGAGGTTCGCAAACCCACCGCCGGCGTCGGGCCACAGACCAAGTACGTAGACGCAACCCGCAGCAAGGAACAGGACGATAGCGGCAACCTTGATCGATGCGAACCAGAACTCCGTCTCGCCCCACGACCGGACCGACAGCAGGTTGACGAACATGAACAGCGCCGTAAGCCCCAGTGTGCACGCCCACGGCGTGACGTCCGGATACCAGTAGGCCAGCAGCTTGGCGCCCGCGACCGCCTCGAGCGCGACCACGATGATCCAGAAGTACCAGTACATCCATCCGGTGAGGAAACCAGCCAGCTCGCCCATCGCGAGCCGACTGTACTCGTAGAAGCCGCCGATGCCCGGAAACGCTACGGCCATTTCGCCAAGCATGCGCATGACGAGTACGACCAGCGTCCCGGTGAGCGCAAACGAAACGACCGCGGCGGGACCTGCCGACTGAACGACCACGCCGCTCCCGACGAACAGACCGGCACCAATCACCCCGCCAAGGGCAATCATGTGAATGTGCCGGTTCCTAAGCGTCTGCTGCAGACCACGCACGTTGCTTTCAACTCGTTTCGGCAAGGTTGTCCTCGAGCAAAACCACTGCCGTGCAGTCCGGTCGCCTCCGCAACCGCACCGGGATTGCGCTCATGCGCGGCAGGCCGCTGAGTGGCTCGTAGTCGTTTTCATCGTCGACCAGCGCCGACGTGCTGGCGCCCTGTCCTGCTCCGGCCAGGGGATCGAAACCGTGCGCCATGGAGACGACGCCTTGCCGCACATCCGGCGCGACCTGCAGGACCGCCCGCACCCGGCCTGCCGCCGATTCGATCTCAATGGCGCCGCCATCTTCGAGTCCCAACCGCTTCGCATCGGCTGGGTTCACGTACGCCGGGTTGAACGGACGCCGGCGCCGCAACGCGGGCAGGTGATGCGCGACGGAATTGTAGACTGCATGCTCGCGCCGACTCACCAGCAGCAGCTCGATGGCGCCGTCGCTCGCCGGGACGCCGCCGCCCGCGCTCGACACGGCCACTGGCAAAGTCAGGCGCGCCGCAACCTGCTTCAGCTGGTCCAGCATCGTAGCGTCACCGAGCTGCAGTCGATGCGGCCAGTCCGCGTCCCTCGATTCCGCGAACGGCTGCGGATCGGGATACAGGTGCCCGTGCGGGTGCTGCTTGATCAGGTCGAGCGGCACGCGACTGCGGCGCACGAACTGCTCCATCAACGCCTCGGTGGTCGGCGTGTTTTCCATGTCGATCGGCTGGCCGCGATAGGCAAGCTTCAGCCCCATGCGCCGCGCGAGCTCGTAGAAGATGCGCCAGTCGGCCAGCACCTCCGCTCCGTCGGGCGGCTCGATCAATCGCGGCTGGTACTGTGCGTAGGGCTCCTGGTAGCCGATCGACAGCCCGTAGGTCGTGATGCCCTCGTTGCCAAACGACATCGCGGGCTCCTCGAGCCCGAAACGCGGACCGAGAACGTAGTGCGCGAACCGTCCCGTCGCCGAGACCTGCGGATCGACGACGACGAGCAGGTCGAGCGACTCGAGCGCGCGACGCGTCTTGGCCTGGTTGGGCCACGACAGCAGCGGATTGCCGCCGACGACGATCAACGCGCGCACCTGGCCATCGCCCGGCGTAAGGATCTCGTCAGCGAGCGCCGACGTCGGCAGCCCGGCGGCAGTCTCGGTGAGACTGCGGATTCGCAGCGTCTGGCCCAGCCCCACCCCAGGCCGTGGCTTCTCGGCGCGCGCGACTCCTGAAAACTGGCGGAACAACACGCCACGATTTGGCAGCAATTCACCCGCACGAACCCAGCGTCCACACACCGTATTGAGGGCGAGCACGAGGTAATCCATGAGCACGCCGTACGGCGCCATGCTCGGCCCGGTGCCGCTCGTGGCGTTGCCCCGCCGTGCCTTGGCGAACGTTCGTGCGGCATCGGCGATCTGCGCCGCCTGCACGCCGGCCAGCGGTGCGACGCGCTCCGGGGTAAACGGAGCCACGGCAACTTGCAGCGCTTCGAATTCCTGCGTCTCTGCGGCGACGAAACTGCTGTCCTGAAGGCCTTCGGCGCAGATCACGTTGAGCATGGCGGCCAGCAGCTCGACGTCGTGACCCGGCAGGCACTGCAGGTGGATGTCGGCCTTGCGCGCCGTCTCCGTGACGCGCGGATCGATGACGATCAACTTGAGGCCGCCGGCGCGTGCCTCGTGCAGCCGCTTCGCCGGATTGAACGTCGGGATGCCGCCCCACATCGAGACCAGCGGGTTCGCTCCCACCAGCAGGCAGACATCGGCATCGGCGAACGCCTGCGGGCCTGCGCCCCACCGCCCGTGCAGGGCCATCGAGATCGGCTTGCCCGGCTGGTCGATGGTGGCGTTGCTAAAGCGCATCGGTGAGCCGATCGCGTCCATGAACGCGTCGCGTAGCATCACGCCCGCGGAGCAGAAATGACTGAAGGTCCCGCCGTAAAGCGCGACGGCGCGCGGACCGTGCTGCGCCAGGATGCGCTGCAGGTCGGCGGCAATTGCGGTCAGTGCGGCATCGAGACTGACGGGTTGCAACGAACCGGTCGCATCGCGCCGCAAGGGGTGCAGCACGCGATCCGGGTCGTAATGAAATTCGTGGAAGTTGCGACCTTTGACGCAGCTGTACCCGTGGTACACGGGGTTGTCGACGTCGCCGATGATGTCGACGACGCGGCCCTGCTCGATCGTGACCTTCAGGCCGCAGGTCGCGTGGCAGAAACGGCAGATGGCGGTCGTTTCAACCACGGGATGCTCCGCCTGCGTGCAGGGCGGTCGGGGCGGTGCGCCGTAAGCACACCGCCCCACGCCATCAGAATTGGGCCATCAGAACTTGAAGGTGAAGTCGACGCCGTAGGTGCGCGGAGCACCGAACTGCGACACTTCTTCACCGAAGAACGAGATGATGTTCGTCCGGAACAGCTCGTCGGTCACGTTGCGGCCCCAGATCGCCACCTGCCACGGAGCATCTTCGGGTGAAAGTCCGATGCGGGCGTCGAGCAGGCCATACGAAGGCTCGGAAGCGATGTTGTCCGTCGCCCAGTACATGTCGCTCTGCCAGGTGTAGTTCACGCGGAAATTGAGCGCCTTGCCCCAGCTGCCGAGGCCCATCGTGTAGTCGACGACACCGGTGACCTGCGTCTCCGGCGTGCGCTGCAGACGATTGCCGGAGCTGTCCAGCCGCTTGCCGGTGGTCGGATCAATTGCGGACTCGATGAAGTCCTTGTACGTGGCATCGACGAACGAACCGGACAACGACAGTCGCAGGCTGTCGATGGGCAGGTACGAGAACTCGGCTTCGACACCCTGGATTTCCGCACTTGCTGCGTTGTCCGTGATGTTGCACAGGCACGCGGCGTTGGTCTGTGTGACCTGCAGGTTCGTGTAATCCATGTAGAACACGTCGGCATTGACGCGGAAGCGGTTGTCGAAGAAGTCGGACTTGATGCCGAGTTCATAGTTTTTCGCTTCCTCCGGATCGAACGGCGTCGATGCCTGCGCGGGGTTCGCTGGCGTATCGTCGAAACCACCGCCCTTGAAGCCTTCCGAATACGTCAGGTAGGTGAAGATTTCCGGGGTAATGGCCCACTCAAGGGTGGCCTGCGGCGTGACCTGCGTCCACTTCTCGCCGTAGTTCGTCGTGAAGCCAGAGCCTTCGGCGTAGACCCACGCGTTCGGCGCGGTGCAGGTCGCAACGCCCGTGCCACCCGTCGGCGTGCGGATGATGGTGCCGTCCGGAGCGCGGCACAGCGATTCGATGGTCACGTTGGCACGCGGGTCGTTCGGGCTGAAGCGGTCGCCGGTCTCGACCACGAGGCCGCGCACCGTGCCTTTCTTGTCGTCCGAGGTGTAGCGCACACCGACGTTGAGCTTGAGGGCGTCAGTGAACTTGAAGCCCAC
>Ga0315287_10003187_pt1 | contig 15786 bp, 13 predicted proteins | sample YL17G11_0_MG_FD_205037 | JGI IMG/M metagenome (GOLD analysis project Ga0315287, IMG submission 205037) | Sediment microbial communities from Yellowstone Lake, YNP, Wyoming, USA - YL17G11_0 | ecosystem: Environmental > Aquatic > Freshwater > Lake > Sediment | place: USA: Wyoming | collected... | reverse complement strand
AACGACTCGAGGATTTCAAGGCCATCGTCAGAAGCAACGAGACGCTGATCAACGTCAGCCCGAAATATTTCAAGACCTTCTTCACGAGTGACGGTCTCCTTTTCCTGATCATTCTCGTCCTCAGCTTTGCCGGCTCCGGGCTCATCGCCGACGACCTCAAACACAATTCCCTCCAGCTCTACTTCTCGCGGCCGCTTCGCAAGAAGGACTACCTTCTCGGCAAGATGTCGGTTGTCTTCTTCTTCGTCCTCATCCTGACGGCCGTCCCCGGGCTGGTCCTGTTCATCTTCAAGATGATATTCGCCGGCAGCTTCAAGTTCTTCCTCGAATATCCCTGGCTGCCCTTGTCCATCCTCGGCTACTCGGCGCTCCTGTCCGTCTTTTTCGCCTTCTATGTCCTCCTCCTTTCGGCCTCGAGCAAGAACACGCGCTATGCCACGATCCTCGTTTTCGCGACCTACATCTTCTCCAATGTGCTCTTCGGCATCTTGATGAGCATTTTCCACAAGCCGGCCCTGGCCCTCTTTTCCATTCCGGCCAATCTCCAGCAGGCCGGAGCTTTCCTCTATGGCCAGAAGCTTCCCTTCGCCTTTCCGGCCGTCTGGTCGTTCGTCCTCCTGGCCGGGATATGCGCCCTGTCCGCGGTCGTCCTCAACCGGAAAACGCGCAGCGTCGAGGTTATCAAGTGACGGCCGTCATCGCCGCGACCCACTTGTCCAAGTGGTACGGAAACGTCCTCGGCCTGAACGACGTCAGCCTCGAAATCGAGGCCGGCATCACCGGACTCCTTGGGCCCAACGGCGCAGGCAAGTCGACCTTCATGAAACTCATCACCGGCCAGATGAAGCCCAACATCGGGACGGTGACGGTCCGCGGCCGCAAGGTCTGGAACAACCCGGTCCTTTTTCGCGACATCGGGTTCTGCCCGGAGAACGACGTCTTCTATGAGGAGATGACGGGCTGGGAATTCGTCACCGGGCTTCTCCGGTTCTACGGTTATTCAGGGTCCGATATCAAGGAACGGGCGGGCCGGGCCCTGGATATCGTCGAGCTGACCAAAGACAAAGACCGGCTCATTCGCGGCTACAGCCGGGGCATGCGCCAGCGGGTCAAGTTCGCCCAGGCCATCGCCCACGACCCCGAGATCGTCATCCTCGACGAGCCGTTGAGCGGCCTCGACCCTTTGGGCAAAAGAAAACTCATCAAACTCATCAAGGAATTCAAGAGCGAAGGACGGACCGTCCTCGTCTCGAGCCACGTCCTGCCCGAGATCGAGGCCCTGACCTCGGAGATCGTCCTCGTCCACCAGGGCAAGATCCTGGCCCAGGGCGATATCCGCTTCATCCGCGAGCTCATCGAGTCCCACCCGCACATGATCTCGGTCCGCTCGAGCGACCCGCGGGCGCTGGCCGCTCGCTTCGTCGGTGACCGGTCGATCCAGAAGATGTCCTTCGGGGCCGACGGCCGAACGCTCGTCGTCGAGACGCACAAGCGGGACGATTTCTTCGGCTGCCTGACGGGCGCCGTCCTCGAAGGCAGGATCGAAGTCGAGGAGATCTCGTCCCCTGACGATAACCTCCAGGCGGTGTTCGAGTACTTGGTGGGGAAGTGACATGATGAACACCCACAGAGCCGTCCGCGAGGTCTTCGGCTTCTTCCTATCCCTCGGCCGGAAGACGGGCAAGACCCGGGTCTTCGCCCTGCTGGGTCTCGTCCCGGTCATCCTGGCCATCGTCGTCCGCGTCGTCCTCCACGGCCGGACCGGTGACATGGCCGCCGTCTTCACCGAGATCCTGATGGTCTTCTTCCTGCAGTTCTATATCGTCATCCTGGCGCTCTTCTACGGCACGTCGGTCGTGGCCGAAGAGGTCGAAGGCCGGACCCTGTCCTACCTCATCACCCGGCCGATCGCGAAGCCGGCCATCGTCCTCGGCAAATACGCCGCTTACTCGCTCCTGATGTTCCTCATGGTCGCTGTCAGCCTGTCTTTGTCTTTTTTCATCATGAACGCCGGCCGGTTCGCCGACGCCCGGCTCTACCTGACGTTTCTCAGCTACCTAGGGGTGTTGGGGCTCGGGATCCTGGCCTACACGGCCTTCTTCAGCTTCCTCGGGACGGTCCTCAAAAAAGCCATCCTCGTGGGGCTCGTCTTCGGGTTCGGCTGGGAAAACGTCATCCAGTACTTCCCGGGTTCGACGCAGAGGTTCTCCGTCGTCCACTATCTCAAGTCGCTGCTGCCGTACCGGCCGATGGGCGGCGGGGGAGGGGGGGTGGCGCTCCTTCTTTTCAGGCTCGAGCCCACTTCGCCGGCCATCGCCGTCCTGATGCTGGCGGTGATCGCCGGCGTGTTCCTGGCCCTGGCCTGCTGGGTGTTCCGGACGAAGGAATATCTCTACGAAGAATAGGTCTTACTTCTTAACTTCCGGCTTCTCTGCCGGCTTCTCTTCCGCGGGCTTTTCAGTATTGAGCTTGATCATATCCCCGACCTTCGCCTGTGCGGCTTTCCCGATCTTGTCCATGGTTTCTTCGGAAACGCTGATATAAAGCCTGACAAAATCCTTGCCCGAGGTGACCTCGACCGCGTTGAGGAGTTCGCCCGCGGCCGGCTCCTGGGCCGCCAGCATGGCGCCCAGGCCCTTGAGGCCGTTGAGGGTCGCGGCCAGGTTCTTGTTCTGCTCCTCGCTGCCGCCCATCGTCCGGATGTCGGCGATATAGTTCGAGAGCCGGTAATCGAAGGACATCGTCATGGCCGTGACGCCTTCGAGGACCTTGAGCTGGGGGACGCTCTCGATGCCCTTTTTGATCAGGTCCGGGGGGACGGATATGGCGCCCCAGGCCAGGGCCGCCTTGTCCACCTTCTTGAGGACGCCGGCCATCGCCGCGTTCTTCATGACCGATTCGGCTTTTTTCTGGTAGACGTCGACGATCCCCTTGACCGCGGCGGCGCTGCCGAAGAGGATGTTCGAGTCGTCGAGGAAGGCTGCCCGGGTCGTCTGCTTCGTCTCTGAGCCGTCCAGGTTGGAGTAGATGGTCACGCCGTTATAGGACTCGCCCTGGAATTCCGGAGCCTTGTCTTTCATGATGGCCAGGAAGCTGTCCTTGCTGTACTTGAGGTTGACGATGACGCCACCTTCCTGGCTCGTCGCGTTCGGCGTGGCTGTGAGGCCCATGACAACGAAATAGATGTCCTTCATCGGGTCGAGGCCGGCCATCTTGGTGAATTCGTCGTATTTCTGCTTGGCCTGGGGGTCCTGGAGCATCTTGGAGACGGAGGCCAGTCCCATGCCCCGGTGGACGTCGATGGCGATGACGCCTAGGGTCGTCTTCGGCAGAAGCCGGATCAAGGACTCCGCCGTCGCGCTGCCCGCCTTGATGCTCGAGGCCGGAGTGCAGGATGCGAGAAAGACGGTGAACAGAACGATCGATCCGATGGATGTCGCTTTTTTCATTGTTCGAGCCTCCTTGAAATGTTCCTGGTTCGGAATATACCACCAAAGGCTGCCCCGAGGCAACGCGATAGGCCGTCGGCCGCGGAGGGGCCTCGGGAGTCCTCTTCGTCCGCTGCGGTGATACTTAACGCCATCCCAGACCGGATCGGGTAGAAATGGGGGACATGTACCACTTCGAGAGAAGCGGTACGTGTCCCCCATTATCGAACAAAAAGCTTGTCTCAGATATTTCCCCGAAGCGCTCCTCCGAGCCGCTCCGTCGCGCTTCAGTCGGTCACTTCGAAGACTCCGTTCCCTGCCGCTCCCCTCCGACGACCCCCTCGGTCCCTAGACAGGCGGCCTCCTCCTGGTCTTGCCTCCGTAGAGGGGGCCGGTAATCTTTGCGGCGAAAGCGCATTTTAGTATAATCCTAAAGAACTGCCGCCGGGCGGCTCATGGAAACGAAAGGAGTGAGGGATATGCGTCGAAATATTTTGAACGTCCTCATCGGGATCATGGTTCTAGCGTGTTTAGCGCCCATCGCGAGCGGGGGCGATATCCCCGCCGTTCTGAGCCTCAAGGAGCAGGCGGCGGTCTATGACGGCTGGCTCTCGGTCCGCCTCGAGAAGATCCTGCCCGAGCTCATGCGGCGGGAGAAGCTCGACATGTGGCTCATCATATGCGAAGAATATAACGAAGACCCGGTCTACCTTTCCCTCGTGCCTTTCTCCAGCCTCTCGGCCCGGAGGCTGAGCATGCTTGTCTTTTTCGACAAGGGAGGGGAGAAGGGTGTCGAGAGGTTCTCCGTCAGCCGGTACGGGATCGGCACTCTCTTCCCGACCATCTGGAAGGCCGGCCAGGAAGACCAGTGGCAGGCCCTGGCGAACGCCGTAAAACAGCGCGACCCCAAGCGGATAGGCATCAACGAGGCGGACGTTTTTGCGTTCGGCGACGGCCTCAGTGCCTCCAAGAAAAAGCTTCTCGTCCAGGCCCTCGGCCCGGAATATTCGAAAAGACTCGTGGGCGCGGAACGGCTGGCCGTGGGCTGGCTCGAACGGCGCCTGCCGGCGGAGCTCGAGGTCTTCCATCACATCTGCGCGATCGCCCACGCTATCATCGTCGAAGCGTTCTCCTCGAAGGTCATCACGCCGGGGGTCACGACGACGAACGACGTCGAGTGGTGGATGTGGGAGAAACTTCGCGGGCTCGGCCAGACGACCTGGTTCGACCCTTCCATCTCGATCCAACGCCCCAAGTCGAGCCCCTATAAGGACAGCCCGGTCATCCACCGGGGAGACCTGCTGCACTGCGATTTCGGCATCAATTACCTTCGGCTCAACACGGATACCCAACAGCACGCCTATGTCCTGCAGGTCGGCGAAACCGATGCCCCCCGGGGATTGAAGGACGCCCTGGCCCAGGGCAACCGCCTCCAGGACATTCTACTGGGAGAAATGAAGGAGGGCCTCACCGGAAACCAGGTCCTCGCCGCGGCGCTCAAGCGGGCCAAGGACGAGGGATTGAAGCCGAGTATCTACACCCACCCCCTGGGCGTCCATGGTCACGCGGCCGGGCCAACCATCGGCCTCTGGGACAGGCAGGACGGCGTGCCGGGAGCCGGCGACTATCCGCTCTATTTCGACACGGTGTATTCGATCGAGCTCAATGTCCGCGCGGCCGTCCCCGAATGGGACAACCAGGAGGTCCAAATGGCCCTGGAACAGGACGCCGCTTTCACCAGGTCCGGGACCTATTTCCTGGACAGGCGCCAGACGGATCTCCATCTCATCAAGTGACAGGCATGACCGAAGAACGAACTGCCGTCGAGGTTACGGCGTTCCAGAAGATCCTGCGCAATAGGCGGAGCATCCGCCGCTATCTCCCGACGCCGGTCGACCCGGAGAAACTTCGGGCCTGTCTCGAAGCAGCCCGGCTGGCGCCGTCTGCCCACAACGCCCAGCCCTGGCGCTTCGTCGTCGTCGACGACCCCGAGCTCAAGAACCGGCTCACGTCCGCGGCCTTCTCCGGCATCTACTCCGGGTCGAAGTTCGCCGCGCAGGCCCCGATTATCATCGTCCTGCTGGTCAAGCGCGGGCTCGTCGCCCATCACCTGGGCGGACGTCTTCAGAACGTACACTACCATCTCATCGACATGGGCATTGCCGGGGAGCACTTCGTCCTGCAGGCCGAAGAGCTCGGCCTGGCCACGTGCTGGATGGGATGGTTCAATTACCGCCGGGTCCGGAAGGCCCTGAAGATCCCCCGGAAATTCAAGGTCGTGGCCATGATGCCCGTCGGCTACGCCGAAAAAAGGCCTACCCGCGAGCCGCCCCGAAAGACTTTCGAGGAGGTCGTGACCTTCAACGGGATCGAACGGGAGTGAGGAGCCCGAAGATGTTCGTTTTTCTCGCTGTGGCCTTAACCATCTACGGACTGATCAATTTCTACGTCGTCCGCCGCGGCGCGCAGGCGCTCGGGGGATACCCCACGGCGAAAGTTGTCTTCATGGCCGCGTTCATCGCCATGACCCTGGCCTATCCGCTCGGCCGGGTCCTCATGGCCCTCGGCAAGAGTTCCCTTTCGCCGTTGTTCGTCAAAGTCGGCTCCTTCCACATGGTCGTGATGCTCTACGGTTTCCTAAGCGTCGTCCTCGTCGACCTCATCCGCCTGGTTAACGCCCTGGTCCCGTTCCTGCCAAAGGGGCTGGCCGCTCGCCCCGGTCCGACGGGGCTCGTTCTCTTCCTCGCCGTCGCCGGCATCACGGCCCTCTCAATTGCCGCGGGAGCGTATAACGCCGTCCGGCTCCGGACCGTCGAACTCGATCTGGATATCCCCAAAAAGGCCGGAGGGATGGAGCGCTTGGTCATCGTCGTGGCCTCGGACCTGCACCTGGGGACGCTCGTAGGCCGGTCGAGGCTCGAAAAGGTCGTCGAGAGGATCAACGCCCTCGACCCGGACGTCATTTTCCTGCCCGGTGACATCGTCGACGAGACGGTCACGGCGAAGGACGAGGTGGAATTCAGCACGATCATGATGCAGCTCCGGGCCCCCCTAGGCGTCTTCGCGGTGCCCGGGAACCACGAATTCTACAGCGGTCTCGAGAGAAACCTGGCCTGTCTCCGCGCCTGCGGCATCAAGGTCCTCGAAGATGATGCGGTCCTCGTGGCGGACGCCTTCGTCCTTGTCGGCAGAAGGGACCCGAGCTCCCTCACACCCAAAGAGCCGCGTCTCCCGATCCGGGATATCCTCGCCATGCACGGTTTCGATGACCGCCTGCCCGTCATCCTCCTCGACCACCAACCGGCCCACCTCGAAGAGGCGAGCCGGGCCGGCGTCGACCTCCAGCTTTCGGGCCATACCCACGCCGGACAGCTTTTTCCGCTCGACCTCATCAACAGAAAGGTCTGGGAGCTCAACTGGGGCTATCTCCGGAAGGGAAACACCCAGTACTACGTGACGAGCGGTGTCGGGACCTGGGGCCCTCCGGTGCGGACGGGCAGCCGGCCCGAGATCGTCCGCATCCGTCTGACCTTCGGTGAGGGCGGGAAGTAGACGGAAGCGTTATGAACGGCCGGGAGCGGATCCTTGCGGCCCTCTGGGGCGAGCCAGTCGACCGGGTCCCGGTCATGCTCCACAATTTCCTGATGGCGGCGCGGGAGGCCGACGTGTCGATGGCGGAGTTCCGCCGGAGCGGCAAGGCCATCGCCCGAAGTTTCATCCGGGCCGTCGATATCTACGGTTACGACGGCGTCGTCGTCGACGTCGACACCGTCATGCTCGCCGGGGCCGTCGGCGTGCCCGTCGATTTCCCGGACGACATGCCGGCTAGGAGTCATGAGCCCCTGCTTACTCGTCTCGCCGATGTCCCCAAACTCAAGCCCGCCCGCGTCGAGGACTATTTCGAGGTCCGGGCCGCTGTCGAGGCCGTTTCGCTCCTCAAGGATCATTTCAAAGGCGATATCGCCGTCCGCGGCAACTGCGACCAGTGCCCCTTTTCTCTGGCCGGCCTCATCCGCGGCCTGGCCGATTGGATGACGGACCTCGTCGAAGGGCCGGAGGATCTGGTCATCGAACTTCTCCAATACTGCACGGGGGTCACGAAGCAGTTCCTGGGGCTCATGACCGAAGCCGGCGCGGACATTTTGTCCAACGGCGACAGCCCGGCCGGTCCCGACATGATCTCACCCCGGATGTACAGGACGTTCGCCCAGCCGTTCGAGAAAAAAATTGCGGCGGAATCCCACCGCCTCGGTCGACCGTACATTCTCCATATCTGCGGCCGGACCGACCTCATCCTCGACGATATGGCCGCGACGGGCGCCGACGGCCTGGAGCTCGACTACAAGACCGACATGCGGCTGGCCCGCCAGCGGCTCGACGGCAAGACGACCTTCATCGGCAATATCGATCCGAGCGGAGTCCTCGCCCTGGGGACGCCCGTGCTGGTCGAGAAAAAAACGCGGGAGCTCCTCGAAGTCTTCACCGGGACACCACGGTTCATCCTCAACGCCGGCTGCGCCATTCCGGCCGAAACACCTTCCGAAAACCTCAAGGCTATGATTGTGGCGGCGCGATCGTCCTGAAAACCTTCTTGCTTCTCTGCAGGGTTGGGTTAAGATAAGCGCGGAGGGCAACATGAAGATCACTGCGCGAACGCGGGTTCTTATCGCCGCGGCCGTATTCGCCGCCTTTTTTGCCGGAGGCCTTTCCGCCGCGGCGCCGGCCGTCTCTCAGGAAATCAAGCCCGCGGAGGGGTCGGTCCCCGGATTCAGGATCGAGCCAAGCCCGATCGAGCTTCAGCGGGCCGCCCAGCCCCAGACGCCGTTCGACAAGGTCGGCCGCAAGTTCGCCCTGCTCGGCTATGAAAGCGGCGCGTTCGAGGCCTGGGCCTACCCCCTCAAGCTCATTCGCAATTTCGAGCTTTCCTTTTTATTGGGAACGAGCACCGTCCCCATCCAGGGCCGGGACATCGTCCGCTTCGTCTCCGTCCAGCCCGCCGTGACCACCCTGACCTACACGTATCAATCCTTCACCGTGAAAGCCCACTACATCGCGCCGGTCGACGAACCCGGCGCGGTCATCCTGCTCGACGTCGATTCCACGGAGCCGCTGACCGTCGTCTGCAGCTTCATCCCCGTCCTCCAGCCGATGTGGCCGGCCGGGATCGGCGGCCAATACTCCTACTGGGACGACGGCCTCAAAGCTTATCTCATTTCGGAGCCGACACGGAAAAACCACGGCTACCTGGGCTCGCCCGCGGCCCGGGGCATTTCCTACACGCCCGCCCACATGCTGTCGGACGTCCCGAACCAGTTCAAGGTTGAGATCGCCGATCCGAGATCCGTCGTCGGCCGTTTCATCCCTGTCGTCGTCGCCGGCGGCAAGGGTGTCCGGGACGATGTCAAGAAGGTCTATCAGGACATGGCCGCCGACCCGGAAAAAAGATATCGGCGGGCGGTCGATTATTATGAGGAGTTGAGACGCTCAACGCTCGGCATCCGGACACCCGCGCGCCGGCTCGACCTGGCCTTCGAGTGGGCCAAGGTCGCCCTGGACGGCCTCATCGTCGACAACCCCGACTTGGGCCGGGGGCTCGTCGCGGGCCTTGGCGCGTCAGGCACGGGAGGCCGGCCCGGTTTCGGCTGGTTTTTCGGCACCGACACCTACCTTAACTCGTTATCTTTCAACAGCTTCGGAAATACGACGGCTTCGCGCGACGGGCTCGCCTTCACCCAAAAATGGCAGCGCAAGGACGGCAAGATGGCCCACGAGTTGTCCCAGGCCGCCGGCTATCTTCGCTGGTGGGAAGACTATCCCTACGGCTACATCCACGGCGACACTTCGCCTTATTACATTGTGGCCATGGAGGACTATGTCCAACGGACGGGCGACCTCGACTTCCTCAAGGCGAGCTGGCCTTCCGTCCTCAGGGCCTACGAATGGTCGCTCGCGACGGACGGCGACGGCGACGGGCTCATGGACAACGGTAAGGCGGGACTCGGCGCCCTCGAATTCGGATCGCTCACCGGCATCCAGACCGACATTTACCTCGGCGCCGTCTGGGTCCGGGCGAACATGGCCATGAAGGTCCTGGCCGCGACGATGGGGGACAAGGCCGCCGCCAAGAAGGCCGGCGATAACGCGGCGCGCTCCGTCCGGGCTTGGAAGGAAAAATTCTGGGACAAGGAAAATGGGCAGTATTCCTACGCTTTCAACAAGGATGGGCGCCTGGTCGCGGAACTGACGCCCTGGAGCGCCGTTGGTCTGGCTTGGGGCCTGGGCGATTTCGAGCGCGGAGTCAACACCTTGGCCCGGATGAACCGGGCCGACCTGACGACCGACTGGGGCGTCAGGATGCTCTCCAACAAGAGTCCCCTTTACGAACCCCTGAACTACAACTACGGCGCGGTCTGGCCATTCCTCTCCGGCTGGGTGGCCGCAGCCCTATTCGACTTTGATTATCTCCCCCAGGGCTACCAGGTCCTCATGGCCAACGCCCGGCACACCACCGACAACGCCCTGGGGACGGTCATGGAGCTTTTCTCGGGGGCCCAGAACACCTGGCCCCAGGAGGGAGTCGCGCACCAGGGGTTCTCCAGCACCGGCGTCGTCCTGCCGCTCGTCCGCGGCCTCCTCGGCCTCGATGGCAACGCCCTGGATAGACAGATATCCTTCCGGCCCGCCTTTCCGGCTGACTGGGCCTCGGTCTCCATATCGAACGGAAAGGTCGGCGAGGCACAGTTCTCGTTGGAATTCACCCGGGCGAAGGACAGCGTCACGCTTCGGATCAAGTCGGAGAAGGCGGCTGGTTTCGGTTTTGTCTTCGAGCCGGCCTTCGGGCTCGGGACCAAGGTCCTGTCCGCGACCCATAACGGTTCTCCCCTCGTTTATGCCGCCGACGAACGGCCGTCCGCCCAGGCGGTCCGGGTGCGCGCCGAGTTCGCGCTGTCAGGCGACGATTCGGTCGAGATGAAGTTCGTTCCGGCTCCCGAGATCGTCCCACCCGACACGCCGACGATAACGGGCGACCTCAGCCGGGGCTTGCGGCTTGTCCGCTCGACCCTTAGCGGCCACGACCTCCAGCTGAGCCTCGAAGGGCTGTGGGGGGAAACTTACGCGCTCGAGGTCCTCAACGGCGAGCGGGTCGATTCGGTGACCTTCTCATTTGAAGACATCAACGGCAAGCGGCATGATCAGCCTATGGCGGCCAAGTTCGATGGCCGCATTCTCACCGTCGAGTTCCCATTGGGGCCCGGAGGATACTGCAAGGGGGAAATGACGCTGAAGTTGAAGTAGAATAAACCGGAGAGAAAGGGCCCATCCCTTTCTCTCCGGGATTCGTTCCGAGTCTGGGGGGGTTACTTCTTGACGGGAGGGATGGCCGCTTTGCTCTGGTCGTAACGGCGGATGACTTCGTCGGTGATATCGATCGTCGGGCTGAAGGTGACGACACCGCTCTGTTGCACGTCGAGGACGAGCTCGAGGCCCCGCTCCTTGGCCAGGTTATCGATGATCGTGACCATCTCGGCGCGGAGCTTCTGGACGAGGTTGCCGGAGAACTGCTGAGCGTCGCGCGCGGCGTCCTCTTCGTACCTCTTCCGTTCCGTCGTCTTCTTGTCGACGTCGGCCTGGATGCCCAGGAGGGCTTCGTTGGTCATGGTCAGCCGGCCCGTGCTCAGCTTGTTCTCGAGCAGACGGATGGAGTCGTCGAGCTTCTGGATGTCTGACTTAATTTTGTTCTCGCGGTCCTGCATCTGGCCCAAGACTTTCTTGCCTTCCACGGAAGTTTCGAACGCCTTCTGGGAGTTGATGATGGCGATCTTGGACGCCTGCTGGGCGTAAGAGACGCCGGCGACGACCAGGATGAAAAGAATGACGAGGGGGGCGATTGTTCGGACTCTGTTCATAGTGGCCTCCTTTGGTCCTATGGCTTATAACTCATTCCCCTGGGGAATGGATTCAAGATTCTACCACGTTTAGCGGATTTTTTTAAGTATTTCTTCGACCCGCCCCAGGGCCCTCAGGAGATAGCCCTTCTCGGGACCGTAGCCGAAGCGGAGGTAGCCGTCCATTTCGAAGTGGTCGCCGGGGACGAGGAGGACGCTTTTTTCCCTGATCAGCCGCTCGACGAGTTCGGTCGAGTTGATCTTCAAGTCATAGCGGGCGAAGCAGATAGCCCCGGCCTGGGGCGGGCGGAAGCTGAACAGTCCCTCGTGGTCCTTGAGCCACGTCTCGAGGACGGGAAAGTTGGCATTGAGGATGTCCCGCGTCCTTTGGAGGACGCGCTCCTGCGTCGCCGGGGCCAGGGTGAGCGCGGCCAGCCGGTCGCTCAGGGCCGAGGGGGAGATCGTCGTGTAATCATGATAGCGCCATGTCTTCTTGACGACCTCTTCCGGGCCGACGATCCAGCCGATCCTCAGGCCCGGCAGGCCGTAGGCTTTGGACAGCCCGTTGACGACGAGCGTCTTCTGCCAGGCCCCCCAGAAGCTCGGCGTCCGGACGCCGGAAAGTTCGGCCCCCTGGTAGACCTCGTCGGCCAGGATCCAAGCTCCGACGCTCGCCGCAAGGTCGACGATCCCTTTCATGACCTCCGGGTCGAGGATGGACCCGGTCGGGTTGTTGGGATTGGTCAGGACGATGAGCTTGGTCTTCGTGGTGACCAGCTTTTTCATCTCGTCGAGGTCAGGCTGCCAGCCCAGGCTCTCGCGGAGATAGAAGGGCTTGACCTTGGCCCCGAAGGCGCGGAGCAGCCCGTCCATCTGCATGTAGTTCGGGAGTTCGAAAAGCACTTCGTCGCCGGGCTCGATAAGGCTCCAAATGAGGAGGAAATTGGCCTCCGATGAGCCAGCCGTGGTCAGGATCTGCTCGATCCCGACTCCCGGGTAGAGACTTGCGATCCGCTCGCGCAGGGCGACCGTACCGTTCGTCTGGGTGTAACCGATCTCGACTTCGGCCAGGGAGTCGAGCTCGGCGGGGGTCAGGAGCTCCTTGAGGGTCAGGGGATGGACGCCGCTTTCGGACAGGTTGTAGTCGACGACGTTTTCCCAAAGGGACTGCATGCGTTCCATTTCGAAGATGTCGATGTTCATGAGAACCCTTTCACGCGCTGGGAATCAGACCTCGACCTTGAGGACGCCCTTGAAGGCGAAGCCGAAGGCGATGGACAGGATGAGATAGGCGACGAGCCAATGGACGCGAAAGCCGAAAATGCTCAGGCTTTTCGCCGGATAGAGGATCTCTATCGAACGAACCGGGGTCCCGGCCGCGAGGGCTCGTTCCCCGGGGTAGAGGACCTGCTTCCAGAGCGACCCGCGGGAGGCCAGCGGGGAAACCTTGGTCAGGGGCTTCCCTCCGACGGCCACGGATTTCACGAGGGTCAGGCCGCCGACCCGCAGGGTCAGACGGCCGGGGCCCGCGGCGGTCGCCTTGAGCCGCCAGGCGACCTCGTGCTCATCGGGGATGCGGACGGCCGGGGAGGCTATCTCCAGGCCGGGAGAAGTCTCGAGTTCCATCGGGAGCGATACCGGGTCCGCTTTCTCTTCGAGGCCGACCTTGACCAGCGTCTCTTCGCCCGGTTTGAGGGGCGCCCGGTCGAACCAGAGGCTGAGCTGGGCCAGGATGAGGACGAGGGGAACGATCATGACCAGCAGGGGCTTGAGGTTCGCGGCAAGGTAGCTCAGGTTGGCCTTGAGGATGGCCGCCTGGGCCCGGAGCGTGACGGGCATGCTGTCTTTGAACAGCCGGAGCTCGAGGAGGTGGGCCTTGATCCTGTCCTTGGCCCGGCGGATCGCCGCCTGGTTCGAAGTGAGCTTGTAGACCTCGAGCATCAGCAGCGCCGTCAGGAGGGATACGGCCGCCAGCCCGAACCAGGGGGAGGCTCCCCGGAAAGGCAGAAGGATGACGTCGACGACCGTGCCGAAGACGAGGTTGACGATTCCCATGGCCCTCAGGAAATGTAGCCCAGCCCCTTGAGCTTCTTCTTGATCTCCTCTTCCGAGTCCGCTTCCTCGATTTTGGCGACCTCTTTTTCGAGGCAATGGGTGATGAACTCCTCGACCGAGGAGTAGCCCGACATCTCGGCGTACTTCCTGATCTTGTCGAGGAGGGCCTTGTCGATCTTGACTTTCGCGCTGGGCATGTCCGACGCTCCTTTCTCCGCCGTTATTCGAGGATGTTCTTCCCGATCATTTCTGCAGGCGTTTCGACACCGAAAACGCCGAGGACGGTTGAGGTCACATCGTGGAGAGCCGGGGCCTCGGCCGCGATCTTCCGGTTGGCGAAGACGATGCCGGGCAGGATATCCGGGGCCGACATATGGTCGCCGCTCCACTTCGAGGCGTTATCCTCGAAAACCTCGCGGGGGAATCCGCCGAGAGGGGACTGCCAGGAGATGCGGTAGCCTTGGTTAAAGCCGAGGACGATGTCCGGAGCCATTTCCAGGTTCTTGCCGCGGTAGGTGTCCTTAGAGATGAAAGCCCGGAGGACGGCCCGCTCGCCGGTCTTGGGGTCGATCAAGGCTTCGAGCTTTTGGGCGATCTCCCGGACCAGGTTATCCTTGTCCGGTCCGGGCGCGACAGTGCCCTCGCCCTCCCGGCCCCTCTCGTTGATGTAGAGGCTGTTGAGCCCCATGCCGTAGGCCCGGGTCTTCGCCCAGTCGGAGTTGTCGAAGAACTGGGATTCCTCTTGTTTCCAGGGTTTCTTGAGTCGGTGGTAGCCCTCCCGGAGGAGCCACGTGTTGAGGTTGAAGCCCCGGCGGAAGGTGTTGAAGCCGTGGTCGGACATGACCAGCACGACGGTGTCCTTGTCGGCTTTCTTCAAGGCCAGGTCGAGGGCTCGGTCCATCTCGACGTAGGTCCTGGCGATGACATCGCCGTAGCGCGCCGCGAGCTTTTCGTCGTAGGCGGGATGCCCCGGGTCGACGAGCCGCCAGAACATGTGCTGGCGCTGGTCGGCGTTCGAAAAATAATAGAAGAGCAGGCCTTCATCGAACCGGTCCAGCTCGTATTCGAGCATGGCCATGCTCTCCTCATAGACCATGTTGTCGAGGGTCAGGAACTCCTCTTCGTCGAGGACGCCGTTGACGAGGGCGCTCGTGTCGGCCGGCAAGCCCTTGGTGAAGTAGGGCCCGAAGCGGCGCTCGAGCTCCTTGGCGTAGGACTCAGGTGTCGAGATGGGCAGGGCCGGCCGGGCCGGGTCCATGTTGATGGGCGAGACGTAGAGCTTGAACTTAGGCCGGACCTCCTTGAGGTAGAACAGGCATATGCCGTGAACGCTCTGGGTCGGAACGAGGCTGAAGCTAACGTGCTTCCAGCTGCTCCATTCCTTCTCTTTCAGGATGAACTCCTGGCCTTGGATGACGATCTTGGCCACGGCGTTCGCCGGGTCGATGAAGACCTGGAAGGGGATGGTCGCTTCCGGGGCGTCGGTCCGGAAAGTATTCACCGGGCCCGGGAGCTCGGCCTCGACCCTGTTGCCGATGACGGCGACTTCGTGGACCTCGCCGCCGCCGCCGGCCTCTTGGATGACGGCCGTCGCCTCGTTCGTGTAATACCTGAAGAAGCCGTAGGAGCCCTTGAGGTCGGGCGTGTTCATTCCGGAGAGCGTCCTCTGTTTCGATTCGACGGGCGGGTAATTGGACGGCATCTTGAAGACCGTCGCCGGAACGCCTGCTTCCTCGAGGACCTGCCAAAAGGCCTTGCCTTTGCGCAGGTTGCGGATCTGTCCGCCCGAGAGAGGGATGACCGTCTTGCCTAGGCGGATCGTCTTCGTGGCGCCCGACGTCTCGGTCGCGGAGAAAATGGGAATGTAGGTCTTCGGATCGCGATTGAAAAAGTCGAAAATGCCGTGTCCGCCGGGGTCCATGCCGGTGGTGAAATTCGACCAGGCGACGGGCGTTTGCGGCGGCAGGCTCGTCCGGAGCGGACGGAAATCGCCGCCCTGGAGGAGCTTCCGGAAAGCCGGCAGCCGTCCCTCGTCGATCCACCTTTTCGTCAGCACGGGGTCCATGCCGTCGAGGCCCAGGACGATCATCTTGTTGGCGGACCGAGCCCGGCCGGTGACCTTGGGCCTGAACCGCGCGGCGCCGCCCAGGCCGAGAGCGGCAGAGGCGGCGAGACCGGCCTTCATGAATTCCCTGCGGCTGAGGGATGCCCGTTGTTTCTCGCTCATGATGGCTTCCTCTGTTTCGCGCCGGGGAGACCGGCGACGTCGACGAAGCCGCGGCCGTCCATATGGGCCGGCGGGCGAACCCCAAAAAGCTCCAGGGCCGTCGGGGCGATGTCCATGATCGACGGACTGGCCGTCTTGATCTTGAGGTTCGAGAACAGGACGCCCGGGACGAGGGCCGGGTCGATGCAGT
>Ga0315287_10003184_pt1 | contig 15794 bp, 12 predicted proteins | sample YL17G11_0_MG_FD_205037 | JGI IMG/M metagenome (GOLD analysis project Ga0315287, IMG submission 205037) | Sediment microbial communities from Yellowstone Lake, YNP, Wyoming, USA - YL17G11_0 | ecosystem: Environmental > Aquatic > Freshwater > Lake > Sediment | place: USA: Wyoming | collected... | reverse complement strand
GGTTTCGATCACCGCGATGTCCACATCACGGTCTACGAAATGCAGGAAGGCTATGGCCGTCATGATCTCAAAGAACGTCGGGGCCTCTCCCTTCCTGGCCAGTCTCTCAACAGGGCCGTGCAAGCGATTCAGTAGACCCAGCATCTCATGTTCGCCGATCATCCGGGAGTTGACCGCAATTCGCTCGTGGAGGTGCACGACGTGGGGCGAGGTGTAGAGACCTACCTTATAGCCGTTGGCCTCGAGCATCCTGGCCAACATGGTGGCAGTAGAGCCCTTGCCCTTGGTTCCCGCCACATGCGCTGTGTTGAGCTTCTTGTGCGGATTGCCTACCAAGGTAAGGAGGTTCTCCATGCGTTCGAGACTGAACGTGGTGACGTTGTAGCGAATAGAAGCCTGCTTCTCGTAGTCGGTCTGTTTGAACAGGTACTCGATAGCCTGCCTGTAACTGCCAAATGCCTTGTCGGACTGGACCTTGGCGAGTTTAAAGGAGGACTTCTGCTGGGCCTGTTTCTTCCCTATTGTCTTTGTTCCTTTAGCCATGAGCCGCCTATGCTAGCAGATTGCAGGATACAAGTCAAATTATCTGACCTACGCAATCTCCTCAGGCCTGAATCGGAAATACATAATCACGTTTAACAAGTTCCATTACAAGGACTTGTGCCTGGTTCACAAATATACATGCCTTGGAGTTGAATAACGGATCCTATAAGCTTGCAATGACAACACAATTCTATCCGCTAATAATAGGATGGGGATCAGCAGCTATTGCCCAGCCTTTCCCTTACGGATAGGCTTTTCCTGGATGAAACGGCTGATGTTCCGGACGGCTTGGCGGAGCCTCTGCTCGTTCTCCACCAATGCGATGCGCACGTATTTCTCGCCATTCTCACCAAATGCCCGGCCCGGAGATACCACGACCTCTGCATACTCCACCAGGTCCATAGCATAGTCGATAGTACCCTTGCCTCGAAGATGCTCGTCAGGGATCTTCGCCCAAACGAACATGGAGGCCCGAGGCCTCTCCACGGACCAGCCAATCCGTTGAAGTCCGTCGCACAGCACGTCACGGCGGGACTGGTACCTCTTGTTCTGGGCGGCGATATCGTCCTCACAATGGCGCATTGCGATGATTCCGGCAATCTGCACTGCCTGGAAGATGCCGTAGTCATAGTAGCCCTTGATCGTGGCTAGGTAGTCGACCATGTCCTTGTTGCCTGCCACAAAGCCAATCCGGAAGCCGGCCATGTTGTAGGGCTTGCTCATGGTCGTGAACTCGACGCCTACGTCCTTGGCCCCCTTGGCGGACAGGAAACTCGGGGCCTTGTACCCATCAAAACAGGTCTCGCCGTACGCGAAGTCGTGGATCACGGCCAGCCCGAATCGCCTGGCCAAGTCAACGACAGGCTCGAAGAATCCCTCGTCCACGGTCATGGCTGTGGGATTATGCGGATAGTTGAGGATCAAGAGCTTGGGCTTGGGATACATATGCTCACAGACCATCGTGATAGTATCCAGGAACTTCTGATCATTGCCCAAGGTCACGGTGATGACGTTGGCACCTGCCAGGGCCACCCCATAGTTATGGATCGGAAACGCCGGGTCCGGTACGATCGCCGTATCACCGGTCCCCAGCAAGGCCAGGCACATGTGACTGAAACCCTCCTTGGAACCGATGCATGCCAGGACCTCGGTCTCGGGGTCGAGATTCACGCCCCACTTGTGTTCGTACTTGATGGCTACCTCCTTGCGGAGGTTCTTGATCCCCTTGGATGCACTATAACGATGATTGCGAGGGTCCTTGGCTGCCTCGCAAAGCTTATCGATGACAATCTGCGGGGCACCATCTGTTGGATTGCCCATGGCCAGATCGATGATATCTGCACCCTGTTGGCGTTTGGCCAGTTTCAAGGCGTTTAGCTTCGAAAACAGATACGGCGGCAGACGCGTAATCCTTTGTGCCGGTTCGATCTTATAAGTTGACATTGCTCCATCCTGTAAAAAACGAGGTAGATCCATTCATATGGATCAAGGTGAAACAGTTTACATAGGCTGCCTGGATTTGCAAACCGAATTTAACTTGTGCCGCCCGATCCATCCTTTATCGGCAGACAAGATGCTTTTTCTGGAATACGTCGGGGAGGACCATTCACTATCCACCGTCAGGTATCCAGGATAGGTTCTCTCCGGTGAAATCGGCGATAGACAGTTTTGCCAAGAGACAGGGCTGCTCGTATAATAGCCCCGACGAAAAAGATTTTATATTGTGCCACCCGATAGAGCGACCGTGTACGCCCTATCCGGGCACGTGAGGACGACGATATGCCGTATCAGTCAAGGCGATCCAGCAAGCATCTCCACGTCGCGTTAGTGTATAACGCCGATGCGGGAATCGTACCGGATACGCCGGAAGATCGTGGCAGCACGGCCGACCTCCGGCACATGATCCTCGATATGGCCCGCGTGTTGAAGTCATTGCACCATCGAGTCACCATCCTGCCGCTAGCCCACGATCTCTTTGTGTTTCAACGAAGATTGCGACGCCTTGGCCCAGATGTGGTATTTAACCAATATGACGATGTGGTTCACGGGGCCCTCTACGAGATGCGATTTGCCGCCATGGTACGGATGATGGGCTTTCCTCTCACCGGGTCGCCTGCCCTGGCCCTGGGGCTGAGCCGTTACAAGCATATGTCTGCCAGCCTTCTCCAGGGAACAGGCATTCCCATCCCGCCCTACACGGAACTGCTGGAGAAGGTGGGCGACGTGGACCGGCACGAATGGAAATTCCCCCTCATCGTACAACCCAGCCAGGAACACGCTGGAATCGGCCTGGATCGGGATTCGGTCGTGCGATCGAAGAAGGCCCTCCGCCATAAGGTGCGTCAAATCCTGCTGACATACAGTCAACCCGCGCTCGTCCAACAGTTCCTGCCTGGTCGTGAGTTCAACGTGGGCATCGTGGGAGGGAAACGTCCGCGGGTGATGGCCTTGGCCGAGGTCAACTATGGAGACCTGCCCCCGGAGATCCCACCGATTATGTCCTACGCTGCCAAGTGGGTTGAAACCTCGGTGGAGTACAAGAAGACGTCTATTCTCTGTCCGGCGGTTGTGGAACCTGAACTGGCTCGTCAGCTCAACGACATATCGATGCGAGCGTTTCGGGCCGTCAGGGCCTGGGGCTACGGTCGAGTCGATATTCGACTCGACGAAACCGGCCAGCCCAGGGTTCTGGAGGTCAACTGCAACGCCTCCCTGGAGGAAGGCGTCAGCCTGGCACGCTCCGCCGAGAAGGCAGGCATAAGTTATAGACAGTTGATCCAGATGGTCATCGACGCCGCCTTGGAGGGGCCACCCTTTGATGTCAGCGTTTCCATGCAGCCCTAGCGGCCAATGCATCACTTATTTCTTGACGGGTCCTTAGCCCGTACTGCGGTACCGCTTGGCTCGACGTCCGTAATGCTCGGCCAGAGGCATGGTCAACTGTGAGACCGGTTCGATCAACTTTCCACGTGTGCACTTTGGCCTTTGATCGCAGATTCTCCGCATCAGGCGATCCACATACCTCAACTTGTGAATGGCGGGCCAGCAGCGATACTTGCGGCGCCAACCGGATCGCGGCGTCAGCCAGACCGCAAAAGTCTCTGCAAAATCGTCATCTGGGTGCTTCTGTGCATACGTGTACCCGTAGGAGCAGCTAAAGATGTGCCGAACGAATCTCCGGCTCCAGGGGTTCGGTTGAAAGACATCCCGATACGGCTTGGAGAATGAACCGAAGGTGTCTCTCCAACCCGGTTCTTCCCACAGCCGGAAGGCATAGTTGATCGCGTGTCCCGTCTCGTGTCTCAAGAGCTGCATGACCATCTGTCCATCTTCCAGTTCGCCGGTCTGCTCTTCCTCGATACGCCCCAGCAGCGGACAGGCCAGGTAGAAGGGTATCCCGATCGTCGGCACCATGTCCGGGCAGCCCCAGCTATCGGTCAGGTAGACGTCAGGCCTGTACTTCACCTCTTTGGTAGCCAACTCCTGAAGTAACTGCCGGACAAAGGGCGAAATGGGCGATCCTTCAATTCGGAGTCCCAGGTCACAGATTCGCTTTCCAAGGAGTCTGCTCCGAACGGTCTCCCAGTTGCTGGACTGAGCCCACGCCCTATTTGATACACGTTGTTTGCCGCAGCCTTCCACAACCATTCGTTGTTTCCCCACTCCAATCATACACCCTTAATGAGACTCCAAGGTGAAAGGTCCATTCGGTGCCTAACGAAGAGCACCAACCAGTGCCTGATATGCTACCTCATTTAGGAGAGGGGTTTCAAGTATATCTGAAGGGATATGTATAACTCTATATAAATTATAGACTTATAGGCGCATTTTGGCCATCTGCATCTCCCTGTTGTCTACGGTCAAGCGACTTCCTACTTCACTCATTCCCACTCGATGGTGGCAGGGGGCTTACTGGAGATGTCGTAGACCACCCGATTAACCCCTCGGACCTCGTTGATGATGCGGCTGGCCACAGTGGCCAACACCTCATAGGGGATCCTGGAGAAGTCGGCGGTCATGAAGTCCGTGGTATCGACCGCGCGGATGGCAATGACGTCCTCATAGCTCCGCTCATCGCCCATCACGCCCACGGTGGAGACCGGCACCAACACCGTCAGGGCCTGAGAGATCTTCCGATAAAGCCCGGCTGCTCGAATCTCGTCGATCAGGATCTCGTCGGCGGCCCGCAAAGTCTCCAGCCTCTTGGGCGTCACCGCTCCAATGACACGAACGGCCAAACCCGGCCCGGGGAACGGATGTCTCCAGACAATGTCTTCAGACAGGCCCAAATACTCGCCAACCAACCTGACCTCATCTTTGAATAGGTCCCGCAAGGGTTCGACCAGCTCAAACCCAAGCTCCTTGGGCAACCCCCCTACGTTGTGATGGAGCTTGATATTGGCGGCCGGATTGCCGTCCTTTGAGCCGGACTCAATCACATCCGGGTACAGGGTCCCTTGGGCCAGAAACCGGGCGTCCTTGATCTTAGCAGCCTCGGACGTGAAGGCCGCAATGAACTCCCGGCCGATGATCATTCGCTTCTGTTGGGGATCGGTAACGCCAGCCAATGCCGTCAGAAACGGCTCCGACCAATCCACCACCCGAAGGTCCAGGCGGAAATGGTCCCGGAAGGTGGAAACGACGCCCTCGTGTTCGTTCTTACGGAGCAGGCCGTTATCCACGAAGATACACGTCAGTTGGTCCCCAACCGCCTTGTGTACGAGCGAGGCAGTGACCGAGGAATCCACGCCGCCGCTCAGTCCGCAGATCACGTGTGCCTTGCCTACCTGACGTCGAATCCGCACAACCGACTCGGCGACAAAGTCGCTCATCGTCCAGTCCCCGCTGCAGCCGCAGATGTCGTACAGGAAGTTCTTGAGGATCACCGATCCCTTTGGCGTATGGGCGACCTCAGGGTGGAACTGCACGCCGTAGAATCGCTTGGCACGGTGCCGAACCGCGGCATAGGGGCAGGTACGCGTGGTGCCCAGCCTGTCAAAGGCATCGGCCAAGGTCTCGACTTGGTCGCCGTGGCTGGCCCAGACGAGGGTGTTGTCTGGCATATGGGCGAACAGGTCGCTCTTGTCGACGATCGTCAGGTCCGTGCGCCCGTATTCCCGGTGTTTGGCTGGCAGGATCTTGGCCCCAAGGACCTGGCAGCCCAACTGCATACCGTAGCATATCCCCAGGATGGGCACGCCCAGATCGAATAGGCCCGTGTCACAGCGGGGGGCCTTGGGATCGTATACGCTCGCCGGGCCTCCGGACAGAATAATGCCTTTCAGAGGGAGTGCCGCAAGTTCCTTGGCCGCAATATCGGCCCTGAAGAGACGGGAAAAGACGTTGTGTTCGCGGACCCGCCGGGCGATGAGTTGCCCATATTGGCTGCCAAAATCCAGGATGGCGATCATCTGGTTGGTCATAAGTCAATTCCCTTGCTGGGACAAGCCGGAGCCGGAAGCTAGGTGTTCCTAACAAAAAAACTCAGTTGGATATACATTGAATACTCAAATCCCGCTGTTTGGAAGGACTAACTTTCCAGGGGTGGGGTCCCGGAGTAATTCGGGGCCTCGCGTGTGATCAGGATGTCATGTGGGTGAGACTCGCTGACCGAGGCGGTGGTGATCCGTACAAATCGGCCATTCTTACGCAAGGCCTCAACCGTGGCCGTCCCGCAATAACCCATGCCGGCCCGCAGGCCGCCTACCAATTGATACACAAAGTCGCTCAACACGCCGCGGTAGGGCACACGGCCTTCCACGCCCTCCGGGACCAACTTGCCGGCATCAGCGGCGCTGCTCTGGCCGTATCGCTCCGCGGAACCCCGCACCATCGCCCCCAATGATCCCATGCCGCGGTATTCCTTGAACTGCCGGCCTTTGTAGATGACCAGTTGCCCGGGACTCTCCTTCAGACCTGCGAACAACGACCCGAGCATAACGCTGGACGCGCCTGCGGCAAGGGCCTTGGTGATGTCCCCGGAGTGACGGATACCGCCGTCGGCTATGACCGGGACGCGGTACTTGGAGGCAACCGCCGCGCAGTCCATGATGGCGGTGATCTGGGGCACGCCTGCACCGGAGATGATCCGCGTGGTACAGATCGCGCCTGGACCGATGCCGACCTTGACGGCGTCTGCGCCGGCCTTGATGAGGTCCTCGGCCGCCTCGCCGGTGGCGATGTTGCCGGCGATGACCTGGATGCTGTGCTGGGCCTTGATGGTCTTGACGGTCTCGATCACGTTTCGCGAATGGCCGTGAGCGGTGTCGACCACGATGATGTCAACGTCGGCGTCGATGAGGGCGGCGATGCGTTCATAATCGTGAACCCCCACGGCTGCGCCGACCCGAAGCCGTCCACGGTCGTCGCGCGCGGCCTTGGGATACTGCTGGACACGGTCGATGTCCCTCATGGTAATCAGGCCCGCCAGTTCGCCATTGGGCTGGACCAGCAGGAGCTTCTCGACCTTGCGTTCCTGGAGTATGCCCTTGGCCTGTTCCAGGGTGGTGTCGGCCGGCCCTGTGACCAGGTTGGTCTTGGTCATGATCGTGCCTATCGAGACGTTATAGTCCTTGAGAAATTTCAGGTCCCGGCGGGTCAGGATGCCCACCAGCCTCTTTCCTTCCACGATGGGGATGCCTGAGACGTTCTGTTCATGCATGACCTCCAGTGCCCGCTTTACCGGCTCGTCCGGAGAGAGCGTGACCGGGTCCAGGATCACGCCGTGCTCGGAGCGCTTGACCTTGGCCACCTCCCGTTTCTGGGCCTCTATGGAGAGGTTCTTGTGGATTATGCCGACCCCGCCTTCCTGTGCCAGGGCAATGGCCAGCGCGGACTCCGTTACCGTGTCCATGGCCGCGGAGACGATCGGGATGTCGATCTTGATCTTGCTGGTCAGGAAGGTGCTTGTATCGACCTCGCTGGGCAGAAAGTCGCTCCTGCCCGGAATGAGAAGGACATCGTCGAAGGTAATCCCTTCTGCGACAATCTTGTTATGGTCCATCCTTCGCTCCTGAAACCTTGAGTCTACAGACGAATGAGGGACCACTATAATCTCGCCGGCCTGGGCCGTCAAACCATTTTGAAATCTCACTTGTCCATTGCAGGAGATGAAGGAAGCCAGTATAAATGGCATCGGCTGACCACTGCCGACGCGGGAGTCGCGGAGCCTATGGAGGATCAGCGATGCGATAGAATCCGGTGGGAGCTGTTTACGAGAAATGAGGGCACATGGGACAGAGCGGACTTGTTCCGGATGAACCGGTGGAGCAGCGGGCCAAGGCCCTGTTCGACCGGGGTATTGTATGGGGCAGACAAGGCGACTTTCAGAAGGCGGTTGCCGACTTTACATCTGTGCTCGAGATGCCCGATGCGCCAACAGAGCTAAAGGCTTGGGCCTTGCTCAACCGAGGCCTAGCCTGGGGCCACCTGGGCGATCATGAGAAGGAGATCGCTGACTACACAACCCTAATCGAGATGGCGGGTGTACTGGTGTCTATTACAGCTGACGCCCTGTTCTACCGAGGTCTAACCTGGGGGGTCCTGGGCGATCATGGCAAGGAGATCGCTGACTACACGGCCCTCATCGAGATGCCGGATGCACCGGTGGATGCTAAGGCCGAGGCCATGTTCAACCGTGGTGCTACTTGGGGCGACCTGGGCGATCATGAGAAAGAGGTCGCCGACTACACGACCGTGATCGAGATGCCGGATGCGCCAGTCGTGCAGAGGGCCAAGGCCCTATTCAACCGTGGCCTGGCGTGGGGCGACCTGGGCGATCATGAGAAGGCGGTTGCTGACTACACGTCTCTGATCGCGATACCGGATGCACCAGTGAAGGACAGGGCCGAGGCCCTTCTTAACCGTGGCCTCTCCTCCGGCAGGCAGGGGCACGTTGCCAAGGCGATTGCCGACTTTACATCTCTGATCGAGATGTCGGATGCAACCACGGAGCTGAAGGCCATCGCCCTGTTGAAACGTGCGTTCGGAAGGCGCAAGCAAGGTGACTATGAGAAGGCGGTTGCTGACTACACGACCGTGATCGGCATGGCGGATGCGTCAGCCGAGCAGAGGGCCAAGGCCCTGTTGAGGCGTGGCTCATGCCTGGGCAGGCGGGGTGACCATGACAAGGAGGTCGCTGACTACACATCTGTCATCGAAATGCCGGATGCACCCATGGAGCTGAAGGCCCAGGCCCTGCGTGCACGTGGGTCTGCGTGGGAGGAGCTGGGAGACCATGAAAGGGAGATTGCTGACTATACGTCTCTGATCGAGATGCCGGATGCGTCGGCCGAGCAGAAAGCCGAGGCACTACTCAACCGTGGTTATGCCTGGCGCACGCTGATTGCGTGGGATAAGGCAGTCGCTGACTACACGGCCGTAGTCGAGATGCCCGCTGCCTCAATGGAGGACAAGGCCTGGGCCCTGATTCACCGCAGTAATGCCTGGGACAATCAGGGTGACCTTGAGAAGGCGGTACACGATCTGACGACCCTGATCGAGACGTCAGGCATGCCCGCAGGTCGAAAGGCCATGGCCCTGCTTGGCCGCGGATTGATCTGGGGCAAGTTGGGCGACTACGAGAAACAGCTCGCTGACTACACGACCGCAGTTGAGATGCCGGGCACACCGGCGGATGTCACGGCCAGGGCACTGCTCTACCGCGGTTCCAGCCTCCGCAGACAGGGCGACCTTGAGAAGGCCGTACACGATCTGACGACCGTGATCAATATGCCGGACATGCCGTCAGATCTGATGGCATGGGCCTTGTGTGCCCGCGGTGAGGCCTGGCTCGATCAGGACGACTTTGAGAAGGCAGCAGGCGATTTCACATCGGTAATCGAGATGCCCGATGTACCAGCGGAGTATGGGGCCAGCGCCCTGGTATCTCGAGGTTACATCAGGAACAGGCAGGATGAGTATGAGAAGGCAGTCGCCGATTCCACAGCCGCGATCCAGATGCGCGATGCACCTGCAGAGCAAAGGGGCTGGGCCCTGGCATATCGAGGTTATGCCTGGGGCGAACTGGCCGAACATGAGAAAGAGCTGGCCGACTACGCAACCGTGATCAACATGGCCGATGCACCTGATGCACTCAGGTCATGGGCCTTGAGCTGCCGGGGCTACAGCGTGTTCAAGGTCTCGGGCGACGTCAAGATGTTCCTGGAGGACGCGCAAGATGCAATCAAACTTGACACCGGACAGATACAACGGCAGCACTACGGATTGGCCGAGTTGTTTGCCGGGCGCCCCAACGTGGCACTGGAGTACTCTCTTGCCGCCATCGAGGAACGCAATTCAGTAGAGGGTATCGGTGATGACATCGCTGTTCTGGAAAGACACGTCGGGCTGCTTCCTGCGGCCTCCAAGGAGGCCTACGATCAGATCCTGGCGGCCCTGTGCAAGAGGAGACAGGAACTGGAGGCAGGGCAGGACAAATAGATCAAAGAGGATATCAGTCCCTGCGAAGCCCCCAGGAGTCAGGCGTAAGACGGGTCAGACTGAACCGGCCTTTCAGGATTTGCCCATCCAGCTCCAATTCCCAGGAGTCGTCCTCCCGGGCGAGGGTTATGTATGTCCCTTTCTCCGCGATCTTCACGCGGCCTAAGCCCTTGTTCACAGGACCCTCATAGGTCAGGAACCGGATGGGATGGTCTTCGATCGGCGTGGCCTTGGCTTGGCTATTGACCAGCTCCGCTGGCGCCAGGTCCAGCCGAAAGGTCTTTAGACCATCGCCCTGTTCGAGCATCAGGTCCCAGTGCCTAGGCTCGCCTTGGCGGTCGTGCTGTTGGATGACGAATCTGGGCATAGGCGCCTATAAGGATATGCCAGTACGCACCGCGTGCTCCCGCTGCGATGGCCGCCACCAGTTCGGTGTTGTCGTTGTAATTGTGGTCCTTGGAGTCGGCGTGGCCAGATGGACCGCTGGGCAATTCCTCCATTGGCTCAAAGAACCGCCGGTCACCGGCGATCAGGTCCTTGACCAATCGGGCGGGATGGGGACCGAGGTGGCGCGAGATGTAGAAGGTCGGCTGGAAGAAGTCCACATGACCGTTGTACCTCCGCCGGATGCTTGGATTGCCGGCCGGGTCACCTTCGGCCTCCACGATCCGGGCCATCTCTGTCTCCGGGTAGACCCGCACGCCCACGCCGCAGCCTACGCAGTCCGGACCGACCTGTTTCATGAATGCGAGCGTCTCGCTGAGTGTCTCCGGCGTCTCGCCTGGGCCGCCCAAGAGCAGGTCGGTCATCGCGGCCATGCAGTTGGCCCGGCACAGTCGGACGGCTGAGGCGATCGCCTCCTTGGTATAAGGCTGGCGATAGGTCTTGAGCATATCCGGGCAGGCCGCGTCTGTGGTGAAGTTGATGCCCACGCACCCGGCCTTGCGCATGGCCGCGGCAAGGTCCGAGTCGAATGGTACGACGGACAGATACGCGTACCATCGTACCCGCTCGCCCAGGCCACGACCGATGAACTCCTGGCATACTGCCATGGCATGCTGATGCGGAATATTGAACTCTGCGTCGCAGGTGTGCAGCACATCGATCCCCTGTGAGAGCAATGCCTCCACTTCGTCTGCTACCTCGGCAGGGGCGCGAAGCCTCAAGAGGGTTCCCTTGCCCAGGGGGTCTGCGCAGTAGATGCACAGGCGGTTACAGCCACGCTTGGTCTCAAACCCGATCTGGCCGCCTTTCCGGAAGTACGTGATGTTGTCAAACAGGTTGCGCCTGGGTGGGAGCGACGGCAGCATGGGCCAGGCCGGGGGATTGGCGACGATCCCACCTTCAACGGAATAGATCAAGCCCTTAACGCAGTCGAGGCGTCCGGCGCCCTGCAATTCATTATACAGAGACACGATCGCGACTTCTCCATCCCCAAGGACGCCAAAGTCGGCGCCCGTATATTCGACGATCCGCTTTGCGAAGATCGAAAAGCCGATCCCTCCAATGACGATGGGCGCCTCGGTCATGGTGCGGATGATTCGGACGGTCTCAGCCAGGTCCGGTACGAACCACTGGGCGCTTGGCCAGAAACAGTCGTCGATGTTTCTGAAGGACAGCCCCACCAGCCGGGGTGCACAGGCGGCAAAGTAGTCCCGCAGGGCCTTGATCGGATCGTCCGCCAAGCACAGGTCCAGGATATCAACCTCCAGCCCTGTGGCCTTGGCAGCAGAGGCGACATACTCCAGCCCAACCGGCGCGATCGGCGGCTGCATGCGATTGGTGTTAATCAGCGTCAGCATAAAGATCGCTCAGGGTATAGAATATAGCGTACAGGACATGGCCGCCTACAGGAAGTGCGAGGGTATGCGCGGACATTGCCCCCATGTGTGGCCTAGATCACGATCTGGTCAGTGAATACCTGGCCGGAAAGGCCGTCTGTAAAGACGACCTTGACGGTCAAGGGCCGTTCGTTTGGAACTGCCTGGGGCCTGTCGAACATAAGCCGGTAGTTTATGGTCACTAGGGTCGCGAACCACATCTTGTGTAATTCCTGGGCCTTGACATGCCACTGGCCCAGCAATGCCCTGTTTGGATCTGCCGACAGGTCCCAGATCTGCACGTCCACGGTCCCTGCGGCCTTGACGACATCACCGGCCTCATCTACCGGCTGTACGTACACAATGAGCTTCTCCTTTGCGCCGTCTTTGTCCTTGTCGTAGAAACCCGTGTACCTGGTCAGCCGGACCCTCTGGAGCCTATAGAAGTCCCTGGCTATGGTCTCGGCGGGCAGGTTGGATGCGGTCTGCAACTGACGTTTGAGGGCCTGGTTCTCGGTCTCCAAGAGCAGCCCCCGCTCCCGGAGTTGCCTGATCTGGGACGACAGGTGCTCGACGGTCTGTCCAGGACCCCCGCTCGACGGTCCCTGGCAGCCCCCGACAACGGCCAGGCAAATCCAGACCAGGGCCAGACGAATCCGATGGGCCTTATTGCCGCTGATCGGCCTGACCCGGGTCCTTGACGATCTCTGGGGCCTTCTGCAAAATCCTATCGGCCAGCCCATATTGCACAGCCTCCTCGGAATCCAGCCACAGATTCCGGTCGCAATCCTTTTCGATCTTTGGGGCGGTCTGCCCTGTGTGCTTGGCGAGTATATCGTACAGGCGAGCCCGAAGCCGCAGGATCTCCTGGGCCTCGATCTCCAGGTCCGTGGCAGGTCCGTGCAAGACCCCGGAGATCATCGGCTGGTGCAGCAGGATACGGCTGTTGGGCAGAACGTAGCGCTTGCCGGCCACGCCTCCGGCCAAGAGGACGGCGCCCATGCTGGCCGCCTGACCGACGCAGTAGGTGGCCACGGGGCACCGGATGAACTGCATGGTGTCGTAGATGGCCAGACCCGCGGAGATTGAGCCGCCTGGCGAGTTGACGTAGAAATGGACGTCGGCCTTGCTGTCCTCGTTGCTCAGGAACAGCATCTGGGCGACCACCACGTTGGCCGAGGCGTCGTCCACCACCCCGCCCAGGAACACGATGCGATCCCTCAGCAGCCTGGAATAGATGTCATACGCCCGTTCTGTGCGGCCGGTCTGTTCGATGACGATCGGTATGAGGTGTTCATTCAACGCCATGTCAATCCTTACGCCTCCCAGCGGCTATTTCGTTTCCAGGCCCTTCTTCTCTTCGGTCTTCTTCGGTTCTTCCTCTCGCAAGACCTCGTCGATAAGGCCATATGCCTTGGCCTCATCCGCACTCATGTACCGATCGCGTTCGGTCTCCGCCGCGATCTTCTCCATGGGTTGGCCGGTATGCCGGGCCAGAATCTCATTGATCATGGTCCTGGCCTTGACGATCTCTTCGGCCTGGATCTTGATGTCCGCAGCCTGGCCCGTCACTCCGCCCCAGGGTTGATGCAGCATGATCTTGGCGTGGGCCAGGGCAAATCGTCCCCCCTTCTTGCCGGCCGCCAGAACCACGGCCCCCCCGGACTCGGCGCGGCCGATGCAATAGGTCGCCACGGGCGAACTAATGAACCGCATGGTGTCGTAGATCGCCATGGTGTCGTCCACGCTTCCACCGGGCGAATTGATGTAAAGGCTGATCTCGCTGCTGCGTTTGACGTTCTCCAGGTACAGCAGCTTCATGATCACTTCGGCCGCCCTGGCGTAGTCGATCTCGCCTATCAGAAAAACGATGCGGTTATCCAGCAGCATATCGTCCAGACTCATCTGGCGATAGCGGTGATATTGGTCGGTGTACTGGGTGTAGATCTGCAGGGAATGGGAGGCCTTCCGGCCTGCATGGTCCATTGTCATTCGATCGTTCCTTCCATAACGGCTTCAGCGGCTACGGGTCCTTCTTGGACGGCTTCTTGCCGGCCTTCTTGGACATGCCCTTCTTCTTCTTGGCCGGTTCGTCAGTGTCGGCGGACGTCGGCGCGGCTTCGGCCTCCGTGATCTTGGCGGACTCCAACAGCTTGGAGATACACTGGCTCTGGCGGACCTCAAGCCTGAACTGCGTCAAGGACCCGTCCCGCTCCATCTGCTCCTTGAGACGCTCCGGCCGCTGCCCTCGTTGTATGGCCAGTTGGGCGATGTGGCCGTTGACTTCTTCCTCGGTGACCTCAATGCCCAGCTTGTCGCAGACCTTGTCGATCACAAAGAAGGTTTTAAGCTGCTCTTTGGCCTGTTCCTCTGAGTTGGCCCGCAGGGTCTCCATGTGCTCTTCGATCTGTTGACGCGACAGACCCTGGGCAAGGAGCCGCACGCTCTGACGCTGCAGGAGTGTGGTCGCCTGCTGCGCCACCACGTCCAGAGGCAGGTCAAAAGCGGCGTTGTCCAACAAATACTTGGTGATCTGCTCTGCCATGTCCGAGCGGACCTGGTTCTCCAGCCGATGCTGCAGGATTTGGCGAAGCTTGTCACGGAGTTGATCCTCCGTCTCCGCACCGTATCGCTTGATGAAGCCCTCGTCCAGGTCTGCGGGCTGGAGGACCTTGACCTCCTTAACGTCCACGTGGATGTCGACCTTCTTGCCGCGGTACTCCTGCCGGAAATAGGTCTTGGGGACCTCGACCGTGGTGTCTTTAGAGTCGCCGGATTTGACGCCGGCCAACCATTCGTCGAGCTTCTCCACCGGAATGGCCGCTACAAACCCGTGGGACCGCACATGAATCTCCATGTTGCTGAACTGCTCCGGCTCGTCAACAGCTTCGACCTTCAGGGCGACATCGGCAATGACCTGATCATCGCACTGGCAGGCCTGGCCCTCATCTCGGGGCGTCCAGATCCCGGACAGCCTACGCAACTGGGTCAGCTCCTCGTCCACCTGATCATTGGTCACCTCGGCCTTGGTCCGGGTAACCGAAATGCCCTCCAAAGCCGGCAGCTCAAACTCCGGCCAGACCTCCACGTCAAACTGATACTTCAGTGGTCCTTCGGCGGGAAGCTCAATGTGCTCGTGGTCGATCTCCGGATCGCCCAGAATGGCCAGCTTCTTCTCCTTTAAGGCCGCGTCGCTGGTATCGGCCAGGAGCTTGAGCTTGACCTGGTCGGCGGTCTCCTTGCCGAACCGCTTCTCCAGCAGGCGCCGAGGGGCCCGGCCCTTGCGAAAGCCCGGGAGCACGATCTCCCGTCTGAGGGTATTGTACTGCTCATCCATCGCGATCCGGACGGACTCTGGAGGGACCTCGATGGTCACTCGTTTCTTGCAGGGCCCGATGTCCTCGATGGTCACGATGTTCTGGGGGGCCTTGGATTCCTGGGCTTCGGTCATTGACATGCTCCTTATGCGTTCCAACGAATCTGGCACAACAAGCAAAAAAGCCCTCAGGGAGGCATTTCCCTGGTCGGGCATTGGACCTTTCACTTACCTGCATATCGGCGACCTACGCCAAACTACAATCTAGCCGGTACCTCACCGATACTATCTTGGTATCCCAGGCGTCACCTCGACGCCATCGGTGTCCATCCCTGGGCAGACTCCTGAAAGCGGGTGATCGGGCTTGAACCGACGACATTCACGTTGGCAACGTGACGCTCTACCACTGAGCTACACCCGCAGTTGGCGCGGCCCAAGGCCACACATCCACTCAGCACTCAAAGCTTAGTGAATTATAGAACTTATCAAGCCGCATGCAAGCCGTTTTTTCGGAAAATCTGGCGTGCCAGGGCATCCACACCGGCCGCCCCAATCCACCAAGCGGAGAGGTCATGGTCCCGGTATCCAGGATGCCAGTCCATCACGTCTGTCGCTAGATCGCTTTGAGCACCAGGTTATCTTGACCCACAAAGGCCCTCCCCGAGCGGAGCCAC
>Ga0315287_10003182_pt1 | contig 15796 bp, 10 predicted proteins | sample YL17G11_0_MG_FD_205037 | JGI IMG/M metagenome (GOLD analysis project Ga0315287, IMG submission 205037) | Sediment microbial communities from Yellowstone Lake, YNP, Wyoming, USA - YL17G11_0 | ecosystem: Environmental > Aquatic > Freshwater > Lake > Sediment | place: USA: Wyoming | collected... | reverse complement strand
GCCGGCGTGGAATCCGGGTTCTTCGGCGCCGCCGACGTAGAGGACAGCGTCGTCGGCGAACTCAAGGAGAAATACGGGATAGAGCAGAAGCTGGTCCTCTGCAACTTCCCCCTGGACCCGCTGTCCGAGCCGAAGCTGAGGGACATAGTCAAGAAGGTCGCCGCCAGGAGGCCTGACGTCACCTTCGTCGTGTACGGCGAAGGCAAAGTCTACGAGCGCCTGAGAAGCCAACTCGAGTCCGTCCAGGCCAGGTTCCCGGGGCCACTCCGGCACCGGGACATACCCGCCAACGCGAGGGCCGCGAACGCCGGCCTCATAATATACGAGACCCAGCCCCAGGGCGACTGCCTGCCCCCGCCCATGCTCCTGGAATATTTGTCCGCCGGCCTCCCGGTCGTGTCGACCGATGTCCCCTGCCTGCGCGACATCTTCGGCTTCCACGACTTCATCAAGGTGTCGAACTCCACTCCTGAGCTCGCAAGAGACGTGGCGGAGCTTGTGGACTCGGGGAGGTCGGAGGCCGCGGCAGGGCTTGTGAAGGAGAGATTCGACTGGCTCAAGATAACGTCCCCAATGGTCGACGAGATGGCCAGGCGGGCGAGGAAGGTGACATAAAGGATGGACTTGTACGTATCTGACAGGAAGATTTACGCGCTGGATGACAGGCTCTCGCCTGATGCGGCAAAGGAGAAGGGGGAGGAGCTGAAGACGAAGGCGTTCGGGATGCTGTCCGGGCTCCTCATGGGGGCAAAGAAGGAGGACATAGACGTGACGTACGTGGAGCGCAGATGGGAGCCGTTCTGGCATATCGCCTGCAAGACGCACCTGGAATACAGCAGGCTCCGCGAATACGCACACAAGGTGGACGACGAAGTCAAGACCGTCGTAGTCGACGAGAAAACATACGAGGCCCACGGGGGCAAGCTGATACTCCACGGAACGGAGAACTGCGTCGAGGACATACGGAAGGAGCTTTTCATAGACGCCTCCACGGGCGAACCCGGCGTCTTCCACAAGTACTCGGAAGCCCCCAAGAGGGAGCTGAAGGAAACCGAGGAGCTGATGGGGGGAGACGACATCGTCGTCCCAGCGAAGGTGAAGGCATCATACCTGACGCGGAACATGCTCGGGCAGATGCTGAAGCCGGTGTCGGCCGACGAGATAACAGCCGAGGAGATAAACATAGAGAAGCTGCACCTGTACTTCAGGCCGCTCTACGTCTTCGAATACCTGTGGAAGACTAAGGGGAAGACCGCCACCATAGAGTTCGACGCGGTCGCGCTCTCCTACAAGTCCGGCGGCAAGCCCCTCAAGCAGAAGATGAAGGAGCTGATATCGGAACCCGAGCTCTTCGACATAGGCGCAGACGCGGTCGGCATCATCATCCCTGGAGGAAGCCTCGCCATGAAGGTCGCCAAGCGGGTGATGACGAAACGGTAAGCGCGCACTATATATAACGCACCATCCTAATCCTCCGGGATGGCGCACGCTAGACGAATCGCTGCGGCCGCACTAGGCGTTACCGTCCTCGGCCTACTGACGCTCCTGGCCATTTTCTCGGCGGCATACGCCATGTCGGAGCGGCCTCTGGAGCCAGCCGCCTTAGAGCCCCCGCCTTCCACAACGACAATAACCGTCCAGGCTAGGCCGACGACGACCGAGCCGCCGACCACCACGTCCACTGAATCGACATCGACTTCGACGACGTCCTCCACAACTTCGTCCACAACCACTACCCTCAGGATACGCCTGCCAGACTACACGCCCAAAAGACAACCGCTCACACTCGAGCCGCCGGCGTCATGCCTGACGCCGAAATAGCATTTTTCTGCTTTCCCGCGCAATCCATACTATGGGCGTGCCAGGCCTTGAGGGGCTCCTGCAGCGGAGGGTGAGGGAGCGCGACGAATACATGTCGGCCTCGATGGCGGAGATAGTCGCGCTCGGAAAGAAGGTGAAGCGCGGCGAAGCCACGGTGGAGGACTACCAGCGGAAGGCCGCCGAGGTCGAGGCGCAGAGCGGCTCCCTGAACGCGGAAATCGAGGGGATACAGGCGCAGCTTGGCATATCCCGGAGCGGAAAACACATATCCTACTCGATGCTCGATGACAAGGGGCAGCCGAGCATGATACCAGGCCTCCTGATAATAGCGTTCCTCGTAGCGCTCCTGTATGCGGCATCCTACCTCTACACCAACTCCATGTGCGTCCCGGTCGAACTGTCCCACCGGGCGCCGAAGCTGCTGTCGCTGCTCGCCCTCGTCAGGGACAAGTCCCCGACCGACTACCGGATGCTATGCAAGTACACGACGGGAATCGACTACCTGAACACGGACGGCATGTCATGGGCGCAGCTTGGCAGGATACAACTGTCCGCGGGAACCATGGACTACTTCAAGGACGACAGGCAGACCGCAGGCATCCTCGTCCACGAGGGATGCCACAACATGATGTACTCCATCATAGGCGGATTCGGGGGCCTTCAGGAGAAGGACGTGGAGAGGCCGTGCGAGCGGATGCGCTACCTCTTCCTCCTCAGAAGCGGCTACTACAGCGACTACCAGGCCATGCAGGATGCGCTGGCTCTGGAAAGGTACGGCCGGGAAGACCTCTTCTACACGTCCGGGATACCCGCTGTGCTTATGCCGTTCCAGCAAAACAAGGTATACAAGAACTCCCCTAGGGCGGAGCCTTACTGCAGGAGGACGAGGCTGACAGTCTCGGAATCTCAGGCCGGGAAGGGCAGGGGGGCTACAATATCCAACTCGGGCAACTCAACAGTCCACTGCGGCTTCATAGAACTCACGTCCGATGGCGTGGAATACCCGCTCGGCTGCGGCGAACTCAAACCCGGCGAATCCTACATGACCGGAGCAGACTTCGCCCTGAAACCGGACGTTAAATTCACCTTCCGGGTCTCAGGATGCCCGGACAGCGTCGAGAACCTCTAAGACATCCCCCAAGAGGGCGCTCGACGTCTCCCTCGGACCCGCCCCCGCCCCAGTCAAGGTAATGTCCCCCGCCACGTCCGTCTCCACCAAAATCGCGTTTAGGCTCCCGGACACGTTCAGCGGATGATCCACCGGCACAAGCCTCGGACCCACCCTCCGGCCCGCAACGTCTCCGACCAGCTTCACCACGAATCCGTGCTCCTTCGCAAGCTCCACGGCCTCCGCGGTGACGGAATCTATTCCCTCGACCCTGATGTCCCTTAGCTTCACGTTCCCCTCCAAAACGGCGTTCGCGAGTATCACAACCTTCGCCGCCGTGTCGACGCCCTCTATGTCGTAGCTCGGGTCAGGCTCCGCTAGGCCGAGGCTCTGCGCCTCGGCGAGGGCGCTCTGGAAGTCCACCCCCTCCTCCGCCATCTTCGAGAGGATGTAGTTGGTGGTGCCGTTGAGTATGCCGTAGATGTTCCTTATCCCGTTGCACTTGAGCTCGTTCAGGCAGGTGTTGATGACCGGTATGGCGCCGCCGACGGTCGCCTCGATTTTTAGTTTCACTCCCCTCTTCCCGGCAAGTCCGTCGAGCCCCGCGTAATCCAGGACGAGCGGGCTCTTGTTGGATGTGACGACATGCCTGCCGCCATTAAGCGCGGCCCTGATGTGGCCTAGCCCCGGCTCCCCGGTATTCACGTTCCCGGGGGTCAGTTCAAGCACGATGTCCGCGTCCACGTCCCTTATCACATCCAGCGTCTTGGCCTTACCCCAGCGGACTTTCCCGTCCAATAGCCTCTTCAGGTCTATCCCGTCCGCGTCAACTACGGAGCCGGCCTTCTCGCAGACCGCGACCACCTTGAGGTCGTAGCCGAGGTCCCTCAGGCGCGAAGCCTTACCCTCCAGGGTGGAGATGAACGCCTTCCCTATCTTCCCGTATCCGGCGACGATGAGCCTCGCAGTCCTCATCAGAGCACCTCCTCGATGAGGAGGAAACGCTTCCTCCTGGCGATCTCACGGACGCAGTCGACGAGCCTGCCGACCCTGTCCTCGTCCACGTTCACTCTCAGGAGCGCCGCCGACGCCATGTCGGGGTTCTCCATCTTCACGTCCACGTCCCTCACGAGCCCGAGCCTGTTTATCCTGTCGATGGTGTCCCTCACGTTCCGGTCGATGACATGCCCGACCAGTATGAACGAGAGGCTCCTCTTCCTGTAATACCTCCTGCCCTCCACCATCACGTCGTCGCAGCTTATCCTCCTTTCCTTCAGGGCCGCGAGTATCCTGTCCAGCGTCGCCTGGTCCCGCACATAGAAGGCGACGGTGACGCTCACCTCCCCCCCCTGGCGGCTGTGGACGACGTTGATGATGTTGCCACCGTTCGCTGAGACCGGCTCCAAGACCTTCACCAGCATACCGGGGACGTCCTTCAACTCCAAGAGCAGCTCGACGCGCATTGTGGCCTATATTGTGTCGGCGGAGGTTAAAACCGATATTGTGGATTAGACTGTAGTAGTATCACCCACTATACTTTCTTTTAACCTCTCCCCTCCCACACACAACACAAGAAACGAGAATGACAACGAACATCAAGCCCGAAAAAACCAAACCAAACCAAAAAGGCGGCGGGAAACAAAAACCCGCCGCCAACCCAAGGAGAACCCTGACCGGCCTACTCACACTACTACTGCCCGCCACACCGGAGGCGACCTAAAAATGCCCAAAAAAACGCCCCACGACTGGCCGGGAATGGCGGCAATATACGGGGCATATCTCGCCGCTAGGGGGCCCGCACACGTACCCTTCCCCTATCCTGTGAAAAAACGCCGGAAAACATACTCCCTCCTCCTGTCGGCCATGCTGCTCTCGACTGTATTCAGTTATTCTGCGTTGGCGGTCGAGGGGGACATCATCCCCGACGTCAACGGCAACCTCGTCCTGGGTGATTATTCTATCGGGTAGGTTGGCTTTGGCGTTTTGGTCTGGTATTTATCCGTCCATTCTTTATTGTGGGTTGCGTGGTCTGTATGGTCTATCAGAAAAAGCAGCCTGTTGATTCCCTGCGTGACGGGGACCGTGTCGAGGATGTTTTCGCGGTGAAGTTGAAGCGGGGCGTCCAGGCTTATGCTAAGGGCTACAGCTTCCATCTTGTTCTGACTGACGGTAGCGGGAAGTCCATCGACTACAAGTACTGGGGCGGCCGCGATGAGTCGAGGGTGAAGGCCCTCTATGATTCGATTAAGGCCGACTCCGTGGTTCATGTTCAGGGCCGGGCCGGCAGTTACATGGACAAGCTGCAGATTACGTCTAATGAGCCGGATACGGTGCAGCCGCTGCCGTCCGGGGAGTATAATCCCGAGGACTTCATCCCGAAGGCCAGGAGGAACTTGGATGAGATGTGGGGCGAGGTCGAGGGTTTCATCGGACGGGTCCGGGGGCCTGAGGTTAAGGCGGTGTTGGACAGGATTTTCGGCAGCAAGACGGTGAAGGCGGAGTTCATGAAGCGGCCGGGCGCGATTGAGATACACCACAACTGGGTCGGCGGCCTCATGCAGCATACCCTGGAGGTGGCGGAGTATGCGGTGTTGGCGAAGAAGTTGAATTCCCAGCTGGATGAGGACCTCCTGATAGCGGGCGCGCTCCTCCACGACATAGGGAAGCTCGAGGAAATCGAGGTTACTGTTCGGATTAAGGGTTCTAAGAAGGGGCAGCTGAAGGGGCATATCGTGCTCGGATACGGGATGGTGTCGCGGGTCATGGACGAGTTAGGCACTACGGATGAGGTCCGCGACAAGCTCCTCCACCTCATACTCAGCCATCACGGTAGCCAGGAGTACGGGAGCCCGAAGCCGCCGATGATACCTGAGGCGTTCGCCGTCTACTACGCGGACGAGCTCTCCTCGAAGCTGTCAGAAATCACCGACTACGTGGAGTGGGCGAGGAAGAACACCGAGGACGAGTTCATGTACCACCGAAGACACGGCCACAACATACTTCTGGACTGATTTTTATACATCTCTTCGAATAGTCTCCCCAATGTGTAGGTTGGTCTGGCTGGCATCAGCGCTGTTAATCCTATCTTATCCCGTTTCCGCAGAGTGGAAGTACGACCAGAACGCGATGAACAGCTGCAAGTGCTTCTACGGCTGCGCGTACCTCTGCGGCTGGGCGTGCGGTATGGACGTCGGCTGCTACTACAACCCGAAGGCGTCGGACGCGAGCCCCGCCTGCGCGGACACGAGCGGCGGCCCGTGCATATGCGCCGGATGGGGATGCGGCAGATGCGGGATGATATCGACCGGGGTTGGTATGGAACAGTGCAACAAGCAGTGGGCGAAGCCGGTATGCGGCGACAACTACTGCGAGACCAACAAGGACGAGAACTGCAAGAGCTGCCCTTCAGACTGCGGCTGCGGGGGCCATGCGGCCTGCGTCGCCAACGCGAGCGGCGACCAGAAGGGGTGCCTCGACAAGTGCGCGGGGATAGACTGTAAGCCGAAGTGCGAGAACAACAAGACGCTAAACTACGGGGGAAGCTGCGACCGCGGGATAAAGGGCTGCGTGTTCAGGACCGCGGACTGCAAGAACGGCTGCGAGACCTACTGGGGTGGCGCACGATGCAAGGATGAAGAGGACAAGTGCAAGGGCGTCACATGCGACGGCGAGTGCGACTGGAGCGGGATGCTCAAGTTCGACGGCGTCTGCAACAAGTCGAGCGGGCAATGCACATACAAGAAGAACGAGACCTGCCCGATGGGCTGCACGCAGGACAAGAAGTGCGTGGGGACGGTGAACGGCGTCCTATTCTACACCGAGACGAGGTACGTCGCCCTAGGCGAGCGGGTGCCCATGAGGAACGTGAAGCTGTGGTTCGAGTACACCGACAAGGACGGCACCCTACACAAGGGGAAGAACTTCGACGACCCCGAATACACCACATGGACCGACAACAGCGGCCGGTTCTCCTGGAACTATTTCGACAACTTCGACCCGGAGGGGAAGCTCTCCGTTGCCGTAATCTTCGACAACAGGGACAAGAAGCTGTTCATAGTCCACCAAAGCCAGAAGAACGACCCCTACGGCATATACTTTGAAAAGAACGTCAAGGTCACGGACCCGAAGCTCAGGAACTACGAGATGGACCTGACGAGGACGCCGATGCCTGAGAACGCATTCATCAAGAACCTAGGGAAGATATACCACTGGGGCCTGAAGGCAATCGAATACAAGGAGAACGACTTCCGGAAGGGCGGCTCCGTCAAGGAGAAGATTACTGTGGGGAGGGCCAACGGCGTCGCATGGCACCTCGGCGAGGTCTATGAGGACCAGGACCCTGGAGGGACCGGCATGAACATACCGGACACGAGGATAGAATTCAACAACCCCGCGGCACCCTGCAACCGGGAGTTCCACGAGTACGGCCACCACATACAGGACGAGGTCCTGAACGTGAAGAAGAACATCCCCGGCGACGATCACGGCGGCTACGACGTCAACCCCACGTCCGAGTACGGGATGGTGGAGGGTTGGGCCGAGTTCTGCGGCCTCGTCATGAAGAAGGCAAACGGCCTGGGGTCTAAGGGGGACTACGAGGTGACCGGCGCGGTCCTGAATCTGGAGCTCAACTACGATATCGCTACCCGGGGGCGGCTCAACGACGAGGAGCTGTCGATAGCGGGCATCATGTGGGACCTGGTGGACTCCCGGGGCGACTATCCCGCCTGGACCGACGACGATGAGGTGTCCCTCTGGCCGGTGGAGGTCTACAACGCGTTCTACACGAAGCGTGATTTCGGCGATGGCAAGGGCGTCAGGTACGTGGAGACCGTGAGGGACCTCTATGTGGTCTTGAACGCATCCGGCGACAGGCGTCTCCTGGACCCGTATCCCGGCAACGCGAACATGACGAAGCTCGACCAGATATTCATATCGCACGGAGTCTACCAGGACAGGAACAACAACAGCGTCTGGGACCCGGGGGAGAAGATAGGCTTCAACGGGATAGGCAACAAGACCAGGCAGGACCTTGAGCCCGAACCGGGAACGGAGATAATACTGGACGTCAAGGAACAGGGCGGCGGCGACATCCCCGGGCTCTTCGTGAGGATGGACGTAAACTACAGCGACCCGTACCGCCACCTAAGCGGCTCATACGACCTTCAACCCAATGCCGGGAAGGTCTACGCGACCATGATGCCGGAGGGCGTGAACGCCACGATGGTATTCACAGCGTTCCAGGGCGGCACCAACAACACCGGCAAGGACAAGCTAACATTAACTTCCAAAGACCTCCAGAAAATCAGGCCTGACCAGCCGCTCGGGGCCATCAAGACAACAATACGGACTTCGAAGGTCGGCTGCCGTAGCGACTTCGAGTGCATGCACTGGCTTGCAGGAGACAAATGCGAGAACAAGACGAAGACATGCACTGGCCGAGCCGGACCGGAGGAGCCGGTGACGACGGACTGTAAGGGCAAGGCCAAGTGCATCGGCGAGGCTGACTCGATGCTGGACGGCATCACCGGAGGCCTTGGAGGCGGGAAACTCCCCTGCTGCAGCCTCGTCGGACTGATACCGTTCGCGGCGCTGGCGGCGGCGCTTGCGAAGTCGCAGTGGCTCCTCGGCTGACAGCGCCTATTTTTAACCGGGCTCATCCTAAGTTGTCCCCGCAAAATGCAGACCCTCGTCGTTACCGAGAAGCCGAACGTGGCAGAGAGGATAGCTAACTCGCTCGGCAAGGCGGTCAGGAAGAGCCATGGCGGCGTCAGCTACTACGAGGTCGGCGACTACATGGTCGCCCCGGCGGTCGGCCACATTTTCGGCCTCAGGGAGAAGGACGCGGAGGGCTGGAAGTACCCGGTCTTCAACATAGAGTGGGTGCCTTCGCACCTTGTCAGCAAGACCAGCGACTACACGAAGAAGTACCTGGACAACATACGGCGTCTTTCGAAGGATTGCGGCCGCTTCGTGAACGCGTGCGACTACGACGTTGAAGGCGAGGTGATAGGCTACAACGTCATCAAGTACGGGTGCGGCCAGGACCCGACGGGAGATACCGTAAGCCGCGTCAAGTTCTCGACGCTCACATCTGATGCGATAGTCAAGGCGTTCGAGAAGATGGGGCCGATAGACCACGGCCTCGCCGACGCCGGCATATCCCGGCACATACTCGACTGGTACTGGGGGATAAACCTCTCCCGGGCGCTCTCGAGCGCGGCCAGGCGCGGCAGAAGGTTCACGACCTTGAGCATAGGCCGCGTCCAGGGGCCGACGCTCAGGATACTGGCGGAGCGTGAGCGGAGCATCATGGCCTTCCGGAGCGAGAAGTACTGGGAGGTGGAGATGCTATGCCACAAGGAGTTGGATTTCTCGGCTATGTACGAGGCCGGGAAGCTGGTATTCAGCCTCACGGAGAAGCCTGACGCCCAGGCGGTCTCGAAGGGATACGCCGCGCTCGGCCTCCTCGCGCCCGGCGAGTCGCTGGCGGAGGTCGTGAAGGACTCGTCCGACGACAGCGTGGACAGATGGGTTGCCCGCTCAGGCCAGGGGAGGAGCTGGTCGATGACGCTCGAGCGCGAGGACAAGGAGGAGATACTGAAGCTGAAGCCCGACCTCGAAGGCGCCGTCGAAATCCGCCTGTGGGTGGAGGCGGACGTCAACGACCCCGCGCAGCTGAACATCTATCAGGGCGAGCTCCACAGCGCCGAGGCCGCGGAGCGGGTGAAGGAAAACTGCGGCCCAACGGCCGTCGTCTCGGACGTCGGCTTAAAGAGGTACCGGCAGCCGGCCCCGTACCCGTTCGACCTCACCACCCTGCAGACGGAGGCGTACAGGCACTTCGGAATAGACCCCCGGGAGACGTTGCAGGTCGCCCAGGACCTTTACACCAACGCATACATCAGCTACCCGAGGACTTCGAGCCAGCAGATACCCGATGACATAGACTGCAGGAAGATAATAGACTCGCTTTCAAGGCAGGAGGAGTACGGCGGACTATGCGGTCAGCTCCTCGCGGGGAAGAAGCTGACGCCCGCGAAGGGCGGGAAGACGGACCCGGCGCATCCGGCCATACACCCGACCGGCGAGGCGCCCTCCAGGCTTGACGTCCACCACAGGAAGGTTTACGACCTCGTCGTCAGGCGTTTCCTCGCGGCTTTCGGCGAGGACGCGGTCAGGCAGACGGTTACGGTCCGCCTCGACAACAACAGGGAGCCGTTCACGGCGAAGGGCAACACCACGGTCGAGCGCGGCTGGCACGTCTACTACGGGCCTTACGCGAAGTTCGAGGAGAACGAGCTGCCGCCGCTTGTGAAGGGAGACAGCGTCCTCGTGAAGGACGTGGTTGTGCACGCGAAGGAGACGAAGCCCCCGAAGAGGTACACGCCCGCCTCCATAATCAGGGAGATGGAGAAGCACAACATCGGCACGAAGGCGACCCGCAGCCAGATAGTCGACATACTGTTCAAGCGGGGTTACGTCAACGGAAAATCCCTCGAGGTCTCAAGGCTCGGCTTGAGCGTGGTGGACGCGATGGCGAAATACTGCCCTGACGTAATCAGCGTCGAGCTCACGAGACGGTTCGAGGAGGAGATGGACTCCATATGGGTGGGGAAGATGGCATCTGGCAAGGTAATCGGCGACGGCAAGGATGCGCTCACAAAGATTCTCGCGGTCTTCAAGGAGAACGAGTCCAAGATAGGGGACGCACTCATAGAGAGTATAAACAGCGGGGGTAGGCAGGCTAGCAACGTCGGAAAATGCCAGAAGTGCGGGGATGGCGACCTCATCATCCGCTCAAGCAAGCTGTGGCAGTTCATCGGCTGCTCCAACTACCCCAAATGCAACAACAGTTGGTCTCTCCCCAGGGACCCCATCGAGAAGGGGAAGGAATGCAAGGAATGCGGGTACTCGACAATCACGGTCAAACCAAAAGGCAATAGGAAGTACTCCATCTGCGTCAACCCCCAGTGTCCGACAAGGAACGCAGGAAAGCCGATGGACGACGTGGGCGCCTGCCCGAAATGCCAGTGCAAGCTTCTCGTGAGGATGTCAAGGTACGGGACCCAGTTCATAGGATGCTCCGGGTGGCCGAAGTGCAACAACCTCTGGCCGCTGCCGAAGGACAGCTTCGAGAAGACGGGGAAGTGCGGAAGCTGCGGTTACCCGCTCATCACAGTCTCCCCCGAGAACAAGCCGAAATACGAGGTCTGCGTGAACCCGGACTGCGCTACGCGGAAGAAGGGTTAATACTATCCGGGACTTATTACTTCTACGATGCGTCACCTAAGCCTCTGGCTTGACAGGTATTCTAGCAGGCGCTCCCAGATACTGGACAGCTGGAGCGGCTTCGCCCGGGCGGTCGATGAGATGCGGCTGAAGATGCCGAGGGAGCGGGTCTTCTCGAAGCTTGAGTCCTCCACGGAGCCGGCGGGTAGGCTCGCCTTCGTCGACGGCGGCGAAGGACTCAGGGAGCTCGTCGGCCTCGGGATGTACTTCATCAGGGCCTCCGGCCTCGTCCTCTCACACGGGGAGGATTCGCACCAGGGCGAACTCTTCGTCCGCGACCTGGACATGAACGTCATCGACTACGACGACCACGTGAAGGAGCGGGTGGAGCTACTGCGGGATTCGATGGAGTACGACGTCGCCATCAGGTGCGTGGAGGAGCACAGCCCACGTATGCTGTTCCTGGACGGGAGCCTGTACGTGAAGGCGAAACGGAAGCCACTCGAGTGCATGGAGTACGAACTCTACAGGAAAAGGTTCGCCAGACTCATGAGGCTATGTAAACGGAAGCATGTCAAACTCGTCGGCGTCTCAGAGGACTCAAGGAGTCGGCTCTTCGCCCACCACCTGACATCGGAGCACAAGGTCCGGTTCCCTAAGCACATGACCGACTCGACGATACTCAGGATACTCTCCGGCGGCGGAGGCTACCGGAGCGTAGGATTCACCCCGGAGTCCAGGTTCGAGGTGGATGACGCTGGGGAGGGGATGGTATTCAGGTTCCCGACAGCCTACCTGCAGCCCACGGAGCTCTCGAACCCGCTCAGGATCGACGTGCCCGACTGGGATTCATCCCTAGACGAGGCGGTGTCTTTGACGGCGGCCTTATGCAGGGGTTCAGGCACCTACGGCTACCCACTGCCAATGTACCTCGCACACCTGGACGCCCACATACCCCCCCACCAGATGGACTGGACAGTCACCCAGATGGTAAGCTACCTATCGAAACACGACCCCCTACTGGCCAACGGCGTGTTCAGGAAGACTAGGCGCGACAGCAGGCCCAAGTAGCTGCATAGGCTATACGCCTGCATCAGACTACTCCTGCGCCATCTTGGCGGCCAGAATGCCTCCTATTGGTTCTTTTATTGTTTTGCCTCCCATATTGTATCAGTCTGCGGTAGGGCGTTACGGCTGCAGGCTACGAGGTTGCGGGCTAGATGACACTGAAAGGCAGGGTCGGGAAGAGCATTGTTCTATTATCTGTATTAGCGTCTGCCTCCGCCTTCATCATTTACTTCTTAATCGGCGGCCATTCCATCACGGGCATGGCGTCGGCCGGCCTCATGGAGTATGTCGACGACATAGGGGTCGCGGTGAAGGGAGACTCCCAAGTCAATCTCTCGCTCTCCGCAGGTCCGTCGCATCTGCGCTTTAGCGGCAGGGCCGAGGGCGGAAACGACGTGAACGTCAGGCTAGTCAGCGGCGGATTCGATGCGTTGGTGCTCGACCAGGGCTCGCTTGTGAAGCTGGCCCCGTCCGTGGACGTGAACATAACTGAGCTCGTGGCTCTCGTGAACACGAGCGCAGAGGCGGCCTCCAACGTGACGACGCGCCTCGCATACGCGAACGGGAGCCGCTGGGACCCGGACGATGACGGCGTCGAGGAGGTGTCGTCAGCCATAGACTACTCCGTCCAAGAGACGGCATTCGACTTCCCCCCTAAGGAGGACAAAATCTGCACGCTGTGGCAGGTGTACTCCGTCTACTCGGGGAACCTCACAACGATATGCTACGGCGGCGACGCATGCTGCAGGCTCTACGGCATGGCGCCGGTCCCTGACACGCTGTGGAACGACACATTCTACCTGCACTACGGCCGGTACAGCGCCCTTGAGCGGAACCTCGTGGGCGCCAGGGTCTCCTATACCGACATCGGCGGCGGACAGGAGGCCACATACGCCGTGTACCGCGGCCAATGGGAGTTCCTCGGCGGCTTCTTCTACGTCCCCGAGTACTCCTTCGACGCCGTCTGCATCGACCTGTGCGAGATAACGGACCTCCCATCCGACATTGTGCTTCAGGTGAAGACCGGCGCTGAGACTACGCTCCGCCTGGACAGGGCCGAATACGAGACATTGGGGCAGCGGATAAACTACGCGGATACGGGCGTTGGCAACGTGACCGTGTCCGTGACTGACAAGGAAGGCAGGCCGATAGGCCACTACGCGGTACGCTACGTCAACGGCACCGTTGACCTCACGATAACCACGTCGCCGAGTCGGAATCGGGTGTCTTCGGCATTAACCGGCGCCCTAATCCCCCTCAAGTCACGTGCGGGGCCCGCGGAGGCATCCGAGGAGCCGTCGCTCGTGCATATCGCCGGCTTGGAGGACTCCCAGGGCGACCTGTCGGTTGTTTTTGACAACATGGAGGACAATCGGATAGTCTCGAGGGTGATGTCGCTCGCCGGCGGGCCGGTGTTCGAGAAGATGGACGTCACCCTCCCCGCATGGGGGGAGCCCTCCCTCGTCTCGGCGTGCTCACGCTTCAGCAGGGAGAACTTCACCTGCGACAGCTGGGAGCCTTACACCACGGACTTCAGGTTCGACGGCGGGAACGTGACATTCTCCGCGAGGCGCGGCGGCGTCTACGCTGCGACCGTCACAGCCGTCGCGGGAGCCCTCGTCGACTACTCCGGGGCGCCGGTTCAGGGTTCGGCGTACATGAACGTGCCGGTCGAATGGACGCGGCCGCTCTGGACCCTGTATTCGAACGAGACCCTCCTTGACGTCGAACTCATGATTCCCGCTTACGCGGGCAACCTCTCACTCACCGACGCCGTAAGCGGCGACGATATACGGATTAGGGACGCGCCTTCAGGGCAGTCAACCGTTAAGGTCGCGAGCCTGTGGGGCGGGAGGGAATACACGCTAAGGTACGTCACGCCGCCGACGATGACCGAGGAGCTCGGCCCCCTCGACACCGGCTACTGGTGGAGCAAGATAGTCCACGTCTACAGCGACGTCGAGTACGGCGGCGTCGGAGTCTACTCGTCCCTAGCCAACGTCTCCCGGAACAGGATAGTCGTGTTCGACATAACGGACGGCGCGCCATACGACATAAGCAACGACCCGATGTACAACCTCTCCCTGGAGGACGTCGAAAACGACGGCATAGCCGACTGGGCGTACTGGCGGATGCCGAAGCCCGGCAACAGGACATTCAGGATACTCGCCGACAGGAGGCCGTCGCTTGTGAACTCCACCGGCGAGTACATTAGAAGCTACGTGAATCCTGACGGCACCTACTCGTCCGAGATTTCGCTCGAGCCCCTGAACTTCCTCCTCGATGGCGTATGGAGGGAGTACGACACCCACATAGTCGCCGGCAAGGTCGACGATTACGGGTACTCCACAGGGGGGGTGGACCACGGCACATACTTCAGCTCGTCTTCGGCAGGCAGCCTCAGGTTCGGGGTCGGGGAAGGTTATGTGCTGTCAAGGCCTGTCGGGACATCCGACTCCCCGGCGCTCGCAAGCGGCGACACCCTGGCGTACTATAGCTCATGGAACGACACCGACCTCGTCTACACAATCGAGCCGAAGCGGCTTAAGGAGGAGATAGTCCTCAGAAGCCAGAGTTCCCCCTCAGAATACGTGTTCATCCTCACGCCCGAGCGGACTGTCATGCGGGAGGACGAGTCCGGATACGGCGTCTACGACAAAAACGACACCCGCGTGTTCGGCTTCACAGCCCCGTACGCATACGATGCCCGGGGCAGGAGAGGCGACGTCGCGGACGAGCTCGTGAAGACCGGCAGGGACTACACGTACACGCTCAAGGTCGACGCCGACTTCCTAGCGGCGGCTGAATACCCTGTCGTTATAGACCCCACCTGGTCGGTGGGGGGCCGCGCGGTCACCGTCGACGGCGACACCGACGGTGTCCGGCTGTTCACAGAGCCCCTGACGCTCGCGATAGGCAACGCATCAGCACGTGCGTACAGGAGCTTCCTGGAGTTCAACGTCACGGGCATAGACGACTCCGCGACGGTGACGTCCGTGAGCCTCGGCTTCTACGTCGCCAACCCGATGGGCAGGGACTGCATCCAATGCTCTTGCGCAGCCCGTCCCCTCGCGAAGGCGGGGTCAGAGTACGTCGCCCTAGACGACGCCCCGGGCCTGTGGGCCACGATAGGGGCCGCCGTACCCTACGGCGTGAACGGAAGCTGCGACAAAAAAGGCTTCAAGGAGATAGCGTTCAACGAGGAAGGCCGAAGCGCCCTCAAGGCATGGCTTCCACTCGACGTCTTCCCGGTGGGTCTGACCTCGCAGGACGAGGCTCACTTGGACGACTACGCTGCGTTGACCTCGTCCGAAGGGCAGCCGAGCAGGCAGCCGACCCTCACAGTCGAATGGGCGACGATGGAGTCGCCGGTCTCGCCGGACTTGTGGCTCGACGGCATAGGTGCGGTAAAATCCAGCCCCCGATGCAGATACGACGAGGCAGCGAGAACCTACGTATGCGAAGGCGACTCCATAACAGTCAACGGAACCGTCATGCTACTTGCTGACGGCGAGGACTCGTCAAGGAGCATAAGGTTCGTGTCGAAGGGCCCGTTTACCGTAACCC